>Ga0209434_1001599_pt1 | contig 10186 bp, 14 predicted proteins | sample ETNvirnome_2_300_FD_184068 | JGI IMG/M metagenome (GOLD analysis project Ga0209434, IMG submission 184068) | Marine viral communities from the Pacific Ocean - ETNP_2_300 (SPAdes) (version 2) | ecosystem: Environmental > Aquatic > Marine > Oceanic | place: Pacific Ocean | collected 2013-06-22 | reverse complement strand
AATGCCAACAACTGGATTTTACGCGCCTGTTATTGGCATATTTGATCGTCAAAAGAAAAGCGGAGAAAAAATGACCATCACAGGCGATGGCGAGCAGCGACGGGATTTTATATACGTCAAGGACATTGTGAGTGGCATTCTTGCTTCTGCGTGGGGCAAGAGAGATCTCGTTGCGGGAAAAATATTCAATTTAGGGTCGGGCACAAATTATAGTATTAATCAAATTGCCGAGATGATGGGCGGGGAATTTGCCTATATTCCAGCACGAACAGGAGATGCGCAGGAAACATTAGCCGACATATCGCGTGTACAAAGGGCATTGGATTGGCGCCCTCAAGTAGAGTTACATAAATGGATCAAGGATCTTAATGATAGTTACTAAATGTCCTTTGCGAATTTCATTGGCTGGCGGATCTACGGATTTACAAGATTTCATCGATTGTTACGGTATGGGATCAGTTATAAATTTTCCTGTCAATTTATATACATATATTACGCTCTCATCGGACGTGTTGGGATATAATAAAATATTTGGAAAACATATTATAAATTATACCAAGAGAGAAGAGGAGGAGAAGATAGAAAATATTAAAAATGATATTGCTAGAGAAGTTTTAAAATATTTTAATTGTGAACCAATTATTTGTACATTTTGTTCGGATATATTATCTTCTGGATCGGGACTCGCCTCTTCCTCTTCCTATACCCTGTCTTTGGTAAAGGCGGTTTCTAAATTTAAAAAAATCCAACTATCGGATTCGGAGGTTTGTAAGATTTCACTAGAGATTGAAAAGAACTTTAATAAGCATACGGGATATCAAGATATTTATGGATGTGGAATTGGATCCCTGAAGAGAATAGATTTTCGGAAGGATGAAGATCCTAAGTTTACGTACCTATCCCAGAAAATTTTTAATAATGTAAATATGTATTTGCTTTTTACTGATGTTACTCGGTCTTCTACACGATTATTATCTAAGTTAGATTTGGAAAAAAGAAAGCCGCTTCTACATTTGGTGGATTTATTGGAAGTGGCGATAAGGGAAAACAATAAAGTTGATTTTTTTGATATAATAAACGAGGGATGGGCAAAGAAGAAGGAAACCTCCCCTCTAATGACGAGCGAAGGAAGAGTTGGTGAGATCGATAGTCGCCTTTCAAAGGATGAAAATGTCTTGGCCCACCGGCTCTGTGGCGCCGGTTCTGGTGGATTTTTCTTGACTTTTACGAAATACAAAGCGCGGGACAAGAGATTTATTCCTATTTCTATTAGTGAAGAAGGACTAAGAGATATAAATATATGATAATAAAAGAACTTGTAAAAATTTTAGAGAATATTTCTAATGATGAAATAGAGAGATTACATTCCCTCGTCTATGAATCCTCCCAAGTTATCATACTCGGTAATGGGGGAAGCAATTCTATCGCCTCGCACATCTCACAAGATTATACCAAAAAATTACATAAAAAATCTTTTTCTTTTTCTGATCCTTCTCGCCTTACTTGCTATATAAATGATTATGGAATGGATCAATCTTATGCTCAATTTCTTAAAGAATTTTGTAACGAAAATACTTTTGTAATCTTAATTTCTTCATCTGGAAATTCTGAAAACATAATTAAATGTTTAGAATACTGTTATGAGAATGAGATTGGATATGCTTTATTGACTGGATTCGAAGAGAATAACATATGTCGAACTAGGTTTAAAGAGCGCGCCTCACTTGAATATTGGGTAGATTCTAAAGATTACGGAGTGGTTGAATGCGCTCATCAATCTTTTCTGCATACGGTGGTTTAAATGATATACTGTTTTGATATTGATGGCACCATATGTTCCCTAGAGAAGGACAGTAACTACGGCGATGCGCTCCCCTTCGAGTTAGCGCGCCAGGAGGTTAACAGATTGTATGAAGAGGGGAATACTATTTTATTTATGACTGCGCGGGGATCGGTGTCGGGACATGATTGGACCTCCCTTACCCTTAGTCAATTAGATGAGTGGGGATTTAAATATCATGAACTTATTACCAATAAAAAACCTCATGCGGATATGTTTATTGATGATAAATGTATCAGTGCCACAGAATGGCGCTCGCGGATTTCCCCCAAAAGAGGATTTATCGCAGGATCTTTTGATTTGATTCATCCCGGATATATTAGTGCTTTTAAGGAGGCATCCGAATATTGCGACTACCTTATTGTTGGACTCCACGTAGATCCCACTATTGAGCGGAAGGGTAAGATGAAACCCGTATTAAAAACATCAGAAAGAAAAGACACGCTTCTTTCTCTAAGATATGTGGACGAGGTTGTGACCTACGAGACAGAGAAAGAGTTATATGATTTTCTCTCCAACACTTCCATAGATATTAGGTTTTTGGGTGATGATTATGTGGATAAAAAATATACGGGGAAAGATTTAGAGCATTCAATTGTTTTTATTTCCCGAGATCACGGATGGTCCACGACTAAATTAAAGAAATTAATTGCAAAGCGCGCCCCAAAAAAACTAAAGGAGAAAACAAATGAACAAAAAAAAAGGAAATAGAATGATGAAAAATGTTTTTAAGGATATTAAAGTTTTGAATCCTGTGGTTTTCGTTGACGAAAGAGGTTATTTTTTTGAGTCGTTTAGCGACAAAATGAACACCGCCCTTGAGCAAGAGTATATTCAGGACAATCATTCGTTTTCTTATAAGAACGTGGTGCGCGGACTTCATTATCAATGGGATAACCCCATGGGGAAGCTCGTGAGAGCCGCACAAGGAACGGTTGTAGATTATTTTGTCGACATCCGTCATGATTCCGCTACTTATGGCGAATATGATTCCATCGTATTGAGTGCTGAAAACAAAACTACCATATGGATTCCACCTGGATTTGCGCATGGGTTTGAAACCTTGAGCGATGAAGGAGCTATCGTGTTGTATAAGTGCACTGCTAATTATAACAAGGAAGGAGAGTCAGGTATTAATCCTCTCGATAGGAAAATTGGTATTCCATGGCGCACACCACGCGATAAAATGATCTTGTCGGAAAAAGACTTAAATTCTCAAACATTGGCTGCATATTCGCTACACCCCAAATTTTAAAGGAGAGAGAATGAAAATTATTGTAACCGGCGGCCGCGGATTTATTGGAAGTCACTTTGTTGAGCAAGCGCTGCACAAAGGGCATCTCGTTATAGACATCGATAAGATGACCTACGCCGCCAGTAGAAAGTTGCCATGGGATAATAATCCTAACTATACACTCATTGAACAAGATATATCTCACTTAGAACATTTGCCAACTAGCGATATTATAGTTAATTTTGCGGCGGAGAGTCACGTAGATAATTCGATTAATAGTTCAGATGTTTTTGTGAATAGCAACATTGCTGGCGTTCATAATCTTTTAGAGTTGGTACGCGGAAAACAGACTTACGATAGACCTCTCTTTTTTCATATAAGCACCGATGAAGTATATGGCGACAGGCAGGAAGGTACCTTTAATGAAGATGATCGTCTGCGTCCCTCAAATCCTTATTCGGCATCAAAGGCATCGGCAGAAATGCTGGTACACGCGTACAAGAGAACTTATGATATCGATTATGTTATTACTCGTAGTAGCAACAATTACGGAGAGAGACAGTATGAGGAAAAATTAATTCCTAAATGTATTGCAAGCATTAAGAATGGAAAAAAAATTCCTCTTCATGGAGATGGTACTTATGTGCGAGATTGGATTTATGTGAAAGATAACGTAGACGCCATTTTCTTTTTAATTGAGAATGGGGTAAAAAATGACATATTTAACATCGCCGCCGAAAATTATTTAACTAATATAGAAGTTGCTGAAAGTATTTTAAAGTGGTATGACTGTGGAAGAGAAAAGATACAGTTTGTAGAAAATCGCTGGGGGCAGGATCTGAGATATGCGGTTGATGTCTCCAAAATCATGATTTTGGGTTGGAAGTGTAAACACCAAAATGGAATTCATAAATGGTTTTAAAGAACATACTAGTTACGGGTGGTTCGGGACTCTTGGGATCGCAATTGGTTTCGGAATGGAGTGATACGCCCGGAATAAAAGTTGTGGCTCCTCCTCGCAAAGAACTAGATATTGCGCACACGCAATCGGTTTCCCGGTACTTCTCACAACATACCTTCGAGATTGTGGTCCATTGTGCCGCCTATACTGATACTGTCGAAGCTATGGACGAAGTTGAAAAGTGTGTGATGACCAATGTGATAGGAACCTGGAATATGTTACGAGAGGCGATGAAGAATCAGTCACGGTTTGTTTTCATTTCTACTGATTATGTATTTGATGGTAAAAAAGGAAATTATAGAATAGATGATCCCATCAACCCCATAGGAAACTATGCAATGTCAAAAGGCGCCGCCGAATTAATTGCGCGCATGTACAATAATTCTCTCTCTATTCGTACATCCTTTGTTCCATCGGAGTTTCCTCATCCTGCTGCTTTTACAGATCAATATACTACCAGAGACTACGTAGATATCATATCTTCTACCATCCGCACCCTGTCTCTATCGCAAAAAACAGGGATTTCGCATGTGGGTACTTCTAGAAAAAGTGTCTTTGAATTAGCTAAGAAGAGAAAAAAGAATGTAAAGAAAATATCGATAAAAGATGTCGATTTTTACCTCCCTCCCGACACGTCGCTATTAGATTTAGCAAATTAGGGAGCGAGATATAAGATGATAAAGGAGAAAACAAAATGAAATTATCAGATCAAGCACAAGGTGCACTTATGATGGCACTACAAAAGTGTCTTATGGAAGAAATTGATATTGTCCCTATTTTGGGAGATATGGAATTTATTGCCGATGAGGAAGGAAATTTGCACGTTGAAAATCCACCCTCTTTTGAGGTAAAAACTGAGGATGCCTAGATATACTTATCGCTGCGAAAAATGTGATAATTATTATGAGATTTCGCATGCCATGACAGAGAGTACGGAATGGCAATGTGCACAGTGTAACGGATCTTTAGACAAGGCGCCTTCTGTGCCTCTATCTCTAAAGGTTAAGAAAATCGATGCTAAAACTGGTGAACTGGTCAAATCGTCAATTGAAGAGTTTAAGAAAGATTTAAAAGACCAGCGAGATGAAGCATCAAAGAAAGAGATGTAAACGATGATATATATTATTTTAACGGTTTCTATTTTAATCAATATGCTGCTAATGTGGTATGGATATAAATTAATGCGAATATCCTTATCTCATAGAGATAATGTTGATTTCCTCATGGATGATGTGGATAGTTTTGTAGCTCACTTGGAAGCGATTTATGAACTAGCTACTTTTCATGGTGATGAAACCTTGCAACAATTACTTCTTCACTCTAAAAGATTAAAAGAAGACATAGGAGAGTTTAAGCAAAATTCGATTTTAGAAGTAGAAGAAGATAAAAAGGAATTAATTGAATATGAAGAAGGTGAGGAAGAGACGAGGGCGTAGGGGTGGTACCAAAGCTTACTTTACTGTAATACATGAAAATGCAATTGTAAAATATGCCAGCACCCCAGACTTGCAGGAGAGGGAATTTCTATATGTTAATTATATAGGACCCGTATTTAATGAGATGGTGGACAAGATTGTTTATACATATAAGTTCACCAATCTTCCGAACATTGATGATCTAAGATCTGAATGTAAGATTTGGCTTACCACTATTCTGAATAAGTTCGATCCCGCCAAAGGATCGAAAGCATTCAGTTATTTTAGTGTAATAACAAAAAATTGGTTTATTCATAAAGTTAAGTATAATGCTAACCGGGCTCAAAAAGAAATAAATTTTGATGACAACGAAGCATCTAAAGAAATGAATAAACTCGTTTCTTACAATACTTATGTTCAAGATCGCGAGAAGCAAGAATTTTGGGTTCTGCTCAATGAAAATATTGATGTGTGGAAGGAAGAATCTACGAAGCCCAACGAGAAGAGAGTCGCGGAGGCAATTAAAATAATATTATCTGAACCCGATGCGATAGAAATTTTCAATAAAAAAGCTATTTACTTATATCTACGAGAGATAACGGGTTTAAACACAAAACAAATTGTTAATAGTTTAAATAAAATAAGAGTGAAATATAAGACATTTAAAGTTGATTGGGACGCGTAATGAGTGATAAATTTACAAGACATTTAGAAGAAGCCATTACAAATATTCATGATGATCGCAAGATAGCATCGGAGTTGCTTCGAGATGTGTCCGAGTACATCGGTAAAAACAAAGAGAGGCACAAGGATGTAGGACAAGTTGCGGCCAAATATCTGGAGACACTTCAAAGATCAAACGAGCAGTTGGTAAAATTGACAGGAATGCTTCAAAAAAAGATGGGCGATGACTATGGTCAATTATCTAAGATGGACACAGATGCAATATTCGATTCTTTGGAGGGTGATAGTTAATGCCTAAAGAACCTCTTATTCCTTACGGTGCATTAAATGCGCCTACTAATAATGATACGCAGCGGAAGATGAGCATTGAGGATGATTTCTTCCGAGTATCTGTGCAGAAGTCAGTTGAAGAAGCATATGGCGCAAAGGTACAAAAGGGGGGCATATGGACGGCGGTTGTTTTGCGTGTTGATAGATTTGATGATTGTATGGTAACTTTAAAGGCACGAGTACCAGAGAAAGACGGCACAATCCCGGAACCTACAGAGTGGATCCCCGCCGGCGTAAACTCACCTTCTCATCGCATGATTGATATGCATCGAACCTACGTAGGAACAAGTGATACTGCACCAAGAATTGGACAACTTATTGAAGTTGAAATTCCTCTAGATAATTCTCCCGCAAAAGATGGTAAATTAATAAAGTTACTTAATGAATTTGTGGTCGACGGAATAAGGAGTACCATTAGTAGTGCTGGTGCGCAGAAGGCTGCCAATGCTCCCCTTGAGGACGCCACAGTGCCCTCTGTTAGCGGTGATGCGATAGGAAGTGGACAGAGAGATCCCGCAGCGCAAATTGCAGCGACGGACGCTTCAGTAATGGGCCCAACCGACACGTCGGCTGGCGGTTCTCAGGGTTATGACGCTGACATGACAGCGAAGTATTTAGAGCAATCGGGAGGTGATGCTGATCGTGCCGCAGAGATGGCAATTGCCGACGTAGAGCAGCAGCGCATGAATTATGCTGTTGCAGATACCGAGATTGGCCAAGAAGGGGCCCATCATGATGCTGCTGTCACGAGCATTACTGACATGCAGCCGGGATAAAATAAGAAGTTGTGAATTAGCGGAAGACCGGGAGAGGAAATAGAGATGCAAAAATGTGGAGAACAACTAACAGCCGAAGAGCTTCATGAGAAAAAACTTTTAGAAAAGATTGATGGTATTGGATTTCTTTATCCTCCTTTTGCGTCTACTATATCCGACTTGCTTTTAGTCATTAAGCAACATCAAATGCCATTTCGACTTTATGAGACTTATAGAACCCCTGCTCGCCAAAAGAAGTTAATTTCTCTGGGACTTTCAAAGATACGTCACCCTCTTGACGACAAGCATGTTCACGGGCTGGCAGTCGATTTTTTGATAGACTATCGAGCTATTCGAACTTTAAAAAAAAATAAACTCTCTAAGATTACGGAGTCCGACATAAATAAGAAATCAAGCGACATTTCTGATGATTATGGAGGAGTTTATAATTTGGGAGTGAATGTGATACGGTCTGGGAATAATGAACCACGAACGAAAGTGCAAGATCAGGTAGTTTTAAATTTTTGGAATAATTTTGGGAAACTGATCGAGAGACAATTTCCCGATTTGGTATGGGGAGGCACATTTAATTTAAAGTCGGGAGAACTGATAGGCACAGATCCTCCCCATGTGGAGTATCGCGATGCCAAGAGATTGATGTCACAGAAGCGCGCTATAGGTGTTCTTAAAGGCCGCGGAAATCCAGGATTAGGAAAGGAATAGGTTATGCCAGTAAAAAAAGCAGTAATACCAAACGAGGAGGTAAAAAAGAGTCTTGAAAAGGATGCCGCCTCGCGATCTATGTTTGTACAAGGAATTGGAGGTACTCCAAATGTAATAGAAACTATTCCAATGTATTTGGCAAATGACCGAGAAACAGTAATTGGATGTAATAGAAAGGTGAATGCACAGATTGTTCTTGGCGTAGACCGTCCCTCAAGTAGATTTAGTGGATATGGAGGAAAGGGTCACACGGAAGCATCTTCGGTAGATATCGTAGTAGGTCGAATGGGCGCCTTCCCCAAACATGTATATGTAGACCCAAATTTTAATACAGATGCTGCGAGGATCAGTGTAAGTCAGAAGACTGATGTGGATACTAATTTCAAATTAAATCCTGGCACTGTAGGAATCGCCCCCGCTAAATCAGCAGTTACTCTTAAAGCAGACGGTATTCGACTAGTGGCCCGCGAGGGGATCAAGTTGGTGACGGGGATAGATAAAAAGAATTCTCAAGGTGGGGATAATGTGTCCATAGTGGGGATAGATTTAATTGCGGGAAATTTTGATGAGGATATGCAACCTATTCCTAAAGGGAACAATGTGGCCGAAGCGTTAGCAAGAATGTGCGATCACATGAGTAAACTCAATGGAATCGTAGACCATCTCCTTACCACCCAGATGAATTTTAATGAGAGTCTTACTCATCATTATCACTACTCTCCGTGGTATGGAAATCCAACCACCCCGTCAGATTCTGTTGTGGGAAAAGGGATAAAAACAATGATCGATTTCCTTCAAGAAACTAAAAGATCTCTGATTACGCATAAAACAAATCTAGTCAATTTTAAGCATACCTATCTGGTGTCGTCAGGGCGCAAGTATATTAATAGTAGATGGAATCATACTAATTAGAGAAATTTAAATATGGCTTTTAAAAGTAGCGGATATAAAAGTATTATACCAAAAATAAAACCTTCATGGTGGTTAATGTCATCGGAGGATCCTATCGTAGACAAGGAAGCGGTGGCTTATGGATGGATTATCAAAGAGGATCCACGCGCCGCCGGGTTAGACTCAGTTATGATCACCAACGAAGCAGGTGAGAGTGTTTTGGATCAGGGGGCGATGGCACTCATAAGAGAAAAAGCAGTCCTTAAATTAATGGCATTTTATAATAAATACAATACGAGTCGCAACCGTGAAGTATTGATGAGCAATTCTTTCGTGAAAGACGTGCGCGTCCCGGAGCGTCCGAAATCCAAGACTCTTTTCTATGTTTTGGTAGATGCTAGAGCATTCGACAATACTTCGGAAATAGGCCAATATACAGAACAATTGGTAGCAGACGGTTCGGATTTACACATGTTGGCGGAGGATTATCTAGGATTTTTCATGGTTAATGATAGGACTGATATGGGACATCGAGCGCGCATTGGAGAAATATTAAAAGCTAACAATATTGATCTTGAAATTGCCGATGAGAACATAATTGAGACTTGGATTTCTCAAGTTAACCAAGACTCTTCCGTCCGCACTAGTTTTAAAGAAGGTTCGAAGATTAATTTACCGGTTCTCTCGCTTCCAGAGCCACCACCAGCTGCTTTTATAATCACTGTCGAAGTCGGGGAAATCAAAAAAATCATAAAACGGATTCTCACTCTTTTGAACGAATATGATCAGAAAATTGTAAACTTTAAAGGAGAAGGAAATACAGTAGAGAATTTGGATCTTCGAGTGCAAATTGCCAATTTAAATGAATTTTGGCCTATTGTACAGCGACATATAGAGTTTAATGATATTATGATTCCGGATGTTATAAATGATGAAATCCACATTTATCTGAATGAAGACTATGAAATAATTTATATAGCAATTGATAAGGGCGGCGAAAAGATAGCGCTTCTCAAAGGAATGCCGGCAGTCGCTTCTTCTCCTCCTTTTAATGATATGAGAACGACTGCGTTGCTTGCGCGCCTGCCTGAGATATCCACAATTGGAAGAGTGGGAGCAGCTAGGGGTTTCGGAGACGACACATCAGGAATTGCAGCCGGCACCGTTGCAGGAGCGGCCATCTTCGCCGGCACTGGTATCGCAGGGGCCGCCGCCGGCGCCGCAGTTGGTGCAACAGTTGGAGGGGTCATCGGTGGCGCGTTAGAAGGACTTGGTGATCGCGGTGTGACAGCTACCATTCCCATGCCATGGGAATCGTTTGTGGAAGAGTATATTGTACCTCCCGTTGTGATA
>Ga0209434_1001598_pt1 | contig 10186 bp, 8 predicted proteins | sample ETNvirnome_2_300_FD_184068 | JGI IMG/M metagenome (GOLD analysis project Ga0209434, IMG submission 184068) | Marine viral communities from the Pacific Ocean - ETNP_2_300 (SPAdes) (version 2) | ecosystem: Environmental > Aquatic > Marine > Oceanic | place: Pacific Ocean | collected 2013-06-22 | reverse complement strand
CTGTATATTTCCAGGTTTTTGTTAAATCTGGAGGAAATTCATCAAAATGTAATTTTCCGGCAACATATACACCAGCACACTCACTTTTGTCGTCTAATGTCTGAAAATACAATTCTACTCCGTGGCGGCCTCGATAGCAATACGCTTCCTATTATAATAACCCAAAGAGCCTTGATAGTCAAACGTTTTATTCAAAATAATTTCAAATTGATTTATCGCTTTATGAACATTTTGGCTGGCGGTTATTTCAAGAACATCATCGACCAACAGGCGACGTTCATTTTCTGTAAATTCTGATTCTTCTTCCTCGAATCTCATCTTGCAATATAACCTAATAAAATAAGATTCTGGGTAAATACTTTTTAAATAAGAAACTGATTGGTAGTTTTTTGGCTTCTTCTCTCGCATTATTGTTCGGCCGCCACATTCTTCCGTGTATTGGATGATTCTTGGTTTCACGAAATTGTACATGCTTAAAAGTCTTGTCTTAAAAGTCGTGTAATATGAAGAATGGACCTTTTGATAAGCAAACAATAAAACTTCATCTGTTGAAAAAAATCTATGGCGTGTTGCATACTGTATCATTGGCGAAGAGCCTATATCAGCAACTAATCTCCAGGGGACGTTTTTATCTACCATGAATCCGTAAGTAGCGGCTGCATTAACAAAAAATTCCCAGTTGTTACTATCAATAAAAGCTTGTGCTTTTCCATCATCGTTAGAAGCATCTAAGTCTGCAATTTCGATTGCCAAGCCCGATACCGTAATTGGACATCTTCTACTTTTAACATAAGCAGGAAATGTGAAAGGAGTACTCCCCTTGTTTATTTCCGAAAAGTTAATAAGAAATTCAGTAAAATCATCAAAATTTTCAATTTTGTTTGGGTCTGCAGCCAATTGAGCACGTAGGCGCGCCCTTAATTGTTCCATATATCGTTGATAGCGGATTCTTGGATCCTCATAGGCTTTATAAATTTTTAAATTAGTCAAATATTGGTCTGTTGTATCGATTTTTTTAGTTATGGCAGCTTTTCGAAATTGTTGTTCTAAATCGCTAAAAGCATCTGCAACAAAATTCAATGCCTGCATATTCCTCTCGGATCCCGCGGATCCTTTGACAGATTTTAAATTTTTACTTGTTTTCGGCACTACTATTGGCACAAAACGTCTACTAACTCGCCCGTACATCATTTTTTCAGCAATGAAGTCAATTAAATTAGTATAAATCCTACTCCGTGAAGCTCTTTTATAATAAAGCCTTTTGTTAAATAATAAAGCGGTTGATTCTGTGTTTTTCTCGGCATAAAATTTTGACATTTAATATATTTCCTTATAGTAGACAATTGCCCCTATGATGCTGACGCATTCGATGCAGCAGCTGCTTCCTCTGGATCACCCGACCCTGCACTTGCTTTAGAACCATCATCTTCATTTGAATATTCAACATCTGCGGCCGCGTCCATAGGGATACTGCCGCCCGCTTTGGCAATTGCGGCACTAAGCTGCGCATTCACCGCTCTTTCAAAAGCTTCCACGCCGCATTTCTGCGGTGAAGTTTTGGGCTCTTCCTCAACAGCTTCGGCCGATTTATTTTGTATTTCAGCTTCAGTACTTTTCTCAGCGACCCATTTGGCAGTAATCTCTGATTCTGCTAAACCTGGACCAAGAGTGTGCGTGGAGCGCTGAATCATATAATAGCCACCGATACCAAATTGAGTTAGATCGAATTTGGTGCCCGGATCAAACCCTCTAGGCTCAACGTAGATGTACGTACCAGGAAAAGTGTTAACATCCAAAAAAGATTTAATATTTACATCATATAATACTCTTAATTGCTGCAAGCCATCATAACCTTCTTGTTCGAACCTTACTTCAGCCAATCCTGGCGAATCAGTTTTATTCAAAGTAATTGTCTTGACAATGCCTGCGTCTTTCCCTATTTGATAATGCCAGATTCCTGCAGAATGATCTATGGACTTGTCCCCTGTCATTCTTTCTGTCGGCTGTGTTCTCGCTATGAAATATGTTAGATAATTTACTTCAGCATCGAAACCACCGTCAGAGCCCGCATTATTCCTTTTGCCCATCACATTGAGAATGGGCCTATCTGGAACCCTGTTAACATCTAGTCTTGTTGTTTTATATTTATTGCACCAATACGTAATTGGATCATCGAAACTGTGTTCTCTATATGCCGTTATTGCATTTTGTGCTAATCGTGCTTTTTGTTTGTTTCTATTTCCATAACAGCCGGCATTATTCATAAAATCCTTAATAAATTGATTAAAAAAATCATTGAGAAATTTTGGCAATGTATAAGTTGGCCGGTCGCTCTTGAGAATACGTTCAGTTAAGAACTCCATAAAATATTTAACCGAGATCGGAATATCACCAAGATTAAATATGTTAGTATCTACTATCTGATCCTTTTTGTTTGTGTTTATAAATTCAATAGGGCCCAGCATTAATCTAAATTTATGAAAATTCTGTGCAAACCTTTTGTAGTTGTCTATTTCTTCCGTTAGTTCATCTTTAATATCTTTATTGCTCTCAATAGCCTTCTCTAATTTTCCCGTCATCTCCATTAACGTTTTTCCTATGAATTTTAAGATAGTATCTGCCAAGTCACCAACATAAAAGAAAGTTATAGCTTCATTTGGATCAACAGCCTGTTTGTTTATAGGCACATCATCGTCACCGACCTCCTTAACTACAAGCTGGTTCGCGGCGCCCGGAGTGTCGCCAGTAACTATCCCCATGTTGGTCTTTAGCTGCTCTAAAAATGTTGCATCCATTTTTCCAAAAGGACCTTTTTTGCGATAATCATTTAATTTTTCTATTGGTATTTGCAAAAATTTGATTTTGCCTTCAGATATCATGTTCCTAATTAAACTTCTCATATTTAATACTTTTTCTTTTTCTATTAAAGCTGCTTGTTCATCGCTGTTCTTTAAATCGGCTAATTTTTCCTCCTGGGCTTCGTCTTCGCATTTATTACTTAATGCCTTGTATGTAAGCCTTCTTATGGTTTGATTTAGGATTACTTCTTCATCTGTGAAAATATTAAAATTAGGATGATCAAAGAAATCTTCAACATAAGCGAGATAATTTATTGTAAACGTCGTTCTACCCATTTCATCGATGCCAAATTCATGAACGGTTGGTGTTAAATTGAGAGTTATTGCTGAATCATTTATAGCTTCTAGTAATCCACCAGAAATCACAGAAGGGGCGCCAGCCACATCTGGGTTTGCCCACCCTACGATTGCTTTCAGTCTAAAGTTTAACTTTGCAGTATTGTCTAAATCAACTTCTTTATTTTGAGGATTCATTATATCATGGCTGAATGTTTTATTACCGCCAGTTTTTAATGCCAAATCAATATAACTATATTCATGATGGACGAGTTTGCTTTCAGGCGGATCTTTTGTTGAAGTTGGATCTACTTCAAGAGTTGCGTATGTTCTTGTTTTCAATAATTCGCCAAATGAATTGGCATGAATGACTAATTTTGCCTTTATAGATTTTTTAATCGCATATGGATTGTTAGCTTCATATGAGAAAGTAAAGCTTTTTATTCCAACTCCGTGGCCACGCATTTCCTTGGACCCCATAAGCTCTGAAACATCTGCTTTTTGATAGTAAGAGTCAAACTTCATTTCAACCTGACTTTCGATTCCGCCCACATCAGAATTTACCTTAAAAAGACGAATCATTGGTTGTAAAGCCGAAATAGCTTGTGTCGGCATCTCAAAGAAAGTTTCTTTGTGTGGAGGTTGGGTCAAAGCATTAATCAGGCCAAATGGATCCCCATGGACCTGTACGCTTGAATTTAAATGGGTATCCATATTGGGAAGCTGCTTGCCAATAGGCGGGGGTTCCTGATCCGCAATCATTTTTATTGCTGCCAATTCTTGAATATTTGATAATAGAAAACATTGTTCTTTGTATTTGACATTTCCGAAAATTTGAATGGCGAGAATCTGTGATACGATATCTTCCCGCTTTTGCATGAAATCGTCGTCTGCATCATAATCGGTGAATGCCTCTCGCCAGTAGGCATAAGCCCCTTGGAGATCTAAAAGACCGCCTTCACCAAAAGTATCTTCTGCTGCTGATTGCGCAAGCTCTGCAGCTAAAAGACCCGCAAAAACACGTTCTATCTCCATAAAAAGATAATTTTCAAAATTCTGGGGGCTATATCCTGTGCTGCAAGGATTGAACCCGTGCTGGTCGCCATTGCGCTTAGTATAAACCTCTGATTCGTTATGACCACCATCGACAGATTCATAATAACCAATCTGCTGCAGCTCGGCGTCCGTCGCATCAGGCACGGCCGCCGGTAGATCTACCCAATTAGTGACCGGAGGACTGGCTCCAAAAATCTCACTCATACTTTCGGCACTACAACCTCCGTATACAAGTTTAGGATTTAAAGAATAATAGTCGCCGCCGATAAGAACTTCTAAAAGTTCGGCTCTTACCTTATGCCCAGTTTCGACGCCCGCTACCCCATCGGTCTGACCTGACCATTCCAGATAAGTTAAATCTTTGTCCAGACCTGTCGGGTATTTTGAATCTTGTTTGATAACATCAAGATAAGTTTGGTATATCGCCTCTGTCATACCATCAGTTAATCTTGTTAGAGTTGTCTCGACAGTACCTTTTGTATTTTCCTTCGTGAGTGTCTTGTACGACTCCTTGGCCAAGGCGATTCCCGCGCCAACGGGGGAGACGAACACGTACCACGGCATTTCTTCAGACTCTGCCGATTGATATTCGTTAGTAAGCATATCTGCACGAAAGATTATCTGATAACTAAGTATTTCTCCATATAAATCTTTGCGCGTACTGTAACCCATCTAATTCATACTCCTAGAACTTCCAGTACTTTTTCAATATTCAAAGGAATATAGAGTGTGGCGCCATTTTCTATATCAGCTTCAACCCCGTAGCCGTTCCACCACGCAATAACCCACCAATAACGAGGATCACCATAGAATTTATGCGAGAGATTATATAATCTATCTCCATATTTCCAAATCCGGGTTGTCATTTTTATGCCCCTTCGTTCTTGTACGGTTGGATTTTTAATTTTCATAGTACCATAATGTACAATTGCTTTTTTATCTCGCGATTTTCTCAAAGGAGCATAATATTCGCTATTGTTCGTTAATTTTCTGGCTTTATTGTATCTTGTAGGCATAAAATGTATTCCTTATTAATCCTCTGGCTCTTAAGCGCCGGCTTTTTTCAGGGCGCGCCGGATCTGTCGGGCAGACATATCCCAGCCGCCAGAAGCAGCTTCGGCGTTCTCTTCCCCTGCATCTTCGCTTGGAGCCGGTTCCTCGGCAGCTATGTCGTTCGATATTTCTTCGTCGCTCTTATCAAATTCCAGCGCTTCCTCCCCCAAGGTGGTAGCGGTTCCGCCCACAGCCGGCTGGGGGCCCGTGGTGATATTTAAATCATCACCCATATAAGGAAATCCCGGTGATGCGAAAACTAATTCTCCCGTCGAAACGTCGTTCATATCGTCATCAAGTGTTGTTCCTTCATGCCAGCCAACAGGATGCTCATGGATTGGGCTAAAATCTAAATTAATTTCTATTAATTTCGGAAGAATTGTATTATTTCCCTTTTCAATTACACCAGCCGCTGAATTTGCAAGGTTGTGGTCTACTGTTACACTATTTATGATGCCCAACAAGCCTCTACTAGAATCGGTATCTGACGTATAATCCTTATAAGTACCGGACTCCGTTGTTATCTTTGCGAGTTCTGCTTCTGCCGCTGCGAGTTCCTCTGCGGTTGTCGGTTCCGGGATCTCATCTAGCTGAGTAATTGTAACTGTACCACTTGTATCTCGTGTCAAATTCATTACCTTTAATCTAACTAATGGAGATTGTGCAATTGTAGTTGCATTATTAACATCAGTATAGGTTGGATATAAAAATTGAACTAATTGTTGAACTCTGGATAAATTTTCGTAAGCTTCGCCGGCGCTAATTGCGGGAACTTTAAATGCTAAGCTTATTTTTCTTGTTGTGTTCTTAAATAAATATATAGGATCGGCTCGACCATAAACAGTTTCTGCTGACCAATCAGGAGCATATGTATCAGTAAATGCAGTTATAAATGCCTTAAAGAAAACAAATTTACCAGAGGGTACATGATGAAATGATATCACAAGTCCGGCTTCATTAGCTAAGTGATCTTCGCCGGCATAAATACTGCTAGGGGTTACCGTCGTATGTTTATTATATTCAAATTTGTATTGGTCTTCGCCGTTTTCTTCTGGCATAATATAATTCCTTATACGTAATTAACTTCATGGATTTTCTCGCCTATTACTTCAACTACAAATTCAGCTAATTTATCGCCCTTTAATTCTATTGAAATTGGCTGTCGTACCTTTTCAACTGTTCTTGCACCGCCTGCTGCGGCGGTGGCACCAGGATTGCCGGCTGCTCCCACTTTGGCAACAGTATTATTAGTCATTGAAGCAGTTAGATCGGCGCCCCCTTTCATAAAATCTGGAAGAGCATCCATTGCACTACCAATGCCCTCAAACGCACCACCTACTTTCAGAAGACCCTCAAGAAATGTTGATTGTCCAACGTCTTTCGAAAAGAGCCAATATACTAATCCACCAACGGCGGCAATAAGCGCCATAACAGCGAGCACCGTGGCCCAAACCGGCGCCGTCGCGGCTGCAGTCATGACCGCAGCGATGCCAGCATTAATGCTGTAAATGAGCCATATAGCGCTAAGGGCGCCCACCAAGAGGGTGAAACCCTTCATAACATTCGAATGCTCTGAGAGCATTGTAAAAAACGCACCAATGCTATCTATTATCGGAGTGATAATGGGTATCATTTGTGAGAATACCATATTAAGTTTTTCTTGGAAGGTTGCCATTGATTGCGCTCTTTTGGCAGCTTCTGCATAACTTTGTGAGCTTTTCTCTGTTGCTCCCGATAGAGTCTCTGTATTTCCACTCATTATTAATGATAGTTCGCTAACATCAGATAATCCTAGAGAATCAGCATAGAATTTCTTCTGATAATAAGACATATTATCGAATTCTAAGCCAGCACTCGAAAGAGAATCCCTAATCATCTCAAAACGTTCAGCAGGATTTGTGGCCATCATAAGGTCCATTGCATTAACAAAATTACCGCCCATTGCTGCATTTAATTTACCTGCCATTTCGGCGGCGCCTTCAAATGTATCAAATTTATTCGTAAGCTGGATAATCTTCTCCATTTGCATACCGGAAACCTTAGAAGCTATAGCCAAATCCTTAAATGCGCCAACACCCTGATCTCCCATCTTTGCCAGCATATCACCGGCGCCGGCAAATTGTTTTGCCATTTCTGCGGGTGCAACACCTATATTCTCTGCGAATTTCTGCATGTTAAGCATATTCTGGCCGGCCTCTTTTGTGGACATGCCAAGCGCTTTAGTTGAAATCTGAACACTAGCGGCGAAATCTTGATGACCAATGCCCATTCTCCCCAAAACGGCACCAGTCTTAGTTAGTGATTCTCTTTGGGCTTTTGAGGCAAAAGTAAAATCTGTAAATCCCGCGTGTAGGGCGCCCATTGTAGCAGATACGTCTGCTACCGCGACACCATATTTACGAGTTTCGTCATGTACGCCACTAATAGAACTCGCAAACTCCTTGCTAGCGCCAGTTGTTTTCATAAAGGCGGCTTCTGTGTCGTGCAATTGTATGCCTAATTTAATCATTTTGCGCATCGCATTGCCAAGGCCGGCGATCACGGCACCCTGCGCGGTCGCTAAAGGTGCTGCTTTGGCGCGTTTTAAAATGTCAGGAATGGCTTTATCTATAAGCTTATATTGTGCTTCTTTCTTCTTTAAGTCTTTTAATTCCTTGGCAATTTGTTCTCTTCGTTCGGCGGTAATATCCTTCGATAGCGCGAATTCCCTTTCCAGGCTTCTTATCTTCGCTGCTCTAAAATCAGCTTCAGTTTCTTGTAATATTTGTTTTGCTTGGGCTGACGCGTAAGATTTATCATTCAGATCGGCAAGATCTTGTAATAATGCTCTTTGTTCCTCTAGACTACGAACCTCGGTTTGTTTCTGATCTAAAATCTCTGCTAGCTGGCCTTTGGCCTTTTCTTCGAGGGATCCTAGCTCCCGCACTTGCTCCAACTGCTCTTCAGTTAATTTCTTAAGCTCTTTGCGTAACTCTACTTCACCCCTAATGGCATTAAGTTCACTTGCAATTTCTGCCGGGGTCCTATTATTATTATCAGCCAAGGTAAAAACCTCTCTTTATCTAAAACTAATTAGTAATCCATAAAAAAAGATAAGACCGCCGAAGCAGTCTTATCTATCTTATTAATTATATTTTGGGCGGTGGTCCGGGCTGATTATGCCGGCTTAGCGTTTGGGTTCTTGAATTACCGCCCTTTTGATTTTTCTCAATTGCCTCTCTTTCCGTTTCAAGTTGTTTAACGAGTCTCTCGACAAACCACTTTCTAAGTCCCAAAGGAAGGTTGTAAGCTTCTGAAAAACTCCAACCGCCCGAATACTTCAGAAAGAAAAATTGCTCATATACGTTTTCCATATATTCATTGGTGAGGCCAAAAAAAGTCCGCTGAAAGCGGTACCTCCATGTCCTGCTCATAATCACACTCATTACATTCAAAATGTTGTGTTAAATCTACATTTGGCGCGGCGAGACGGTAAGCCAAACGAAGGTGTCGAGAATCTATCGATGGAATATTATCAACTAAATATTTTCTTGCTTGCGGAGAAGTATCACCATTAGCGGCAACAATCATGGTAGATAATTGTCTTGTTATGTTTTTTTCTGTTGCTTGTCTATTTTTGCGCTCTGCTTCCATTCCAGCAATAAAAGCTTTTTCATCTTTGCCGGTAAGTAATCTAAAAGTTACATCAATTTCAGTTCTTGGAAGTTGTACGGTAAATGTTCCATTCTCATTAACCTCAACATCCAATTCCGAAATATCTTCTCCATTATAAACTTTTGCAGAGTTTAAATTAAAGGAATATTCCTGTTTTGTTGCGCAACTTGGACAAGCTACTTGTGTAACGTATTCACTACCATAACCTGAAATTCTTGTAGCAATAACAATTGCATTTCGATCACCGACTAAAAGAGAGTTAGAATCAATCTTTTTGTCCATAATTATGCTCTCAATCACGCGATCTAGTGCGATGCCTTTTTTGAGCAGAGAGCGCGAAGTAAGAATATCTTCTTCTTTGGCAGTCATTTGCTTAATTTCAATTGTTTCTTGTCCATGAAGGGGGTGACCTTCTGAATAAAATCTTCCACCCGATGGAAGTTCAACAAATTCTGTTGGTACAACAAAGGAAAATGGATTATCTTGATTTTGTGTCATTACTTGTGGGGGGGGTGATGTATTTTCTGGGGTTCTCGGGCCCGTTCCCGTCCGATCTCTATTTCTAGCCAATATACACCTCGTTATTTGTTAGCTAATATTTCTTTTAAACGTTTTATTATAGTGTTGCGGTGACGCCGGCATTGCCAAGCATCGCCCAATCATATTTTATGGTAAGAGATAATTCTGTTAACTCATCATCACCATATGCCAAATCTCCAAATTTAACATCTGTAACGAATGCATTGTGCATAGTCCATTTTTCAATCTCTTCGCCATTAGCGTCAAGCTGCGTTATGTTAACTGCTCCTAAGCCGGATACAGCCTTGTCCTTGGAAATCGTGCTAAAGGCTGCTTGATTATTAGCAGACGGACTACCGGGGACTACCCAACCGGATTTTCCTAGAAACTCCCATAATTTCGCAGCTACATCTGGTGTGGTTGGGTCTACCATAGTAATTTCTATCTCATTCCAACTTAAAGTACCGGGATAATAAAATGTATAATTTAGATACTTGTGTTCTCCGGCTTCAATCGTAAAGGATGGCTTTGTTGCCGTCTTGGCATACCAAAGAACGGAGCTACCCTGTCCATCGTCCCAATCGGTGAATTCCACCTTAAATCTGAATTTTCTTTTTGGCTCTTTAAAACCGGCTTGTGACGCATCGTCTGTCCAGAATGACATATTTAGTACTCCTATAACCTACTTTTAAATAGTGTGGCGATAAAAAATCGCCTCTCTCTTTCTAGTCATCAAATGATGCTCCAGTTGACATGATAACAAAGTCAAT
>Ga0209434_1001594_pt1 | contig 10226 bp, 16 predicted proteins | sample ETNvirnome_2_300_FD_184068 | JGI IMG/M metagenome (GOLD analysis project Ga0209434, IMG submission 184068) | Marine viral communities from the Pacific Ocean - ETNP_2_300 (SPAdes) (version 2) | ecosystem: Environmental > Aquatic > Marine > Oceanic | place: Pacific Ocean | collected 2013-06-22 | reverse complement strand
GGTGAGTCAGATCACAGAGAAGGCTAAAAACATAGTAATGTCTCGTTTAAGGTTTAAATTAGATGAATATGGTATAATCCCCAAGATGTTAATGGCATCAAATCCATGTAAGAACTTTGCCTATAGAGATTACTACAAGCCACATTGTGATGGAACACTACCAAAGTTTCGTAAGTTCGTACCAGCGCTAGTAGGAGACAATCCATTTATATCAGACTACTATCAGCAGAACCTAGAGAAACTAGACAAACTAAGCAAGGAGAGATTACTATATGGGAACTGGGAATACGATGATGATCCAGCTAAGTTATTTGAATATAATAAGTTATTAGATGTTTTCGGACTAGACTTTGAGGAGCACCAAACAGCTAAACGATGGCTTACAGTGGATGTGGCACGTTATGGAGCAGACAAGACTGTCCTAGTTTATTGGAAAGGACTACATATTGCAGGCATCAAGTCAATGGATAAGTCAAGTACAGTAGAAGTTAGAAAGGAAATAGAGAATATGTGTATAGCCCTATCTATCCCATTTAGTCATGTAATCATAGATGAGGATGGAGTAGGAGGGGGTGTAGTAGACGAATTAAGGGTCGTACACAAACAAATACAGGGTTTTGTTAATAATTCTAGGGCATATGAAACAAAAGCGATTACGGGGGCACGCTTAATGATCCATAACTTTGCTAACCTAAAGGCCCAATGTTACTTCAAACTAGCAGATTACATCAACAATTCAAAGATTAGTTGCTATAATGATGTGCCAATCAATATCAAGAACCACATAATAGAGGACTTGGAACAGATCAAGGCCAAAGATATAGACAAGGATGGAAAGCTCCGTGTCATCGATAAGGAGACAATTAAGGAGAGTTTGGGTAGATCTCCCGATGTTGGTGATGCTTTAATGATGAGGATGCTTGGAGAGGTAAAAACAACATACACACCCTACTTGGCTACTTAATATATATTACTCGAATCAACCCTTAAATACAAACATCTCGTAATCTAAGTATGGCCAAAGAACCATTAAAGCCTTACTTGGCAACAACTGAGTCTGAGAAAGCTAGTTACGACCCTAGTGCTAATATTAAACTGAATCAAGCATTTAAGGGAATAGTAATAGACAAGGAGATCAAGTTCCCAAGAGGACTGGGTGCAGCCCATCCGTTTGACTTTGAAGAGATTGAGAACGTGTACAAGCGTGTCGGTTTAATCAATGGTGCAGTCAACAAGATAACTGATTCTATTATGGGAGATTTTACGATTACCATTGAGAATGAGAAGTCACAAGAGATACTAGATAACTTTATTCACGACTCCAACTTCACTACTGTTTTAAGATCATGGATCAACGAAGGTGTGCTTAAGGGTAATGGCTTTATGGAATTAGATCTAGAAAACTCTAAGGCTAGAGTAATGAATGCCAGTCACATGTATGTGATGCGAAACAAGAAAGGTAAGGTTCTGAAGTATAATCAATACACGGGAAATGCTAAGAATTTTACTGTCCAAAAGGATAAGAGGAAGGTCGTTGAGTTCGCTGAGAATAAGATAGCACACCTACCTTTAAACAAAGTGCCTAATGACCCATACGGAATAGGTTATACATGGCCAACTCTAGTGGCAGTTAATCATTACACAAGCTCTGAATTAGATTTACATAAGTTAATGACCAGAAAAGCAGGTGCACCTATCCATGTACAATGTGGTGTTAAAGGCGAGGCAACAGATCCATCAGCAATAGACGACTTTAAAACAAAGCTACAATATATGACTAACTCAACAGAGTGGGTAAGTGATGCCAATGTAGAAATGAAGACCATAGACTTCGCTGGAGTTGGTGACAACTTAATGAGTTTAGCCGACCACGATATAGAACAGATAGCCTTCGGTATGCAGATACCTCTCGTAATGATGGGTAAGGCAAATGTACCAGAGGGACTAGCCAAAGTACAGGAGAATACGTTTAAGAAATTTATTGACTCAGTTAGAACAATCATCGAGGACGTAATAGAAGAGAAGGTATTGAGACCATTACTTGTTGAACAGATGCCACAATTAGGATTAGAAATTAATAAACAACTAATTGAGGCACCGAACTTACGGGTTGAGTTCACATGGGAACTGCCTTCAGGTAAAGACAAGACCGAAAGATTAAAGATGCTTAACGATGCAATCAAGAACCCAATGCTATCAGCTGAGATGAGAGCGGCACTAGAGATCGAATACGCAAAGGTAGCAGGACTAGACACGGTATTAGAAATTCTTAAGAAGCCAAAAGAGGCACAGGAAAAAGCCGAGCAAGAGGAAGAGGACGAAAAGAAAGAACTAGAGCGTGTTCATAAGCAAGAGGAAGAGCAAATGAAACAACCCGTAGTAGTTGCACCTAAACCAATTAAGCAAGCAGACAAGGTAGCATTAACAGAACACGTGTGTACCGAGGAGTGTGATTGCCAATTAACAGAGGAAGCGGCAAGAGATATGAAGCTGTCTCAGTATGTTAACCTAACCGAAGTGGCTGGATTCCAATATACTGATTACCTGATTAAGATATTACAAACACTAAAGACCTATGACTTCTTTGAATTAGCGGCACACAACATGGAAGAAGTGGCATTAGGGTTATTAGACCACAAAGACATAGAGAAGTTAAGGATCGTTTTAAAGAATGGATTTAAAAAGAACAAGACAATTAGACAAATAGAACACGAGATAAGTAAGTCAATAGACCTAAAGGATCGCTTGGTTATTGATGATGGTGTAGAAAAGCTAGCACTACACTCTAAAGCAAGAGCATTATTTATAGCTAGAACTGAAACAGTAAGACTAGCCAATCAAGGACTTAAGAAATTATACAAGGAACATAACATAGAGAAATATAGATACCTTGCCGCTTTAGATGATAGAACCTCAGAAATATGCATTAGTCTAAATGGGAACGTATACAATGTAGCTGATGGGCAACCTGGAACTAACATGCCTCCTATGCATGTCAACTGCCGAAGTACAATCGTGGGATTGGTGGAATAATGGTACAAATAACTGAGGACAGTAGGCCAATGTGCGCCAAAGAGAGTTGTGATAGACCTGCTTTAACATTACTTAATGGTATATGGTTATGTGGTGAATGCTTGGCAGTGTACTGTCAGAAGCAAGAGAAACTAAAACAGAAGATGATGTTGGAGGAATAAGATGATATGGATAGATCCAGTTACACAGCAAAGAGTAGTATATGATAAGTTCTGTGGAGATTTTACTTACGATCTAGTGGGAGATAGTGCTGTAGCCAAAGAGACAGTGCCAGTAGTAGGTACGTGGGCAGATTATACTGGATCAGCAACGGTAAATTCAGCAGCACAACAACAATGGGCAGGTATCTCTAATGAGCTAGAAGGTGAAGATGCAGGAGTTCGTGGAGCTAAGGTAGGACAACTCAATGAGGTTGGTGATAATGCTCAAACAACAAGACGTAGAGTAATTAAAAGGATGGTAGTAACAAATGGAAATAAGCCCAAAGTCGTCGGAAAGTAAGATCCGTATGACTTTAAACGAGGGCCGTGAGAATTAGCTAATATATATTACCTTCGTCAATCCTTAAATACAAAAATACATAGATAAGTAATGTAAGTAAACACTATGACAAAAGAGGCTAAACTACAAGAAAGCATGATGCTGGAATATTCTGTTCCTATTATGGAAGCTGTCGAGGTAGACGGTGACTTTATGATTAATGGTATTGCAATTAACGAAACAACTACTTCTAACGGACATACATTCATTGGAGAAGAGTTGGCTAAATCAGCTGTTACATTAATTAATGTACCATTATTGAAAGACCATAACAATACTGTTGATTCTATCGTCGGTAGAGTAAAGGCAGCACACTTCGATCAAGACCTAAGAAACATTCAATTTAAAGCAAGGGTTATCGACAGATCAATGAAGCAAAAGATCAAGGATGGTCTAGTTAATTCTGTTAGTGTAGGCGCACACGTTAACCCAGAAGATATTGAGGAAGGGGAAAATGGTGACGTAATCCCACACAACATTACATTCAAAGAATTAAGTCTAGTAGCTGTACCAGCAGATGCTGGAGCAACATTCCAAGTAGCGCTTAACAATGCCTATAATGGACTCAAATCACACTCTAACGAGAAACTTGATAATATTGAAAGGGGGTCTAATATAATGACACAAGAAGAAGAAAACGCAGTTCAACCTGAAGAGGAGAAAGCTGAAGCTCCAGAAGTTAAAGAAGAGAAATCTGAAGAAGCGGAAGAAGCTAAAGAAGAACCTAAAGCGGAAGAGCCTGTTAATGAGAAGATTTTGTCTCTATTATCTGATATGGATAAGAGAATGGCTAAATTGGAATCAGCAGACGAAGACGAAGCTAAGCCTGAAGAACCTGCAGAAGAACCTAAGGAAGAACCGAAAGAGGAAGCCGAAGAGGAAGCTGAAGAGGAAGAGGACAAGGTTGAAGAAAGTGCTGGGTATTCTATCGCTGAGGGACACAAGTCCTTCACAGTAGTCCGAAAGGATTATAGTCAAAGATTAACAGTTTAAATGGTAAGTGCATCACAAAGTACAAATCCTTTAGGAGCTCAAGTAATCTTGGACGGCGGAGTACCAAGGACGTTTACTGCTAAAGCACGAGAGGTTATCTCTGGTGGGGTTTTAGTTAACACTTCTGGTGCTACTGGAGATGTCGGATCTCAAGTCTCTAGTTATAAAACTAGCGACATACAAGTAGTAGGTGCTCAAGACGCAAAGCTATTCAATGGTATTGCATTAAACAATGCAGGATCTAATGAATTAGTTACTGTTGCGACTAAAGGGGCTTACTTAATGAGATGTGGCGGAATCGTTTCAGGTGGTGCATTAGTTGGGCATAATGCCTCAGGTAATGTTCTTAACATCTTAAATGCAGGTTCAGTTCCAACTACAACAGTTCCAAATACTATTGTAGGAAGAGCGATCACAACAGCTGCAAGTGGTACTAACAACTTTGCTCTTGTTCAAATAAACGCTTAAAATGGCAATGACAAAAATCAACGAATACATAAGTACAGCTGATGGGACTGCGGGAACTTTATTGATCCCTAAGTTAATCATGCCTACATTAATCGAGGAAGTAGACAAAAATCTTATTCCACGAGAGATGGCAGCGCAGGTTTGGGGCCCAGGTCAAATTAAAGGTTCATCCTTTACTGTAAACCTAGAAACTCCAGATACTTTGGACATAAGGCAGGTTGGAGAAGGTGCTGAAATACCTCTTGATAACATGGACTTCGAGACTGTTACTTATACTCCTGTAAAATACGGAGTAGCTATAAGGATCACTCGAGAAATGATCGAAGATTCACAATTTGAATTACTTCAAAGGAACATTAGAACAGCTGGTAAAAGATTTGCTGAGAACGAACAAACGTTAGTTCTTACAGCTCTTGATACAGCTAATTCAACTGTTGCTGGTGGTGCTGCAATTACTATTGCAAACATTACAGAAGCTATGCAAAATGTTGAAGCTGAAGATTACACTCCTACAGATATGATTTGTGGATACGAAATACTTCAAGATTTAAGAAATATTGATACTTTCGTAGAAGCTGACAAGGCAGGAGATACTGATATGTTAAGCAGAGGCTTTAAAGGTACACTCTTTGGTTTAAACGTCGCAATTTTTTCTGATAAGGCATCACCAACTCCAGGTACATACAAGAAGTATGCTTATGTTTTTGATAGGGGTCAATCTTACGGTATCGCTATCGCAAGAGAGATCTCAGTTGAAAACGTAACATTACCTACATATGATATGGAAGGTGCAGTTTTAACACAAAGAATTGATGTTCAAGCACTTAGGACTAAAGCAATAGCTAAAATTACAACAGCTTAAATCTAGCAATAGATTAATAATCACGCAGTTTAGGGAAATCTGCACCACGATCGATCAAAAACCCCAGCCTACGGGCAAACTAAATCAGGAACTAAATAGGAGAAAAAAGAAATGGTTACACAAGCAGGAAGCCTTATCGGCACTATAGACGGCATGGGCAAGGGCGTAGGAACGTCAGGTCTAGCTATAGCAGGAGTCATGCTTCACAGAGGAAGCCCAGACAATATCTTAACAGGTAATGTTGGAAGCGATCTTGTACTAGACGTTGTCAACGACGAATTGTACATGTGTGAAGCTCAAGGCGGAAGTGAATGGATACATCTTGTATCTGGTTCGTAATTAAATCGGAGGTTTAAATGGGAGCTGAAATAAGATTAGTATCTTTTACATCCGGAACAGATACGGGTACCTTTACAGGAAGTCAAGCAGTAGCTTACACCGTCCTTTGTGGCGTTAGTGGCACTGAAGTCATTCCACTTAGGTGCACGGACGACGGATTATTATTTACTTCGGGAGTTAATTAACTATGGTTGACCTAGATAATGTCTCCAGAATAGAGGCACATCTTAAAGGCATTTTTAATAACCTCTCCACTGGGATCCAATCCCAACTTAGTGAGATGATCGTATTGGAAATTATCAATGTTGAGAATTTTACTGGTGCTAGTATAGATAATGACGGCATCCCTGAAAAGTACCGCCACGCTATTGTTAATTTAGTCAAGGCGGACATAGTCGATTTAGTCAATGCACAGACAGGTGGAGGTGCAAATATAAAACTCGCAGAACTTTCTATCTCTGATACTCAAGATATTCTTTCGGCAGACCAATATCGTAAGATAGCTGACATGAGTCTTAAGAATATAGGGAGAAAAATAAATTTTGCGAGGAGTATAAGTTGAAAAAACAAACTTATGACTGGAAAAAGACTGCCGAGAAAGCAGTATGGGCATTAGCAGAGGTTCTTATTGCGGGAGTATTAGTATACTTAACTGACAATAATCTCTACTTGATGGCTGTACCTATTTTGGAAGCAGGAAAGAACTGGTTGAAACACAGAAAGTAAGATGCCTGATGCGCTAATTAATATTGATGAAGGGCTTTTTATTGCAAAGAATGATGTGGCCAATACTACTTTCATACATAAGTTTGGTGCGGCCCCAGACTTTGATGTAGGTGATGGGTTTGATATAGTTCTAGTGGAGGAAGCATGAGTTTAAAAGATGATTTAGCAAATGGATTCAGGCGTATCGTAGAGACAGCTGGAACCCCAATGAGACTACAATATTATACACAGGTAGCTGGAAGTGTATGGGATGATAATACAACACTTATTCAATCAGGTACAGACTTATGGACTAGCGGGATAGTTTTGCCTATTAACACAAATACAGGTCAAGCTGGAGGTTTACTGGTAGAACAGGGAAAGTTGTTGAGTGACGATCAAAAGATGTTTATGCATGGGTCGTTGATCTCAGTTGGAAGTGAGTTTAAATTTAAGGTTGGTCTAGGAAGCCCTATCTCTGAAGAATACTCCTTAATTGGCCCAGCTATTATAGCACCACAGGTAGAAGCTACGTCAATTTATAGGAAAGTGTTCATAAGAAGGCTTACAAATGGATCATTAATAGGGCAATGAGTATTAGTGTAAGTGTTTCAGGCATCAAGAATGCCCTTAATTTTCTCGATAAGAAGGAGAGTAATGTAGTGTCTAAGTCTAAAGAAGGATTAACTAAGGCAGCAATATTCCTACAAGGAGAGGTTAAATCTAGTATTGCAGGACAGAGGTCTGAACATGTCTCGGTAGATACTGGTAGATTCTTAAATAGTGTTGATTTTGCTGTTGGGAAAGAGGATGCGATGGTGTTTTCTAGCCTAGATTATGCTAAGTTTTTGGAGTGGGGAACCTCTAAATTCACTGGACGTAGACATTTTAACAACTCTAAGGATCGTAATAGGGGCAAGGTCAAGGACATCATGCAAGCAGAGATAGACAGCATATAATATATATTACCTTAATCAATGCTTAAATACAAAAATACACTACTTATTCTAGGCTAAAAGCGATTAGTCGGAAACCATGCAATGGCAGACAGAAACAACTTACTAGCGGACATGCTGTCCTTTATAAAGACCGATCTTAGAGCGAACATTACAGACCCACTTTCTCGAAGCGGACAATGGGTATTCACTTCTTACCCACAAAACAATGTGACTTATCCGACCATAACAATTAAGATCCCAAACATCGAGGCTACTAGGGCAGGCATGCAAGTTAATCGTTTAGACATGTCAATGGTAGTAGAGGTCAGAATATGGGCCCGTAATGAGAAAGAGAAAGATACAATATATACACAGGTGATGGATAGATTAGCAGACATCCAATTTAGTGCTAGTGGAAGTGTAGATAGTGACTTCCATGACTTTAACATACTCAGTTCAGTCGAAGTAGACGACGAAGGAGAAACAGGAATTAAATCAAGGATACTGCAAGTACAGTATAAATTTTATAACGCATAATGGCAGACAGAGATGAGATAGAGTGGATTAAGAGGAATGAGCCTGAGAGATTAGATGAAGTACCTATCGAGAAAGTTGAGTGGTACAAAGAGCTAGAGAAGATCAAGGGCATCGGCGAAGAAACAGCTAAGGACTTAGGACGGATATATGATAGTCTTCAAGAACTTAAGAAAGCTGCTGCTGATGGTTCAGTCCCAGTAAGAAACGACATCATAATTAAACTTAAACAAAATTTGTAAGGAGGTTAAATGGGAACAAGATATATAAACGATCAAAACAAAGTAGTTATGCTTTATGAGAGTGGAACTTATGCTAGTACATCTGGTACGGGCCAGTGGATTGGTGAAGTTACGGAGAACTCTATTGACGATGCTGAAAATTACATCGAAGATAGGTTCTTAGGAGATGCTTCTAGAAGTGTTGCAAGACATGAAAGAGGTCCAAACGATGTAACTGGAACAATAACATATCACCCAGTAGATATGAACTTAATTGCTCATGCTATCGGATCTGTGTATGAAATTTCAGGAACGTCATTTAGTCACAAGTCAACAGAGATTGGAACTGATGTAAATCAAAATCCATTCACTTCTGGAACTAGCGATGACCTAAACACGCCGTATAGTTTTACACTTGAAGATTCAAAACAAGCCGCTGGAACAGGTCAAAACTTTATCCGAACTGCTAATGGATGTACAGTTAACTCTGCTACAATATCGATTAGTCAAGGAGAGAAGGTATCTATAGACGTTGATTACCTAGGACAAGGAGTTGTCTTTAGTTCAGGTACAACAACATCAGTGACTACTGCAAGCCAAAGACCTTACTTATGGTCTGACTGTGCTTTAACTGTAGCTGGTAGTAGTATTAATACTGCTAAAGATGTTAGTTTGGCTATTAATCAAAACGTTGAAGGACCTCACTATCTAAACGGATCTAGAGTTATTGGAGAGCCATTCCTTGGAAATAGGGAATATGAGCTAAATGTTACAGCCGACTTAGAAACTGGTTTTGCTAAGTTTTTGTATACACAATATTACAAAGGCGGAAGCGAACTGAATTATAAGTTGGATATGGATGCGGACACAACTGGATCTCAACACGCTACCTTTACATGTAGTGGAGCGAGGGTCACAAGCATGGAACTACCTAGTGTAGATGAAGGCATTAATGAGACTACTATTGTAATCTCGGCAGGAAGCCTAGATCTACAAGATTGGACTAATCCAAGTGTGATTGGTTCATACAATCCTTTTTAATTGAGTTTTAATTTTTTAACTCACGCCCTCGGGCACAACTAAACTAGGAGAAAAGAATGTACTTAGAAAAAGAAAAGACCCTGATCGCAAGAGATGGGGAAGGAAAGCTGCTACCTGTAGAGTTAACTCTAGAGACAATGGAAGATCAGCCCAAAATTAAGGCCACACCATTGACTAAGGGTGAATTACAGGAGATAGTTAGAAACCCAGATTCTGAAGATAAGGTTTTGTCTGAACACATGATAGAACCAGCTTACACAGAACAAGAATACAAAGATCTTAAGATCTCGTTCTCGGGAGCAATTAGAACCGCTATCCTTGCTTTATCTACAGACACTGAGCAGAAAGCACTACACGATGCTACTGTAAAGGCTGTCTTAGATGCAGAGTCTAAAAAAAAAGATACATCTCTGAGCGAGAATTAGTCTTCTTTCTACACGAGAGGGGCTATACGTTCTTTGATATACCTAAGCTGACTCACCCAGAGATTTACTTGCTTGTAGAAGAGCATAACTTGAGGGAAAAGAAGAAGCAAAGGGAAGCTAAAAGGGC
>Ga0209434_1001593_pt1 | contig 10231 bp, 13 predicted proteins | sample ETNvirnome_2_300_FD_184068 | JGI IMG/M metagenome (GOLD analysis project Ga0209434, IMG submission 184068) | Marine viral communities from the Pacific Ocean - ETNP_2_300 (SPAdes) (version 2) | ecosystem: Environmental > Aquatic > Marine > Oceanic | place: Pacific Ocean | collected 2013-06-22 | reverse complement strand
TCCTTTTGAAGAAGCCAGTTTGATCCAGCCTCTCTTACGGAAGCATAAAGCCTACTGTCAGGATTAATTCCAAGCTTATCAACAAGCCCATCGACAAGCGGCTCTATAACTGTTGCCTCAAGCAAAGAATCCATTATAACATCTGCAAACTTTTTGCAACCTCCGGGACTAAAATATTCTTTAAACTTAAGAATCTCTGTGCGTTCAACAATATTTGAAATTATCTTAGATAGAACCCCCTCTGGCTGAATACCGAGAGCCATGAGTAATTGTTGTGCAATATCATGCTTAAATACATCAAGAAATCCTCCGCCAAGACTCTGAGCTATAGCAAGAATTCCTTCATTAATCTCTTCCTGAGAATATCCGTCGGTCCGCATTCTAGTGCCTTCTCTCACAAGAACGCGCCTATATCTGTCGTGCTCAAGCATTAGCTCTCTTTCTTCTGCAATAATTTGTCTAATATAGCCAGGCGTGACCTTTATTGTTCTCATGATGATATCTCCATTGTACTCATGTAATTAATTATTAACCAAACACTTTAAGTGCCCAAGCAAGTGCAGCCATGCCAAATTGAACCACAGCAAAAATTGTCACAGCCTTAGTTTTAAATAATTTTAAGCTCTCTATTTCTTTTATCGCAACTTGTAACTGAGAGGGTGATGCAACCTCATCTATTTTTTCTTTCCACGATCGAAGCTCATCCACCCGATCCTCTCTTTCTCTCATTCGTGTAATCTCTTGCTTGAGATCCTGAATTTCAGAATTTAGTGCTTGAATGCTACTGGCAAGTGTTTCTAGTTCTTTGAGAACAAGTTTAGAATACTCCTTCCATCCGTCTTCTTCAGACATTAGCTTTCCCCCCCACAATCCGAGTCGGACCACGCAGAAAGTTGATCTAATATAAAAGAAGATTTATCTTCTAGCTTTTGTCGCCTAACTTTTCTATTGACTATCATAACATGAAGCTCTTGAAGGTGTTGAACAACAAAATCTCGTGCCTCATAAGCTTCTTTCCAGGTTTTTGACTGATCATACTCTGAGCAGAGCTTTTCCCTTAGTTCTCTGAGCTTAAGAATTGAATCTTTCATGTCATTATCAGCCACGATATTATTTCTATGCGACGTCTGGCACGGGGATTGGCCCGGGAGCAGGACCTGAAGCGCTCCTTAGAAGCGATTCTAGAGAGCTTAGCCGCTGTTCAATGTCGTCAAGTCTATTTTCCATCTGCTCAGCAGCATCCTCGAGCTGTTCAAACCCTCTAGCTCTGGTAAAGTCAGCAGCAACTCTGCCTCCAGGAACTAGATTAATGGCCGCTGTCTTGAGTGCTTGTGTAAAAAGTCCCTCTTCAAGATCTTCTTTTTGCTCTCTTAAAATTTGATTAACGTTGATTTCAAAATATTTACTCATGTACTAACTCCCCGTCGCACCATCAGGTAATCAAGATCTGGTAGAGACCTATATACCTATTCATTCCATTATTATTTTTTCATGCAATTGGTGACATGAATGCTAAAGTATAATACTTTTACTGTGACGAAACTTTACTTCTAAGGTGCTGAAGTTCTGCTAGCTGAGCGTCTAACATTTTCTTTTCATTTTGTGAAGAAGGATCATCCTTACCAGATAGAGCATTTATTTGATTTGTAACATTTTGAATCATCTGGCCTATTCTTTGCGGGCTAACATTAACACCCACCCCCAGGGATGCGACATAACCTGTCATATCTCCCTGATGTCCTGCCTGAGATGTTCTTTGCTGCTCATATATCCCTTCGTCGTATTTGCTGACGTCCTTTCCAAGCGCCCTTATAAGCTCTATAGATGCTCTTGACTTCATCTTAGACACGCCAGGATTAGCCATTCTAAATTCTTTAAGAATCATCTTTCTAAGGTGTTTTCTTGTTAGTTTCATTATGCTTTCTCGTACTTTATGGTTCCGAATTTACCTTTAACCTTGAAGTCTCCACCAGACTTCACACCCTTAACAATAGTATCTATTCCAGACGGATCAGTCTCATCTTTGACTCGCTTATTAATTGGGCCTGGTAGATCTGCGGTCGCCACAACCTCAACACGCTCAGGCTTTTCAAAATATTCCATGTCTTCTATCTCGATGGGGATGCCGCCAGGGCCTGTTAGCGTGTATAGATTTCCATCGAATGATACGGCTGGATCACCATCAACCCTTTTATTCCAGTTAACCCTAACCCCCCTGACATCAATTGATTCATTCATAATTGTCATAAACTCTTTAAGAATGATCTTTCTAAGCTGAGATCTTGTTAATTTCATAATTCTGACTCCACCCAGCCTCTCACAGTTGTTTCGCTCCATCCGTGTATGCCATATTTAATTATCATCTCTCTATCTAATATGACTAGTGTGGGCCAAGAATTAATTGGCCAGCCGGCTTCAGCAGTCAAATCTATAAGATCACTATTTCCAGCCAAAACAGGAGAATCACTTATCCCATGCTTAGCCACCCAACCAGCCACATCCTCATTAGTAGTGGGATAACCCTGAGAATTTTCTAATAAGACAGTCACCCACAAAAAATCTCTATTGCCATAGTCACTCGCAAGCCTATTAGCATCGCTAGCCATGTCATTGCACACAGAACACCATACAGCAGAAAAATCTAACACTATTAATTTTCCATAATTGTTGTAGAGGGTAAACGTATCTCCATTTTGATCAACTAGAGAAAAATCACACGGATGATCACCAATCATTCCACCACAATCACTCCACGCCTCTGGAGCTGGACTTCCACCATGAATGCCAGATGTTGAAGATCCCTCTGGCACACTGTTAGTCGAATCTATTTGGCCACTATCTGTCTTAGTCTTAGGTGCGCATCCAAGGCCCAATGCACAAATCAAGAATATAATCACGTATCTATTCACTTTATCACTCCGTATAATTAAATATTCTTAAAGGTGATGAAAATAAATAAAATCAGCTTATTTAATCATATGATGGCTAATAAGATTAAGCCTGGCATTCTTTGTAAAATTCAGCTAGGCGGTTCAACTATAACTGGAGAAGGATTTACAACAGTTGGAAGACGAGCCAGCGGACGTGGAGAAATATTTGAAATAATAGATCTTACATCATATCCATCGTGCAACGATTTCAAGGGAGAGTCAACTCTTGTTAGTCAGGGAGACGTTGTAGTTATCACCAAATATATCGGCCGGCCGCTCAGGGTGATTGAAGATCAAAAGTGGGATATATATGATGTCTATGAGGTGTTAATTCAGGGAAGAAGAAGGCAAGTATTTCGTCAAAATCTAATTATAATTTAATAGGTCGCTTCGTCCGGATTTAATCCCACACTGACATCTAAAATTACAAATTGTTTCTTTCCGCCTCGCATAACGAATCCCACATTGTCATATCTAATCTCCACCGGAGCAATATTATACTTTGCCATCGCTTCTGAAACTTCTCTAAATGTTGGATTTTTCCAGAGATTTAAAAATCTCTCAGCGACGTCTCTTCCTGGCGAAGTCGTTCTAAGCTTTTCCATCTGTTCCTTAAACTCTTTGGGCTCAGCCTGCCAGTCTCCGCTAGCGTGAATATCTCCCAACTCCTTTGCATATTTCATTCCCATATCTAGTAAAAGAATCCATATGTAGCGTGCATTGGGAATGTTTGCTTCTGGAAAAAATTCAGACATTTCATCATTACCGCTTAGTGTCATAACCCTTTCTGATAAAATCCAGCTGCCCTCTGAATCCCCGGGATAAACCTTTGGAAATACATCATAAGCAGTTTCCCTACCACTACGTGCTTCATCTCTATTTGTTCTTTTAGCTAGCGTTAAACGCTCATTAGATGTCCGAGCATCAAGTCTATCACCACCATCATGGGCTATTTTGAGAACAAATTCTTTGGAGGACGGATGCTCGTACACTTTTCTTGTATATCCTCTGTCGATCTCCTTAAACCCAGATTCATCTGCAGCTGACTCTGCATCCACGCCCGAATCAACAAGCTTTTTAAAATTAGCAAATCCCGCTCCAAAGTATCCCATGCTCTCAGATAGCACCCTTAAAGCTATTGCCTCTAATAGATCCATATCCTTTAGCCAATCAGAAATTTGTACATTTACAGGTTTGTTACTAAGTGGACTATTGCTCGGTCCCTCAGGCCACCCGCCGTGTGATGTTGGTCTATCTAGATATAGATTTTTTTTGTTGCCCACGCGATATGTTTTTTCATCATGTTTCCGTGATCTTCTCTTTTTTCTTTTGGCTTCTGCGTATATCCCTCTATCTACAAGGTCAATTATGTTACTATAGATTTTTTTCTTAAGCCTGATAACAGCAGCCTCTCCTGGAATCTTATCTAAATATTCTTTAAACTGATCAGAGATATTAAGACTGTCAAGAGGAACTGCGCCCCTCAGAATGTTGAGCGCCTTATCTTTACCGTATATCTGAAGAAGTTCCTCGGCGAATTCATGTGCATATGCGTCTATCTCCATTTTAGACTGTAAATGTATCTCTCTAGTCTCATCTGGAACTATCTCTCCCTCCGCCTCGAATCTATCCTTCGCAACCATTCTAGAGATATTTTGAGAACGTCTTCTCTTTTCGAATTGCTTTGCGTGAATTAGCTCATGTCTCACAATGTTACCTATTCTTCTTGATATCTCTTCGGGATTTACATCACCGGGCCTAAAGTCACTGCTAACTGGTGTTAGGAAGAGATACATATTGAATTGTCCCCTAGGCCCAACTCCCTGCTGGCCGGCGACCACTATTCGATTAGGATAAAGTCTGTGGTCAGGATCCACTGGTAGACCTATATCAGAATCCTCTTCCTCTAATGAGATGACAATTACTTTAACTGGAATACCTGATGACTTCAGGTAATCCTCTATAGCCCAACCAAGATCGGTTGCAGCAGGTGTTTGATTATGCCACTCACCCCTAACACTTTCCATGTCTGACTCGTCTTCTGTGTTGGGCTTAGCCCAAAAGTTTGAATTTTTTATTGCTGCTTCAAGAGGTGCATATAGAAAGTCAGGTAGCTTATGTGATTGATTACCCATTAATGATTTTATCTCATGTAGGATTATTTTTTTTAATTTTGTCTTACTTAGTGTCATTTGACTAATAGGCTCAATAGTCTCTGATAAAGAGTTGCTCCAAAAATTTCCAGTATAATTTTCTCTAACATCATTCAATGCGTCGATATACTTTGACCTATCTGATATCATTTTATTCACAGCACTAAAGTCAAATCCCATGTCTGCAACGAGAAGAATTCTTCCACTTCTCCCATTCCCATCAGAAAATGGATGTATTAGCTCATACATTGTGTGCCTCTCGAATGGAGATGAAAATTTCTGAGATTCCCACCAGGTCATAGCGGTAGGAATATCAGCGGAGGGCGCGTACTGAATTCCTCCGGAAGCCTTTGCTTCAACTCCGCTTCTAATCATTCCCGGAGTACCCGCTTCTAATACGTCAGGGCCCATTGCAGAGTGAACAGATATTGCTGTGTCCAAAGTATTTGGATTCATATCTTTAACCGCATCTAATCCCGCTAAGTGCCCAGTAATGTGAGGATTTGAAGAGACATATGATAAAGGATATCCCGCGCGTAGTCCCTCTAGCGCATCTATAACTGATCGAGGATCAACGTGATATCCCTCTATCGCATTTGAATTCACTATAAATTCAACTAGACTCATATCTATATCGCTTTCAATGGTAGCTTGCTCATTTATTCCTTCGACGTCAGATGTAGATAGCTGTCTGTACGAATCTATTTCAGCCTGTTCCATAGCCCTGCCAATCTCTTCATACTTCAACCCCTGAGCAATTAACTCACGCGGATTAGCTGCAGGAGGCGCAGCGGCAAATTGAATAAATCTCTGAACATCTACCCTAGGGGGAGTTCCAGTGATGGCCGCGAGATCTTTAAGATATTCAGGATCAACGCCCCGGGCTCTCTGTAGATTAAAGCTTTTCTTAAGCCGCGGCGCTGTATTGTCACTCAAGTGATAAAACTGTAATAAAAATTTAATTACTTTTATCTCAGCGCCAGAATATCTCATCTTCTTCAGAACAGGAACTATCATCTCTATCGGATTATTTCTCAATAGAGCTGCGATCTGTACAAAGTAGTTGTGTGAGCCTCCTCCGCTTATGTCAATGTCTAGGCCGGGGAAAATTTGTCCAAAAAGATTAAGCTCTTTAAGTAATCCTAAAAATCTCTCTACATTTTTCGAAGACTCGACGCCTTTTATAAATTCGTCAGTTATTCTAGGTTCCGCGACACCCACCAATTCGTTATCTTTAAGAATAGCATTTTTTGTTTCAGGGTCCAAATCAGACCCCATCCTTCCAGCAAATCTAACTGTCCTTAAAATTCTTAATTTATCTTCGTCAAATCTCTCTTCTGGATTGCCAACAGCTCGTATTATTCCATTTTTTATATCTGCTATTCCTCCAACATAATCTAAGATTTCACCAGAATCAATATCGTAGAAAAGAGCATTAATTGTAAGATCTCTTCGAGTTGCGTCTGTCCCTATGTCAGAAAATTCTACACCGGCTGGGCGTCGTCCCTTACCAATGTCACGCCTGAATGTCGCGATCTCATACTCATTACCCTCTGGTGTTTTAACTCTTACAACTCCAAATGCCCTTCCAGTCAAGTCTAACCTTAAGCCTTCCCGACTTTGTAGAATTTGAATAACCTGACCTGGTTTTGCGTCAGTCGCAAGGTCGTAATCTTTGGGAATCTTGCCCATCAAAACGTCTCTAACAGCACCGCCAACGAGAAGTAATTTTTTGCCCTTTTCAGTTATTATTTTATGAATATGCTTGAGGTCATCAGGAATTGGAATATGAGCTTTTTGCCTAATGGGAATTGATGCTTCATTTAAAAACTGGTGCCACTCCGACATCAGATCTTTCATAATATCAGCACTATCATTCATTTCGCCCTCTGAGACGAATATCTTTAACGGCTTCAGCATGCTCAGGACCTATGCCTACATCAATTCCCGTTCGGAGGGTTTGCACCACGTGGTGTAATAATTGCATCAACATCTTGGCGTCATCCAAAGCCCTGTGCCAATTTTGGGTGTCAATGCCGTAGGCTGCTGCCACCTTACCCATCGACGTACTGTAATATTTGCCACGTTGAAGCTTCGATAAAAGTCGGGCAGCGTCATCATCTTGCGCAGAAGAGTGCTTAAGTGCCCTGAGAAGGGGGATTAGAAAATATTGCATTATTCTCATGGTATCGATGACAGGATATCGTTTCATAGAAGCTTCGGATCTTGCGAGTATCCACTGCATGTCAAAGGAGGCATTTTGAGCCACAAGGACTGGATTGGGAAATGAATTCACAAAGTTGATAAAGTTGCTTATAACAACCTGCTCGTCCAAATACTCTCCTTCCCACTCATGGTAACCAGTGTTGGTGAGCGCTTGAGATATCGTCCACACTCGACTCTTTCTCCTGGGATCAGGATTTGCATCCTGCTTAGCACGTCTCTTCTCCACCTCTGGATTTATTTCCACCATCTCATTGAATTCTCCCAAAATATCGGGATCAGCATCCCAATTCTTCGGATTCACAGCCACGGCCCCAATGTTTGTGAGTTGACCTATATAGACTTCCTTACCAGGTAAACCCGTTGTCTCTGTGTCGAAAAAGATCCATGTGTTATTTCCAAATCCTTCCAGATAGGATAGAACATCATTGACAGACATTCCAAAGTAGCGAGATTCTAAAAGGTACCTTTGAATCTCTTCGCTAATAATTTTTTTTACGTCGCCCTGGCTTATAGCGAATCTGTGAGACATGTTATTCTTCCGATGACTTTTTCATCTGTATGGCTCTCTCCTGACCGATAGCTCCCGACTTTGTTTTATGACAGCCTAGTGTTCTCGTATCATCATGTGTTCTTAGAACCCACTTTCCCTTTCCCTTAGATCCCTTACAGTCCTGCTTTTTTATTATCTCGTCTAGCTCACGATGAGACTCTCTCGGCTCATCCTCATCCTCATCCAAGATAAACCCGTACTTCCCACCTTCATCAGCTTCTGCTGTAACAGAGTCTATTGCTGACTGAATATCTGACTGTGCCTGCTGAAGTTGATTCGTTGCTTGCGTAAGTTCTGTGTGATCTAGACCGGGAGTTGAGGCCATATATGCTTGAAGCTTTGCAAGGGTGGTAGCGTTACTTGCCTGAATGGCATTTTCAGCATCCTCTGCTGCCTTCTTTGCATCCTCGCTAGCCTTGACGGGTTCAGCTGCCTGTTCTAAAAGTACACGGCTGAGCTCTTCTTTGATAAGTCTTCTTAACTGTCTGTGTGTAATAATCACTGAGATTGTTCCTCTCTCATAATAACTATGTTAGTGTAGGGGAGAAATCAATCATGAAATTTATACCAGGAGATCTAGTAATTCTAGTTAGCTCTCACGGAAAAATACTTGATCATCTCCCGCCTGGGCTAATTCTTAGGGGTGGATTCGGGTATCCTCGGACGGGCGGAGCGGAGAGACATGAAAAACCCGAGGAGATATATGAGATCCTATATAATGGGTCAGTTGATAGGGGGGTGTCTAGAGACTGGCTTATGAGTATCTATGATCATCCAGAGATATCATAGCCTGTTATCTCTCCCGATCCCACACCGTGACCTATCCCAAATGCATCTGACGGATCAAGCTCACTAAGATCTGGCACGCTAGCCTGAGATCCTCGAGCCCACGCATCGTGTGAATCACCCAGATGGGCATCCTCGCAACCCTGACCCTCATGATCATCTTCCTCACCGCCCAGCTGTTCAACAACATCCATTAGTGTATCGCTGGTGACGGGACAGGATGTCCTCCTAGCTATCATCGCTACAAGGGCTAGAGCCTCACTCTTACTAAGCTCACCAATATCGTCATCATCATCGATCTCATCATCACCGACAGAGTGCATCACCCTCTGTCCCGGACCAGGACGGGTTACCCCTCGAGACGATCTTCCCGCAGCAGCACAGGGACCGCACATCTCCATCAGATGTTCAATCTCTCCTGCTATAATTCTTCTTAGTTGTCCTCTACTGAGTTTCACTTTAAATCTCCTACCACCTATATCTATTCATCTACTGTTATAACCTAACCAGTATCACATATTTCTACTTAAAAAGCATCTAAGAGAGCCTAGGGCAGCTCTGGACCTACAATAGGGGGCGCCACGCATCTAAATTTCACCCATGATTTCAATGATCATGGCTCTCAAAGATTCTCTCGATATATTAGCACCGGACTCTCTCATTTTTCTAGGTCTTCGACCCATGCCCTGAAGTGATGGAAATTCCTCGCCGGGCTCTGGAATCTTCATGGCCTCCTCTTCAGCCTCGGCTGCAGCGGCTGCAGCAGTGGAGGCTTCGATATCTGCTCTTTCCCGATCCCATTTCTCATCTTCAGCGTCTTTCCTCTCTGCCTCAGCATTAAGATTCGTAAGCATTTTTTGAATCTCTCTGGGAGACATCTCACTAAATTTTATCCACCTTGGGCGGATACCATTAAGCTCCTTATAGGAGTCAGAGTAACTTGAAGCTAAAATTGTCCTGGCTAGATCCTCACCGGTAACCACACCCTGATCTTCCCAAAATTTCTGGTCAGTGACAAGCTTCAAGGGAGACTGGGTCTGGTCATTTACCTTATGAGCCTCTTCCTCAGCAGTGGCAGCAAATGTCCACGTGTCCGGGCCCTCAGAGCTTACTGGATCAAGTTCCTCTTGAACAATCTTTCGAAGCTGGCTAGCCGTTATTTTCATGAAACTGTGTCCTAAAATTTACTTATCTTTTTATGTCTATGACCGCTCTCGCTCGGTTTTTTTGAGCTCGCCGTCTGAAGACATGACCTTTTGTCTATCAGCAGCTCCGAGCCAGAGAGCAAGGCGCTCCTGTTTGCCGCTGAAGTCTTCCCTTACAGCATCCTTTGCCGATTTACCAAGTGCATATTTCGACTTTGCATCGAGCTTCCCACTACCCTTGAAGCCACCCCCATAGTAGAGGGCGGCATATACCAGTCCTTCATCAGTATTAGGAATGCCGAACTTCTTAGCCTTAAGACCTTTAATAAATGATCCAGCAGGATCTTTTCTAGCTTTATTCCTATCCTCTGATCTAACAAATTTACTCCAGAGCCTCTCAACCTCTTCGGCACTAAGATTATACGGTGGTCGTGACGGGTG
>Ga0209434_1001592_pt1 | contig 10234 bp, 20 predicted proteins | sample ETNvirnome_2_300_FD_184068 | JGI IMG/M metagenome (GOLD analysis project Ga0209434, IMG submission 184068) | Marine viral communities from the Pacific Ocean - ETNP_2_300 (SPAdes) (version 2) | ecosystem: Environmental > Aquatic > Marine > Oceanic | place: Pacific Ocean | collected 2013-06-22 | reverse complement strand
AACAAAAGCGAGCATTACTTTAAATAAAGTATACTCGTTTGCCTTGATGCGCTTTATCATCCGTATTGCACAGCGCAATTGGTTCAGAAAAATGGTGAAACAATGAGAAAAAAACATCTGTATGATGAGCATACGCGCAAAACGATTTGCGGACACCGAATGACTCATCAGGAACGACGCACCGCGCGAATGAATACGCTTATAACAATCAATTGTAAGAATTGTAAGAAGCGCTGGGGAAGAATGAGTAAGTATGAGCGACAGCCCGGACGCTGAGATGATATGCAAACACTGTAAAAAAGTGAGCGATAGAGGAAATCTCTGTTTCGACTGTTGGAACGACTATTGTAATACAGACAGACCGGAGAACTACTAATGAACAAAAGACAAATGAAAAAACTGATATACTCAGACGCCGCAGGCTTTCTGGAAGAACACGAGCGCTCTTATTTGACGCTTAAAAGGGGTGTGAACCCTGAGAAGCCTATAATATATGGCGACTTGAGAGATATGACCCCTACGGAAAGAGCGCGTTGGAACAGAGCCACCGACGAGGTTATAGCACACCTAGAAAAACTAGCGGGCTATTATGATGGATGGTTGGAGGACAAATATAATGACCATTGATCATATGAAATGTGGGTGCGTCACAAAATCAAATGTGATGGAAGTGCTCAATTTCTGTGAACATCACGAGTGGATGCTATGTGAGGATTGGGAAATTGAAGTGACTGAGGAAGTATGAGCAAAGAAACAACATACATATACGAATCTCCCGACGGGGGCAGAACTATATATCGAAGAGAATTTGGAGAGAGCGAGCGTAAACAAATTAAACCGCACAGAGACCGATGGCACGGAGAAGAGAAAAAGTATTGGACTTGCCATATTTGTAAAAAGAGCACTATGGAGACAGAGTATGACTATTTAGCAGCGCACAATTTGCACTTAGAGTGTGCTCTGAAAGCAGAATTGAAAGAAATGAAAGCAACCGAAAAGAAATGTCCATATTGTGAGGCAGGACTATGAGCAGTATTGATTTTGAAATGATTGAGAAAAACGATGAAAGATATTGGAACTTTAAAGAATTGCTCGTTTGGATGGGGCTCTCTCTCATCGGTGGAGCAGGAATAGGGATGATTATATCATCTTTTTGGGGTGCGTAATGACTTATCAGGAATTGATGGCTCAAGGAAAAGTAATATGCAAATACTGTGGAGAGAAGTGGGGCGCGCTCGAGTGTCATATCGGTAGGTGCGCCGGACGGGGGGAGAAGAAATGAAAGAATGGATGCTGAAACAATATGAGAAACGCAAAAAACGAGATATGGGCTCTGCTGATTGGTATATGCTCCTTTCTCTCTTTATGGTCGTCTGGTTATTGATGGTGATGAGGTATTGGAACGAATGAATGTGCTTAGTCTATTTGATGGGATGGCCTGTGGTCGGATTGCGCTAGACCGAGCGAATATAACCGTTGACAATTATTACGCTTCTGAGATTGATAAGTGGTGCATAAAGGTCGCGCAGGAGAACTATCCTGAGATTATTCAGGTTGGCTCCGTCGAGGATTTAGATACGGCCACGCTGCCCAAAATTGATTTAGTGATGGGGGGCTCTCCCTGCCAAGGCTTTTCGTATGCGGGTCGTGGGCTCAATTTCAAAGACCCACGCAGCGCACTTTTTTTTGAGTTTGTGAGAATACTAGATGAGATTAAACCAGAGTTTTTTTTACTTGAGAATGTGCGAATGAAGAAAGAGAATCGAGATATTATATCTAGGTATATGGGGTGTGAACCCTTTGAGATTAATTCAGCACTTGTGTCTGCTCAAAATAGAAAGCGCTTGTTCTGGACGAATATCCCATTGATCAATGGCCTTCCCGACGACAAAAGGATTGCTCTGCAAGATATTCTGGAACAGGATGTGGATGAGAAATATACAGTAAAGGCTCGTAATATTGATAGATACTTACCTAAGAAGATTCAAACGCGCTTCATTGACCCTAGTAATATGTGGACAGTAGACCGTGAGAAAGCGCATTGTCTTGATGCGAGTTATGGTAAAGGGCAAGACCCCTATTTGTATTTTAAAAAAGGGCGCCGACAACTCGTGCTGGGTGCAGCTATGCGGCCCTATCCTCGTCGGGGAATTGCTGAAAGTGAGAAACACGACATTGATGGAAAGGAGAGAAGCCAACAATTAGAGTTACGAAAGGATGAGAAAAGTAATTCTATAACAACCGCGAACTATAAAGACGCACTTGTATATGAAAAGCCTGTCGTAATAGGTAATATATTTCCCTCGAAAGGACAAAATGGGAACATCTATGATTTACGCGGAAAGTCTAAAACTTTATCATCTGGTGGCTCACCCTTCAAGAGAAATTCTGGTGTCGGTAGCTGCAATTCCCCGCTCATACTACAAGATAAGATACGCAGGCTCACCCCCGTCGAGTGTGAGCGCCTACAGACCGTTCCAGACGGGTTTACGGCGTGCGTGAGCGACACTCAACGCTATAAAATGCTTGGGAACGGCTGGACTGTTGATGTAATTGCTCATATTTTGGAGGGTATAAAATGAAAGCAGAGTGTCCGATATGTAAAGTGTCGTATGGCCGAAGAAAAGGTTATGCTGTGCAATGTAAAAAATGCGGAACTTGGCTCAAATCAGACAGTGAAAAGAAAACATACGCAAAAGGAAAATATTACAGAAGCCATTAAATATCTAAGAGCCCTATATATTATATATCTAAATCATATCTTGCTTATTCTCTATTACTCTTAATAGAGCTATAAGGAGTATATGAGAAGGTATTTGTATGGATAGTGGTAAAAACTTTGAAGGGGAGGTCCGAGGGTCGTTAAAGAGCATTGACTGTTTTTGGTTTCGTATTCAAGATACTAATGATATCAGCAGGTTTGTAAAGCACGCAATAGCAGTTAAGCAGCCTGGAGACTTTATGGCTGTTTATCGCCGTAAAGCCTTTTTGCTTGAATGTAAAACAAGCAAAGGCAAAAAATCATTCCCGCTGTATTATGGCGAGACTCCGAGCATACCAAATCACCAAATAGAAGCAGGCATTGATATAAAACGACACGGTGGATTGTCCTATTTTTTACTGAGAAGGGATGAGCAGAGAAAAAAAAGGATGTGGGCAATCACCCCCGAAGGCATTTTAAGGCTTTACCTGGTCGCAAAGAAGAAGTCTATACCGTGGACTGAGATTGACGCTAGTCCTCACTCTATAGAGATTAAACGACTAACTGCGCCGGTGAGATGGGACTTGGAAAAGTTATTTAAGCTCCGACAACCTTTATAAACCTGAGAAGTTGTGGCTGTTTGCCCGGTGGGATGATGAGATGGTTGAAGTCCTTAAAAAAATCATTGACGACCTTGACGACGATGAGGTTGAGAGTGTGAATATACTCAGTTTTTTTGATAATGACCGAGAGAAAGAACTTTACGAGAAATGGGTAAAGATTTACCATAGTGTGACCCCTTTCAATATCAAAGAAGGGCTCAAACACATTAATAAATCATTTGAGCTGAGTAATGACGAAGAGATTATGTTAGTATCTTATATTAAATTCTTTGAGGGTAGACTTATGGAGCTGAAAGGAGATATTGATTTGCGTACTGAAAAATTTGAAAGCGAAGATAATGGTGGTGGAATGTTTGCTTAAAGACAAAGAATTTACTGTATCGGAATTAATTGACAGGCTTGAAACAGTTAGAGAGGTGTTGAAAGAGCGAGAAACAGCTGTAACTCCTGAGCTTCTTAATGCAGTTGATATTGCAATCACGTGGATTAAAAATAATCCTCTGATTGGTAAAGCACTATCGCTCGATGAAGCTTTTGACGATTTGATAAACACCTTTTTCAGGAATTTCTAATGGTAGCAACACACACAGAAGTTAAACAAATAATGAATATTCTAGATGAATATTTACCACACACCACGGTGGAGCTGATGCTTAATGATATATGGAAGCGAGTGGGCAACCACACAAATAACCAATCGCTGAGAAGCACAATCCTGAGAATGATAAAATATGTTAAAATGGTACACAAATGAAAGAACAACAATTTGAGAACATTTGGAATAAGAATGGAAAAATGAAAAACAAAATTTTGGGTTGGCTCAAAGTAAGGAACTTAGAACTTACTTATGAAAATGCCCGTGATTATTGGTTGGGTTGTATTAAACCTTTTAAGGAACCCAATACCGGTGAAACCCAACACTTAAATACCGAAACAGATTGGCGAATAATAAGAAGATGGAGGAACAATGGAAAGTCACACAGAAATTCACGACAGAATCCACGAAAGAACAAAAGAGTTAAGTGATAATTGGTGGCCCTTCATCCAAAATATTGAAGATATTCTGACCAGGATGGCTGAACTTGAGACTAAAATTGATTCTTATGACAATAGAGTAGGAGAAGCCTACGGATTAGCTAAATCAATAACGAAGGCTTTAAATAAATTAGGACTATATGACGATGACCTCCACTTAAAATGGAAGTCTGTAAAAAAATTAAACGAGGTGCTTGGAAATGAAGAAAAATAATGAAACCCACGACGAGCCAGCCATAGGGGATGATACCCCTGTAGACCAAACTTCTCTGCTTGTTGAAAAAGTAGTAGAAGTGACCGCAGAGAATAATATATTGCGCGCCTGTAATAAACATATTATGCGCCTAGGTGTAGTCTCTCTAGAGCTAATACCGGTAGCTAAAATGAATTTATCTCAAGTATTTGATGAATTCACAAAATTTGCTGAGGCAATGCACAAGCTTCACGGTAATACGCATTTGAAAGCCACAATAGTGCATTCTTCTGAAGATAACGAGCCAGAAATGATTAATCCAGAGATGTTCGGTTAAAATGCGTCGAGGCTTCGGAGACGACGCTATTCTAGGGCGATGTACTTTTTGCAAATATACAGTTAAAGAAGCGGAACTTAAATTCGCCTCTAGATTTGCAAGAATTACACACGGCCGCTGGATATGCGGTAATTGCCTAATGGGTATGAAAGATGTAATCGAAGAAGCTGAAACCATTTATGCAGAAGAAGCTGGAAAAAGAACTGAATTATTAAGAGATGCTGGATATACCATAAATCCCAAAACAGGCAGATTGGAGAAGGTAAATGAATTATAAGAAAGAAGAAGCCGTAGGGCTAAGTCAAGCGCGTGCGCGCGTAAGAGTTATACGGAATATGAGCTATCATAGTATATGCTTAGCTAGCTTTTATATAGCTAGGCGTCATACCCAAAACAAGGAGGTAAGAAACAATGCCCAAAACCCAGAACCAGAAGAACTCCGAACTTGAACTCATTTGCGGACTGTTCCGTAATGAGAGTAAGAGCGGTAGTATCTACTACAACGGGCGCAGCCAAGATACGAGCGCTGAATATGTTATGTTCAAAAACTCGTATTACGAAGAGGGAGACAACAAGCCCTACTTCAGGCTAATGCGCAGAATTCCCGAAACGGAAGACTAGTACAGCCGTGAGCGTAGCCCTCAGTGAGTGGCTGAAATCTCAAAAAAGCGCGAGAGTCTGGTTAGAAGACTCAATGAACGCTGAGGCTCAGTTCGCTTTCATAAGCCCCCTGCACAGATTGCAACACTGGATAAGCTCAAAAAGGCGACGAATAGTTTGCTGGCAAGAGCAAGGTAAAAAATGTCGCTACTGTGAGAATGGTCTCAGGCAACAGCACGATTATACCTACGGTATCTTTACAGAACCGGGGAATGAGACGGTATTCTATTTGAATACTAATATGACCACCCACTCTTACTTTCAGCGCACCTTCTCAAAGCTACTAGATGACAATATAAATCCTTGTGATGCTATGTTCATCTTTACGCGTGCGAAGCTAACAACAGTCACAGGCAACAAAGCAAATGGTTATGCTTTGGTTAAGACAAATACACCACAATTCGTAGCAGAAATATTTAGACCATCGCTTGACTCACAATTTCAAAATCAAGTAATGAATTTCAGATGGGAAGTACCCGAAGAAGTAATTAGAAAACTTACTGAGTTGGACGGGCAACCGTTTACTCTAATTGATTTCTTTTTAGCAATCAAAGAGAAGCTACCTAATTTGACAGATAAGATAGCGAAACAATACTCAATTATATTAATAGAGAATGGTATAGTGGATTTAAGAAAAGCGAGAGTATTTAGAGAATGAGCGATTTTGAATTAACAGACCTAGTTAGATATTTTCATAATGTTCGTACTGATAAAGGTGTTCTCGCGCCGATTATTGGTGAAGATAGACTAGCATTAACAGCAGCAATAGCATACCTGCTAGAGGACACTAACTTCTTAATTAACGCTTACAGCGGTACGGGTAAAACAGTAATTATGAATGCAGTTTTTGGACTCCTAAAAAATACTGGTATAGACTACGAAGTAATTGAACAAATGTCTGATACTGCTATGTGGTATGACTCTGACAGGATCAATGAATGTCGATTTGTTGCTATTCCTGAAGCGCAGAAGGCGCCTGAAAATATCATAGAAATATTGAAAACTTGGGCAGACGACCGTCCAGCAGAACGGCGCCGAACAGATGTAACTATCAGTGATATTCGCACGCAGGTACTCTATCCAAAATTTGTGTTTATGTGTAAAGCGGTTGAAAACAAGCGCGGAGACGCCTATCTAGACGCTGAACTTGAACGCCGTTATATGATTACGCACACCAATCCTACTGTAATGCAAACAAAAGAAGTATTACGATATAAACTAAGACAAGCTTCTGCACCTGTGGAAGATTTAGAAGATATGAGCGAAGAAGAAATCCAAGAGCTTCGTATGCATTTTCGTGACTGCATTATCAACAGAGATGATTCGCGTGCTACAAAATTAAGAAATCCCTGTGCGCCATTTTTATTTGATTTGATACCAAATATATTCCCTATAGCACGCAGTAAAATCCATTATTTATTACAATTAATAAACGGAGTAGCTCGATTTTTTCCTAATGAAATAATCACGGTAGAAAAAGGAGAGCGCACCTACGGCCTTGTCACCCCTAAGCATAATTGGTTAGCAATTCAGATATACATAAACTCTTTCGTAACTGAGTGTCTGCAAATGCCCGCCCACGGCACAGACATTCTGCACTTAATACCTGACTCAGAAATGGATAGCTTTGGAATGACTACGAGTGAAACAATAAAGATGGGTATGCGCGAGATACAGCAAGCAGCACGCGGTGCCGGGCTACCTTTTGCTCAAAAAAATATTACACCGCTCCTCACATCGCTCACTATGCTTGGCTTTTTGGAGATGGAAGAAGAAGGCAATAAGAAACTTTATTTCAAATCACCTATGATAAGAGAACCAAGCACAAAAATAGATTGGAATGTGCTTATTGAAGATACGAAAAAATTAGTAATAGATACTTGGCCTATTGAAACGGCGAACGAATACATTGCTCGATTTTGTACTGAAGTAGAAGTAGTAGACCCCTTCACTCAGGAAAAGACAATTCTGGGTTTAAATATCCCGCGCCCCGAAAAAGAGATAGGGGGTGATGATTATGCCTCGTGGCTCGAATGAACCTCAGGCGCCGCGGAAAATTAAGATGCCCTATAAGCCAGCAGGTGAAATGATGGCTGTAGTGCGCGAATTTCACGGTGGTTCTAGACTAACGGCCTTATGCGAAGACGGGCACAATAGAATGATAAGAATACGAGGGCGCTTGAAGAAAAAAATGTGGGTGCGACAATATGATTATATCATAATTAAGAAATGGGTCGTCCAGAGCGACCAAAAAGCTGACCTTATGCATAGGTATATCAAACCTGAGGTTGAGCAATTGCGACGCAAAGGTTTAATACCTGAAATCCTTGACACCGAACGATGAAAATACCCCTTATAGCTATAGCAGGGCCGGGCACCGTTAACAAAAAAACAAATAAGCAACAGGTGCTACTATGGAATCGCGGTGAAAAAATTGCCCGACCCTCTCCGCGCACACACTGCTATTATATAGAATCAAAGGATGGAGAAAAATATAAAGTTTTAGGTTCACGAAAACTGCGCAAACTCACACAGGTTAAAGTAGCTAACTGTGCCGTTTTTAATGAGTTTGAAATGCCACCATTAGCTCGCCTGGACGGTGTTAATAAAAATGAATCGGAGCGTATCTGTATTGAACATCCTGAATTTTTCGGTAAATATTATGACGACGAAGGGCCGAGAACATTAGGATTTGATATTGAAACCTATAGCCCTGATAGCACCTTTCCCTTCGGAGAAGATTATCCTATAGTAGCAATTGGTGTGGTAACTAATGAGCAGAACAAGCGAGTATTTTTTTGGGATGGAGAAAGTGACGCAAAGTGCATACAAGATTTTCTGGATTTCTTAAAAGAATTTGACCCTGACATTATTTATGGCTACAATAATATTGGCTATGATATTCCGCAAATAGAACACCGCGCCCTTCTGCACGGTATTAACATAGAAAAATACTTTAACCGCGAAGGGAGAACAGATAAATTAAAGTCTGATATGGGTCTGAAAAAAAATATAATGCGATGTTGGGGTCGTATCATAGTTGATGTATTTAATTTCACGCGCCGAGATTACGCCCTCTCAGGAATACCAAAAAGCTTGAAAGCTGTAGCTGAGTTTTATGGTCAACACCCCCAAGAATTAGATTTCAGGAAAAAAAATATTCTAGATTATCACAAAGATATTATTGAAGAATATGTCCTTAGCGATTGCCTGGTCACAAAATTTCTATTCAACCATTACTTTCAGCAACACCTCTTTATTGCTGAAATTCTTAAAGTTCCCTTAGAGATGTACTTGAATGGCGCTGACTCTTTCATTACCAAAATTTTGCAGGGTCGTTCTTTATATAAACAGGGCATTTTGACTCTTGATAAGAATAAAGATAGACACCCCGAAATCATAACCTTCCAGGCTGCGCATATTGATTTGTATAAGCCGGGATTTCATAAAGAAAACTATAAGGTCGATTTTAAGTCTATGTACCCAAGTATAGCGATGGCCCTGAACTTAGGCCCTGATACTACACGCATTATCGGAATGGAAGATTATGATATCAAAAAATTTGGTAGCGTTCTCGACGGAGAGCGAGCAACGCTCACTATACCTGATAATGTAATTAATAAAAATATTATTATCGAAGTAGACCAAGACAGGAAATCTAGCCTTTATACTATGAGCAAACAATTTAAAGAGATGCGCGAGCCTTACAAACAACAAGATACCCAAGAAGCCACGAGCCGTTCTAATGCGTTAAAGATTATGGTAAATACATTCTATGGCGCCAATACAAATCCCTATATGACTTATGGAGATTTATCGGTCGGTATAGCGATCACTGGTGTAGCCCGCTGGTTAATTATGGGCGCACGCAAACTGATTTCAATCAGGAACGGAGATGTAGTAGTATACATACACACCGACGGAGTAAACACTTCTACTGATGTTAATATAGAATGGTTAAATACAGAGCTTCAGAAGGCTATGCGTGCGGTCTTCCCTTTTTGTGAGAAGCGCTGGATTGAAGTAGAGAAAGATACATTTAAAGAAGGCTACTGGATTCAAATAGGTAACTATGTATTACGCAAAGAAGATGGAACGCTCATAAAGCACGGCTCAACATTCAAATCAAAGAGTCGGTCTACCTTTTACAAAAAACTGCTCAACAAAATCATACCCGCGCGCCTTGACAATACAGTAACTAATGGGTTTATAGAAGATTTGTATAACTTTGACAATTATGAGCTAGAAGACTTTGTGCAAATGCGCACTATGAACAAAGAAATTAATGAATATAAAGCAGAGAATGACCTTATAATGCAGCTGGCGAGGGAAGCTCAGACAATTAATATAAAGCTCGGACCAGGTACTACATTCAGCTTCTTTAAAACTAATGACGGTTATAAGCTTACGCAGCAAGTAAGTTTGAGGAGTGACATAGATATTAAATACCACTGGAATATAGTGAGTTCGCTCTTACAAAAGTTCGGGCTGGAAAATTATATGAAGCGAAACCCTCCGATTACAGTCATAGACGCCAAACAACGGCAATTGCTGGACTTCATCTAAAATAAAAGAAGTGTTAAAATGAAACCGAAAATAAGACTAAACGAATATTTGTATAAGAAATTGGCAGAAGATATGCCTTCGTCGGAGAAAGAGTTAGAAGAATGGATACGCACTTGGTA
>Ga0209434_1001591_pt1 | contig 10236 bp, 15 predicted proteins | sample ETNvirnome_2_300_FD_184068 | JGI IMG/M metagenome (GOLD analysis project Ga0209434, IMG submission 184068) | Marine viral communities from the Pacific Ocean - ETNP_2_300 (SPAdes) (version 2) | ecosystem: Environmental > Aquatic > Marine > Oceanic | place: Pacific Ocean | collected 2013-06-22 | reverse complement strand
AAGCTTTGTATTATCACTCTGTGTGTGGCGCTGATATTTTCCTTCTAGATGATCTGGGAACGGAATCTCAATTATTTTAGCATTGAGGTATTGCCCAATAATCTCAGCCACCTCTCTGAATGAGCGTGGTCGGCCTGACCCCACATTATAAATTCCCGATAAGGAGGCGTCTAACGATGCCGCGGCTTTTGTCATGGCCACCACGTCTTCTATATGTACGAAATCCCGCTTAAACCCGTCGCTCCCTTCAAAAATCCTTATCTCACCCCCTAGTCTGGCTTGCTGAATAAACTTGTGAACCGGGCTGGCCATATCATCTTTGTTGTGTTCTCGGTGCCCGTATACATTAAAATATCTTAGTCCCACAATGCGTGCGGCGGGGTTGTCTTTAATCTTTTGGAGGGCAATCATATCAAATGCGGCTTTACTAATGGCGTAATAATTTACCGGGGTTAGTTCCTGCTCCTCTCGGTGGGGTCCCTCGATCGCTCCATACACTGAGGCCGAGGAGGCATAAACAAACGGAATATTCTTTTTAATGCATGCCTCCAATAGTTGACTGCTGAAAAGAACATTGTTCTTTACTACCGCCGCGGCGTCTGTCACTGTTGTCTGTGATATTGCTCCCAAGTGATAAACACACGCGACGTCATTGTTTTTAAGATATTCCAGACACGCTGTTGGCGTCAGCATCTGCGAATCTGCCGGATCACAGCAAAGGATGTCCTCTTCAAGACACTCTGCCAAACAGCTTCCTATGAAGCCGGCTGCGCCCGTTACTACAATCATTCTCTAATCAACGCTTGAAAATATTCTAACGCGACGGCAACCTTCTTTTCAAGTGTTTCTATAAGTTCAAACCCAGACTGCCGGCTGAAGGGTTCACTCATAAATCCAATCATCTTTTTTTTTGTATAAACGGAACAATTCAGCATCTTGGCTTCTGCCACTAGACGACAAAAAGTCTCTAATACCTGCGGCATAAAAACCAGAGACTTATACTCGCTTAAAATAGTTAAAAACTCGTATTGATCGACCGAACTGATCAAGTCATAGGGCCACCCTTTTTCTTCACAATATTGTTTGGCCGCGTGCGAGCCCTTGGTGGGATTATCAGAATCTAAAATCGCCAACTCTTTAGTTTTAGACACTGTGGCGCTTAAGTCTTTAATAAAGTTAAGCTTTTTCTGACTCCAGAGGCTGGTACCAATACTGTGTACGTTGTCTACCTTGAGAGTCTTTTCTAAAACATCTTTACATATTTCGCTTAATACAACCACTTTGTCAGCATTCTTGTATAACTCGCGATTTACAATCTTGGATTCGGGCGCCTGAAAGTCTACAAACATTGATGGATCTCGCGTTATTAAATATTTATGGTCGTGTTCATAAATAATGTATTTACACGAGTGCGCAATATGATTTTTAATGTCGGGGCCTAGAAAGACAAAATTTGATAGTATTATCTTGTCGTATTTATCTATCTTATCGGGGGTAATAGTTTGAGTCGACGCGCAATCAAGAGCAATATTATTCTCTTTAAGGCTCTGTATGAGCACTGCATCATTACTTTCGGCTCCCCCATTAACCTGATTGTCATAAAAATCAGCCAGGAAAAGCACCTTTTTCATAGCACCTCTACACCCGAGAGTTCGCTGAGCCATTCCATTTCTTGTTCAGAACAGATTGCACCTAGAAAGTCCTTATACAAGCGCTCTGCTGGAAAGTTCTTCTCGATGCGTTTTTTCAACTTCTTCGCCGTTGATTGAAACCGAGGGTGATTTTTATATACTTCCCTGAGTTGTTTTTTATACTCGGCCTCAACCGGATAAGCCCAGTTTGAATCTTTTTCGACTACCCCCTCCCAAACCGCTTCGGGGGGCACCGGGCCGAGGCTGTATCCTACTTTGGCCACCATTGGGCGCATTTTTCCGTTTTTGTTGGGGCCATAAAGAAAGTCTGCGTGGCCGCTCCATACTGACGTAATAATGGGCAAGCCGTTGTAGGCCGCCTCAAACATAGGCAGTCCAAAGCCCTCGCCGTGACTTATCGATATTAAAGATTTTATCTTGTCATGCCTATAAAGCCATGTCATCTCTTCCTCGGTTAAGGTGCCATGAAGTAAATATATTTTACACTTTCTCTCTCCAAAGTTCTTCACCATCGTCCCTAGGCGTTGCGTTGTCATTTGTCGATCTATAATGCAATCTTTAGCTATGTTGGTCTTTACCACAAGCCCAACCTCGGTATCCCGAAACTCTTCGATAAACCACTTAATAGTATTATTAAGATTTTTTCGAGGGCCCCACTGGGCAACTGTCAAAAAGTTAAAGTCATGTTCTAACTCCACACCCTCAATTGGCGAGGGATCGAAATTTCGTACCGGGTACCCTACTACTTCAATAGGGGTTTCGCATCGATAGTTTTCTACAACCTCCCCAGTTTGATTGTTTTGAGCTTGCGCAGAAGTTGTTTCATACACTTGCTTAGAATGATTAGAAACAACTATTATCTTATCCATCTCGTTTCCCTTAGCAAGCCATACCGGCGCCACCTTTGTGGTTTCAATGCCGGCAGTGTACCCGATATTTATTGGGGCTATTTTTTCCCACTCGTTTGGGATGGTTACTTGAAGCGAAATGTCTACAGGGCCGCGGGCCTGGACCAGTTGTATTGTTTTAAGCACTAAGAAGTCAAGCCATTTTATTTCTTCACTTGTACCGGTAATGTGTCCTGTGTGTCCCCACGGTATATTGATTAAGTATATATCGAATATATCTTCTCGTGTTCGGAGGGCTCGAAGGGCGAATCGTGTTTGCTCGCCATATCCTGACCGCGAAAGGGCGGGGCCCTTAACCAATATTTTCTTTCTCATGCTATCTCCAAAAATTCGTAGGGCGTGTACCCAGCGCGAGTTTCCCAGGCGCCAAAAGTTTCGTGAACCTCGGTTAGTGTTTTATCCCAAGATTCCAGAAACGTTTCAAAATTATAGTTTGATGCCACGTGTTCGGCGCCTAGGCGACCCATTTCTGCTCGTTCTTCGGGCGTCTTCTCATAAAACTCCACCAAAGCATTAATAAAGTCTTCTTTCTTCAGCCGATCTTCATAAATATAGGGAACCTCTTGAGAACCAATAACCGCTTTAGACGCTGGTTCTAATCCAATTCCAAACCAGTTTTTTCCATCGGTTACTTGTTCTTGAAGTCCACCGGTCATGTTTACTATAATTGGAGTTTCGCATGCTAATGATTCTAGTGTGGCTAGGCCAAAGCCCTCGGCGTCTGATATATTGATGGTACAGTCGGCCATATTATACATCATTGAAAGAGCTTCGAGAGGTAGCTTTTCTTTTGACAACATTACCTGGCCATTTACGAGGCCCAGCTCGGCCATAATGTGTTCTAAGTCCTGGCCATGTACATCTTTGGGCTCCGTGTGCATTATTAGTGTAGCCTTGTCGTGACCTACCTTGTCTAAAAACTCCTTGAACCAAAAGATGAGAGTGCCACTTTGCTTTCTGCGAGCGTTTCTGTTGTTCCAAAAAAAGACAAGCTTCTTGGGATCGTTAATGTGAGTTTCTCGAAAGTGTTTTACTCCCTCGGGATCCAGCTTCTTAAAAAAGCGCGGATCTACCGCGTGTGGGAGATATAGTGATTTTACTGTTGGAGAAACAGTTTTCACAATATCATAAGTTAATTTTGAAATACACACCACACAGTCATTTGAATCGTAGAACCTTTTATTAAACTTGGGATAAGGGTAGTTGTCCCATACATGATAATATACCATAGGCACATTAGCTCTTATTTCGTTTTCTATTTCCCACAGCCACCCATAGAAGCGCGGATCGGTCATAAACCACACTATATCCGGTTTTTGTTGATTAATCATCGCCCTAACTTGGTCTTGTGTGCCATATCCGTCGACCGGGTAAATGAGCCAATCGTCTCCCCACTGCTCTGTTTTTTGAGGAGTGTGATCGTCGTGTTTCATTGCGCCGGCGAACGACACTACCTGATATCTTCCCGTTTGAAGTAGACCCTCGATGACATATTTTGTTTGAGTACCCACTCCAGACGGAGATAGGGGGTGATCACTAATTGTTAAAATCTTAATTTTTTTATCTACCATGGCTTTTCCTTAAGGACATTCTTTTGTCATATTAAACGCGCACGAATGACAATTGCTTCTCTTTTTCAAGTATCTTTGTTTTTCAATATTATAAAGCGCCATGTGCAATAGTTTAAGAGCATTCTCGGTTTTTTTCATTCCACTGGAGACTCTGAAGAACTCAACCTTGTTTTTATCAGCCGTTCGTTTAAGAAGAGCAAAGTGAGTTTCTACATTACTATGATCGATATTGTGCTTTTGACAAAAGAAATATTTATACAATGTTAGCTGATATGTGACCATAGGGTCGCTTCGGCGGCGAGAGTTCCAGCCCCAGGACGTACTTTTCCAATCAACAATGTGATATTTCCCGTCAGAAGTTTTGACAACTGCGTCGATATATCCCTTAAAGTCAATATTTTCATTAATAGGAACCATTAGCTTTTCTTCACTAGAAATGATTTCATACTTCTTAAAATAAGCCTCTAAAGCTGGTTCAATTTCAGGCAGTAGGGAAATGGCCTGGGGCACCATTTCCATAGCGCGCTCTAAATTAAACTCAACCTTGTCATTCTCAAGACGCTTGAGTTCTTTTTGAAATTTCTCGACAAACGTTTCTTCAGCATTGAAGTCTTCTTTGAGAAGCTTCTTTTCGCATACATCATGAATAGCCGTTCCAAAGGCGGTATATTCATTCCCCTTAAAGGCTTTAATGCCGTCAATATATGTAAGTTTGTGATAGAACGGGCAGAACTCCCAGTTCTTTAGTTCTGAATAAGATATGTGTGTCAACTAGTTGTCGCTTTCTCTATGTAAATCTTTTAAAATATTATACAGGGCCGGGCTTGTTTCCTTAACACGGCGCGCCTCTCCCAAGTAATATTTTTCAAACCCATTGGCAAAATATTCTTTCAAAGATGTGGCACCATATGGAGATGCAAACAGCCCCATTGTCAGGCTTATCAATGTTGGATAGCCGACCACGTTTGATAAAAACTCATCAAAAGCTTTGGAATATTCTGAATTGAGGTAGTATGCCTCTGGCATGTGATATCCATGAGCATCTAAAATATCCTTTAGTTTCTCTCTTTTTCCTATAAACTCGTTACGAAGCTTGGAATCGCCGTATATTACGGCGCCATAGCGTGACTCTATCGAATGAGCTATTTCATGAATAACGTTTTCAACCATATCGTGCGTCGTTCGCTCTTTATTAGAAATATAAATGGCGCCGTCAGCATAAATCGCATTACGTCCATCAAGACTTGGAAAATCTCCGATATACACCATTTCTATATCTCTCATTAAATGAGCCGGAATAATGGATTCTACGCTGTCCACAAAATCCCCTATATCAACCTCCTCGGAAGGAATGCTGTCCTTAATAATAACCGGAATATATCCATGAAGACGATATTCTCGGGTGCGAGCAGCGCTCTCTTTAATATAAGAAGAAGTGTTATTCATCTTCGGACGTAGTTTCTTCATCGCTAGTTTCGGTGGGCTCCTCGCTATTAACTAGTCGTTCCCCTTCTTCTACATCAGCTAGCCCTTGATGATATCCTCGAACCCAATTTTCTTCCGCAACAGCTAGCAAGAATTCAGGAAAATCCTCCGCAAAAGCATCAACTACCAATTCGACGGTCACATCGTTATTATCAGGTTTAAACTTTTCACCTACATATTGTACGATAAAATTCATCAAATCATTTCTACACTCTACAACATTTTTAAGATCGGGATTGTCCCCGATTTCACTATTTTCTTCAAACTCAATATCCATTTTCTCTCCTATAAATATTTAGCAGCATATGTTGCCACTTTAGATCGTTCACCCCTCATGAGGGTAACATGTCCAGCAAGCTCAAAATCTTTAAACTTTTCAACAGCATGCGTCAATCCATTTGTCGTTTCATCGACATAGGCATTGTCTATTTGTTCTACATCGCCAGTCAAAATGATTTTTGATCCTTCTCCTACTCTAGTTATTATAGTCTTTAATTCGTGAGTTGTCAAGTTCTGAGCTTCATCTATTATAATAAAAGCGTTAGCAATCGATCGTCCTCGAATATATGTTAGCGCTTCGATTTCTATTCTACCACGATCTAGATACATATCTAAGGTAGTTTTGTCATTTCCCATCAAAAACTGAAGATTATCTTGAATCGGGGTTAGCCATGGTTTCATTTTCTCTTCGAGCGTGCCGGGCAAGAATCCCAAATCCTTGCCCATAGGCTGCACAGGGCGCGATACAATCATTCGGGTATAGTGTGGCTCCCCTTTGACCATAAAATCGTCTACAGTCTGCTGTAGGCCTGCTGCGATGGCACACAGGGTTTTACCGGAACCGGCCTTGCCAATAAGTGTTATAACCCGAATATCGCGATCCAACAACAGATCCATGGCAAATTGCTGTTCTTTGTTGCGCGGCTTCACGCCCCAAATCCCTTTATTATATTTAGGCATTCGACGAAGAGGACTAAGTGGTGAGATAAACCGAGCTAAAGCTGTCTTTTTTTGGTTTGCGTTTGAAACAAGCATTAAAAACTGGTTCGGGTGGTAGGGCGCCCCTTCGGTCTCTAAATAAATATCCTCTCCCTCATAAAATCTTTCTATATCGCGGTCGTCTACCAAGCGGGTTGCACACCCTGTAAAGATGCTTTCGCTGTCTTTGACGATTTGATTATTAGTGTAATCTTCAGTTTCAAGACCAATTGAATCACAGATGACACGCATGTTAATATCGCGTGAAACCATTACTACCCTTCGGCCTGGGTGTACTTTTTTTACTGCCAGAGCTGTCGCAATAATAAGATGATCTGCTATAGAAGGATCTAAATCTTTAGGCAGGCCACTATCGCGCAAAGCTTCGGTGCCCCACGCATACATAAGACCATGGGCTTTGCGAACCCGAACTCCATCGAACAAAGATCCCTTTGCACGTAACTCATCAAATATACGAATGGCTTTTCGAGACTGTGTGCCTACGCCATCTTGGCGCTTTTTGTGTTTATCGATTTCTTCTAATACTTTAAAAGGAATTACTAAATCATGATTTCCATAGTTGTATACACAATCAGCATTTGTCAAAAGAGCACTGGTATCTAAGACATAGATCTTTTTCCGACTCATCTAATACTAAATAGGTAGATGGCGTGACTTCTTGTTATTTTTGTTATTATTGTCGAAGATGCTTTGCTAATATTGCCAGAGGTACCCACACCAACGAGATCACCACTAAAATAGCCTGCACTCCGAACGTAGGATCTAAATAACCTGTCATTCTAAGGGAGTTCGCTATATTCGCAATAAAAACGGCATTTAAAAGCACAATCATAAACACTATAGTGAGAGATAAAAATACATACACTAGATCGATTAAAAGAGTTTTTATTCTTTTAAAGCTCATGAATTGGGGCGCGCCTCTTCTGGGCGGTAAAGAAGTTCATTCACGACAAAGCCGTTCTTGTGCCCCTCACGGTGCTTAGGAAACCACCTGTTGGTATCCATTATATCAATAAACGAATTTAAAGTATAATAAACGTCTCCGCTAACTGTTTCTAGGCGCCAACGAGTCGCGCGCTCTTGTGATTTAAGATCGACTTGAAAAGATTTTATATCATCCATTCGAATATAGGCGTGATAATTCTTTTCCTCGTGCACATACGTAAAGTCGACGAAATAAGCGCCGTGCTCATGGGTTCCTTCTACATTAATTTTCACAATCTTTTCCTTTCAATCCTCTCAAAATTAATACTCGATCTGGCTGGGGTATGTCAGGGTCGGTTGGGAGAGTGCTAACCAAATTAGATTCACTCACCAACTCGGAACTGCTTTGTATTTTTTTACCACCTAGGGCCCAAATCATTTTAATTCCAAGTTCTTGACATGTGGCCTTTTCAGGAGTGTTTTTATTAGTACGATCTCCGCCGTTTCCAAAGATATCAGGCTGTAGCTTCTTTAATACTTCGCAAACAGTACCATCATCATCTTCAACGGCAACCACCTCGGCAACACCCAGGATGGCTCTTAATATTTCTGTACGTTCGGGCCATGGCATAAATATATATCCCTTTTTGCGCATCAGCCAGTCGTCACTATTAACCGCCACAACCACTCTTCCGAGTTCAGATGCGGCTCTAATCATGCGGACATGTCCAACGTGTACCGGATCAAAACCGCCTGAGAGTAATACAGTTTTTTCCGAATCGCTAGTCATCGTCGGGGACGGAATCAGCTGTCTGGGCGTTTGTTACAAAATGGCGCGCCAAAGTCTCTAGGGCCTCTTCTGCAGAGGCCAGGTTCGTGGCAGCTACATGAAGCTCCTCTATAATATTAGGGTGATCTGCGACGCCCACCGGTACGCCAAGATATAAATTAAGAATAGCCAGTGCCTCGGCCCTTTCTGCTTCAAATCGACTTACAAGCGCTGTAAGTAAGTGTTGTCCAATATGTGATGTCATTATGGTTCCTTTCTAATGTGTCTCTATTGTTCGGATCTAGGTTTAATATACACTATATTATCTTCTTTGTCAACTTTTATTTTTTCTTGTAGTTCTTCTAGCTCTTCTAACTCCCACGGCATTGGAAGAATCTCATTTTCTGCCATGGCCACAGCATGATAGTTCAAGCGCTGTTCTATATAAAAAATACGTGAATATATAGCCACAAACCTTCTTTTAAAGTATATCAAAAAAACTGCCAAAAATACAAGATGAATCGATATAAATATCAATGAAAGCAATAGAATAGAAGTTATTTCAGTGCTCATTTTTATCTACTTCCGATGTATTATAAATAACGATCGTTCTCAAGCCTTCATAAGTGCTCTGGATAGCTTTTCTGGCAATGCTAGCCTTTTCCTTTGTACTGGCATCAACTATTAGCGCAGGGCCTAGGCCGCTATTTTTTATGGTATATTTATAAAAAGGACCTAGGTCATTCGAGGCTTTCAAAATGATTTTTTGTTTTTCGTTCTCCGTCATTTTTTCTCTTAGACAGTGTTTAAAATGACAGTAGAGCACATTTTCATATCAATCATAATACCATTATAAGTCATATAGTTTAAGAAGTCAATAAAAAAAACCCCCTTCCGAAGAAGGGGGCTTGATTTAAACAAATCCAAAAACTAGTTGTTAGCTAAAAGATGTTACCAGGGTACCAGATCCGATTTTAAAACCAGAAATGTGCCAGATATTTGCAGCCACGCCAAGGACGTGTACGCATGAACCTACAACACCACCCTGCGTGCTACCATCCATGGTAAATGTATTATCATCGACGCCGGTATTACAATCCATAAGGAAAGTTGAGTTGCTTATTGCACTCTGAAGTCCGTCAACAACGACAGGAACAACACCATAAAGCTTATCTGCCGTGGCGGTTGTAATGATTGCGTCACCAGTCTGCGTGGCGGCGCACACAAAGGTATATTCCAATCCGACTGCGGCTGTGGGCAGCGTCACTGTGCACACTGTACCGTCAAAAGTAAATACTGTTCCACTTTCTGCCGCTGTAGGCGCATATGTGGCTGCGTCTAAATCGACAACATTTCTTTTTAACTTTACGTTTTGCAACGTCGCCGCTGCAATCGGAAAGTCGCCTTTAATCTTTCTCAATAAATTTATTGATCTCTTACTCATTTTGATTTCCCTCCTATAGGATTATATTTAAGTACGTACGTTGAGGGTATCCCCTCGCCTATATATAGTCGCTGGGGGTATCAAGTGATGATATTTTTATTTCTTGCGGCGCTTTTTATTTAGCTTAGCTTTACGCCGCTTTTTCTCTTCTCGACGGCGGATCCGTTCTTCCACTGCAGCAACCGAAGGGTCCGGGCGAGTCTTAACCGCAAAATCATCCTTTTTGCGCATCCATTTAACTTTTACCTGAAGATCTTTATCTGCCGTCAGCTCCTTCCTTTTACCGTCAGCTTCCTCAAAAGTTTCAAAGCGCCCTGCGGTTGACCAGGGAATCCCCTCGACGTGTTCTTGTATTTCCTCAATCATTAATATCTCCTATTGTTTCCTTTGTCGGTAAACATACCCACTGTTACTATTATAACCATTAATATGCTTACTGTCAACAAAATATCTCCAAGTTCCATTATTATTCCTCCCCAAGAAT
>Ga0209434_1001589_pt1 | contig 10243 bp, 14 predicted proteins | sample ETNvirnome_2_300_FD_184068 | JGI IMG/M metagenome (GOLD analysis project Ga0209434, IMG submission 184068) | Marine viral communities from the Pacific Ocean - ETNP_2_300 (SPAdes) (version 2) | ecosystem: Environmental > Aquatic > Marine > Oceanic | place: Pacific Ocean | collected 2013-06-22 | reverse complement strand
AGAGGATAATTAATCATGAGGACGTTTTTAGAGTTTTTTGAAGATATGGAAACAAGGGTTGAGAGAATCGCCCTGCTTCCTGGTGGTTTTAAGCCACCTACAAAGGGTCACTTTAATGCTCTCAGGTATTTGCTTGATGATGCTGATCGAGGTATCGTTTTTATTGGTAGTAGAGTACGTGACGGTATTACACCTGAGCAATCTGAGCAAATATGGAAGATATATTCAAAATATATTGAGAAGCCTGTAGAGATTATACGTGTACCAAACCCAGTAATAGCGACTTACGAATTTGCTGATGCAAATTTAGACAAAACGTTGTTGGTTGGTGCTGGTGGTCCTCGTGAAAATGATGACGGTACAGTTGACGAAGGTGACATTGAACGTTACAAGTACTTTCAAGATAATGTTGAAAAATACCCATATGTTAATGTAGTTCAAATACCAAGTCAAGAGGAAGGTATGCGTGGATCTATAGTTCGAAAAGAGATTGAGAAAGATATTGAACAGGGCCTGGAGTATTTTGTACCGGAAGAAGTCATTACGTCCAAGGATGACATACAAGCCATAGAAGAAATATTAACAAACAATTAAATAATAGTATGAGAGATGAAAAGCGTAGAGAGAGTATACTCTTAGAAGAGGCCTACAAAAAGGTAAATGAAATGAGTCTTTCACCGGCTGGGCCTGCTTCCGGAAGTGCCGCGGCAGCTCAGTCAGGGCCTTTAATTGCCAGTGCCGGTGATGAAGAGATGTGTGGTGATGATATTTCAACAGATATCACGGCGGTGGCCGTTCAAGCTATTGCTGCTATAACCGAATTAGCTGCAGCTGCGGGGGCAAACGTCTCTGTAACGGTGGATATAGGTGAACAGGAAGTTGAGGAAGTAGAAGTAATTGATCAATTTAATACAGGGTACGAGGATGTTGGGAGTACCTGACCAAATTCGTAAATAGCAGTTGCTATGAAAAAGTTTAACCAATTCTTTCTAGAAAAACAAGTCTTAGGACTCATTGAGTTCTTTGATGTGGACGGTATTGGCAAAATTCCATCAAAACTCGACTCAGGGAATGGGGCATTTAACGTTATACACGGGGAAGATGTACAAGTTCAAGGTAATAAGGTTCATTTTAAGACTGTCAACAATAAACGTCTAATGAAAGATAAGGTAGATGACATTGTTATTAATGTCGGTGCTGGTAACACAGAGGAAAGACCAGTAGTTAACTTTGATCTTAAGATTGGTAATAAAGAATTTAAAGATATACCCTTTTCAGTAGGTAACAGATCTTCTAACCTGTTTAAAATCTTAGTGAGTAAGGATTTTATTGAAAACAAGCTCGATGCTTTAATCGACGTAAGTCAGGAAGACATAGCTAATAGAGAGTTTGAAGCTGATTATTAGTATTTATACTTTATATACAACTACCTCTCCAGTCAGAAACAAACTGATAAAACTCATTTCTAGTCGCGACATCTTCTAAAAAGTCAGAACTTAATCGACTAGTCTTCATTTCACAACCATCGTGCTTAATACCCCTTAAACAAGCGCATGTATGGGTAGCAGAAATCATAACTGCAACGCCTTTATTGCCTTCACAAATTTCATCAATAGCTTTATGAATCTGCATAGTCAGACCTTCTTGTATTTGAGGTCTTCTAGCATAATGTTCAACAATTCTGTTTAATTTACTCAATCCAATCACTTTACCACTAGGAGATGGTATATAAGCTACATGAGCCCTACCAGAAAACGGTAAATGGTGGTGTGAACAGAAGGATTTGACGGGAATTCCACCTTGAAACACCATTCCATCGTATCCATCCGATGGAAATGCTGTAACATTGGGTAATTCGTTGTAACACCCTGCAGCTAAGTCATTTACAAAGGCTTTCGCTACTCTTTTAGGTGTATTATCACTATTAGGATCGTTCCTCCAATCGATTCTCAATGCATCTAAGTATTTTTCATAAGCTTTTGCTGCATCTTCAATAACTTTTTCTCTTTCTACACCTGTTAGAGGCATATTACCATTAGCTGTAGGTAATTTGGTTACTGTACGATCCATATAGCTTATTATATGTTATATTTTTTATAATCAAGACTAAATATTGTTATGGATAGGTTGTCGCAAAAAGAGCTTTTGAGTGAGGGATTCGGCTCCCTTCTTAAGAAGGTTGCTGGAAAGACCGCTCAAGCGGTTGGAGCAGTTGGTGGAGCTTTAAAGAGTGCATCAGATGCAGGAATTACCGGCGGGTTGGGTGATGTGGCTAAGGGGGCAGCAAGTGGTTGGAAGAAGACTGGTGAGGCCTTAACTGGTAGAGTAAAAAAGCTAGAGAAGTTTTTAGATGATCAAGGTCTAATGAAGGTTAATAAGCCCAAACCAGGAGAAACCCCTATTCAAGAGCCAGTTAATAAACGGGATATGAAAGGTAACGTAGCTATTGTCCCTATTGTACAATATGATTACACCAGGGATGCGGAAACTAAAAAAATTAGTGGAAAAGAACCTATGGAAGGGGTTAAGATTGAGACAAGAAAGTATAAATGGAAGGATAAAAGATGGGAAGTGTTACGTGATAAACAAAGAAAAACTCATGCATGGGGTGTAGAGTTAGATAGAGAGGATATTGCTGAAGCTCAATCAGATTCCGAGGGGCCTTTAACAGGTAAAGTTGTTAAACATGAAACCTCTAAAGGTGGTCTTGCCTATGGTACAGTGGTTGGTTATGCTGATGAATACGTAGCTATTGATCCGTTTAAAGGTAATAGAGCTCCAGGTATATATGGTAAAGATGAGACAAAGGTTGAAGAGTCGACTGCAGAAGAGGCAACACAGCACTATAGTGCACCTAAGACAGAAGGAACTTCTCAAAAGAATCTGCTAAGACAGTTGACTTTGCTTTGCGATTAATTAATTATCCGAGAGTGGGACGAGGATGAGCCTTTTAAACTCTTAGCTATAGTTGATTTATCTCTAATTTCCTCATAAATAACGTTATGAAAGTAACATTTAGTGTAACATTTAACCCAACTAAAGAAGATGTTGAGAAGTACGAGTCTGCAGACGTGTATATTAAAAGAATGATATCTGATAGTTTAGCTGATTTTACTAATCCGGAAAAGTGGAGTATAGAAGAAGATACACAGCCAGAGCCTGATACACAGCCAAAGCCTGATACACAACCTAATCTAGCGCCTGGACCGCCACCTAAACGAGGTGCACCGGTCGGTCAACAGCCAACACAAGGTAAAGGTAATTGGTTTGCAGGTACAACTTGGGGTGATTAAGCACCTAATACCGAACAAATAAATCGAAGTATTTTACTTCGAGATATCTCAGAGTTATTAAACTCAAAGGAATATATATCATTATCGATACATTGTTTGGTATTAAACATATTAAATATTTCTCTATAACCGGACTTATTAACATCAGCTTGGTTACTATCACCTAAAACAACATATCTAGAATATCTTCCAAACCTGGTTAAGATTGTTGTAAGTTCCTTACGCGATAGATTTTGTGCTTCATCAACAATAACAAAAGTATTGCTAAAAGTTAAACCTCTAACAAAATTAACTGGGATCGCCTCTATCATGCCTTTCTGTTTGAGCAAACTATAAGTACCGGTGTCAGATATTTCAGTTATTTTCTCTTCTAATGGAATTGCATATGGTGAGAATTTCTCATCAATTTCACCTGGTAAGGATCCAAGGCTTCTTTCTGCAGACTCTGTAACAGATCTAATATAAACTAATCGTTGAAATTGTTCCTGCTTTAATAGTTCCAAACCAGCGTATACAGCAATATATGTTTTCATACTACCAGCTGGACCATCAACAAATCCCATTTTTGTACTACTCTGTTTAATACAGTTATAAAACTCTCGATGTTTTGGATTAAAGTAAAAGGGCCTTTTAAGCTTAAAGTTAAATAACCAATTTTTTTGTAATGATTCTGTGAGCTCAACATCAGAACTCACCCGGCGTAGACGCGCAGATTTTACACTCATGTATTAATATTTAGTTGAAAATACTAAGCACATATAATATAATTTATAAAATGATTGATTGTACTAAGGAGACTCTCATTGTATCTGACGATAAAGCATTCTATACACTTGAAGGAGAAGGGGAATATGCTGGGATGCCGGCAGTATTTTTTAGACTATCGATGTGTAATTTGACATGTAAAGGTTTTGCTTCAGCTGATTCACCGCATGGTTGTGATTCTTATATTTCTTGGTCAATCAAAAATAAGATGACATTTAATGAGATATTTAAATATTTTGAAGAATTCAATCTAGTAGATAAATTACGTGAAGGGGCAATCTTGAAGATTACCGGTGGTGAACCTTTAGTACAACAAAAACAACTTCTTAAATTTATAGAAGCTTTTATACATAATTATAACTTTCACCCTGTAATTGATTTTGAAACTAATGCTACAATTCAACCTGATGAAAGATGGGTAAAGGAGTTTTTCGTAACCTTTACAACATCACCAAAATTAACATCAAACGGAGATCCTGAAGAAAAAACATATAAACCCGAGGTATTAAAATGGCATAGAGATATTGGTTCAGGTTTTAAATTTGTTGTTAGTTCTTCAGAAGATATAGATGAAATATGGCGTAAATTTGTAGATAATGAAAAAATAAATGTCCCAAAACATAGAATCTGGTTTATGCCCTGCTCCGGTAGTCGACAAGAACATATTGAAAATGCACCAGCTGTAGCAGAATATGCTAAAGCTATGAATGTGAATTTTTCGCCTAGGTTACATTTATTAATTTGGGATATGGCTTTAAAGGTTTAACCATATATATATAGTATGAGAATTGCATTTTCAGGGACAGGTAATAGCGGTAAGACTACTTTAATAAAAAGCTTTTTATACACCTGGAGCAATTACACAGCACCAAATAAGACCTACAGAGATCTTCTAAAGGAAGAAAAACTTCTACATTCCTCAAAAACAACTACAAAGACACAGGAAAAGATCCTCGATTTTATGATTGATCAAATTCAATCTGCAGAAACGGATAGTAATATGGTATTCGACAGATGCCCTTTAGACAATATTGCATATTCAATGTGGTGTAATGAGAAGAAAGTTAAAGGTTTTACAAACGCATATATAGCTGAACATATTAAGCTAATGAAAGAGTCCATGAGATTCTTAGACATAATATTTTTATGTAGATTTGATGAAAGTCAAACAATACAAGACGACGGGGTTAGAGATACTAGTAAAGATTTTATTAAAGAAGTAGATAATATTTTCCATTCTTTGTATATGCAATATACACAAAACCCAGAAGCTGATGTGTTTTTCCCAAAAGGCGATTCACCTTGTATAATTGAACTTCCACATAAAAGCCAGGAAAGAATAGATCTGATAGCTGAATACGTCACACCTGAAGGCGGGATGTATGGAGATGATGCATCGATATTTAGTGATATAGATAAGCTAGAAGATCTAGTAATTCAACAGAAAGCCGCATTAGATCAGGAAGAAAAAGAAAAGGAACTATTTAAACGGTTTGGTATATGAATGAAACGGTAGGTGTTGGTATTATCACATGTAATAGGCCAGACTTTTTTAAAAAGTGTAGAGAGTCTATAGATCATAAGTGGTATAATTATATTGTTGTTGTAAATGATGGTGAAGGCCCTCTTAAAGATGCAAGAGCTCCAGTATTAAAAACAAATGGAGGAGAAGGTGTTGGAAAAGCTAAAAATAAAGCTATTAAACACTTATTAGAAAAAGGGTGTGATTATATTATTCTTGTTGAAGACGATATGCTTTTTAAAGATAACCTTTTCGAGCAGTACATTAAAGCTTATAAAAAAACTGGTATACATCATTTTATGTTTGCATATCATGGCCCGGCAAATAAAGCCGGTATTAGTGGCGGGGTTCCTGTACCACGTAAGGTAATTGATTACGGTGATATAAAAATCTCCCTAAATCAGCATTGTGTTGGTGCTATCTGCTTTTATACAAAAGAATGCCTAGAAGATATCGGGCTGCATGATGAAAATTATACAAATGCATTTGAACATGTCGATCATTCTTATCAATTAGCAAAATCTAAATATTGTACACCGTATTGGTGGTGGCCTGATATCAGTAATAGTTTAGACTATGTTGAAGAGCAGGCATGCTCTGAGGATAGTTCTGCCATTAGACCGAGAAAAGACTGGAAATCAAATATTAATGATGCGTGGTTTAAATTTACTGACAAACATGGAGTAGGTCCAACAGAAGTACAAGATGCAAAGATTGAATCAGTTATTCAAATACTAAAAGAAATTAAAAATGACAAATAGAAAGTACTTACCAACCTTTGCAGAGTTAATTGATAGAATGACTATCTGTCAATTAAAGTCTATCTTTATACCTGAAAATAAAGTAGCATATGATGAGGAGATAAAAGACATAAAACACGATTTAGACTCTATTATTAAAGAAAAAGATGTAAGCATTACAGCTGAGCTTATAAGAGCAATTAGCATTGTTATGCTTTCAAATAGATATATTTGGGAAAATGAAAGTAAGGTGAGGAGCAATTCAGATGATAAAGAAGCTCTATTGTTAAAACTCACACACTCAATAAATGGTGTGAGAAATAACGCTAAAAATGTAATCTCAAAAGAATTAGGAGAGAGAGTTGATTTTAAAACTGACTGCCTTGCAGCAGAATTAAAATCAAACCTACAAAATTGGGATATATTCAAATGAAAAAATTTAATGTTAAAGGTATTAGAGGGTTAACTGTAATAACTCCCACCATATATGAAGACGAGAGAGGACATAATTTCGAGTTATATGATAGTTTGGAGTTTAAAAAGACAGTTGCAAGAGCTGCTAGTGGCTTCAAAGATAAAGATTTTGTTTTAGATACGTTTTCGAAATCAAGGCAGGGAGTATTTCGAGGGTTACATGGAGATAATAAGACATGGAAACTTATCTCATGTCTATATGGAGAGATATACCTAGTTGTTGCACAGCCATCAACTAAAAAATGGGCAGAGTTTTACTTAGATAATAAAACAAGACAGCAAGTATTAGTACCTGCAGATTGTGTTAACGGTCACTACTGTATTAGTGATGAATGTTTATTTAGTTATAAGATGACTGAGCATTATGGAGGTGTGAACAGCCAATATACCGTTAAATGGCATGATAAAAAGTATGATTTCAATTGGCCATTTGATCTAACCAAAGCTATAATATCAAGTAGAGACAGTTAATTTATGAAAGTATTAATTACAGGAGGAGCAGGTTATTTAGGAAGTGTTTTAGTAGGTTTACTTCTTGATAAAAAGTATAAAGTTACTGTTGTTGATAATCTTATCTATAAACAACAGAGTTTAACCTCTTATTGTTACAACAAGGACTTTACATTTATTAAAGGTGATGTTAGATTTTTAACATCATTAGTAAATTTAAAAGATTTTGATATTATAATTCCTCTAGCTGCTATTGTTGGAATGCCCGCGTGTGATAGTAACCCGGAATTAGCTTCACAGATTAATTTAGAGCAAATTGTTACAATTGTAAACAATACATCAAAAAACCAACAATTAATAATTCCAAATACAAACTCTCAATATGGTTCTTCCGAAAGTATCATTACAGAAGACAGTCCATTTAAACCTCTTTCACATTACGCAAAAACAAAATGTCTTGCAGAAGAAACTGTGCTGGATAGTAATCGATCAGGTGTAGTGTTAAGATTAGCAACAGTTTTTGGTCTTTCTCCACGAATGAGACTAGATCTTCTTGTTAATGATTTTGTATACCGTGCAGTTACGGATAAACTACTTGTGTTGTTTCAATCATCCTTTAAGAGAAACTACATTCACGTGAGAGATATCGCCAATACGTTCTTATTTGTAATAGAAAATTATGATAAATGTGTGGGTGAACCATTTAATGTAGGATTATCTATGGCTAATCTAAGCAAATTAGAACTAGCTCAACGTATTAAGCAATATATTCCGAAATTAGTAATTATAGAAGAAGAATTTACTGAAGATTTCGATAAGCGGAACTATATTGTTTCCAATGAAAAACTAGAAAGTCTAGGATGGTCACCAAAATTTACATTAGATGATGGAATTAAAGAACTAATTAAAGGCTACCAACTTATTACAACATTTAGAGATAGAGAGTTTACAAATTTATGATTGACGTATTATTTATATCACCAGGTAACAGTAAAGGTATATATCAAGACCTTGCTGATAAGTATGCCGCCATTGAACCACCTACATGGTCACTATTACTTGCAGAATCATGCAGGTCTATAGGGCATAAAGTTGGTATATGCGACGCAAACGCCGAACAATTAACAGGTTCAGATGTTTTAGAGCGTATTAAACAGCTAAACCCACGTCTTATATGCTTTGTTGTATATGGTCAAAATGTAAATGCCGGCACGGTTAACATGTCTGGTGCATTATATCTATCCACCTACCTTAAAGAGCATAATATTAAAGCACCTATAGCTTATATTGGTTCACATGTACAAGCACTCCCAATAAAAACATTAAAAGATGAACCTTCTATTGATTTTGTATTTGCAAATGAAGGTGTTTACTCTTTAAGAAACGTTTTAAGCCTAAAAAGCATAGATATTAACGATTTAGGTGATATTAACGGCATTGTATGGCGAAAAGACGGTAAACCAACGTTTAATCCCCCTGAAAAGGTGGTCCCTCGCGATAGAATGGACGTAGATCTACCTGGATATGCGTGGGATCTACTACCATACGACAAAGCACCGTTAGACTTGTATAGAGCTCCGATGTGGCATGCAGAATACGATGAAACCAAGCGTTCTCCCTATGCTGCTATTCAAACTTCACTAGGATGCCAGTTTGGGTGCAATTTTTGCATGATTAATATACTAAACCGCAATGATAATGAAGAAATTGGTGTTGCTGGTAATTATAGCCTTATGAGACACTGGTCTCCTGAGTTTATTATTAAAGAATTTGATAAATTAGCAGAATTAGGCGTTTATACTATAAAAATTACAGATGAATTGTTTTTATTCAATAAAAAGTACTACGAACCCCTGTGTTTAGCCCTTAGTCAACGTTCATATGTTGATAAATTAACAATGTGGGCATATTCTAGGATTGATACAGTAAGAAGACCGGATCTTTTAACTACAGTCAGAGCTGCCGGTATTAAATGGTTAGCACTCGGCATAGAAAGTGGTGAAAAGTCGGTAAGATTAGAAGTTGCCAAGGGTAAATTTGAGGAAGTTGATATAGAAAAGGTTGTTAAACAGATACATGATGCAGATATTAATGTAATGGGTAATTATATCTTTGGATTACCTGGCGATACTCAGGAATCCATGCAAAAAACATTACAACTTAGTAAAAATTTATGTACTATGGGGTGGAATGCATATGCAGCAATGCCATTACCAGGAAGCCAATTATATAGAGATGCAATTGATAAAGGATATCAGTTACCTGAGACGTATGAAGGTTATTCTTTCTTTAGTTACGATACTCTACCATCACAAACAGATAAATGTACAGCAGCTGACATATTAAAATTTAGAGATGAAGCATATGATGAATATCACAGCTACGAGCCTTTTTTAAACCTTGTACGAGGAAAATATGGGCAGAAGCAAGTAGATAATATTCAAGAAATGACAAAGGTAAAACTTAAGAGGAGATTGTACAAATAATGACTAAAGAAGACTTAATAAATTTTGAAGAAGATATAGCTGAAGAATTTAATAATTCAAAAATTAAAGCTCCTGTTCATTTATATTCAGGTAACGAAGAAGAAAGTATTAAGATATTTAAAAATATTAACAAAGATGACTGGGTGTTATGTACTTGGCGAAGTCATTATCAATGTTTACTTAAAGGGGTGCCCTCAGAACAGGTTAAAGATGAAATTATGGCTGGTAGGTCCATCTCTTTAAGCTTCCCGGAATATAGAATTTTTTCTTCTGCAATTGTAACAGGTATTTTACCTATTAGTGTTGGGTTAGCTTTAGATATTAAACGAAGTGGTGGTAATAATAAAGTTTATTGCTTTGTAGGTGATATGACCTCTCTTACAGGTTCCTTTGATGAATGCTTGAGATATTCAAAAGCTCATGAGCTACCTATTAAGTTTATAATTGAAGATAATGGTAAGTCGGTTTGTACAGATACAAAAGAAACTTGGAATACAAAAGAGCATCCTTATC
>Ga0209434_1001588_pt1 | contig 10245 bp, 13 predicted proteins | sample ETNvirnome_2_300_FD_184068 | JGI IMG/M metagenome (GOLD analysis project Ga0209434, IMG submission 184068) | Marine viral communities from the Pacific Ocean - ETNP_2_300 (SPAdes) (version 2) | ecosystem: Environmental > Aquatic > Marine > Oceanic | place: Pacific Ocean | collected 2013-06-22 | reverse complement strand
GATGTACTCTGTCATCCCCTGTCCCCTCTCCCCTTGTGATCTTATTGGTCTCATGGTGAACCTCCCTCTCTTATAATATACCCCCTCCCCACACGCGGGTTGTTACCAAGTTGTTAAGGTTTTGGGTGTGGTATATTTTTTTTAAAATTTTAACTCTTTTATTGTAAACCAACCTAACATGTATTATAATTTCTAAATTGGCATAAGGCGCCAATAACCTGCTTACATTAAAAACATTAGGAGAATTATAGCATGTCATACACAAAGTCAAAGTCCACAAAGCGTTTTAGCTTCGGCATCAACCGCAACTCGACCTCTAAGAAGGCCGGGAGCAACGTCGTCACCATTAGCACCCTCGGTGATTATGGTATCTACTCTGGGGCCACCACGGCTCTCACCATGACGGTTAAGGAGGCCACCGCACTTCAAGGTTTCCTCAACGACAACCTGATGAGCGAGATCACTAGCGTCTGACGCTGGGCTTAGTCCACTTTAGCGGCTCGGTCAGTTATCTGGCCGGGCCTCTTTTGTATTTGCCTCGCTGCCATAACTAAAAAGAGTAATCAAGTCACATCAACAGGGTAATTATTGCAAGATATTGGAATAATTATAAATGTTGTGTGAGGAATCATTATGAAGATTACTAAAAGACAATTAAGAAAAATCATAAGAGAGGAAATTCAAAGAGAGGGCTTCATTGACTGGGCCAAGGAGAAGATGAGCGGTCTAACAAAGTGGTCTGATGGCTGGTGGCGAAAAGTAGAAGAATTCCAAGGTGGCAAAATAAAATCCGATGACGCGTGGGAACTCTTTAAAGCCATGGCAGGATGGGGGACAGATGAGGCAGCAATTGGTAGAATTATGCAGAGTAGAGCAGATGATCTCACAAATCTCTATTCTGAATTTAATCAGGCGATGAGCGTGATGGTATCAAAAGATTTGCTTGAGTATGCGGTGAGTTTCTGGGGGTTGAATCCCCGTGATGCTGCGAATTGGAATAGTGATCTTATCTCATGGTTAAAGGATGATGGAATGGATGCAGAGGCTGACGCTGTCGAGGCAGCGATAACTCAAGCAAGAGTATCACGCGCGGTGCCTGATCCTCAGCTTCGAGGAGTCCTTGGGCTTAAGACGGGTCACAACGTTTGAAATTAGGGGACCCGAGAGAGATCTATAGCGGGGAGTATATACAGCAGTATCATGAGCTGTATATCGATGATTCGGTAGAAAAGATCAGTGAAAATATTGTGGAGCTCTCACATCTTTTAGGTGAGGATTCCTCTTGGCTTGATGTCTGCTGCGGAGCTGGCGTATACTTCTCATTCTTTTCAGAGGTCCCCACTAGAGTGGGAGTTGATATTAGCCCCGGACAGATCGAGTCGGCCATCAAGCTCAATCCTGAGTGTAAGTTTTTCTGTGAGGATTTCCTGGAATTTGATCCCAGTAACGACTTTGACCTGGTCACGTGTTTTTGGCAAGGCTATTTCTACTCAGACGATGTAACAAATTTTTGTAATAAGATGATTAGTCATGTTAAGCCTGGAGGCCATCTCTACATAGAGATTTTACTACCTGGGACTGTGAGAGATATATCAAGGTTTGACTCTAGGTTTGGTGCTGAAAATATTGATGGCGACAAATGGTTAATATTTGACCCATTTGTTGAACATGTGGGAGTGGCTCCGCCCCCTAAGTTTTTTGAAGAGATCTTCTCTAACCACTTTAAAAACGTTAGAGGGTTTGTCGGAGCTAATCCTGTAAATTTTCAAATGATATGCACAAATAAGCTTACGGATGACGAGTGAGTATTGGTATTGGCTCCCCAAGAGTAAATTTCAAAATTTTTTTCTAAGCCGCGATAATAGTTATGGATGTAGAGTCACGGAGAATTACATTAAATGAAAGTGTCAAGAGAATACCTGCAAAGAATCGTTAGAGAGGAAATGCTAAAGGAGCAGCGTGGCGAACGTGAGAAGGCTGCGAGAAAAGCCACCTACAAGCCCGGTGAGATATTACGAATGGCTGAGAAGGAGAGGTTAGCTGCAGCAAAACATCTAAGAGACGAAAGAAAGGCTGGGCGGCTAACAAAGAAACAGATTCGTGCTATGAGTAGAGAGATGAAGAGGAAGAGGAAAGCAGATATCAAAACACGAAGGGCAGAGAGAAGCCGTTTCATTGCCGCTGGGAAGCTCGAGGATCTTCAGGCTCGTGAGAAGAGAGAGCTCGCGGCGGCGGCAGAGAATGCGTGCCCTGACTGCGATGAAGATACACTAAAGGCGATAGCAAGCTACACCCAGGCGAGAGAGCTGTCAAGTCAAATGGAAGATGAGGTCAAGGATGAGCCCGACAAGCCTGAAGATAAGGCGCCCGAGGAGAAGGGTGAGCAGGCTGCGAAGGAGAAGGAGGTTCAGCACCTCAAACACGACAGAAAGTATGAGTATAAGGTTGTGGATAATAGGTGGCACACGAGAAGGCGAGGAAAGGAGAAGTGGATTGATCTTGAGCCACCTGATGATGAGGGTAGGCGAAAGAAGTTCAAGCCATCAGTTGATAGACTTGATAAGGCATTCCCCAAAGAGAGGGGAGTCGCACCGGCTGCGGAGGAAAAGAAGCCAGAGCCAAAGAAGGTCGACGAGGGAAAAGATATAACCCAGTTCGAGAGTCAGATGCCAGAAGCGTGGCTACAGATACTTGGTGACTGCTTAGAGGAAAAAGGCTAATGAAAATCACAAAAAGACAGCTAGTACAGATTATAAACAGAGAGACACAATCCATCCTCTCGGAGGGTGAGAGCGAGCGTAGATCTGAGATGAAAGAATTTTCAGATAGTAGAAGCGGAAAGAAGGTCGAGAGTGCCGGAAAAAAGATATTGTCCGCTGCAGGAATAATATACGAGGTGTCAGCCGACCAGACGGGAGCGATTAGAAGGGCCCTAGAGAATATATCAGAATTTGTTGGCAAGGTGGGTTCCTCCCTATCAGGGATGGGGACTCTCGAGGAGGGGGACTCAGTGACCTCTGGCCTCCCCACTGTTCAGGAGTTAAGACAACTTCACAAAGAGATTCAAAGACTAGAGAAGTAATGAAGATATCAACAGCTAAGTTTAAGAGAATGATAAAAGAGGAACTCTTCTATAGAGAGTTTTATCGTAAGGCCGCGGCTGAGATAGATCATAAAAAGAAGGCTAGTGATAAAAGTAAAAGTGACAAATAGTTATAACAGTTACATCCCCGCGGAGCTATGACAAATGAAAGTATCAAAACATCAACTACAGAGAATCATTAGAGAGGAGCTCCGTCGAGCTGTTAATGAGCGTGTTCAGCCCGGAACCTTTAAGGTCACTGGAGATAAGTTCAGCGTGATGGCCGATCCCACTCGCCCCGAGGAGGGTGAGGAGTCCGAGGAGATCACAGGGACCATCGTCCCCTACAAGGGGAAAAACCTTCCCAAGGCCGATCCTGAGAACCTTCCGTTTGGCTACACCTCAGTTCGCTCCGTGAGCGGTCAACTCTCTTCTCAACTACGCGATGTCATTAGCGATCTTCTAGGATCCGCGCCTAATGTCGATCCAGCTCAACGTGATACAAAGGGGAAGCTTCTAGCTGATGCTCTCGCTAGCGTCGCGAGGAAATATCCCGATGATCCGGACGTCCAAGCTGCTATTGACACCATTCTAGGTATCAAAATGGGATTTGATGTCCCCTACGGACCGTAGGCCGCAGGATCATAATTTAATATCTTTTTATCCCCCATCGAGCGGGAAATTATTTGAGTAACTTGATAGTTATTCAGGCTTAAACTTTTACTTATAGGAGAAATTTAATGTTAGAATTATTGAAATCTTTATGGGGACTAGTTGCTGGTCTTCTAGAAAAGGGACTTGACCTAGTTGTCCTTGTCATTGGAGGAGTTTCGGATCTGCTGGATGTTCTCCACGGACACCCCCTTCTTGAAGGACTTCTGGTTGGTGTAATACTATCCTGGGTTCTTCTTCGTAGGGATAAGCACCCCCTCCTTCGGGTTCTCAGCGCTCCGCTGAAGCTTGTCGTTGACATTCTCGATCTAGCCTGGGATCAGGTCGTTGAGATTGTTGGTGATCTTTGGGGGACTGGTCTTAGCTGGGTTAAAAAGGTTCTTGGCTGGGGACGAAGTCTTGTCGCCGGTGTCTGGAATAAGGGAGTAGGTCTACTGCGAGGAATTCGTGATAGACTGTCAAGAAAGTCAGACTAGACCCAATTAAACTCTAATAGGCCGCCCCTATATATTGATGTTAATAGCGTCACTATGGGGGCGGTTTTAATTTGGAGTGTGACATCTCCATAATGAGGTGAGTGTGAGAGGTCAAAAGAGTAAAAAAATTCTCTATCACATCGGTCCGCGACCTGCTGCCCCGAAACCCAAAATGTCGTCTATCATAGATTGGGAGCAATATGATAGAGATCGTGCTGCAGGACAGCAAGATCCCAGGCTTGTTAAATTCGCTGATCGTGCGTGGGTGAGACACTGGCTTGATAGCCCAGTCGAGTCCGGAGTCTTTCTAACTCCCAGCCCAGTTGACGTGTCTCGTAATCACGGTCGAAGTGGAAATGTGTATGCATATAGGGTTCCAGGGTGGGTCATTGATAGATCTGGCGGAATTCATCGTTATGATAGTGGGTCAGAGATTCTAATTCCAGAGGACGTGTGGAATGAGGCGGGAAGAGAGATAGAGTTTCTCGGTAAGAGCATGTCCAGGGACCAACTACGGGACAAGATAGACCCGTCACAATATGGTGGCCCCAGTCAGAGAAGGGGTCAGCCCAGAAGACCATCGTGGCTATCTCCTGAGGAGATGAGAGATTGGGACGAGGACCGGCGACAAAAGGGGATGAGAAGCTTCATACTAGGATTACGAAAGACTGATCACAAGGAGGATCTGATAAAACTATTCACCCAGGAGGAGAGGGTTAAGGCACTAGAGGCATTTGAATCACTCTATCCGTCAGAGATGGCCGGTCAAAATATTCCACAGAAGTGGAGAAAGAAACCTGGTGAGAGAAGGGGAGAGCCACTATTCTGGGCTCCGCCGAGGAATACCCCTTCTGTTACAGATGCACAAATCATTCGGCTGCTTAAGAAGCACATAGAGGGTCATATTGATGAGGCTCTTCTTCGAGAGTATGTTATAAAAATTCTTTCTGATTCACCGCACGGAAACTGGCGAAGACTTTTAAATGAAGAGGTTGTGGGAAACCTGGTGTTCGGATACACAGAAATGTCATCTAAAGATTTTGAAAATTTTAAGAATCAGGGCTTTAAGCTAAGAGCCCATAGGGGTCCCTTAGGAAGGGGGCTATATTCAAGATATAAATATCGAGGCGACTCGCCGTCTTCTGCCGAAGACGATTCGTATGGAAACGTTATAGTCAAGTTTAAGGTATCTCTTGCAGATAAGATTCCCATTCTTCAATATGAGGATTCAAAAATTGCTTATCCTAGCGGATATCGACTAACAGATCAGCTTATAAATTTTGGTATACTTTCAAGGGAGGAGGTGTCAATGGTTGATAATCTATTTAGTCAATTGCCTCCCGAGGATCTAAAGCCGGTCATAGATAAGCTGACGAGAAGAGAATCAGGAAATATCTTTAAGTCAATAGATGTCTCTGTCATGGATGCATCAGGCCTTCAGGGACAAATGCAAGATGATACATTTAAAATTATCCTTCTGTCAAGACTTGTTGACGCGATAAATAATGATATTCCTAAGAGTGCTCCGTATGTGAGGAATATAATAGGAAATATCAAAGGGGGAGGTTTCACAACAGATAGCATCGGGCAGCAGCTAATAAGAACACGAAAGCTTGGCTCGAATGTGGCGGGCATTATGACGTACGTTGGGGAAGGTAGTATAGATGGATATGTTTTATTTTTAAATACACCCAAGCTTGCAATACCGGTTAGTTATTTTGCATTTGATGAGGGTGGGTTTAAAGAGCTTGGCTTGAAACCATTAGAAGGGGGTCTCAGTGACCTCCGCCGAATAGGAAGGGATGAAAAAAGATATAGGATAATGACTAAGGAGGGGGATAAGTGGGTGTGGAACCTGGGACTTGGAAAGGAGGCTGTTTTTAGCTGGTTAGACGTGGCAGGGCTTGTGATGGATGGTAAGGTTACACTTGAAAAACTTTCAGATGCACGTATTTGGGATGATAAGCTTTCTAAGGTCTACGGCGGTGGCAAGCGTGGCGGGTATATATCCGGACCCGGCGGCATTCCACGGGCTCAGCGCCTTGGGGATATGGATAGGTATATGCAGTGGCTCGATGCTATTATCACTAGTGGCACAAAGGTGATTCCGAAACCAGAATTTAAGAAATTTCCAAAAGAGGCTATGCGATCGTGGATTAGAGGTGCATCTAGGCGAAGAGAGGAGATATCGCCAGAGAAAAGGGCAAAAGAGCAACAGATACCAGACCTTGGCTTTGGGATAGATATGCCCCCTGGTCCTGTGAAGACGATTCCAGACGAGTCTTTCTACGTAAGTGAAATGAAGTCTCTATTTGAAGGATGGCGAAGATATCTACTAGCCGAGGCAGCTATGGGGCCCCCTGAACTTCCGGACGGCGTTATTGTTGTAATAGAGCGATCCTTCGACGGATTTTGGGTACACTATGCCCCAGCAAATTTCCCAGAGAGTCCGGAAAGTCCCGAACATGAATCGCCACGAAAAACTAGCCCAGCCGGCGAGGTTGAGGTCAGCTGGATATCAGACGATGAGGCACACGGCACCGGACCCTATGGCGGTATAGGAATTGGCGAGTGTGGTGGCGCGGGAATCGTTACAGATTCTTGGGTATCTCCGAAAGGGGAGGGATGGGGTAAGATTCTGTATGATGTCGCAATGGAGCATGCGACACTTAATGGTGGTGGACTAGTGTCTGATCGGGGACACGTATCCCCTGCTGCTAGAGGAATGTGGATGAGATATCTTAAAATGAGTGGTGGGGATGCAGGTATTACTAAGCATCAGTTAAAAAAATTTGATACGAGCGGTGAGAGTCCCATCGACAAAGATGACTGCCTGCAGCACTCGTCAACATATGATCCAGGCGCTGGGGGGCTTCCAAAAAACATAGATTGGATTGATTCAGCTCTAAGCAAGCGATACACCAAGGAGCCCACAACAATAGATCTATTGAAGTCGATGGGGAAGTTTGTGGATTTGACATGAAAAATACTAATAATTTGAAATAGTTATAGAGGTATTGGTCTACATTATGAAAATTACACGAAGCCAGCTAAGATATCTTATAGTTGAAGTCATAGCTACAAGTTCTGGAAATGCAACCATACTAGCGCGTGCTTCGGCACTTAAGTCTACATGGGATGCACTGCCTATAAAAAATACTAAGCGACCTGAAGCTGATCCTGCAGCAGAAAAGTTTTTGCGCACCTTGTGGGATAAGACAGAACATCCTTGGGCAAAGAGCAAAGGTTTCACAACGGGCGGAGAGGGAGATCCTGCAGAGAAAGCGTGGAGCGCTGCAACAATTTCAACAATAGTTAATGATGACGCAGTTAAGAGCATAAGACACAGCGACTATAGAGATGCAGCCTGGCAGAGAAGAAAAAGGTGGAATGCTGCATCAGATGAGGAAAAGCCAAATATAAAATTTGTTGCCTTTAAGCCCGGAGAGATAGAGCCTAAGCCAGGTGATATACGTTGCTATTTAAGGAAGGGAGGAACACACTGTGACATATGTATGGATGATAATTGTAAAACAGTTGTCGGTGGAAACATAGGTGATTCTCTAACCAGGAGGTCCTCTTCATCTGCGCGAAAAGCAGACATGTATATTGTCAGCAAGGCAAAGAAACTAAAAGGCGATTCAGGATGAAAATCACACGTAGACAATTGAGACGAATCATCAGCGAGACACTTGAAGCTACACTACCCCCGGGTAGACAAAGCGACGCATACAGAGCTGCTCGCATAACGGCAGAACTCGGCGCACCTAGCCCACTTGAGAATCTGACATCAGATATTCTTGACACGATAAACAACGCTGTCGGTCAAGTTGACTTAGACTTCAGTGATGAACCTATGACAAAGAAAGATATTGTTGACTTTGTCATGAGAATGCTAAGAGAGGAATGATGCTGAAGATGACGGTGATGAACCAGGCGCATAGGATACTAAGATGAAAATCACGCGCAGACAACTTAAAAGACTGATTCAAGAGGAGCTATCCATTCTGTCTGATGGGAAGAAGGCTTCAAAGAGTAGGAAAAAACCCTACAAGGGTAGCCGAAGGGGAAAGACTGAGAGTCAGGCCCAGCAGATGGCTGCCGGCATAGCTCTTCGAGCTGTTGAAAAATACGGAAAGAAGGATGCTATAAGCAGACTCACCGGAGCGCCCAAGTCCATGGCCAAGATGTCTCTTAAGGATCTTAGAAAATTGGCGACAATTAGAAGGGGAGCTGAGGTGCCAGACAGCACTAAAAAGGGACATGAGCGGGCCGCCCTGCCGGGTTACGTGCTACAGAGAGAGGGTATTCTAGACTTTCTCGGAGGGATGTTGCCAGGTGGTTACCTAAGAGATGTCGCATCATCAATTCAGGATGGAATTAACGACTCTCTTGAGGCAGGTGTTTTCGATGATCCGGGATATTACTTTAATGTTGATGGGAAAAGAGAGACTGATCATATTTCATTTACAATATCCCCGGGCCAGAAACGCCACGGCGGGCACGAGGCTGCCATCATAAGATTGGGATATGATGAGATGAATGATCTTTATCGCGTTAGCTTTAATGTCATATCTAAGGGGAGAGATAGTCGTCACGGAACCGGTCGCCTGACATCTGGTGAAGTTGCTAAATCAATTGTGAAACCATTTGCTGATTTGATGAAATCGGCGGTGGGCCAGGAGCCAAATGTTTCAAGAGAGAGTGTGATATATTACCTTGATGACATTCGCGGTGATGTTCCTCGGCCTGCCACTAGGCCAGGTGAAAGTGATGAAGTCTCGATGGTGGAGGATGCAGCACTTTCCTCCCTTAAGAGCCTATTTTCACCTAGATCACCTGCAGCATATGCGATAGTTTCAGACTGGGTTCCGGAACACGGAACGAGAAAAATGTATAGGTCTTTTTCTCAAAGGTGAAGATGAAAATTGAAGAATCACATCGGTTACAGTTTTTTCCTCGCCGTGACATATTTATGTACGATGGGCCAGGATTTTAAAGTGGCATCAACTAGGGTGAAACATGAAACGAACTAAAGTTAGAGAACTTTTAAGAGAAGAGCTTCTAGGCATGCTCGCTAATCCACAAAGAGAAGACAGGCAAGGTGAACCTCCAATAAGAATATCAGAGAGCAGACTTTTGAGAATTGTTCAGGAGGAGATCGCTAGAGAGGTGGACAAGATATCGGATTCACGTGATCTTCTTCGCGAGGCGACCTGGGAGGAATTCACTGGTGCTTCTGATCAGTGGCCAATAAAGCAGGGTCACGGCGGAAAATGGGTGAAGACAATCCAGGCTGCGATAGGTGCCAAGACAGACGGCAAGTTCGGACCCAACACTGCGAAACTTCTCGCTGCGAAAGCTAAGGGAGCGACAGAGGTCGACAAGGCACTATTCGGTGTGCTGAAGAGACAGACTCCCACTGCTGTCGCTGCTAGGAAGGAAAAGGAGGTTGGTGATAAGGCTGTGGCTACCCACGAGAAAGGAAAGGAAGCCGAGGCAAAGGCGGCGGTGGCAGCTGAGAAGGAGGCCGAAGCCAAGAAGACAGGCGGGGAGTACAACTGGCACCCGTCACGACCACCGTATAATCTTAGTGCCGAAGAGGTTGAGAGGCTCTGGAGCAAATTTGTTAGATCAGAGGATAGGAATAAAGCTAGAAAAGATCCCGGTGGATCATTTGTTAAAGGTCTTAAGGCTAAGAAGTTCGGCATTCCTAATACTGATGAAGGGCTGGTATATGCCGCCCTCTACTATGGGGGTGGCTTCAAGGGTATTGGGAAGCTCAATGCAAAGTCGAAATATGCACTTGGTAAATCGGCAAAGGATGCTGTAAGGGGAGACTTCAGCGGCAAACAGGAGCGCCTTGCTCTCTGGCTCGGAGCTGCTGATAGACGAAAGGTCATGTCTTCAGACGGCGAGCTCAAAAAAACCGAGCGAGAGCGGTCATAGACATAAAAAGATAAGTAAATTTTAGGACACAGTTTCATGAAAATAACGGCTAGCCAGCTTCGAAAG
>Ga0209434_1001587_pt1 | contig 10245 bp, 19 predicted proteins | sample ETNvirnome_2_300_FD_184068 | JGI IMG/M metagenome (GOLD analysis project Ga0209434, IMG submission 184068) | Marine viral communities from the Pacific Ocean - ETNP_2_300 (SPAdes) (version 2) | ecosystem: Environmental > Aquatic > Marine > Oceanic | place: Pacific Ocean | collected 2013-06-22 | reverse complement strand
AACGCAGTTAGCATCAACACGGAGTTCGATCCAAAACAGGGCAAAGAGATTCAAAAAGAAACCAGACGCCCTGTTCATGTCCGTTTATGGGATTATAACGATTATAGCACGGCAGTTGGCACCACCGGCAGAATTGGCAGGATTGTTGCTTGGGATCAAGGTCGTGACTTAGCTTTATTGCGTTTAGACGATCAGGAGCGCGTGATTGAGCACGTTGCTGTGCTCTGGGACACAAAAGATGGCGGACCATATTTGTTCCAGACGACTTGGGCCATTGGTTCGGGGCTAGGGAATCCGCCATATCCTACGCAGGGATTGTTAAGTGGCATCGCCGGAAAAGATCAGCAAGGCAAATCGTTGTACCTGTCCTCGGCACCAATTATCTTTGGAAATAGCGGTGGGTCGTTATGGGCATTCAGCACCAGAAGAGACACATATGAAATGATCGGTATCCCCTCAATGATTAGCGGATATGGCTGGGGCAAGATTGTGCCGCACATGGCATGGAGTAGGCCGATTAGTGAAATTCGTGAATTTTTGAGCGATAACGATTTCGGATTCGTGTTTGGAGAAGGAACGTGAGCCATCGCCCAAAGGACTTTTTTGCAAACAATGGAGATAACCCTGTAGCCGGGGTTGCCTCTCATCCAATGTTTAGCCTTATGATGCCCATTATTATTGTTACCGCACTCGGTGTGTTTGGGTTTTTTGCGAGGGGTGTTATTGTTGATGTTGACACAGTCATTGACAAAACTACCGATCTGATTGTCGAACAACGAGTGATGATCGTTGAACAACGAATGATAGCGCAGCAGCAAGTCGAACTCGGTGAAAGCGTTAAGGCTGTCGCAATCGAAGTCAACGATCTAGATGACCGTGTTGACGACATCGAAGTGTGGCTCCAACGGCTTGGCTTGGTCCAGTGATGAGTTGGCACTGGACTGCACTTGTCTGTTATTTGGCAATCTGCATTTTTGATTTTGTGATCGTACCCATATGGTTTGGTTTGATGCGACCTAATTATCATACGTTTTTAGAAGAAGTTAGAATGATCGATGACACCATGATCCAATTAGAATTAATGAAAAAACTTACACAGCACCATTCCCCCTATACGTTACAAATGGGTGGACTGTTTCATCTTGCTTTCGGGGCACTCCTCACCGGCAGCGCATTTGGTCTTAAAAGATAAGTACAAATGCCCAGCTTCTCCGCAATCTCGGAATCGCGCCTCGCGACATGCCACCCCAACCTGCAACTGGTTTTCAACGAACTGATCACCCGGTTTGACCACTCGATTCTGTGCGGGCACCGCGGCATGGCGGCGCAGAACGCTGCGTACCACGCAGTGCCGCAGCTATCGAAAGTCATGTGGCCTGCCGGAAAGCACAACCAGACACCATCACTGGCGGTCGATGCTGCGCCGCACCCGGTGGTCTGGCTCGACACCCGGCGCATGGCATACTTCGCCGGGATGGTGGTTGAACTCGGCCACTCCATGAACATCCCGATCCGCTGGGGCGGCGACTGGGACAGGGACACGGATCTCGCAGACCAGAAGTTTAACGACCTTGTGCATTTTGAATTGGTGGAGGGTTTCTGATGGGCATCCTGTCAACGATTTTCGGTATCGGATCCGGCGGCATCCTACCCGCCGTGACGGCGGTGGCGAACGTCGTCGATCAGTTCGTCGAGACACCAGAGGAAAAGAAGGCCGCCGAAGCGATCAAGCAGCGCATGCTGATGGCCCCGAACCTCGCGCAGATCGAACTGAACAAGATCGAGGCCGGTCATCGGAGTGTGTTCGTCGCCGGGTGGCGACCGTTTATCGGCTGGGTCAGCGGCGTGGGGCTGGCCTACAACTTCGTTGTCTACCCGGTCTTGCTCTGGTTGAGCGTTAACTTCTTCCCTGATGTCGTTCCGCCGCCGCTGGAGACCGAGGCGCTGATGACGCTGGTCGTGTCGCTGCTGGGTCTTGGTGGGCTGCGAACCGTCGAGAAGGTTACTGGCCGGGCTCAATAACCCCAGCCTTGATCAGCGCCGGGCGCATGATGGCGGCGTAGGGCGAGCGCGACGCAAACCGCAGGGCGAGTTCCCGCATCCCATCCGGCCACATCGACTGGTGGCGTTTCTCGAACGACCGCTCGCCGGCGTGGACGGCGGTGTGGCACGACGGGCAGAGCGGCAGCGCAAACCAGTCTGATGGCTTGAGCCCCGTTGCCCCGTCAGTGTTGATCCGAACGTGGTGCGCGACGACAGCGTCCATTGTGCTGCACGCCGCGCACCTGTGCGCTCGGATCCAGTCAAGATGTCGTGGGTGTCGGCGCTGGTATCGCATCCTCAACCTCGTCGTCGAGCAGGCTGCCATCGACCTCGACCGGCGGCGTGACTTCGATGTCGCGCATCTCCTCGTAAATCTGGAACCCGGAGAGGACGTCCGAAAAGACATCCCGGTAGGCCCACGCCCTCGCACGCGCTGGGAGCATCCGCTGCGGGTACATCATCCACGGTGCCTTCCTTGGGTTGCCCAGCAGCTTTGCGCGCCGGGCGTCGAGCATCGAGAACTTGCGGGTGACGGGCTCCGACTGGTTGCGGCGCTTCACTTCGCAGTACGCCGTCCACTCGGGGTTGGGGACGCCGTTGTCGTCGAAGCCGACGTCCTCTTCCCACTCCTTGATGTGCTCAAGCTGGCCGGATTTCAGGATCAGGGCCGCGGCACCGTCGCCCCAAATGCAGGGCCGGTTGTTGACGACCATGATTGTCGAGAGCGCGGTGATCGGCGGGAACCCGACTTCGAGGCCCTTGAGGATCGAGACCACCATCGTGGCTGCCTCCTTCTTCTTGTCGGCGTTCTCGTAGCCCTTCGGCACCATCCCCGCCCGCTGGAGGGCAGAGGCAACGCGCCACGCCTCCTCTATGGTGCGGGGGACGATTGCGACGACTTCGCCCGTCGTCGCTTCAAGAGCCACAACTTCCTTGCCGTTTGAAGGCGGTTGCGGTGCTTCGCTTTCGATCGGAACGTCTTCTTCCGCTGTGGCCGGTCTTTCCGTTTTCGCATCGTGCTGCTCCGCTGCTGCGTCGAGGTCGTCGTTTTCGCGTTGGGTGTCGTCGTTCATGTCTGCCTCACTCGTTGATGTACGCGGGGAAATCCTCGTCGGCGAACGCCTCAATGGGGTTGTTGTCCACCCACGGGTTCGTGCCGAAGTGGTCGTGGTACTCCTTGAACAGGTTGATGGTGGAGCGCATGTTGATGTGCGCCACATCGTAGGTCAGGTTGCGCGGGAAGATCCGCGCGACGGTGACCGGGGCGATGCCGGTCTGTTGAAATACGAACAAGAACTCCTTCTCCGGCTCGACCATCATTTTACACCATTTGGTGAACTCTTTGGTGTCCACGTCCTGTGGCGGGCGCACTTTGCGGAGCAGTTCCGGCAGGTATGTCGCTGCCTCAAGGTACGTCGCGACCTGCGCCTGATAGCGCCCGTTCGCGACCGCCGTCGCCACGGCGATGCTGCTCGGTTTGGAGTGCGGATTGCTGTAACTTTTCAAATCCACAATGGCGCGTGGTTTCAGATAGTCGTAGCGGCACTTCATCCGCACGCCTGTGTCTCTGTCGGTCCACAGGACGGACACCTCGGGCTGGCCGCCGCCGAACGCCTTGCACAGGACGGGGTGCCGGTCGAGCATCTGCCCGGCGACCTCGATGCGCTTGATGACGTCCTCGTTGAGGTACGTCTTGCCGGAGTTCTCCTTGGCGTGCTCGGTTTCGATACGGTCCCAGATCTCGATGTCGTCCCCGGCCAGACCGAGGCAATCATAGTGTTCGAGCAGGCGCGCGATCAGGTCCACCTTGGTGCCGCCGATCCTGAGATCGAGTTCCTTGCAGCGCGCCTTGAGATCGTTGTGAGACACCAGTGCGTCAGGGTGGTCGTTCGGGTCCGGGCGCAGCACGAAGTGCCGGTCGAACTCCTCGCGGCCCTCGATGATGCGCTTGTGGTAGGCGCGGCCCAAGGTCTTGGCGAAGGTGTCATCTGGCGGCACCGGGATCGGGCTCTCGTTCAGCCACGACCGGATCCAGAAGTCCATCGGGGACGCTCTGAGCCACTTCATGCCGCTGTTCGAGAGGCGGTGCTGGGCGTGATAAATCTCCTCGTCGAGACCGAAATAGATCCCGTCGTCCAGTTGGATCCGCCATTTCGCTTCCGGACATCTCGACACCGAAGTGCCGATAAAGTCAGCCATATCGTCTGCCTCCTTCTGAGTGGCGCTTACGGTTCTCCTCGAACCGGCGTGTCGCGGCCTGATGGCCGACCGATGTCCTATGCTTCATGCGGTGGTGGTCGCTGTCCTTGATCTGCACGTTGCAGATCCGGCACTTCGTCATGCCGTTGGCCTGCGCCCGCCAGTCGCGGGTGCCGCAGCCTGACAACGGTCGCCCAACGACGGTCACGACGCCACCAAGAAAAAAACGAACAGGGCGATTACTGCGGCACAGACGCAGAGGTTGAGTGCGAGCGTGCCGGCGTGGCGCAGTGGCGGGCGTCCCGCCTGCTGCACCGTCACCGCGACCAAACGTGAGAGGCGCGAAGAGTTTGGCAGTGTCTGTTTTCGGAACCTCATTCTGATTCTCCTTCTCCTAGCAGTTGGGCCAGCGTTCGCCGACGACGATCCAACTGCCGTCAGCGTGTAGGAAGGGCGGCTCCGTCACCGCAGTGAAGGCGCGGAAGTCGTGCGTCCACTCGCGCGCCTTCGCCACAACCTCCTCGCGGGTGTCGCCTACGATCTCGACGCAGGGATGGCCACCTGCGGTCCGCGGTTTCTCGACCATACGGACGGTCATGACGCGGCCTCGAAGTTCTTGCCCTCTTCGCCGCAGTGCCGGTCAAGGCCGCTGCCGCGCTGGTTGCAGCAGAACTGGCGACCGTCAACGCGCCGACCAGAAACGAGGTCGTCGAACGAGTCGTCCGCGTTCGGGTGGTCGCACTGCGCGTATTGGAACGAAACCCCGCCGGTCACCGTGTCTGGGCTGCAATGCCGGCAGTCCTTGCAGAATTTGAGCTCGGTCATGTCTCTCTCCTAGTCGATTTCGGATTTGATGATCTGGAAGTCGCGGAGTTCGTCGTCGGTCAAGTCGCGGTCGGTCTCGAAGACGCCGAAGTTGTGTTTCGACACCGGCATGTCGAGCAGGCCCTCGTAGCCGCGGCCCTTCGGCTTGCGAACGAAGGTGATCTTGACGTTGCGCGGCACCGTCGCGAACCCCACGGGACGGAACTTCATGCGGTAGGCGGTCATGATGCCTCGGCCCGCTCCACCTGAAAGTGCGGATAGTCGCCAACAATTCGGTGGGCTTGTGACAATGGAGCGCAAAAAACCGCATCGGCCCACCGTAAAAACTCAACAAGAGTCGAGCCCTCAAGGCTGTAAATGTGGGTTGTCACATCTCCGTCGTTCAACGACACTTCGCCGGGCCGCGGTTTTTTTTGCCGCCCACCATCACGAGTGCTCGAAACGTGAGAAAATCTAAAATCCGTTTTCATTTCGTGGCTCCTCTGGTTCTTGCACGTCCACAACCCCGCATCTTGGCGCGGGGCTGGAGGTTTGAGTGAGAGGGTGCGGTTAGGCGGCGGCGCTCGCATAAATCACCAACGCCTCTGCGAAGGGAAGGTCATTCAAGATGGTGAGGGCGGGGTTGTCTTTGCGAACCGCATCAATGTGGCGGGCATCAATCTTGCGGACGCCCTTCCAGCGGTACTCGCTGACGCCTTCCTCTGCGGGATCAACGACGAGCACTTTGGAGTTCATTGCGCGCTTCAGATCCTTCGCGAGCAGATGCTGATTAACTTTGTCGCTGCACCACATTTCGAGGTCCGTGCGATGGGTGTCGCCCTCGTCAGGATCAAACTCGCTGCCCCACATGGGCAACTCGTTCTCGCAGAGCGCGTTGACGTAGCGGACATCGTCATAGGTGAACGGCGCCATCGGGTGCTGCATGTCACCGCCGCCGTGCCCTGCGTTCTCGACCTCGCAAAGTTTGCGGTTTTCCCAGTAAACCGTGGCGGTGTAGGCGTGGGTTTCCTGTGACAGTCCCGCATGGCGCTTGATGTTCTTGAGTTCCAATTTCATGTCTTGAACCTTTCTAAGGTGGGTTTGTCTCATGCCTTAAACATAGGCGTTGCCTAGGGGGGTGTCAAGGAGGTTGACAAGAAAACATTAGGGATGCTAAGGGGGCAGGATGGCAAAGCGAGAAACACCGGAAAAGGCCCTCAAGCGGGCCATCAAGATCGTCGGCGGCCAGACCACGGTGGCCCGCGCCCTCGGCATCACCTATCAGGCCGTGCATGGCTGGATCCTGTGCCCTCCCCGGCGCGTGCTGGCCCTTGAGGCGCTCACGGAGCGTCAGGTGACCCGATACGACCTTCGTCCAGATCTCTACCCACGGGCGGCATAGTGCGCGTCCTCGATCTCTTCAGCGGGATCGGCGGCTTCGCGCTGGGGCTGGAGCGGGCGGGGATGGAAACGGTTGCGTTCTGTGAGCAGGACAAATTCTGCCAACAGGTGTTGGCGAAGCATTGGCCGGACATTCCGTTATATCCTGACGTGCGGAAACTGACGGGAGAGATCGTTGAACATGACCTCAGACCAATCGACATTATTTGCGGCGGCTTCCCTTGTCAGCCCTATTCCGTTGCCGGGAAGCAAAGAGGCGCGGATGATGACCGAGATCTCTGGCCGGAAATGTTCCGCCTTATTACCGAGGTCAGGCCGCGGTGGGTGTTTGGAGAAAATGTCCTTGGTTTTGCTGACCTTCCAATGGGCCTCGACAGAGTGCTTTCTGACTTGGAAAGTGAAGGGTACGACGCGCGGCCATTTGAGGTTCCAGCTTGTGCCGTCAACTCCCCGCAGCGGCGGAGCAGGATTTGGATCGTGGCCGTCGCCAACGGCGAGCGATCACCTAGCGAGTCAGAGCGAGACCTTGGGGGCGTGGGAGGAAAGGGCGGCCAAGAAAAAGGCACAAGGGATAAACCTACAGTTCGCGCTGCGTCACGCCGTACAGATGTGGCCGACTCCGAACGTGCCGAACGGGGGGCGCAGCCCAGCGCCGGGAACGGTAAGCCTCACGGGGAAAACGCTGGACGGCAAGAAGCGGCAGGTCGATCTGGGTGCGGCGGTGAAGGCGATGTGGAGCACGCTGAGGGCGAGCGACGGCGCACATGGGGGGCCGAATCAGAGGGACAGCAAGGGCCGTCTGGGCCTGACGGGCGAGGCAGCGCACGCGAAGATGTGGCCCACACCGAACACCCGCGACACCGGGCGCGGCTGCAACCAGAAGCAGTTGGCGACCGAGGTGGACAAGGCGATGTGGGCAACGCCGCGCGCCGGTTCAGCGATGGCGACACCAAACCTGATGACGGTGAGCAACCGAACGCGCGACAGGGGCAACCTCGAGGAGCAGGTCGGGATGGCGATGTGGAGCACGCCGATGACGCCAAGAGGCCACGACAGCGACAACACAGCGGGTCGCCCATACAAGTCAAAGAAGCAGTTCGACCTAGCGGCGGCGGCGATGTGGGGAACCCTGACCGCCAGAGACCACAAGGACGGGACGAGCGTCGAGAACGTGCCGGTGAAGTCTCTCCTTGGGAGACAAGTTCAACCATCCAAGGACGCCGGATCCCTCAACCCCGATTTTGTCGAATGGGTGATGGGGTTTCCCGCTGGGTGGACACGCCTCTCCTAACACACAAGGTTCCTGATCGCGTTGGACGTTTGCGGTCTTTGGGCAATTCTGTGGTTCCGCAGGTAGTCGAGATGTTCGGGTGGGCAATCATGGCGGCAGAACGAGATGGCGAGCCGCTTGAACACGGTCTGACGGGGCTGTAAGGAGGCACTGTGGATTCAGATAGCATTGTTGTTGGCGACCGCCACCGCAAAGACCTTGGCGATGTCAAACGCCTCGCGGCAAGCATCAGCGCGGTCGGCCTTCTTCACCCCATCGTCGTGACCCCTGATGGCACCCTCATTGCTGGTGAGCGGCGGCTTGCCGCCGTCAAGTTGCTCGGGTGGAATGAGGTTCCCGCGACGGTGGTCGATCTCGATTCCATCGTTCACGGCGAGGCAGCCGAGAACTTCGAGCGCAAGGATTTCACGCCGACCGAGGCGGTCGCCATCAAGCGCGCCATTGAGCCAGCGGAGCGCGAAGCGGCGAAAGAGCGCCAAGGCACGCGCACAGACCGACTTCCGGGTAAATTACCACAAGGTAGGGCCCGCGATAGGGTGGCCCATTTCACCGGGTATGGCGAGCGCACGCTGGACAAGGCCGACGAGATCGTGGCCGCGGCGGAAGCCGATCCCGAGAAGTTCGGACATCTGCCGGCGGAGATGGACCGCACTGGGAAGGTCAGCGGGGCCTATCGCAAGCTGCGGATAGCCCGCGACGAGAAGCGGGTTCTGTCGCTCGTGCCGGTCGAGGGCAAGTACAAGACCCTGATCGTGGACCCGCCGTGGGATTACGAATTGCTGTCATTGGCGGGGCGGGCGGCACCAAGGTATGCGACGATGTCCCACGCCGAATTGCTGGCCCTGCCGGTCCCGGCGTGGGCCGACGAAAATTGCCACCTCTATTTGTGGACGACCAACAACTTCATGACCCGCGCCGTTGATCTTATGGCGCACTGGGGGTTCGCCCACAAGACGGTGCTGACGTGGGTCAAGCCGCGTTGGGGGCTGGGCTCGTATTTCCGCAACAGCACTGAGCATGCCCTGTTCGGGGTGAGGGGCGACCTTCGCACTAGGTCCGACTCCATCGCCACCCATTTCGAGGCGCCCGTGGGGGAACACAGCGTCAAGCCGCAGGCTTTCTATGATCTGGTTCTGGAGGCGTCCTATCCGCCGGTAGGCGAGGCTTTCCAGCGGACGGCCCGCGATGGCATCAGGAACCTGTATGAGGACTGACTTCCACCGCGACAATGAGTGGCAGAAGGGCAAGCGTGACCGCTACCTCGCGCCGTTTTACGGCAAGTATTCAATGGCAGGCCGGTTCGTGTTCGTGGATAAGAGCAAATGTTCAACTCTGATCCAGAAACAGCTGGCCGTCGATACCCTGCTCCAGTGTCGTGACGGCGGATCAGTGTGCATCGAAGAGAAGATCGTCCGGTGGAAAGGGCAGGCACTAGAAAAGTTCTTCCTTGAGACCGAGAGCAACACGAACGCCGGGCATGAGAAAACCGGCTGGATGGAGTACGGCGAGGCTGACTATCTGCTCTACTGCTTTGAACTGCCGAACGATGACCTTGACTGCTACCTGATCCCCTTCCCGGCGCTCAAGACATGGTTCTGGTCGCACGAAAAAGAATTTCATCGTCACACGATGCCCCACACCATCAATAAGACGGCGGGGCGTCTTGTCCCCGTTACAGATGTAGCGGAGGCCGTAAAGTCAGTCGTGAGGTTTATTGCTGGCGGGAGTGGAAGGCTGGAGAAAATGAGGGCGGAACAGCCACGCTGGAGAATGGCTGCCGATGGCCGAGTTCCCCGACTTGATGCTGGTGGGGCGGTAGGGTATCGTGACCATGCCGGGTGAGGGTCGCCCCCCGGTTCCCGCCTATACGGGAGCCCCCGGCTTTTCTTCTGCCTTATAGGAGGCACCGTGGCCCGCATCCGCACAATAAAACCCGAGTTCTGGCAACACGAAGAACTCAGCGGCCTCCCAGAAGCAACCCATATGCTCGCTGCCGCACTGCTCAATCATGCGGACGATGAGGGCTATTTCCGGGCCAACCCCGGCTTAATCAAAGCAACCTGCTGTCCCCTCCGTGAGCCCTCAGTGAGTGTTCACGAATCCCTCATTTCACTCGAAAACATAGGCTGGATTGAGGTCACCGTTGGGACTGACGGCAAGCACTACGGCCACATCCTAAAGTTCCTCGAACACCAAGTTATTAACCGCCCAACGCCTAGTAAATTCAAAGGCTTGTGGCAAGAATATGGGGGTTCACGGAGCCCTCACGGAGCCCTCACTGAGTCCTCCATGTCGGAACAGGGAACAGGGAACAGGGAACAGGGAAGGGAACAGGGAGTAGAGGCCGCGCCAGCGCGTCCCCGCAAAAAGAAACCAGCCACCAAGGGAACCCGATGGGAAAGCGGTAGGACTGTAGACTCTGCTTGGTTGGAGTGGGCGAGAGAGAACTACCCGAGCGTGGACACTAGGCGCCAAGGAACGAGATTCGCAAATTATTGGGTGGGTGT
>Ga0209434_1001586_pt1 | contig 10250 bp, 7 predicted proteins | sample ETNvirnome_2_300_FD_184068 | JGI IMG/M metagenome (GOLD analysis project Ga0209434, IMG submission 184068) | Marine viral communities from the Pacific Ocean - ETNP_2_300 (SPAdes) (version 2) | ecosystem: Environmental > Aquatic > Marine > Oceanic | place: Pacific Ocean | collected 2013-06-22 | reverse complement strand
CTCAAGGCCGAAGTGTTTTCTACCCCCTCTGGAGAAGAGCGCCAGACGCCGAGGCACGAATACCAGACTTGTTCACCTCCTCGGGAGGACTATGCCGATGACACGCCGGAAAATGGGGAGACCCTAGCAGAGCTATAAGCTACCTAAACGTTCCCCTTGGTAGCTGCCATCCTGAACCCGCTGCCACCACTGCCGGTTTTCCAAATACCACTGCACGGTTTTACGCAACCCGGTTTCAAAGGTTTCTTCTGGCGTCCAGCCAAGTTCACGCTCAATCTTGCTGGCATCAATGGCGTAGCGCAGGTCGTGGCCTGGGCGGTCTTGCACAAAGGTAATCAACTCACGGTAGGAACGCTCGGCAGGCACCAGGTCCTGCAGCAGGTCGCACAGCGTTTCCACTACTTCAAGATTCGCCTTCTCGTTATGCCCGCCGATATTATAGGTTTCGCCTACCACGCCTTCGGTGATGACCTTGACCAACGCACGGGCGTGGTCTTCTACATATAGCCAATCGCGCACCTGCTGGCCATCGCCATATACCGGCAACGGCTTACCCGCCAGGGCGTTCAAAATCATCAGCGGGATGAGCTTTTCAGGGAAGTGATAAGGCCCATAGTTATTCGAGCAGTTGGTTACCAACACCGGCAGCCCATAGGTACGGTGCCAAGCCCGCACCAAATGGTCAGAACTTGCTTTACTGGCCGAATAAGGCGAGCTGGGCGCGTAAGGGGTTTCCTCGGTGAACAGGTCTTCAGGCCCTTCTAAATCGCCGTACACCTCATCGGTAGACACATGATGGAAGCGGAACGCCGCCGCCTTTTCAGGGGCTGTGGCCTGCAAGCCCTTCCAATACTGGCGGGCCGCTTCTAACAGCGTATAAGTACCCACGATATTGGTTTGAACAAACGCCGCCGGGCCATCAATAGAGCGGTCTACATGGGACTCCGCCGCCAGGTGCATCACCGCATCCGGCTGGTAGCGCTCAAAAATAGCCGCCATACGGGCAGCATCGCCAATATCCGCGTGCTCAAACGCATAGCGCTCGTTGCCCTCCACCGCGGCCAGCGACTCCAGGTTACCGGCATAGGTGAGCGCATCTACGTTGACCACCGCATGCGGCGTATTTTCAATCAAGTGACGCACCACCGCTGAGCCGATAAAACCTGCGCCACCCGTTACTAAAATAGTCATTTTAAACCACCGCTTACTATCAAAGATTTATTAACCAAAGGTACGAAAGTCTTACCTATGCGGTGCCAATGTGCTTGCCAGTCGTCAAATTCATGCTGTGATAGCGTCACAGTGCAAAGTTGCTGTGTGCAGAGCGAAAAAGAGATAGCCAAAGCGGACAACAGTGCATCGTATGCCACCACTATCAAATTGGGCGAGGGCTCTTACTATATCCGGCCCTAACAGGGCAGGGCACTACGCGTACATCATTTAACGCATCCATTTTGCCAACTGACGTAGCGGTGAAGTTAAGCGCCAGCTTTTTGATTGCAGCAGTGCGTTGATTTGGGAGTTTTGAGTATCAATTTTTTGCTGCTGCCTTTCGGCTTGCTGAGAAGCGTGGGCTAAGGCTTCCTGTTGCTCTTGTTGTTGCTGCTGTTGCTGTTGCTGCAGCTGTTGGAGTTGGTGTTCTAGTGCGCCTTTTAACGCTACGGCTTCATCGCGTTGGCGCTCTAGTTCGCGGCTGTAGGCGCGTAGTTCAATGCGTTCGCCTAGTTGGGCAAACAGCCGCTGTAAGCTGCTGGGGTCTTGCTGGAACTGGGCGTGCAACGCGGTAAGTGCGGCGGGCTGTTCGGCGCCAACAAGCAGCACACCGAGGCCGTTACAGTGGGTAAAGTGCAGATGCGGGTAGTGTGGGGTCAGCTCTTCCCAGAAGCGCCAGACGCCAAAATCGCCCTGGCGAACATCGGTATCATGAAATAACACAATGGCGCGGGAGGAGAGCTTGGCTCGCCAGGTGTCGAAGTCGTGTTTTACCGCTTCGTAGGTGTGCAGGCCGTCGATGTGCAGTAGGTCTATGCTGCCGTCGGCAAATTCGGCCACGGCTTGGTCAAAGGTGGTGCGCCGTAGTTGTGAGAAGGCGGTGAAGCGGGCGTCGTGCCAGGCTTTTATATCCTGGTAGATGTGTTCGCCGTAGTAGCCTGAGTGGTCGTCACCTTCCCATGTGTCGATAGCGTAGCAGCGCGTGGCCAGCTGCGCTTCTTGCACCGCTTGGCAAAACGCACTGTAGGAGAACCCGTTATGCGTGCCTAACTCTACTAGCGTGGCCGGTTTTTGGTGGGCGATGAGCCAGGCGGCAAAGGGGACATGGCCTGCCCAGTTGGCTGGCCAGACAATGCGCTCTGGTTCAAACAAAAGTGCTGGTTCAATGGCAATTTGCTGGGCGGTCATGGCGTTCTCATTTTTGAATGGGGCCTGCATCGGCGTTCTCATCCACGCCTTGCAGTGCAATGTGGTGCATGGGAATACCCACCAAGCCGGTGGACTCTGAGCTGGAGTGCGATTCAATCAGCAGCGCATCGTGTATCCATTGGTGTTGGACATGATCTTGCTGGGTGCCTTCGGCAAGTGCTAGGGCGATGCTGTACTGCCCTCGGGGTAGCGTGGGCATAACAAAGTTGAACTCGGCCACAAACGCTTGCCCGGCCTTTAGGGTTAGGTCTTGGCAGGTGAGAAAGGTGTTGTCGCCAAAGAGGGTTTGCCCTAGCCGGTCTTTGAGCAGAAAGCCGACAATGGGCCCTTGCATGGCGCGGTGTGCTACCCCGTCTACGCGCAGCGATACCGGCTCACCGCCAATCACCCACCTGAGCGCCCTGCCCTGTGCATCGCGCAGTATGGCTTGGGTAATACTGCCACCGCCCTGCCCGAAGCTTTCCTGGGTTTCATCGAAGGCAAAGATTTCTAGCTCGTTACGCAATGGGCTGGCGTTGATGAGTGCCTGACGCGGGTCGTAATAGTCTAGTTTAGAGGGCATGTTGGGCAGTTTGGGTGCCCTGTTAGGTGCCTGTTGTTCAGGCATGGTGCTCTCTTCTGCTTCTGCTTTTTCGGCCGTGGCATAGCGTGCGGCGAGATAGTGTTCGGTTAGCTCTTTGGCACTGCCTTGCATGCGTAGCTTCCCTTGCTCCAGCCAGATGGCGCGGTCGCAGAGGTTGGTAACGGCGGCGCTGTCGTGGCTAACGAACAAGACGGTGCCGGTTTGCATGAAGCGGCGCAAAAAGCGCATGCACTTTTGCACAAAAAAGGCGTCGCCGACGGCTAACGCTTCATCAATGATGAGGATATCGGCGTCAACGTGGGCTATCACGGCAAAAGCTAGGCGCACGAGCATACCGCTAGAGTAAGATTTGACCGGCTGTTCGATAAAATCCCCAATATCGGCAAAGGCGACGATGTCATCGAAACGCTTGCTTGCCTGCTCGCGGCTTAGCCCCATGACAGCGGCGTAAATGTAGATGTTTTCGCGGCCGGTAAATTCGGGGTTAAAGCCAGCGCCTAGTTCTAGCAGCGCGGCAATGCGGCCATTGACTTCTATGTTGCCAGCGCTGGGCTCCAGCGTGCCACAGATGAGCTGTAGCAGGGTGGATTTGCCTGAGCCATTGCGGCCAATCACCCCCATGGTGTGGCCTTTGGGCAGCTCGAAGTTGATTTCATCCAGCGCTGTAAAAGAGCGGTAATACGGAGGGGCCGGGCGGCCTAGCCGCCGCTTAAGCGGCCGCCATAACCACTCTTTCAGGCGTGCCTTGGTGGAGGGGTATAGGCGGTAACGCTTGGTAACGCCGTTTACCCGAATGGCAATGTTGCCCTTGCTGGCGGTTTGCGGGGCGGTATGGCTGGTCACTTGGTCAGAGCACATCGGCAAAGCCTCCCCGCGCTTTTTGGAATACCATGTAGCCTAGCCAGGCAACACTGCACGAGACAACGCTGTAGCCAATCAGCGCGAGGGCATCTGGCGTTTGCCCCCAAAGCAGTACGCCTCGTGCTTGTTCAATGATCACGGTGAGTGGGTTGAGGTACATGAAGCGCTGGAACGTTTCGCCAAGCGCGTCGGCTGGGAAAAAAATGGGTGATACGAATAGCAATACGGTCACTATCAGTCCAGAAACATGGCTAATATCACGCACATAAACGCCCAGCGCAGACAGTAGCCACGCCAGTCCCGCTAGCATGGGCATCAGCGGCGCAATCACTACCGGTAGCCATAATAGCGTGGCGTGCACCGGGTGGCCTAGTAGTAGGATAACCAGTAGCAGCATGCCAACGCTGATAAAAAAGTGAAACAGTGCGGAGCAGCACGGTACTAGCGGTAGCACTTGCAGGGGGAACACAACCCGCTTGACGTAGTTGCCGTGTTCGTACATTAGCCCTGGGCTTCGGCCGAGTACTTCGGCAATTAGCCCGTGAATAATCAGGCCAACAAACAGTACCAGGGCAAACGTGGCTTGCCCGTGCTCTGCTTCGATGTTCCATCGGGCTTGAAACACAACTGTAAACACGAACGTGTAAATGGCGAGCATTAATAAGGGAGTAATGAACGACCATAGTACGCCTAGCAGCGAACTGCGGTAACGTCCGTTTATTTCTCGCCAAATCATGGTTTTTAGCAGGTAGCGATGCTGGTAGATATCTCGCCCGATGGCTAGCGGCGACACTGCTGGTTTATGAATTGACATCACTGGCCCTCACGGCTTTCTAGCGCTTGGCGGCTCAGTGCAATGAGGCGCTGCTCGCTTGCTTCAATCATGGGGTCGTAGGTTGTGTTTTGAAACTGCCATAGCGTGGAGCGGCTTTCTGCACGGTGCTGGGCTATAAAGGGAAGCGGTACGAGTACGTTCAAGCTCAGGCCTTCCAGGTAGCGGTCAATGGTGTTGCGCTCTACATTGGTGTCGTCAAACGGCCATTCAGCCAGTGCTTGGATGGCTCTGGTGCCATAGCGGTTGCACACCATGCTGGTCATACGGTTGACCACGATATAGCGTTCGCCATCGTGCTCTAGGGTTTCCAGTACATTAACGTCTTCTGCCACGTCGGCTACCAGCCCGCACAGCACGTCGAGATCTGGCCGTGCGTCAAATAGCTGGGTGGCTTTTTGCCAACGCTCAGAGGCATCACCTTCTAGTCCGGCGTCGTCTTCACGTATTTCCATTGACTTAACCCCGCAGGCGCTCGCCTGTCGCGCTAAATATCGGTAGCTAAGTGCACACCCACGCCATCCTTGATGGTGGCGCAAACCAGGAAAAACGGGGTAACCAGGGTAGCTTGCTTGAAACGCCAAGCGGCGCTGGTGGGTTTCTGGCAACGACAACCCAACCCCTTCGGCGAGTTGCGAGGCGCGCAGCGGCGAGGGTATGGCGTCTAGCGCTTGGGCGTCCAGTAGGTTGTTGGCGACCAGCAATCGCGCAAAGTAGAAGTGGAAGTGGGCAATGTCGTCGGGTAGCTCGGGGGGCGTGTGTGTTTGGTTTAGACGTTCTCCCACCGCTGCTACCATGGCGTCAATATCGCCGATCGGTGTGAAGGTAATGTATGGCTTGAGCAGTGCGTGTTCGTGAATATCGACGCTGCTTTCTGAGACGATACTATGGCCAAGGGAGAGGCATTCATACAGCCGGGTGGTTTCAAGCAGTGCGCCTTCGTAGTAATGAATATTAACGATTACTCGCGCACGTGCTAGCTGGGCGTAGAGCGCTTCGCCGAATACTTCACTGATACGTAACACTGAGTAGTGCTGTTCCAGTGCGCTTAGGAATGCCTGGCGCCTTGGCGTATTAGCATCGCCGTAAAAGGCGATATCGTAAGTAGGTTCAGTACCGGTGCTGGTGGGGTCGTCATCCTGCTTGGCCTGGCCAACAGGGTATAGGTAATCACGGGGTAAATTAGAGACAGGTGTATAAAAAATTTGCCGATGGGACAACCCTGCACTGTCCTGCAGATAGGCAATGTTGTGCAGTGAGTAGTCCATGATGGCAACCGAATTTTCCAGCCGGTCGATATAGGCTTGATCAAACCAGCGTGAACTGACCGACTGCTCCATTTGCATGGCAATGTAGTTAGCTGGAAGCTGCGCTACCATTTGCGGGCAGATGACAATGTGCAATTTTGGGGCGTAACGCGCAGGCTGGGCATCAAAAATACGCACGGGGCCAATGCCTAGCATTTCTAATGACAAACGCATGCGCAGCGCTACAAAGCGGGTATGGGGGGTGCAGATAATATCTATACCAGGCTCGCAGGCATCTATTTGCCGTTGGCGGCGCGCCCGTTTGCCAAGCCCTAACCGCGTGGCATAGCGCGTTAGGCGCTCGGCAATGCCCTGCCAGTCACCATTTTTCAGCAACGCCAGTAGTGTATACGCTTTTCGCCTAAGTTTATGCGTGCGTTTATTAACGATTGTCGTTCCTTCGACGGAGTTTTCAGAAGAGTGCTTTTTTTCCATTGGTACCTTCGTGTAGCCTGCTCTTAGGCCATCTCAAACGGGTTGCCATTAGCAAAACGGCGGTTGAGCGCTTGGGCGGGCAGCGTCACCAGCGGGTGGGTATAATGCCATAAGACACCCTTTATCCCAACATGCTAAAATTAGAGCTTTAGGTGCTTTTTCGCTGCCTACAGGGGTTCATTTTGCCGTCATTATCTGTATTTAGTCCTTCTGTAGCGGTTTGCGTTCCTACACTGAACCCAGGCGCGGATTTCGCTAGGTGGCTTGGCATTGTTACCGCTAGCTTGCCAGAGGCTACGCTTCTTGTGGTGGACTCTTCTTCAGAAGACGATACGGTGTCGCTTGCTAGGCAAGTGGGGGCCGATACTTTGGTGATCCCTAGGCAGTCATTCAATCATGGTGCTACCCGTGATATGGCGCTTAGGCATTTGGCCACGAGCGATGTGGTGGTTTTTCTCACCCAAGATGCCGTTCCTGCGGATCATCAGGCTTTGGCCACCTTAGTGAAGGCGTTTGAAAACCCGCAGGTGGGTGCCGCTTTTGGCCGTCAGCTTCCCCATGGTGATGCCACTCCTATTGCCGCTCACGCTCGGCTGTTTAATTACCCCCCTGTTTCACGTTTAGTGGATGCTGGGGATATCCCTTCGCTTGGTATTAAGACCGCGTTTTTGTCCAACTCTTTTGCGGCTTACCGTCGGCAGGCATTGATTGAGGCGGGCGGATTTCCTCATGGCACTATTTTAAGTGAGGATATGATTGCCGGTGCGCGGCTATTAAAAGCGGGTTGGGCACTGGCTTATCAGTCTGACGCTTGTGTGTATCATTCCCATAATTATACGCTGCTGGAGGAAGCCAAACGCTATTTTGATATTGGTGTGCTACACTCCCGCGAGCCATTGTTATTGAGGAGTTTGGGCAAACCTGAAGGTGAAGGTTGGCGCTTTGTGAATTCGGAAATACGCTACCTTTGGCGACATGCCCCCTTCTCGTTACCCGAGGCGGCCTTGCGGACACTTGTGAAATACATGGGTTACCGGTTAGGGCGAATGGAGCGCCGCCTACCTGTTTGGCTCAAGCGGCGGCTCTCAATGCATGCTAGCTATTGGTCTCTGTGACTGCTACTGGTTCACTCTTCTCTCTGAACGGCGGAGCGTCATACTGGCAGCGCCAGAGGCTCTGCCTTTCATTTCGTGTGTCTGACCATCTGCTGTAATAAGCCCGATATAAGGCTCGCGAAAAGCCAGTTGTTGCCATTCTAAAAGCGGTGTGTCCTTGAGTAACGCGGCAAACGCGTCGCGACTTTGGCAAAAGGCGGTGTCGTGCACAATCACCGCGAATGCCGAATATACCTCCTGTAACGATGCGATTTGCTCGGCGAAGCCCGTGTCAGGCGTGGATGCTTGGCATGTATCCACATGATTGATTAGCGTTGGCTCACGCTGTGGGTTGACACCTACCAAGGTGACCCCTCGGTGGAATTGTGGAAGCACTTCGGCCGTCATTTCCTGGCTATTTGGGCTTTGGTTGATATGTGTTTGCCCTGCCCCAAACCCTGCTGAACGGATAGTGATAGTTTCTAAGCTATCCCAGTCAGACCATGCAACGTGCTTTTCATACCAACCCCCAGAGGCATTAAAGTTCGCTAGCCTAAGTGCTCGTTGTTGGAGCTGAGAAGGGAGCGTATCAGCTTTGCTTTGGTCTAGGTGGTCAACAATATTACGCTGGGTTAAGTGAATGTCATCGCTATCTAGCGGCTGTATATACACGTCGCCTTCGAGCTGTCCAACCGCTAGGCAAAGCGAGCTATCTGTGCCGCTAGTCGAGAAGTCTGTTTCAAAAAGGCCATCGATATGGCGACACTGGTCACTCCATACGAAATTTTCATCAGGAGCCAGCGCTGCTATTTGCTCAAGTAGGCCACTCTGTTCCGGTGAGGACGGAGTAAAGCTTTCGACATTGGCATCCTCATCCAGCCGCAGTAACGCTGGCACGGGATATGGCTGCCCTTCCATTTGCATTGTGGATGACGTGGCATTAAATCGAATGCCACTATCTAACTGTGGGAAGCGCCATAGCGAAGCAAGGGCTCCTCGCTGTAGGTTCAGGAAGTCATTGATATTGGCTTCACTCTCTCGCAGTGTTGGGGTGTCATTGAGCAGGTTACGGCCAAACCCCCACCCTTCTGTTTCATACCCCATGGCCGTCAGCAGCGTGGGGGCTACATCCAATGTAGAGCCTGGTTTGTTTACTTCCCCAGGCGGTAAGTGAGGTGAGAACATCATCAATAAGTTACGGCGCTCTTGTGTTTCAAGACGCTCCCACACCGTATTACGCATGGCTAGGTGGTCCGACATCACCACCAGCACGGTGTCTTGTGCGGCGGGGCTTTCCATGAAGGCGTCAATAAACTGCCCGACTAGGCGGTCAGCACAGTGGACGGCATTGAGCATTGGGTCTTCACCATCCGCATATTCGATGTTTTCACAGGCGGGAGGAATATGGCCTGCAGGGTGGTGTGTATCCAGCGTTAGGCCAAATAGGCCATAGGGTGTTTGCTGGTTCGCCATTGATGCTAGGCGCTGACGAAAATGCTCAAGTAGGACATCATCGTATATTCCCCAATCCGACATGGGGGGTTGGTTTAGCTGCGTGGTGAGTTCTTTCACGCCGTGTACGTTAGTAAACCCGTGGGTTTGATAAAACTTACCCTTCCCGGCAAAGTCGAGATCAGCTCCGCCAATGAAATCTAGACGATACCCTTGGTCGTTCAAGTAATCGCCTAGACAGTCAGCCAACGGTAGAAAGTCGGGCATTCCTGACATGGCATTACCATGCCCTGGTGTCATTAGGGGTATACCACATTGGCTGGCCACCATACCTCCGATAGTCCAACCCGACCCGGTGACTTGTTGAATATCAGTAAAGTAGGTGCCCTTACTCTCCCAGTGGTTCAGGTTAGGTGTAAGGTCTGGAAACGCATCGTTGTTTAAATATGTGCGCTCTAAGCTCTCTAGGTAAAGCACAACCACGTTCAGCGGTGCTTCTGGCGTTTTGCTTACAGGCTGCCAGTGTGATTCAGGCAACGTTATTTGACGCTGCCCTTGCGCTATTATTTGCCATAGGGAATATAAGTTGTGGGATGCGGGGTTGACTGCCACTGAGCTGCTGAGTAGTGCAGCAGCCAGCACGAGGGCTGGGAGGCTATGCTGTCGCTTGCGCCGAGTAATTTTGGTAAATGCAATGAAAGCTACGATTAGCACAACCGCCAGCACTACCGTTACCACCACCACAAGCCACTTGTAGGCTGCAACGCCAGCGCCTTCTACACCAACCTGTAAATGATACAAGACAGATTCATCGATACCGTTGCCCGTAAAGTAGTCGGCAACCGCATAAAAAGCGCACAATAAGACAACCAGCAAAAATATGCTTAAAGAGCCTGCTACGGGAATTTTGCTGTTAGCATATCGGCCATTTACCATAATTGCCAACGCACTCAACACTAGCGAGAGGACTAACATATATTGATTAATAGCAGCCACCTTAAACGTTAAACTCAACAAATAATCATTGAATATTAATTAAAAAAACCCATCCAGGTGACTTAACAAAGCCACCAAAGATGAGAGCTAAGTGCTTAATCTAATATTTTCGTGTATTATCGATGCAAGGATCTCGGGCACGGATGGAACCATGGCAAGAAGGCGCTTTATTGCTCCACTTTCTGACTCTGAACAGCAGACGCTGACCTCTGCTTATCAAGATGGTGAGAAGCGCGCCTTACGTCGTCGTGCTCATGCCATCCTGTTAA
>Ga0209434_1001584_pt1 | contig 10257 bp, 11 predicted proteins | sample ETNvirnome_2_300_FD_184068 | JGI IMG/M metagenome (GOLD analysis project Ga0209434, IMG submission 184068) | Marine viral communities from the Pacific Ocean - ETNP_2_300 (SPAdes) (version 2) | ecosystem: Environmental > Aquatic > Marine > Oceanic | place: Pacific Ocean | collected 2013-06-22 | reverse complement strand
GGTTTGTGAAATTAAATTAATTTTTTCTTGGAAATTTAGATTAAGATTGGTGGCATACGGCACACTGCGCGCAGTTAATTCATTGATATGATGAGTCATCGTACAATAACGATAATTAAAATTCGTTATTACCTTAAGACAATCAACATGCTCCTGTCCATGGATACCCCCATGGTAAATCACATCAAACTGTTTCTTCTGATTAATCGGTATTAAATTTTTATGGAAAGGATAGAAAATATCTTTATATGTTCGACCAAGTTCTAACTTGTTCAACCATTTATTGCTATAAGGACAAATTGAATATATCTCATCGAATCGTCTCTCTTTTAATAGCGCATCATATTCGTCTGTGCGTTTTTGCGCGAATTCGCAGGGGGCCCAATTGTTAAAATATGCTTTTCTTTTAAAACTATTGCACCTCTCTTGAAACTGTGGGTTATCGGACGCGTTATAACCATACATTAATACACTATTAGTGTTGGTATTGTCTGATAATTCTTCCAACTTCCAATGAAATGCATTGGTGTCGGGTACTTCTGCCGATAAATCCTTTAGAATGAGCATTAAAATATTCCACGTTTATTAATATCAATGCCGTATTCAGCGAAAAGAGGCTCTAATTCTTCTTTATACTCACTTAAATTCCACTTACCCTTGACGAGGGCCGTGCAAACGTGAGGAAAAATATCACTATCATAATGATAAACACCTCTTTTTGGCTCTCCATAATAGCAAAAGGTGCCGCGGATGCCTAATTTCTCACACGTTTTAGTCGCCTGGAACTCAAAGGAACGTTCATAATCCGTATTTCCGATATGTAAATTGGGGCCTTCTTGGTAGATCTTTTCTAGATCGCGAGTCTTCCATATTGCAGCTTGGTTCGTATAAAAATATGGCAAAAAATTATAAAGCTCATAAAGATTATCATAGTTTTGATATTGAAGGTAATTCAAGTTAACAATTCCGCCCTTAACGAATCTAATAAAAGAGAGATCTTTCTCTTGTTCTAGAATTTTCATGTATTCTGAAATTAAATCTTCGGCTATGTTCTCATATAAAATGTAATCCTCCGAGATATAAATGCAGTATTCTTCACGTATATCGGTGATGCTAGATGCAAACTGTTCACGATACATTTTGTCTTTTTCGTATAAAATGACTTCATAGTCATCTGGAATGTCGTTATCATTTTGATCTACAAATACATACTTTTTATGGAAAAACTCTTTGGAACTGTGTTTCTCCAATTGGCCAAAAAACATAGGCCATACATCCTTATTCTTGCTAATCGTGTTGATGATTAACGCCATCTCATTCATTTTTTATTCCTTCAATACTAACTTTATCTGTCATGATTGCTCCATTGTTTTTTTCAAGCCTTCCGAAATGCTATGCCTTGGCTCCCATCCGGTCATGGCTCTTAATTTGTTGTTGTCTCCGCAAATATATTTTGGAAAACTCTTTCTTTCGAGAGAATCATCGAAAGAGATGCTGTTATGCTTGTCGCAAAGTGTCTGTATTTCTCTCACAATATCATAAACAACATATTGCTTGCCAGAACATACATTATAGATGCCCTCTGCGCGTAATGACAAAAGCTCGTTGACTGCCTCAACAAAATCATCAATATAAAGATAATCGACTATCGATTTGCACGCATCCAACACCAGCGGTTCGCCACCTAGACACGAAGACACTGCCCTAGAAATAAGTCTGGTGCTTACATCACCGGGTCCGTAAACAAAGCACGGTCTAATCCACGCCCAGCTAAAACCAGCTTGCTTGCAAAAAAGTTCCGTAACATCTTTATGGATTCTTTTTGAAATCCCATAAAGACTCTCTGGGAGTTCCTCGGCATCCTCAGAAATGGGATAGTTTTTTGAGCCATACTCTGCAAAAGAACCAAAACCAACAAAATGCAAACTAGACAATTTAGACAAAATGCTCAACAGCTTATTGCCGACAAAAATATTATCAAATTGCATATTATCGTTTGTTGATGAAAAATTATTACCCTGAGACCACCCACAACTAATGAACACTTCGGGCTTGTATTCTATAATTTCGTCTTCCAACTTTTGAAAATCCATATTTCCACGGAGCCTAATAGGCATAACATCATTTTTTTTAACAAAGTGCTCATAAAGACTGCCCCCTATAAAGCCACTTGTCCCTGTTATCGCCAGCTTCATAGCAGAGACCGCCAATTGTTAATGCTGAGCGCCTTGTCGTCTAAATAGATATTTGCTACAGGCTTCGGACTTGGACCAGACTTCTTGACGAACCCAGAGACATTACAATTCACTGCATCGAAAAATAAACCACGTTCATTACACCACTGAATTGCTTCTGTTAGACACGGGTACTCATCGCTGTCTCCTCTACAAGTATATAAAATTAGTTTATGTCCAGAATTCTTCATTTTTATTAGTCTTTGCATCAAAAGCTTTTGTTCGTCAGTTTGCTCTCCAATCTCAGGAAAAGCATAATTGCATAAGGTGCCATCAAAATCAACAGCTATAGTTAACTTCTCATCTCCTTTGCCTTCTTTAATGTTGCTAAGGACCAAGCTTCTCGCAACTTTGTATGCTTCGTGGAGATTTTTACTGTTTTCATAAAAATCTTTAACATTCACATATGCCTCTACGATATCTCTAGCATATGTCCCAACTGCTATGCCATTGACTCTCACTCCACATTGGTCGGCTAATTTTTTAGATAAAGAATTTGTGCCTCCAGAAAGGACTATGGGAACGATAGTCTTGTTACCGGGACGCTTATAAATCCTCTTGCTGGCAATCTTTGCCTTCGTGACCAAAGTAGCATCCTTTCGCTTATTAACTTTCATGTTAAATTTCTTATTAATTACATCGGCGCACGCAACAGCTTGCAAGGTTGTATTCATATCATTCTCGCCACCGCTCATTGGATATCCATCTGCTTGAACGATTAGTCTACTATTTGACATTTTTATTATATTTTCTATTCTGTGTTCTATGTTTAGATTCCCGAGATTTAATCTATCGAGACAAAGAGAATTATAATTTTCTGGATTTATATCCACCAAAACCTGCCACTCTTTTAATGTAACCTCTTCCTCCCCAACCGCAGCATGTAGCTCAAAACATTCTGTACCTGCGTCTATACATCTTGGCAACAACTCCCTTAGTTGCCTGTCATTGTGCCTATATGAAATAATATCATCTCGTGGACATATGTTGCTGCACTTCCCGCACCCGATGCACAAATCCTTAATTACGACTTCTTTATTTTGATCTTCCTCCTCGAACGAGCCACCCAAATTCCTGAAAATATCCAAGGCATCTTTTTTAAAGAATCCTTCTGGGATTGCAGCGGTTGGACAAACCGGAACACACAATCCGCAAGAGATGCACTTGAAAGGGTCTATGTATGATTTTCTAACATGATGATCCCCCGGCATCCCCACACTGACCATAATGTAGGGCTTGTTATCGATCTGTATCCCTAATTCTGCGGCTTTTTCATAAGCCAAATCAATGCCGTCATGAGCATATTTTACAACTTCAGGGTTGGCAGAAACATCTAAAATTGTTGCTCCGGCTAGCGTATATATCAAAGAGAGTTTTTTGACATATTCCTTGTCTTCGTTTCCGGCACCACAAATCATTTTGAAACACTTTTCTTCATCAAGAAGATTTTTTAATATTTCATACCTGTCTTTCATCAAATTCGACCCTTCAAAACTTCGGCACGGTCTGAATACGACGCGCCAATGCTGATGTAGTTGTTTGCTTTGAAATTTAACCAACCAATTTCATACTTCAGGGCAGCAGAAATAGAATCATCAAGATTGTTAATAATCTCGTTATCCAGAGCTATTACGACATTCCGAGTCTCCACTTTGTCAAGCAAGTTACTTTCATACATCCTTTTTATAAAGCCCATACTTTTTGTAGATATGTTGCCACCCATTGTAGTTTTGTAGCCATATTTTTTAGCGATACTTAAGGCAATCTCTACTTTTTCGTTAATAAAGTCGCTGTCAACGCCTTCCTTCTCTAGACCAAATGATTTAGTGAGATCGGATCTTCCCACGATTACGCCAGATAACTTTTTAGCCCACTCAGAAGATAGCATATTTTCTAAATTTTTAAAAGCAGTTTCTGACTCACACACAAAGAAAAAGTTTGCATAATCAATATTTTTGATTGAATCATGAAATTTTCTTAAAGCGAAGGGGGTCTCCACCATGGGCGCTATAATAGAGTTTATGCCAATACTAACACAATTATTGATGTCTGTAACTGCCTCGCAGCCGCCTATTTTAACAAACATTGATAAGTCGCAATAAGAAGTTACTCTCCTCATTGTAACCACATCTGAAAGTATCGCCCCCTCATCCTCAAAAGACTGTTTTATACCAACAACTCCGTGCTTCTCCTTGAGAGTACACAACTCATCGACCAAGAATTTTACTGTAGTCTTATGATCATCTGGGTAATTATACCTTTTTCCTACCCATGGACCATAAATTTTTTGCTTACTCATTATGAATACCCCTTCTTAAAAAATCTACACCTTCAATCAAAAACGTGGTGTCCATGCCCCATATTAATATTTTAGGTCTCTCTTCCGCATCTAAAAAATTATTTATTTGTCTCATCGAGGGCAAAAACAGTCCCAACTTCGAATTACATATCTTAGATTCTATCTGTTGATAATATTTTCTATATCTTTCGCTATCCCACTCAGCCACACAACCCAAACTAGCTGACAAATCGTATGGTCCAACTATGAAATAATCGAACCCCGCTGACATAATATTGTCCAAGTTCTCAACGCCACACTTAGTCTCTATTTGAGCCATTAAAATCGGATTGTGGGTACCCAGTTCCGCGTTGCCCCACTTATTTTCGCGCACCAAGCCTTGTCCTCTTCTGCCACCATACTTTGGGTATCTACAATATTCTACAATTTCCTTGCTCTCCTGTAAATCTTCCACGGTGGAAAAAATTATTCCATCAACGCCCGAATCTAGACACATCCTTATTAGTTGTTTATCGAAACAGGCAACGCGTACAAAACACTTTTTTTCTAGCGCCTTTATCGTTTGTATGCAAGAAAAAAGCCTTTCATCGTCAAACACCCCATGCTCTTTATCCAAAACAACACCATCTAGAAAGCTATCAGCCATGATTTCTGAGATGATAGTGGAAGAAATGGTTTGCAAGGTGAGATTCATGTGAGGCTCCGGATCTTATACGATTTCTCGTTAACACCTATTAACATGTTTTCTTCGATATCGCAAATCTCCAATAACGGAGACATTTCCTCGATTGGGGGTGCCAATATTCCATCGGGTGTTTTAATGCCAACGACTTTTGGCTTTAAAGGCTGTTCAGGGTGCATGAAAACTTCATATATAGATGCGCCGTCCGAAGATAAGAAATCTTCCACGTCATCCTCGCGAGAAGAAAAATATTCAAACCCAAAAGCAGATGCTATTTTTTTGTATTCGGGCAAGACAATTCCTGTATCTTTATTGACGCCAACAAAATTACCATTAAATAGCATTTTTTGGGTATGCTTGATAAACAAATAGCCATCGTTATTGAAGACTACAATTTTTACATTTATATCATATGCAATTATTGTTTGCAACTCCTGCAAATTCATCATCATACTTCCATCGCTCATCAAGCACAATAATTTTCTATCCTCGGAAGCGAATGAGGCGCCCACCAAGCTGGGAAGACCCCAGCCCATCTCCCCAAGACCATTAGACGTAAACATAATCTGATCTTTTTTTGTCTTGAAAGCTTGATGCCCTGAAGCCATGGCAGTTCCCATCCCAACGACTATTACATGATTATCGTCTAGTTTATCACTGAGATTGTTCAGGAACTCATACGAGTTAACATACTCGTCCGTACTAACATGGTGATTCTCAACAATCGGAAAATTCCTTTGGTATTCCAAACATTGAGAGTGCCACTTTTCTTTTTTATCAACGCTGTGCTCCAAGAGACCGAGAATTACATCCCTAACATTAGCATTAATTTTTAAATCATATCTTTCGTGCTTGTGTAGCTCTCCCTCGTCATTGTTAACCATTACAATTTTTGCACAAGGGGCATAGTTGTTGATATCATAACCGGTTTGCGGAAGAGCAAGTCGGCTACCCAAGACAATCAACAGATCACAATTTTGAACCACAAAATTTGCACACCTTTGCCCGTAGATTCCAGATTTTCCGAAATAATATTCTTCACTCTCAGGTAATAAATCAATTCCCGACCAAGTTAAGAGGGTTGGAATTTTAAGTTGCTTGACCATCTTCTGAAACTCTCGCTTAGAGCCCGAAAGTCTAATTCCATGACCGCCCAAAATTACAGGTCTTTTAGATGCGTTAATTAGGTCTACGATCTCTTCTATTTTCAAGTCGGGCTTTGCTTCCAAAGGCTCTCTGAAAATAGCCAATTCTTCCTCGTTGACGGCACTAGACTGAATATCGAAAGGGATCTCAAGCCATACAGGTCCCGGTCGTCCCTCTAGGCATGTATAATAACTTTTTTCCATTTCATACATGACGCTTTCTGAGGATCTCAGCACATTCGCATACTTGGTAACGTCCTTGAGCATAGTTACGGCGTCAAACCCTTGTGTCCCCAACATTCTTAAATGCCTGTGCTCATCTAAATATTTTGTAGACTCTTGACCCGACAAAATAAGAGTTGGGATCGAATCCGCCCAGTTGCTCACAACACCAGTTACCGCGTTAGCTGCTCCGGGGCCCGCTGTTACTATTGCTGCGGACATCTTTCCACTTGTCCTATAATAAGCTCCAGCAGCCATAACCGCTGCCTGCTCATGATGGACGTACACTATTTTTGTGTATCCCTTGTTACTTATAGACTCAAACAAATAAGAGTTTGCCGACCCTATGATGCCAAAAACAGTATCAATACCCTTTTCTTCTAAAAAGTCTGCTATTTTATCAGAAACTATTTTCATTAAAACTTAACCTAGATAAATTGGTCCATAAATTGATGCGTTTTCTCTTCGATATAATCTAGTTGTGCCTCTGTAATCACCGGAGAGGTTCCAAGAAAAAAAGTATCTGTCGTTACCTTCGTCGCCATTGGATATTTTTTAACGCTAGACTCGATGTCAAGCAAATGTTGGTAAGCGGGATGGAGTAGGATGTTCCCGGCAAAATAATTTCGTGTCTGAATTTTATAACTTTCGTAATGATCAGTTATGCGACTTCTCCTAAACAAGGAAGGATCTTTAATAGTTAAAGGAAAAGCAAACCAACTTGGAGATGATTTGGGTGTCGCTCTTGGAATAATAAAGAATTCTTCATAAGGTTCAAATATTTTTAGCAATCTTTCATAATTCTCTTTTCTCTTAAACTCAATTTCATCTATTTTCTTGAGTTGCTCTAACCCCATTGCCGCTTGAAGATCGATAGGTTTAAAATTATATCCTATTTCTTGATAAATATATTTATGATCAAAAATCTGCTCTGGCAAAGACGGCAACCAACGGCTGAATCTTTTTCCGCAAAATCCATTCTTTAGTGCATTGGCTTTTGGGCCTATACAAAAACACCCCCTTCCCCAATCTCGTAAGCTTCGCAATACGACTTCTTGGGCATGTGTTTTGGACGCCACAAATCCACCCTCCCCCATCGTAATATGATGAGCCGGGTAAAAGGAACAACTGGCCAATTCACCAAAACTCCCCAAGGCGCGCCCATCATATGTTGAGCCCACTGCATCGCAACAATCCTCTAATAAAACCAAATTGTATTGTTTTACAATATCCATGACTCGATCCATATTGGGGGGATTGCCTAAAGTGTGAGCAAACATCAACGCAGAGGCGCCTTGTTTGGCAGCCTCTTCCAACTGATCTAAATTCAAATTAAGCGTATCTAACTCAATGTCTACAAAAACCGTTTTAAAATTATTTTGTATAATTGGATTAACCGTAGTGGGGAAACCCGCAACAGGAGTTATGATCTTGCTTTTCTCTGGTAAATTAAGCCATCTTTTTGATTTAAGCATGGATATCATCAATAAATTGGCACTAGAACCACTATTCACTAGAATACCGTGTTTTTTACCCAAGTAACTTGGAAATTTTCTTTCGAATATTCTTGTTTTGTCGCCCACCACAAGCCACCTATTTAATAAACATTGTATCGCTGCTCGATATTCTTTATCGTCAAAGTACGGGCCCGAATATTTTATCCAATCTTTTTCGGGAACCCACTCGCTTTGTTCCTCTTCAGCGATCAACTCTGATATCAGATTTAAAATATGATCTACCTTATTTTTGTTCATTTATGACTCTTTTTGACGACTATCATAACAACGATCTTTAAAATCACTCATTAAAGCTTTCTTTTCTTCCATTGAATAGGTGTTCGTGGCGTGAATTAAAATAACGTCATCTGGTGTATCTTGGGGATATCTATGGGCTACAAGGTGATTCGCAAAATATTTTATAGGCAAGCTGGTGTGTTTTAAATTGTCAAAAACTTTTTCAGTTTCAAACGTGAAGCCAGCATTAGGGTGATATATATTCAAAAGTCCATTCACTATGTGCTGATCGTGCAGACCACTTAAATTATAAGCTTTTGGCATCTCAATTTCCAAAAAATGACAGAAAAACTCTTCCGTACGCTCATTACAGTTCACGGCAAAAACACCAAAATTATACCATGCATCATTAAATTGAAACAGTAGGTCATGTTCTTCAAGTATTTTGTTCACCTCATCTTTAAATGTTCTACCCGAAAATACAACATCTCCATCAATAAAAAATATATTATTTCCCATGTTTGCTCTAATTTCTTCTAAAATCATTTCTAGTTTTTTTATCTCAAATGTCGTAATTTTCGAAGCATTCCCATAGACACTATCCATGTCATTTAAATAAAGAATTTTCATCCTATCTATATCTTTTGGTAACGTGGGTAAAAAATAATCATCCAACATTTTAATATAGGATTTCGTTACTAAAGTTAAAACTGTTAATTTAGTCATTCATTTTCCTTAATAAAGACCCAGGATGGAGCATCGCCATCTCCCATTTCGGGTGTTGTTCCTGTGAGTTTAAATTCAGATCCTCAAATGTTATCATGATATCTTCTTAAACAACTCAAATTCTCTTAAATCTCTGTAAGGTGGCTCTTCGGGAATATCATCTGCATACCGGGGATAATTCTGCATTAGCATCAAACCTCTTGCCGCTTGCTCTGGAGTCATATAAGCATTCCAGCCGTTAATATCAATGTTATCGTCATGATATTTTACCTCTGTTCTCCCTTCGTATCTGCCTTTCTTAAACCATTCGTATGCTTTAAAATCATCTGTTAATATCATGCCGCCCTTTCCTATTTTTAAGTGCTTTTTAATATGAAAAGAAAGACACATATAGCTTCCAGGGATATACATCTCTCCGGTAAACCGTCTAGCGGCGTCATATATTGGATACGGCTTAAGTTGATAAACACCTTTCCACTTTCTCTCATCAAATCTTACCACACCGCCGGCATGAATTATAGATTGAGGTACAGATAAATATGTTTGTGCGGGTATTGTAACCTCTTCTACCTTTAAATATTCACAACAAAGTAACAAAGCATTGGTGCAACTATCTGTAGAAACAGCATATGGGGCGCCCGAGTAATATGCCACCTCTTCTTCAAACATTTTAACAATTTTATAAGGATTATGAAGCATCTCTCTCCAGTACATAATATTTCTTTTTAAAGCCACATCTTTCAAACAGTTTTATGCTGGGGTTATTATCTAATTTAACTTTGGCATAAGCACTCGGACACATTTCCATTATCTGATTAATCATAAACGATCCAACACCTTTTCCTTGATAATCGGGATGCGTTGCAACACGAATGTCATTGTCGACAACTCCCACATAGCCAGCAGGTTGCTTATCGACAAGACACACCCAATAATTGCCGTTATACTTAAGCATATATTCGGCGTGTTCAATCTCGCCGATTTCCTCTTGTTGGATGAAACCTTCTTTGACTCCTTCCATATTCCGCAGTTCGCGGATGAAACCCCAAAACTTGGGACCGTTTTTAACTAACTCCATTTATCCACCTGCGAACCAAACGGGCTTGGGGCATTAAGCCAATAGCTCGTCAAATAACCTCTCGTATATTTCCACCCTTCTAGATCTAACAAAGGATTAAGACAACTACCAATATCCAAAAACGTATTCTCGCTGTTC
>Ga0209434_1001582_pt1 | contig 10269 bp, 11 predicted proteins | sample ETNvirnome_2_300_FD_184068 | JGI IMG/M metagenome (GOLD analysis project Ga0209434, IMG submission 184068) | Marine viral communities from the Pacific Ocean - ETNP_2_300 (SPAdes) (version 2) | ecosystem: Environmental > Aquatic > Marine > Oceanic | place: Pacific Ocean | collected 2013-06-22 | reverse complement strand
AAATGTTCGAAGAAGAGGTCGCCCACTATACTGGCGCCCCATTAGCTGTTTCTACAGACAGCTGTACAGATGCATTATTACTTTGTTGCGAATACTTAAAAGTGAAGAAAGTAACTATTCCCGCGCGGACATATTTGTCAGTTCCGCAATCAATAATACATGCAGGAGGCACAGTTGAATTTGAAGACGTCGAATGGAAGGGTATTTATCGACTTAGACCGTACCCGATTTATGATGCGGCTAAGCGTTTTACTTCGGATATGTATCTCCCTGGAAGCTATATGTGTCTTTCTTTTCATATTAAAAAACACCTAAAAATAGGGAAGGGCGGCATGATATTAATGGATGATCATGATGCGTATAGGTGGCTTAAGAGGCAAAGATACGAGGGCAGGTCGGAAGTAAAATACCACGACGACGATATCATTGAAAATGGGTGGAATGCCTATATGACGCCAGAACAAGCCGCAAGAGGTTTGATGCTAATGCAGAATTATCCACAGCACAATGAAGACATACCAGAAGACCCACCATATCGAGACTTAAGGGAGTTTGAGATGTTTAGAGATAAGAGAATAGAATGAAAGATCTTTGTTTAGTCATAAATACGTATTCAAAATATGCTGATGTGTGGCCGATGTTTTTCGATGGCTTGGAAGAATATCTTCCATCTTTAAAGAGGTATGTTTTCGTGGACGAAGGGGAGCCAGATAGTAAATCAGTTACTGTGCATTATGATAAAGCGAAGCTTTTTAGGACACAATTTTTAGATTGTATTAAAGAGGTCTCTGAGGAATATTGTATTTTTATTTCCGAAGATTATATCTTATATGATGCTCCTAGAATGGACTTGATAAAAAAATATAAGAAGATTTTGGACGAAGACAAAGAGTTGAGTTTTGTGCGCTTTACAAAGGGAATCGAATTTTATGAGTCAAATTATAAAGATCATAATGATTTGTATGTGTTAAATAACTTGTTCCCTTATTTTTATTCTCAAACAGCAGCTCTATGGCGCACCAGGGACTTGGAAAAGATCTTTTTTCACAGCGGCGAGGCTCACATAGCAAACGAGGACTATGAAAATTCATTTGAATGGAGAGCCACAGAAGTATGTCAAAGGCTAAACACTCAAGGGCTTTTCTGCTATAATGGAGAGAGCAAAAGAGGCATATATCATTATGATTCTGTTGTCTTCCCCTATGTAGCGACAGCCTTAGTTAAAGGTAAATGGAACCTGACAGAATATGAAAAAGAACTACTTCCTCTTCTCAAGAAACATGAAATCGACTTTTCCATCCGAGGAGTGTATTAAATGGAAGATAAATTATTAATTGTTGATAACTTGAATGGTCATTATAACGACTCACTTGAGCGATATTATGATTTTAAAAAACTCTCAGAGACCAGCACCGACCACGTATTTTTTTATGGCCTTGGTTCTCTTGAAGAAATCTACGGTAACGAAGAATTTGCAAATAAGTTTAAGAATTTCAAAAGTAAAATTTATTATAATGGCGAACATCCTTGCGCATGGTCTGGGGCAGACATTGGATACATGAACGCTAGCGCTGATATGAGGAGGTTTTTTGATAAAATATTTACAGTTTGCCCTTATACTGCCGAATGGCTGAACAACCTACAGCAAACTAATAAATATTCCTTGACCTTTGTTCCTTTTGATATAAAGACCGTTCCAGAAACAAATGAAGAAAAGGAATTTGATGCGATTTATTGGGGAGGCGTGCATGGCGAAGACCACAAACTAATCCTTGAAGCGATAAGCAAATTTAAATATAATTTTTTTACTTTAGGCCCACAAGAGTGGTGTGACAGCAAAGAGCCAAAATATTATAAATATATCACACACATGAACGTTCCTCGGGCTGAAATGTGGGAGATCCTAAGAAAAACTAAAATTAATGTATGTGTAAATCTTATTCATTTGAATGATGAGCAGAAACGGAATATCAAGGCTATTTCGCGATGGGAAGAAAATCGAGCCTTTTCGCACATAGACGAGGGCATAATTCCGCAAATGAAGACTCGACCAATCGAATCGGCAATTAATAGGACGTTAATACTGGTCAAAAGAGACCCGTGGAATGTGATTGAGAATTGGTGGGAGCCAGATAAAGAATTCATCTATTATGATGATAACGATGAATTGGAAGAAAAAATTAAACACATACTAGAAAATTGGTCCGATTACGAACATATTATTGAAAATGCATTCAACAAAGCTATGGGCAGCTACACAGTTGAAAAACTTGTAGAACAAATGGCAGGAGGTATAAAAAAATGAAGGCACTTATTATCACTTGGGAAAAGTTTCAAGACCATGAAGTTATTTACCCATTTTATAGATTAGAAGAGGAGGGGTTTCAAGTCCATATTATGTCTAATTTGCTAGGCAAGATATATGGCATTTTGGGAACCAACATGGATAGTTCGCTATTGACTAGCGCTCTAAACGACGAGGAAAATTTTAATCAATTTCTTGAGGAATATGATTTTCTTGTGGTACCAGGCGGTGTCAAGGCACTTGAAAAATTACGGCAAGAAGAACAAATTCTTCGTTTTGTCCATGCATGGAACGCGAAGAAAAAGATAATCGCCAGCACTTGCCATGGCGCACAGTTGTTAATTTCCTCTGGCGTTGTAAGCGGTAGGAAAATTTCTGGTTATTACAGCATTAAGGACGATATAAATAACGCTGGTGCAACATATGTTGATCTTCCGGCAGTAATTGACGACAACATCATTTCATCCCCTCATTACAAGTGGATGGGCAAATGGATGCAAACAGCTATTAATATCTATAAGTTGAAAGGAATGAAGTAGGCATGTCGTATGCAGACGTTATTGTAAATAAACCATGGGGCCATGAGTATCTCGTATACGAAAACGAACACGTTGGCTTGTGGTATCTGCATATAGAGAAAAATCGGAGCACTTCTATGCACTGCCACCCACAGAAAAATACCGGTTTGGTGTTATTAAAGGGGGAAACTATAACTTCGTTTTTAAATGGCAGCACAGAAATGACATCATTAAAAAAGATAATGATTCGCCGGGGAATGTTTCATTCCACAAAAGCGATGTCAACCGAGGGTGCTCATATTTTTGAAATTGAAACTCCAAAAAACAAAAGAGATTTGGTACGATTGGAAGATTCTTATGGAAGAGAGCTGTCTCCCTATGAAGCAAAAAGCAAAGAGAAGCAAAAGGATAATGAATGCCTTTGGATTAAGGATCCTCCTTCTGGCAAAGTGAAATATTATAATTTTTATAACTGCAAAATCATGGCCGAAAGCATTTTGAAGAAAGAGCAACTTTATAATCGTCACAAAGAGGATATTATCATCTTTTTGCGAGGGGGCATCATAAGTGACGATAACGATCCAATTGCGCAGCCTGGCGATGTTTTAGACGGCGCAACGCTCAATAGGCTTGCCTATGTCTTCAATATTACAGAAGAAATAGTGCTATTATCAATAGCACCAGAAATAATTGGGACCGACTATGGGTGTCCTTGAAAAAAAACAGCTATATGTTTTTGACATTGATAGGACTTTGATCACCACATATGACTCCAAGGGGCGCCTGATATGGCTAAAGAACATGGAACCCCCTTTTTTCAAAATAGATGATCGCATTATCAAAGATTCTAATAATTCCTATGCTATATTAGATTCGGGCGTAAGAGAAGTATTGGAACATTTGCGGGAACAAGACAAACAAATTTCTTTTTTATCGGTTGGCGGCCGACTTGATGTTGAATACGAAAAGCAGCCAACAATAATGATTTTAAAAATGTTTGAAATATACTCTTATTTTAACGATCAAAAGCACTTGCTATACAAAACAGCGAAAAAAGACGATATATTAAAGAAGATGGCTGAGTGTGTATTTTTCGATGACAACGAAAAACACATCTTAGAAGGACTAAATTTGAATAATGTGTCCGTAGTGGATAGAAAGAGCTTCGCTTTCTGGGAGCAACTTTTATGAACAAACGAGATTTTAGAATGAGAGTTTTTCGTAAGGCTTCTCTGTGTAGGAATTTTGAAGATTGTGTCTTCCAGAATTTACAAAAGAAGAACATCTCTCTTCCTGTATATATGTCAGCCGGCCAGGAGTATATACCAGCAACTTTGTCAGAAGTATTTAAAGATTTGAATCCATATATTTTCGCTCAGCATCGATGTCATTCGTGGTATTTATCTTTCGGTGGAGACATTTTGTCTTTAATTGATGAACTACTTGGTAGAGAAACCGGCTGTGCCTACGGAATGGGAGGCTCTGCGTCGATTCATTCTCCTGAAAACAATATGTTCGGACACGATGGCTTAATGGGAAGCCAAGTACCTATTGCTGTTGGTTCTTGCTATTCAAACAAGATGCCGACCATTGCTGTGATGGGAGATGCCTCCGCAGAAGAAGACTATGTTTTCGGCGCACTAGGGTGGGCTTCCACAAAAGAGTTGCCCATATTGTTTGTGGTGGAGGACAACAATCTTTCAATTCTCACAGAAAAAAGAGTTAGAAGAAAATGGGAGATGGATGCCGTCGCTACCGCTTTTCAAATGGAGGGGCACGATATAAACGATGACCCCATCGATATTCTGAATCATTGCGAAGAAACGATATCGACCCCGCGGCTATTAAATATAAAAACTCATAGACTTTATTGGCATTCCGGTGCCGGCATCGATGACCCTGACATCTTCGATAGATACAAACATGAAATGAACACTTTGGGCGACGAGGCAATAGAGATACACAATTTAACTAAAGAAATGGTGCAAGAAGCATGGCGAAGACAGTTAGAGATACGATAAAAGAAATCACAAGGAAACACCTGACAGAAAAAAATGGCTTGGCTTTTGGCCAGTGTCTGACGGCTGTCGGTTGGGTTGGTGGTACGCTACCAGAACTATATGAGGAAGACGGCTTGGTCGAGCTATCAATGGCAGACGTCGCAGGAGGTGGCATAGTTGTTGGTTCTGCTTTGGCAGGTAGAAGGCCAATGTATGTAATTCGATATCAGGGTTTCAATTGGTATAATTGCCCAAGCATTGTAAATTACGCAGCCAAATCTAAAGAAATCTGGAAAGTGCCGTGTCCTCTTCTGGTAAGGGGAATCGCGATGGAAGGAGCTATCGGACCAGTTGCTGGCTCGTCGCATCATGCTTTATACTATAGAATGCCGGGTATCAAGATAGCCTCTCCAATGACGCCTAATGAATATCAACAAGTTTATGATAATTTTATGAAAAATGATGATGTAGTTTATGTATCTGAACATAGAGGAAGCTATTTAAATACCGAAGAGTTGCCAGATATCGCGCATCAAGATTCTGACATCGTTCTGTTTCCCATATCAATAACAAGGTTTGAGGCAGAAAAAGCGCGTAAAATGCTGGAAGCCAAAGGAGTTAAGGCGAGTATATTTCACTTAAGGTGGCTTAAGCCACATAATCTTAAGGACCAATGGAAGCATACCGTTGCGCATTCTAAAAGGGGAGCAATTGTTTTAGATGATGATTATGTTAACGGCGTTGCAAAAAGCATTGCGCATGACATAATGATGGATACACACAAACCGGTCTGGACTATGGGCTTAGAAGATAGGACAGCTGGATTTTATAAGACAGTTGATAACTTACCACCCTCTGCTGAACAAATAGCACAAAGAGTTTTAAACATTATGGAGAATTATAAATGAGTTTAGAAAATAGAATAGAGGCATTTGACCAGATAGGACAGCGATTTAAGCATGAGCGTCTAGACGGCGTGCTAATCGGGTATAAAATACCAGATAATCTATTTAAGAGATTACAAGCAGCGGCCGCAACATATCTCTCGCGTTGTTTGCCTGGAGAACAGTTTATTTTAGACTTAGGAGTTCAAGATGGGTAGACAATTGGATGTTTTATTTGTACATCCTAATGCATCGAAAAAAATCTATCAGGATTTAAGTAACGATTATTCTGCTATCGAGCCGCCGATTTGGGCTGCGATGTTAGCGAATCATTGTCGGGCTAAGGGGTTTGGTACTCAAATATTAGATTGTGAGGCGGAAAGACTAACAACACCAAAGTCCGCGGAACTTATTAAAGATATAAATCCTAGAGTTGCCTGTTTCGTAGTATATGGCCAACAACCAAGTGCCTCGACTCAAAACATGGTTGGTGCGATAGCTTTATCCGAGGAGGTAAAGCAACTGGCCCCTAATTTAATTACTCTTTTTGTAGGAGGGCATGTGTCTGCTTTACCTAAAGAAACTTTGGCAGAAACATCTGTTGACATGATTTGTCAAAATGAAGGAGTATACACTATCAGTTCATTGTTATCTTTGGGAAATTTGACGGAAGAAGTCGACTTAAGAAAAGTAAAAGGACTTGGTTACAAAATTAATGGCGTTGCTGTCTTGAACGAAACCTCTCCGTTGGTATCTAAAAATAATTTAATGACGGATTTGCCGGGCATGGCGTGGGATCTACTACCAAATGTCAATAAGTACAGAACAGCCGGCTGGCATTCTTGGTCCAATAACACGGAAAAAACGCCTTTTGGTTCGATATATACCAGCTTAGGGTGCCCATATAGATGTTCCTTCTGCATGATCAACATCATCAATCGGACAGACTCTTCATCTAATATATCGAGCGCAGATAACAATGTTTTTAGATGGTGGAACCCCGAATTCATAATAGAACAATTTGATGAAATGGCGAATTTAGGCATAAAAAATGTCAAAATCGCTGATGAACTTTTTGTTTTAAACCCTAGACATTTCATGAAAATATGTGAACTCTTGATTGAGAGGGATTACGGGTTTAATATTTGGGCGTATTCTAGGATTGATACCTGTAAACCGGAATACTTGGCTACGTTAAAAGCCGCCGGCGTTAACTGGCTGGGCCTAGGCATAGAAAACCCAGACCAAGTATTAAGAAAGGAAATTCATAAAGATGGGTTTAAAGAGGTAAGAATTCTTGATATAATACGACAAATACAAGATGCTGGGATCAACGTCGGAGGAAATTATATATTTGGGTTGCCAATGGATACGGAAGAATCAATGCAGGCGACTTTGGATTTTGCTTTGGAAAATAAGACAGAAATGGTTAATATGTATTGCGCCATGGCGTATCCCGGGAGTCCTTTGCATTTAATCGCAAAGAAAAACAATTGGAGCTTACCAAGCACGTATTCTGGATATAGTCAGCATTCTTATGATACGACAAATCTTCCAAATGATAATTTAACTTCCGAGCAAATTTTAAGTTTTAGAGATAAAGCATGGATGACATATCATACTGACCCTTCATACCTTAATCTGCTTAAAAACAAATTCGGCGCCGTAGCGCGAGAGAATGTAGAGAAGTCTACAAAAATTAAATTAAAAAGAAAACTGCTTGGTGATTAAATGAGACAAAAAATTTCAATGATATGTCCGACTCGCGAAAGAACTAAAATGTTGGATAGGTTTGTAAAAAACATATTTGATAAAGGCACGGATAATATTAAAAATAAAGATTATTTTGAGCTATTGTTGATAGTTGATAACGATGACGAGCAAACAAAAGACTTTTTTGCTGAAAGTCTGTCTGAATACCCGACAATAAAAATGATAAATAGAGAAAGAAGCGAATTCTTTAATAGAGATTATTTAAATTTCGGTGCCTCAAAAACATCTGGTGACTTAATCTGGGGGGTTGCTGACGATGTAGAAATTATTACAGATAACTGGGATTTAGTTTTAAACAAAAGAGTTAATGAATTTGAATCTTACGTTAATCAAGGTTATTTGGCAAATATGTTTCATAATTGGATGCCCGAAGAAATGGCTTATCTTATCAATATTGATTGTGACGACGGAGATTTTGAGCTATATGAATTCTGTCGTTGTTCATTTCCTATGATAACTCGCGAGGCTTATCAGAAATTAAATTTATTTGTGCCTATAGAATGGAAGTTCTGGGGCGCCGATTATGGCCTAGGTGAAATTTATAGAAGAGCCGGAAAGGTGCTTTCTTTAGAAGAATTTCAAGTTGCCCATTGGACTTATAATAATAAGAATGAAGCATACAGAAGAGAGGAAGACGAGATTAACAAGAGAACTAAAACGCTTAGCGGAGCTTGTATAATGCGCGACACCCCCTTCCGCGAACAAGAAGCCGTTATTAATAAATATGTGAAGATGATAAGGGAAAAAAGAGGGCCGTATTTTCCTCCTTCAAAAATTAGTTTAGCAAATATTACAAGCCCACTGGAAGAATTAATTCAGGAAATAGCAGGTTTAAAAATAGAGATTAAAAAGTACGCCAAAGAAATGAAACACATATCTGTTGATTGTCCAGGTCGCGGAAGCTCGACTGCTCCCGCTCACGACGAAGGAGTCATGGACATGAACGGTGAATATACTTGCCCTCTCCATCCCGTCCCCCTGTCCCAATGCCAGCTTTTCATCGAGGACGATAAAATAACCTCTAGTTGCGCGCAACCAGAGTGCGACTGGAATACAAATTTATTAGATGAAGAATATCTCTGCGAAATCTGTGGTTATAAAGGAAAATTTATATTTTATATCGAGAACCTCCTTAACGCGGCTGGAAGACATAACAACCTTAGCCGGCGATATGCGGGATTAATTAAAAAGTTAGGCATGCTGGTTCGGGAGTATGATAATAATAATATGTTAGGAGGAATACAACAATGACATATAAAAATTTTAGAGCAAATGATATCTCATACCCATTGGCAATGGAAACCATTGGTGATGCCGATATTGATGCGTTGTGCGATTGGCTTAAAACCTATCCAAAGCTCACAAAAGGTGATTTAACACTTGAATTTGAAAAACAATGGGCCGAGTATATTGGCACAAGGTACGCAGTATTTTGTAATTCTGGTTCATCGGCTGACCTTCTTATGATTTATGCGGCCTATGCGTCTGGAAAAATGAAAAATAAGAGGATAGCTGTTCCATCTGTAGGGTGGGTAACAACGATTGCGCCGGCGATGCAATTTGGTTTGGAGCCAATTATGATCGGCGCCGATGAGAAAACATTCGGCATGAACCTAGACCAGCTGGAAGAAGTATGCCGAACAGATCCACCAGGCGCGGTGATCTTTGTACAAGTATTGGGCGTGCCTCATTATAAGGAGAGGATGCTACAGCTGCAGGAAAAGTATGGGTTTGTACTACTTGAAGACTCCTGTGCCGCTCTGGGTGCTGAATATTCCGATGGGACTATGGTTGGCAAGCTCGGAGACATGTCCAGCTTTTCTTTCTATTTTGGGCATCAGCTATCTTCCATTGAAGGTGGGATGGTAAACACAGACAGCAAAGAGTTATATAACTTAATGATGATGCTTCGAAGCCATGGTTGGGGGAAAGACCTAGACCGAGAAGTTTATAGTGATTTAATTAAAAAACACAACGTTGATGATTTTCACAAGCCATTTACTTTTTTTGTTGCTGGTTTTAATCTTCGTTCCACTGATTTGCAGGCTTTTCTTGGTATCAGACAAATGGAAAAAGCAAAGTGGGTAGCACAACGTCGATACGAAAATCACGTACGGTATGCTCAAAACCTAAAGGGGCATGTTGAATTCCAAGATTGGCGAGATCATAAGCCGGTTTCAATTTCCTTCGGCGCGCTAGCAAGAGACAAGGAGCATCGTAAAGAAATTGTTAATAGGTTGGTAGAAAACAAAATTGAAACGAGAATATTCAGCGCTGGCAACCTTGGAGTCCATCCTTTTTGGGTTGAAAAATATGGCAAATTTGACGATGAGATGAGCAATAAAATTCATTCATGTGGATTTTTTGTGCCAAACTATCCTGAACTGACAAATGATGATATTGATTTCATTTGCAGTATTATTAGAGGTGATAGGTGAACTGGTGTAGAAGTTGCAGGTCAGAAAAGATTATAGAAATATTAAATTTTGGTGAACAGCCATGGTGCAACGATTTTTTGACAAAAGAAATGATAGGCAAAGAAACTCGATATCCTTTGGAGCTGGTTTGCTGCGAGGACTGCGAACTTTTGCAATTGAGTTACACCATTCCAAAAGAAATAATGTTTTCTGACCATCAGTATCTTTCTAGTATGACGAACACTCTTGGGGAGCATTTTTTGGATATTGCGAAAGAAAACAAGACATATTTTGATTTGCAAAAAGATGATTTAATTGTTGATATTGGCGGAAACGATGGTTTTCAATTGATGCAATACAAGCAGCTTGGCT
>Ga0209434_1001580_pt1 | contig 10274 bp, 9 predicted proteins | sample ETNvirnome_2_300_FD_184068 | JGI IMG/M metagenome (GOLD analysis project Ga0209434, IMG submission 184068) | Marine viral communities from the Pacific Ocean - ETNP_2_300 (SPAdes) (version 2) | ecosystem: Environmental > Aquatic > Marine > Oceanic | place: Pacific Ocean | collected 2013-06-22 | reverse complement strand
AATGCAGGATTTTTCTGGTGCGATAGATCATATTTATACAATAATGAAAGATCACTGGTCTGAGGATGAGAAATGAAATTAGGTCTTTATGGTGGGGGCTTTAAGCCATTTCACGCAGGTCACTTTGCAAAGCTAAGGCTTGCACTTGAAGAAAATAATCAGATTTTTCTTTTGTTTGGAATTACTAGGCAGCGATATAGTACGAGCAAGCGAAACTTTGGAAAACCTTTAAAAACACAATATAGAACTTTTGGATCAGGGCCGGATGCTCGCGAGTATGTTCAGCCAATGCAAGAGCTTGTGTTTGACATTTATGAGAGAGAACTTGAGAAAGTATACGATAAGCTGGAAGTGTTAAATGTCATGGGATCTCCTATTATGGAGATAAACAAAACTCTAGATTTATATGCAGCAAATATTGCTAATGAAGGCAATGTTGCTCTAGTCATTGCAAATACACCGTATACGAATGTTCAACTTGGAAATGTTGATCAAATAAACGTGTATGCAGGTGATGAAGAGATTGCAAATCAGTATATTGGTCCTATAAACTCTAGAGCAGACAAGGGCAATGAGATTGGACAAATTCTTAAGGAACTAGTTGAATCTGGAATTATTAATTTTATATCTGACTATTATCCAGGAACTGACGAAGATTTTATCGTAACACATGGAACAGAGATCAGAAGCTATCTTGAGTCAGACGAAGAGACATTTAGACGATTTCTTCCTGATATAACCGGTAACGCTTCTAGAGACACTGAGATAAAGGATGAGATAATAAGTGCCCTAAGAGACACATACGATATCTCACAGAGAGACACACTAGGCTCAGTACAGGAGTCATTTTTTATGCCCATTATAACTGACACTACAATTGCAAGAGCTGCAGCTAGATTTACATCACAACAGATTGTTGAAGAAATGTCTGAGCCGGTATCAGATACAACACCATCAAAGCCTGGTCGAGAGGCACACATCTATCCTCTATATGAACCACAGGCGATAAAAGATGCTGCAGGAAAGACTATCGGCTGGAAGTGGCTACCGCTTAGCGACATTGTAGAAATAGGTCGTCTTGCGCTAGGAGCGGAATTAGAAAATATTCAGGAGAAGATGGATGGACAGTATTTTGGCTTTACTGTTATAAATGGTGAGCTAAAGATATTTACAAAGCAGAGTCTTATAACTGATGCAGATCTTAATAAGTTTCTTGTCAAGCTTCAAGATGAAGAAAATCCTACGGGTATGAACTTAGCTGCCATGGAGGCAAAATATTCTAAGGACAGTGTTTCTGGAATTAGAGAGTCATTTAAGGTTGCGTACGAGGCTATTGAACCCGTTGCACTACCCTACCAGGATTCTTTGTTTAGAAATGGTGAGGTGATTGTAACTGCACAGGTTCTCTATGGAGCAAGTAGAAATACTATCGTGTATGATGAGAATTCATTACGATTTATCTCTCCTGTTTCTTTGACTCCGGATATTGATGTTGACTATTCAGCATATGATGAGTTTGTCTCTTTAGCTAGAGAATCGTCAACTGAGGCATTTAAGCTTGATACAACACCTATTCCGCAGCTGATGGCAGGATTAGAAAGAGACGATGCAGAGATAGCAGAGATTGAAGAGAGTTTACTGGGCCTGTTGGGTGAGTATGGTCTTGACTTATCTAACACTGTAGGAGACTATGTTGAGATAGCAATAAGCAGACTAATCTCAGACAGGTATGAATTTTTAATTCCCTATGCAGATATCATTGCTACTAGATTTTCATTAGGAAAAAGTGCGCTAAGCAGCGTACCAAAAGGCGAAATAAGGAATAAGTTTAAGAAAATTAACGACATAAGAAGACCGCTAGTTGATGAAGCAATTATACCTTTGGAAAATATCATTCAGAAGCTTGGCATTATGGTGATTGACAAGCTTGATCTCGCATTAGATGCAAGTAATCGTGATGATCTTATTGGATTTGTCCAGACGGCAAGAAATGCATTTGAGTCTGGTTTTGATTTTGGCTTAGGTGATGACGACTCTAACGTGCTAGAGAAGATTCGTGTTGCTCTCGATAGAATAGTGGAGAATGAGGAGTACTTTAAGATAGCAACAGAGGGAATTGTCTTTACATATCAAGGAAAGACATATAAGCTAACCGGACTTTTTACTCCAATAAATAAGTTGCGCGGGTTTTTTGCCTATGGACCTGCATCTCTTCCAGAGGCCGAGGTTGAATCAGGCTTAACAGATAAGGAAATTGAAGCGATTAATGAGGTTCTTCGAAATCTGTCAAGAAGACTTATTCGAGAGGGCGGCAATGCATTTAAACATCCAACTGAAAAAGACGAGAAGGGAAAACCGCGCGTTGTTACATCATCAGATAAGATGTCTAGAGATGTTGCTGAAAGAATTATTGCTGATCTCAAGACTAATGTATTTGATGGTCTTGGTCTAGGTGTGGAGAAAGAATCATTTGGTCGCGGAGGAAGCACGCGAAACACAGCACGCGGTTCGCAGGAAATGTATGTGGGAACAGATTCACTAGGAGATATCGATCTGATCATCAAAGCCCCTGAAGATATTATGAGAAAAATGATAGACGATACTTATGAAGAAGCTGTTGAGTTTAGAAATCCAAACAGGATAGAGGTGCCGCCTCTTGTTAAGAATCCGTCCAAAGAGTATAAGACAACTCGAAGCAATCTGATGTCTAAAGTAAGATCAATGACAAAGAGGATAGAAACTGTTAAAACAGATCAGCCTAGTGATAAGCTGGGCAAAGAATTTAGAGATGCACTCTACATCACGCTTCGTGATCACCCATACTTTCAACCCAGTGTTCACCCTGGCATTCCTGAAAATGTGATTCTGCCAAGTGAAATTATTTTTCTTGCTGTTAAGGATGACTCTATGGAAGAGCCAGTTCAGGTCGATGTCCTCTTGAGCCACCCCGATGTCTCTCTAGAGGATACTGAGTTTGAACTAGCAGGCGGTGGTCAAGGCAGTGTAAAGGGAACCTATAGAAATCTGATATTCGGCTTGCTCGCAAAAATTATCGGTGAGCAGGAGAGCAATGAGACAGGTAGAAATGTTAAGATAACAGTTCGAAATCCTGGTGGATACACAAAAAGAGTTGAAGGAGAGGACACGATTCGTGTGAGAGATCCAGACGATTATCTTCCCATGATCGGGGTTGATGCAGGAAAAAATAACCTATGGTCATACGAGGATCTCGTAGATTACATGCGCAGCAAGAAAGATGATCCAGATACGTCGTGGTGCAGTGACTGGGATATTCAAGGTGATTCAGGCTGTACACTGTCAAGAGGTGAGCTTTTTAGCATGGTCCTGGATAGATTCAAGGATTATATTCCGGGTTATCTCCCCCCAGACAAGACTCAACTAGCTCTCGATTATATGTTCGGAGAAATAAGTGAGAGCGCAGCCGCAGAGCTAAATTTCAGGAATATGGTGAGACATCTGATTAATGAAGAAGCAGGCGGTGGAGAAAAATCTTCATTTCCCTTTACTAAGATTACGTGGTCAGATAAGTTGAAAATATTTTCATCAGGAAAGTGGAATCTGTGGAATGAAAGGACTTCTGCGAAAGCAGATGGCGGACATGACCCAGAGGGTGCTGAGAAAGCAGTTGCGGCTATGGAGAACCTAATATATCTAAGCGGCAAAGGATACGGCTTTGTTAAGCAAGAAGACGGGGGTGTTCTTATTCATGGTGAAGGAATTAATGCAAAGCTTGATGCTGACGAGGCGGTAGAATATATTATTGGAATAAGAACAAGCCAGGATGAAAGCGGGCCCAAATTACCTGAAATTAGAATAAGACATGTTGCCGGAACAGAGCCTTATGACTTGGAACTAGTTGATCCTAAAACACCGCTCGAAGTTAAAAAGATGCAGAGTACAGATAAGCTTGCAAAGCTTGGGTCTGCAACTGGAAGATTGTTTGATAGGCATGTAAAAATTATAAGACCTTTGAGAGCAGCCGGTCAGATTGCACAAAGATTTATAGAGTCTGGTAATATAGTAGATTCTAAAACTGGTAATGCTCTCATTAGAGAAATAGAGAACCCACCAGAAGGAATGGATGTAGAGAATGTAGCGAATGCAGTTGAGATGATTGATTATCTTTTCAATAAAGTAAAGTATAGCTATTCTAAAAAAGAGCTTCCCGGTATTATTATAAAGGTGGAGGGTGGTCAGATACCCGCTGGTATGATAGCAAAAATTAAGAGAGATGATCTTCTTAACCTTAGAGATCGGGGAAATATTCTTGATTTATGTAAGAAGGTGCTAAATGATAATTTAGGAGATTACTCACCGGCAAAAGATAAATCATCACTATGGACTGCGTCGGAGCCTTGGCTTCAATCTAAAGATGATGTTGTTGATATAACAGCAAATGCTGGTGGAGCGGAGTATGAAGGAAAAGTATCCCTTGAATATTTTTATGATGATTTGATTTTTAGATTATTCGATCACACTAAAGAAGGTGTTGAAATTGATGAATCACTAATCCTATCTTATACGCAGTGCATGGAGATGATTTCTGAAATATACTCATCTTTTGTGAAGATTAATGATAGACAGGGAGCGGATGCTTTTGAAGAGTTTATTACCAAGCTCGGTGAAAAAAAATATGGCGGCTTCTACGGCGTGACTTCTAATCACTATTATTCTATGCCATGCGACACAACTCATCTAGACGTGTACGGGACAACACAGGGGTTTAGAGCAGTACTTTTGATGAAAAGTATCCCTTCTGAGGGTCCATCTATTCGTGATGTAAGTTTTAAACATACAGATGAAGAAGAGGTTGATCTTGAAGTGGACCTTCTGGAACCAGAAAGTGAGGATGAAGAGATTAGTAACGATATACTTGATATCATTGATGCAGAAACAGGACAGGTATATGCTGATAACAAAGCCAAGGCCGATGTAGCAATATGGATGGCACAAAAAGAAGAAGATGGCTTAGATTATGAGGAGACTGATACACCAGATGAGTCTCCTGACCTTGCAGCCTGGTGGGTTCGCCTTAAAGACAGGTAACGGTAGATCGTTGATTCCAGATCGCGTGCTAAAGCAGATTAATGAGGTGTCTCTATATACTGGTGACTGTGACGACTGGGTGACAATCAAGAAGGAGATAATGAAAGGAATACCATCTCATCTCCGAAAGAACTTCTCCCGTCGCGATCCTATATCTAAGGAGCAGACACCCAATGATTTTGACATCTCTGTTATTGATTACTACCGTGAAATTACAGGTATAACGCTAAAGATAAGATCCATATCAGAAAGAAAAGAATGTGGATGGCTACTTTAAAATAAAACAGTTAACTTGTCTGGGCTCTTTGGTATATTCCTGTTAGGAGGTTTATATGGATACCAAGTGGATTCCTGAGATAATGTATGAAGAGAATGATGAGGGTCAGTCTTCAGCAATTCCGTTTATAATGGTGCCTGTCAAGCAGGATATGCCTAAGCTTTTATACATCTTTGAGAGCAGGTCAACAGAAAATTTTGAACCAGGACTTGAGGGGGAGGAGGTTCCTATCGTTGATTGGGATCTTCACCAGTATGCAGATATGGTGGTCCTTAAAGAGAATCTTGACACCGAAACCTATGATAAGGTCAGGGTGTGCCTCGGTCTAGAGCCTATGGCAGTTGCTGTTGAGAAGGGAAGAAAGATAACTGATTCAGTTAGATCTAATCTAACCTGAGAAAAAACAGATGCTGTGTAATAATTAAATCATGAAGCGGAGGCTTTTACAATGAATTTTGACGCAGATAGATTGGCTAAGCTGGCTGGATTACCAGTTTCAGAAAGGCGAACCCTAAGTGAGGCAAGCAACAGAAGTCTTCATGATGATAAGAGCGTGTCTGATGAAGCAGACTATAGATTTGGCAAGAACCAGCTTGCTGAGAAGGATAGGCGTTCTAAGCGTCCAGCTGCCAAGGGCGATGAGGAGGATGAGCCGTCGGTGCCTGCTGAGAAGCCACGAAGAGCTGCGCGAAAAGGTCGCAGAGACGAGTACGCCAAGGACTCGGTAAGTAAGTCTGGTAAGCTAGATTTTAGCAAGGGTCTCGGTGAAACTGTAGAGGTTGACGAGAGAATGCTTAAGAGAGAGATATCACGCATGCGCCAGGAGCGACTTCAGGAGAATGAGCTTCGAAGCGTCATTCGCTCTGAGATTAGTTCTATCCTAAAGGACATACGTTCAAAGGCAAAGCCTACACGAAAGGTTGGCCATAGAGTAAAGGATCAGTGGAGTGGACTCACGTCAGGCTTTCCAGGTCCAGGGTTTAGATAGAATTTAGATCTCCATAATAATTTTTAGAAAAAAGATCAGGTTTTGTCTGATCTTTTTTTTTAATTTATTTTATTTGTGTGTATAATACACATATGAATGAAGAACTTAATTTAGATGTTGGGCAGATAGTTTATCTTCTCGCGAGGAAAGAGCCGAGAGTTTATCCTGCACTTGTTACAGAGCAGATAAACAAGAAGACACTTGAGGGATCGAGTACGTCATATGTTGTGAGATTGCCAACAAATGATTCTCAAGAGATTGAGCTAAGTAGAATAGATGCAGAGGTGTTTGTTTCTGCTGACGCTGTGAGAAACGAGATGTTAGAGAGAGCGACATCTCAAATTGATAAAATACTATCTGACGTTAATGCAGCTATAGGAATATTATCCCCAGATGCTAGCGATATTTCAGAGGAGTTACAAAATAATGTTATAGCAGAGGGTGATAGCAATTTTGCCACTGTTGACTTAGGCGACGGTAGAGTTGGAAAGGTTAATCTAGAAACTTTAGATAATCTGCAAGGAGGTTTGAGTGAGTAATAGTAGTGAAACACAGGTGTCTACAGAGCTCTTATCTGAGTGGAGAAGCACAGGCGTCATAGGGACAGAAGAAGTAGCGTTTAAGGTGGGAGATTTATTTGTTGCTGAAAACGTGGTAACTAGAAAGCGACGGGTAATAGACCCGCAGGTAAGAGAGTCTGTAACAAACAAGAGAATTCTTAAAGGATAGAAATGGCCTTAGAGTCAAAGATTATTAATTTTGATGATGATTCTAGAGAGGAGCTTCTGTCTGGTGTTACTTTACTTTCAGATGCTGTGTCTGTTACCATGGGACCGCTCGGGATGAATGTAGTTATAGAGTCTCCTGGTGAACATCCCGTAGTCACAAAAGATGGTGTGACTGTTGCCAAGTCAATAAATATTTCAGATAGATTTAAAAACCTGGGTGTCAATATAGTAAAGGAGGCAGCAGCAAGAACTGCAGACACTGCAGGAGACGGTACAACAACGGCTACTGTGCTTGCTCACGCAATATTTTCTGAGGGGATTAAGATGATGTCTGCAGGCTATTCTTCTAGAGATATTGTGAGAGGTGTTAAGTCATGTGCTTCTGAGATAATAGAAAACATCTCTAAAATGTCTAAAAATGTTGAAAGTGAAAAGGAGATAATGCAGGTCGCAACAATATCTGCTAATGGTGAGGAGGAGATTGGAAGTTTAATTACAACAGCAATGAACAGACTGGGAACAGACGGAGTTATAACTGTTGAGCCTGCAAAGGGATTTAAAAGTGATCTTGTAGTCGTTGAGGGAATGCAGATTAACAGGGGATATCTCTCTCCCTACTTTGTTAACAACAGCGAAAAGATGACTGTTGAGTTTGAAAATCCGAGAATATTACTTTGCAATCAAAAGATATCGAGCATACATGATATCTCACACCTTCTAGAGTCTTCTTTGCAAAGCAGCACACCTATATTGATTATATGTGATGATGTTGATGGTGATGCTATGCAAGGTCTCGTTGTTAATGTTTCTAGAGGCGCACTTAGCGCCTGTGCGATAAAGGCACCAGGATTTGGAAATTCACGCGTAGGAATGCTTGAAGATTTATCGATGATGCTTAGTACTGATACTGTCAGTAACAATGATGAATCATTAAAAAATGTTACCCTGATGGAGCTCGGTACATGTGCTAGGGTCATTGTAACTAGATTATCTACTATATTTATAGACTGCCCTGCAACAAAGGAATCAATTGATGAACGTGCAACTTCTATAAAAGATGTTCTTAAGAATCCACTCTTATCAGATGATGAGATATCTGTTCTAAGAATTCGTCTTGCAAGACTGGCAGGAGGTGTTGGTGTTGTCCGTGTCGGTGGTGCAACTGAAGGAGAGTTGATTGAGCGAAGAGACAGAGTAGATGATGCGCTGAATGCAACTCAGGCAGCAATTGAAGAGGGGATAGTTGCCGGAGGAGGTGTGTGCCTTCTTAACGCAATTGCTTCTGTATCTATTGATGGGTATCCAGAAAATGAGAAAGCTGGCGCACGTGTTATGAGACTGGCTTGTTATTCACCTATTTCAACTATAATTAAAAATGCCGGCGGCTCTCCAGATCTCGTTATATCAAAGATAGAAGAGCTAGACTCTCCGGACATTGGATACAATGTTTTAAAAGAGGAGTTTTGCAACATGATAGAAGCTGGAGTCATAGACCCGTCTAAGGTAACTAGGTGTGCAGTTGAGAATGCTGTCTCAGCAGCATGTACTCTTTTATCTGTAGGGTGTGCAATGATTTCAGATAAGATAGAATAAATCTAAAAGTCTTTAATAAATATAACTAAAGGCTTTTATTTTGAAAAGTAAGCATATGATACTAGAAGAATATATCAAAAAGATTATTCTACAAGAGTATGAAGAGACGAGACTAGACAAAAGTCTTGTCAATGTAAATCTCATGCTCAAGTTAGATGCCAAAGTTCATGTCCCAGATACCCTCACGAGAATTAGAATTTTACCTACAGTCTCAGTAGTCGGACAGAATGGACCCGTTGATAGAAACAAACAAGGCGCATTATGTGAGGTGTATGTAAAATTTTTACCTAACACGTCAGAGACGTACAAGAATCTTCTAAACATTTCAAAGTTAATAAAAAGTCTCCCTGGCGTGAAATCTGTAAAAGTTGTAAGCCTCGGAGGAAGAAAAGTCACTTACAAGGGTAGACCAATAGTTGTTTAAAAAGGCGTGTAAAGCGTATTTTACCATGTTAAAATATAAATGTAAGTTATAACGGAGAACTATAATGAGCATTTCTAATGACCTAATTTACCTTTCTGATTTTGATCTTAATAACAAGCTGTATGGTATTAAGCAAGATATCAGATCTGTCTATAAAACCTGGCGAAAAACAGGTGATAACAACTTTAAAACAATGGGTCAGGAGCTAGAGACTGACATGTGCTATCTTCAGCGTGAGATTGAGTGTAGAAAGGCTAGGATAGTTGCTCACGAGAAGTATCTTGAAAAGCTTGGAAAAGAAAAACTAAGTAAAAGAAAAAATTAAAAAATGGCTTGTATGCCTTTCCTTTTGCTGAATGGTGATTAAATTATAGTCATAAATGCTAGGCTGGCGTGTAAGCCATAAAAAACTAAGTTATAATATAAACATTGGAAACTAAACATTGGAAACTAAACAAAGGAGTTAAATTGTGAGTTCTTTACTTGACACTTACATGAAAAATGTTGGAAAGAGACCGCTTCTCACTCGTGAGCAAGAGGTAGAGCTTTCCAAAAAAATTGAAGCTGGTGACAGCGAGGCGCGTACGGTGATGATAGAATCAAATCTTCGTCTTGCTATTAGCATCGCTAAGAAATACTATAAGAGCGGATGCTCTATGGAAGATCTAATTCAGGAGTCAAATATTGGTTTGATGAAAGCAGTTGAAAGATTTGACTGGAGAAGGGGATTTAAATTTAGCACTTATGCAAGCTGGTGGATTAAACAGGCAGTAAGCAGATATGTTTCAACTCATAAAAATACAGTCAGAGTTCCTTCTCATGCTGCATCACTGGCGTGGAGAGTAAAAAATCTCATTAATGAATATGAGGATAATATGGGGACTCGCCCAACAAATCAGGAAATTGCTGATGTTTTGGGTGTTACGTGCTCTATGGTTGTGTTAAGCTTGGAGTCTCTTAAGCTTAATAACCTCATCTCTCTTGATGCATGTATCGGAAATGAAGAAGGCGGTAGAAGTATTGCTGAAACAGTTGAAGATAAAAATTCACTAGGCCTAGATGATATGATTGATAATCAAAAAATTAGAGAAGTAATTGTTGCTTCTCTTTCTAGGCTATCTCAGAGAGAAGAGCAGGTTCTGAGATTGAGATTTGGAATTTCTGAAGTGGAAAATCCAGAAAGCTTTGAAATTAAAT
>Ga0209434_1001578_pt1 | contig 10278 bp, 10 predicted proteins | sample ETNvirnome_2_300_FD_184068 | JGI IMG/M metagenome (GOLD analysis project Ga0209434, IMG submission 184068) | Marine viral communities from the Pacific Ocean - ETNP_2_300 (SPAdes) (version 2) | ecosystem: Environmental > Aquatic > Marine > Oceanic | place: Pacific Ocean | collected 2013-06-22 | reverse complement strand
ACCTCCATCAGAATCATTAAAAATTATTGATGCAAACTTGGCCTTCAATTCTGGAGAAGCTCAAAATATCCCGTTTGATGACAAGTCATTTAATTGGATAACAAGCCTGCATGCAATTGAGCACTTTGGCCTAGGCCGATATGGGGATTCAATTGATCCACTGGGAGATATAAGGGGATTAAAAGAAATATCACGTGTCTGTAATTTAGATGGTTGGTTTCTAGGGTCTGTTCCGATAACAACAGATGAAAAAGAACGTGTTGTTTTTAATCGTAATAGGATTTATTCGGTCAAAAAAATTAAATCAATGCTTGAAGATAGCGGTTTTTCTATTTGCCATGAACATTGTGTTGTAGCCCCATTAAAAGATTACGGTAGTAATAAAACATTAGGATCGATTTTTAGTATCAAGGATTATGAAGACCTGATGTATCGCCTCCCACACCCATATGAGCCTGATGCTGTTTATATTTGGTTAGCAACAAAAAAGCTACGTCGTCCAACCCGAACTTAAAGACCAACAAATGAGAGGTATGAATATAGTATGCAAAATTTACCTAAGGTAACCTTCGGAATTGTCAACTGCAACAGGCTCTTTTATTTGAAGAGTTGTGTTGAGTCACTGTTATATTGCACAGAGGACTATCCCAATAAAGAAATTATAATTGTTGATAATGCATCTAATGAGGAGGGAACGGAGGAGTATTTACGTGAGAAGGGGGGACAGGGCATAAAAGTCTTTAGGCAACAAACCCGTGATCCCTCTAATGAGTTTGCTCATGCACTAAATTTAATTGTAAGAGAGTCGACCGGTGATTTTGTCTGTCCACTTCAGGGGGATATGCAATTCGTTATCAAGGGTAAATGGCTTCATGAATATGTGAATTTTTTCCAAGAAAATGATAAAAATATTGGGTGTATTTTGTTTGATGCACAACGATCTGTTAGGAACAGTGCGGACAAATTTTCTGATCCCATGGGACAACAGTTTAAATTTGTATATAGCTTGATTAGAAACCCTATTAACGGCGCCGCGGATGTAATGTATAGCCGAAAAATAATCGAGCAGATATACCCATGGAATGAATCAAATATGAGTCATGAAGGAGGAGAAGATTCTGAAACCAAGATGGTTAAAAAGGTTTCGAAAATTATTACCGATCATGACTATAAGCTTTTCTGTACGCTACCAATACTTCCGGTTTCGGTGGCCATAAACACTGATCCACGTGGAACAAATGCTCGTGTAAGAGGCAACAAAAGATATGGGGCTTATTGGCCGGCAAAGGTTGACTACAGGTATTATGAAATTTATGAATTTGATAAAGCCCAGGTCCTAGGACAGCCTAAGCACTTTGACCCTGAAGCAGAGCCCATTCCCATTGGAATTGAACACATTGCTAACCCGGTTGGGTGGAAAAAGCCGGTGGATGCCGGCGGGAATTGGCTAAAGAATCCGATTGACCCAAAAATAGCAAACCCATCAGACTATACAATTTTATATGAAGACACAACAGTTAGCGTTACCAGCGAAGAGTACTTGGATGAGTGGCTGAATTCAGAATGAGAATTTTTTGTCATATTCCTAGAGAAAATTGGTTTGCAGATAGGTTCGGATCAGAATTTCAGAAATATTCTGCGCATGAAATTTCACATATAGAACTTAATTGTGATGTTATTTGGTTACTGGCATCTTGGTGTTGGAGACAAATACCACCTCAGATTTTGCAGGATAGAAAAGTTGTCTGTACAATTCACCATGAGGTACCTGAGAAATTTGATCAAAATAGAGAGAATGAATTTAAATTGAGGGATAAATTTGTTGATGTCTATCACGTTCCGTGTGAACAGACGAGGAAATTTATTTCTGAATACACTGACAAGCCTATTGCTAAACTTGGGTACTGGTGTAACAATTATGTATGGCATCCGATGAGTCGTGAAAAATGTAAAAAAGAACTGGACTTACCTGCTGGTAAATTTTTTGTAGGTTCATTTCAAAGAGATACAGAGGGCTCTGATCTTAGGAGTCCTAAATTAGAAAAGGGACCAGATAGATTTTGTGATTATATCGAAAAATTAAATCATGAAATAGGGAATGTGCATGTTTTGTTAAACGGTTGGCGCCGCCAGTATGTTATTTCTAGATTAGAAAAAGCTCACATTCCCTACACATATACTGAACTACCAGACATTGATATTGTTGCTAAGATGTATGCGGTATGTGACCTATATGTGGTTGCATCCAGATATGAAGGTGGGCCTCAGGCAGTTCTGGAAGCTCCGGCAATGAATATACCAATTGTATCTAGTAATGTTGGTATGGCTACTGACATTATTCCTTCTAGTTGTATACTGGATTTTGACACATCATATAATTTATACCACCCAACCGATGAAGATATTTCCATAGCACACCAAAATGCTAAAAAATATTTCATTGAAACCCAAATTAAAAAATACGATAATTTTTTTGAGGATGTGGTGCGTTTATGAAAAAAATACTAATAACAGGCGGAGCTGGATTTGTAGGTGGGAATTTAGCGATTAAATTTACTGAGATAGGTCATGAAGTTGTATGCTTTGACAATCTGGTTAGGCGCGGAAGCGAGTTAAACCTAAATCGATTTAAGCAACATAATATAAGGTTTGTGCACGGTGATATCAGAAACCCAGAGGACTTTATAGGATTAGGATTTAAGCCTGATATTGTTTTAGAGTGTGCAGCTCAACCTACAGCAATTGATGGGTATAAGAATCCATATTTTGACCTCACAAACAACACTTATGGATTGGTAAATGTTTTAGAGTTCTGTAGAAAAAATAATTCTGCATTAATATTTTGGAGCTCAAATAAAGTATATAGCGGAGATTTATGTAATTCTGTGCCGGTCGTCGAAGGTGAAACCAGATTTAGATGGAAAGAAGATGATACCTTTAAATTAAGAGGATGGTCTAAGGATGGGTTCAACACCAAATTGGATCTGAATGGTAGCGAACACTCAATATATGGTGTATCCAAGGTGGCAGCAGATCTGATTTGCCAAGAATGGTCTGGTGCATTCGACATTCCTGTTATCATCAATCGCTATAGTTGCTTATATGGACCCCACCAATTTGGGAAGGTGTCACAAGGATGGATTACATGGTTCATTATTGCTAAAATTCTAGAACAACAGCTAACGTTTTATGGGTTCAAAGGAAAGCAAGTTAGAGATTATTTGCATATTGATGATGCTTGTGACCTAACGTTGAAACAAATAAATGATATCAATAACCACAAAGGGTCATATTACAATGTCGGTGGTGGAATTAACAATACAGTGTCAATATTAGAGCTCAATTCATTGTTAGATAAAATGTTGGGCGTCGACGATCCAGTACTTCATGCTGCGTCTAGACGGAGTGATCAGATTATTTTTATATCCGATATTGACAATGTGTGTAATGACTTTATGTGGAAGCCCAGTCGTAATTTTAAAGACGGACTGTCTGAAATAATTGAATGGGTTCAGAATAATATCAGTGCACTTAAATTATTACTGTGAGGTCAGATATGAAAATTGCAGGTGTTTGGTCGGGTCATGATTGTTCATATTGTGTATTCGAGAACGGCAAACCAATAATACACAATGAGTATGAAAGATTTATTCGTGAGAAAGAGCCAAAGGGAGATTCTATAAAATTTCTCATAGAGAATTATGAGGATTATGAGGAAATAAAATATCTGGCAACGGCTTCTCCTCTTCATGTGGTTAGTAATCACAGTGAGTCATGGGAGTTTATTAGTAAAATTGTAGAAAAAAATGGAGGAAAAATTTATGAAATAGGACATCACGAAGCTCACGCCGCAAATGCATTTTTTTCTAGCAATTTTGATGCAGCGACTATAGTCACATTAGATGGTGGTGGTGTTGAAAGTGATGGCTTCGTAACAGCATGTACAGTGTGGAGAGGTTCCGATAATGGTATCGAACTAGTCGGACGTATTCCTATTCACACGTTTAATATTGGTGGATTATGGACCCGGGCAACAAGATATATTTTTAAATTACAGTCAGGGTGGCCCCGAGGACACCAAGCAGGATCCGTCATGGCAATGTCGGCATTTGGAGACAGTAGTCGGTTCCTGCAAGATTTTCTTAAAATGCTAACTACAGATATCCATGCAGCATCTTTTAAACCCCCTAACCAGCCCAAGGGTGCATATATCCCAGGCGGGGATCCAACACATCCCTACTTGGACCCATGGGCTAAAATAGCTGAGAATAGTGAGAAAAACAAATTTGACTTGGCTGCCGGTCTACAGGCTGCAACCGAGATTGTCTTCAGGAATTTTTTGCAACAGGCATTGAAAGAAGCACCAAATTCAAATTTATGTTTGGCTGGTGGTGTAACGCTGAATTCAGTTATGACGGGAAAAATATGCAATTGGTTTCCGGAGATTACTGGAGTGTATGTTACCCCGACACCACATGATGGTGGGCTTCCTATAGGAGCAGTTCAATATGTTTGGCATCAGGTTTTAGGCAATCCACGTGAGAAGTGGAGTGATAATTTTACACCATACCTGGGAAAAACGTACGATAAAAGTGAGATAGAAGAAGCGTTGGTCGACCGAAGTGACATATCATGGGAGTCAGTGACAGATGATGATGTTTTATGTAAGCTAAATAACCAGAAGATCGTGTCTATTTTTGGTGGTGGATCCGAATCGGGCCGCCGGGCTCTAGGAAACAGGAGTATCCTTGCGGATCCTAGGAATGAATTCATGAAGGATATTATTAATGATAAGGTAAAGCACCGACAGTGGTTTAGACCTTTTGCACCTTCAATTTTAGTAGAAAGAGCCCAAGAGTGGTTTGAAGACAGTGTTGAAAGCCCTTATATGAGTGCAGTTTTACAGTTCAAGAAAGAGAAGCAATCTTTAGTTCCTGCAGTAGTTCACATTAATGGTAGTGCACGACTACAGACTGTTAGTAAAAATGATAATGAGTGGTATCATAATTTTCTAGAAAAATGGGAAAATATTTCAGGTGTTCCAATTATTTTAAACACTAGCTTTAACGATCGAGAGCCCATATGTGAAACTCCTGCCCACGCCTTAGAGTGCTTCTGTAGGACTGAGATTGACTATCTATATTTTTATGACTACGGAATATTAGTCCACAAAATTTAAAATGAAAGTTCTCATCAATAGAAAACCGGTGGACGGTCCATGGGGAGGAGGGAACCTTTTTGTAAAAGCATTTTCTGAAAAACTACCACTAGGTGGTCACGAAGTCGTGTATGAATTTTCCGATGATATTGATGTTATTTTTGTACAGGACCCTAGGTATTCCGATCTGGGAATATCAATTAATGAGATAGTGGCCTACAAACAACATAGACCACATGTCAGAATTATTCATAGAGTTAATGAGTGTGATGCCAGAAAAGGCACGGCTGACATGGATAATCTTTTACGAGCTACAAGTCAATATACTGACCACACAATTTTTGTAAGTGAGTGGATACGGCAGTATCATATGGACAGAGATTGGGGGTGTAAAAATACTTCTGTCATTTATAACGGTGTTAACAGGGATCATTTTTATCCTCTTCCACCGGCCGGTAAGATGAATAATGGTAAAATAAACATTGTTACACATCATTGGTCAAGTAATCGAATGAAAGGATTTGATACGTATGAGGCAATTGATGACTTTGTTGGAAAATATTCAGAGAAATTTACGTTCACCTACATCGGTAGGGAGTTGGGTACATTTAAGCATACCAGAATAATTCCGCCTAAATTTGGAAAAGATTTAGGAAATGAATTAGCACACTACGACGTATACGTGAGCGGTACAAAGTTTGATCCAGGTCCCAATCATATTTTAGAATCATTGGCATGCCAAATTCCTACATATGTTTACAATTTAGGTGGTGGGGCTGTAGAATTTGCAGGGGAATCACACATTTTTAAATCGATAGAAGAAATATTAGAAATATTAGATTCCAATGATTTTATTATTAATAAATTTTTACCATATGATTGGGGAAAATGCATTGAACAATATGTCAAATATTTTAAATGATAGTATCAGTATTTTAATTTTCAGGTAGGTGCTTTACATGACTTCGTATTTTTTAATATCTCATAGAGGTAACATTAATGGAAAAAATATAGAAAGAGAAAATTGTCCTGACTATATTGATGAAGCTATAGATGCAGGATATCAGGTTGAAATTGATGTTAGATCATCGGAGGATGGGGGTATTTTTTTAGGCCACGATTCAGGCCAATATGAGATTGACTTGGGTTGGCTAACGGCTAGGAGAAACAATATATGGATCCACGCCAAAGATCTGCGAACACTTAATCAATTTTCGAATGATTCACCTGAGTGGCGTGTTTTCTGGCACCAGAATGATGACTTTACTTTAACTAGTAACAATTTTATTTGGACATATCCAGGAAAAGAATTGTGTGAAAATTCGATCTGTGTCTTACCAGAAAGTACCAAATGGTCATCTGATGAATTAATAAAATCTGCCGGCTTTTGTAGTGACTTTATTCAGAATTATAGAAGAGAAAAAATTGAAACAACATGAACAACTTGAGAAAACCTGGGCCGTTGACCTCACAAGACGTAGGGCAGTGGAACAGAAGCCGGCTATCAAAGAATCGTTCCTATATTTTGTGCACATCCCGAAGACAGGCGGGCTTTATGTAAAACGAAAAGCATTTCCAGACTATCCAAATGTTTCATGGTGGGGTAAATTTTCCGGAAAAAAATATGATCACCACCCGTGTGCTTTGAGAAAGCCAATTAATTTAGGAACAAACAATAGAAACCAAAGTCATTCATATGTTGATGATGAATGGTTTAAAAATCCCAATTCACTAGTTTTTGCAATTGTGCGAAATCCATTTGATTTGTACGTTAGCTTATATAAGACACATCAAACAAAGGGCACAATGTCATTTGAGGACTATATCAAGAGAACTTGCCAGCCGGATTTTTTTGAGCCTAAAAGCATATTTGTTGTTGAGTCTACGCCGTTTATGTTCTATCAGATATTCAATGATGAATCAGATTGTACATGTGATCTCATTTTAAGAACAGAGTTTTTAGATGGTTCTTTATTACAAGTTTTTGAGGAAATGAATCTAGATATACCAGACGAAATTCATAAATCTTCTGTTATAAAAACCCAGGAAAGGACATCTGAGTTCAGAAAAGAAGCTGAGCGTGACTATCGATTATTTTATAATGATGAGCTAAGAGAGCTAGTAGAAAATCGAAGGGCACTAGAGCTAGAAATGTTTGGCTATAATTTTGACGGAATATCTGATATGTCAAACCAGATTATTGTTCCAAGTATGAAGTACGATTTTAGTAGTGATTATAGGTGGGAACATCTGAAGGTTATTTAACGTAAAATTATGGAAAGACCTACAATCATAATTCAGGGTAGACTTCACAAAAATTCACTCTCAGCACTGCCTGAATATTCTAAATTTGCAAACATTATTATCTCGTGTTGGGACTATGACAACTTACTGCTTCTAAAAAAGTATAATGCTATTATTTATTGTCAGAAAATTATAATAAATAAAGAACCAGAAAATTTATCTGGACCAAAGGAAGCCTCTTTCGTTGGCGCCTTCCCCGGCTCACCCTCATTGATTTATAATCGAGGGAATAGCTATAAACAAGTATTTTCGACATTATCAGGTCTGGAAAATTCAACCACAGACCTAACGGTAAAATTAAGGTCTGATGAATTTTTTAGTAATATAGATTTCTTATTAGATTTTTTAATAAAGAATGGAGATAAAAAAATAGTATGCTCTGATATCTGTACACCATCTTTTTATGCATTAAATTATGCAATAGGGGATCACTATATTGGAGGGAAAACCACGGTTTTACTCAAAGCATTCAGGTATCTTAAAGATAAAATGGAAAAATTTTCCCTTAAGGATAAAAATTCTTGGTTTCATCGAGGCGGAAAGTCCATGAGAAAGAAGACCAGATTTATCCCAACAGAATCAATAATATGTCAGTCAATTTTAAATTCTTTAGGGCATGTAGATCTTTCTCCTCTTTCCCATGATGAAGGTAGAAAAATTATGAGAAAATATTTTTGTATATTCCCTCATACGAAATTTAAAAGATGCAAATATAAAGACCACGATCTAATTCCAGAACCACCATTTGATAGCAAACGTCACATAGATAACATGACAAAGGTCTAAAAATGATAAACGCAATTTTATTTGACTTAGATGGTGTTTTAGTAGATGCATGTGAATGGCACTACAAGTCTTTTAATAGGGCGTTAGACAAGAAATGTGGGTTCATTATTGAAAGAGATGAGCATCAAGAAATATTCAATGGCTTGCCTACGACGAAAAAACTATCCATTTTGGAAACACAGAATAGAATTTCTAATGATGACTTTGACGAAATATGGAAACTTAAGCAAAAATATACATTTGATATCATTGATAGTCATTCGCAATTAGACAGTGATAAAATAGAATTACATAAATTTTTAATAGAGAAAGGGATTAAAATTGCATGTGTGACAAATAGTATTACAAAATCTGCAAAGATGATGCTAGAAAAAACAGGACAATTTCAGTATATGTCATTTGTAATTTCAAATAATGATGTTAAAAATCCTAAACCGCACCCAGAGGGGTATATAAGAGCCATGATTCGAATGGGAGAAATGCCTGATAATGTTCTAATAATTGAAGACTCAGATAAGGGAATCCAGGCTGCAAACCAGACAGGCGCACATGTTTTGAGAGTCGAAAATGCTAAGATTGTTACGATACACAACATTAGAAAAATACTAGAAAATGAGTGAATTTAAATACGATAACGTCACTCTCATTATTCAAGGTTCACTTAATGAGATGTCACTGTCAAACATTGAGAACTATAAAGGGTTGTGCAGAATTGTCATATCCTGCTGGACCAATAATGATTTCACTTTATTCGAAAAATATAATGTATCTGATGTTGATATAGTTGTTTCACAGGACAGTGCCGAAATAATGCCGGCGCGCTCAAAGGAAAGATATATCCAGAAATATAGACAGCCCATCAAGATGATGCCTAATAATATAAGGTTACATAGGGCTTCGACTTGGAACGTCTGTAATGCATATAGGCAGGTAAAGACGATTCTCGAGGGTGTTAGAGTTGCGGACACAGAATTCTGCATAAAGGTAAGAAGTGATCAGTCATTTTCAGATATATCATATTTTATTGATAAGACAATTTCAGCCCCAAATAAAATGACATGTATTGACCTAGGTTTCACATGTGATAATTTTGTGAAATACGGAATTGGTGATCATATCATTGGGTGTCGAACGGATGAGTTTCATGATGCTCTTACTATGATGAAAATGCACCTTGAAAGAGCATCTTTTGCGAGAAGATATTCACCACCCAATCCTGGATACGACTATGTAATAGGGGGTGAGTATTATGACAAAAAGACAAGAAATATGGGTTTTGAGCCTCAATTTGGGCAGTGCTATCTTCTTGCAAAAGGAATAACACCAGATTGTGAAAATTCAAAAAAGCTTGTAATGGAAAACTTCAATATAGTTTCACATAAAGATCTCGGAAAATTTTATATAAAAGAAGAAAATATAGAAAGGTATACACAGTTACGGCTCAGTCCAGCAGAGGGTGGGTTTATATCAAGTTTTGATGAACTTTAGTCATGAAAAAAATTAAGTTACTAATACTGGATGTTGACGGGGTCATGACCGATGGTACCAAAACATATGACCTGGAAGGGAATGTTATTTCGAAACGATTTGCCGATTTAGATTTTACGGCAATTAAAAGAATTCTTGGTCGCGGAGTCAATGTTTGCTGGTTGTCTAGTGACAGTAGGGTTAATAAAAAAGTTGCTTTATCTAGAGGAATTGACTTTCATCTCAGCAGAACTAAAGACGGAAAAATAGACAAACGTAAGTTCATAAAAATATTTTCAGAAATATATGACATATGTGATGATGAAATGGCATATGTTGGTGATGACTGGTACGATGTTCCAATTATGCAAAAAGTTGGACTGAGTTACTGTCCGTCTAATTCACCAAACATTGTTAAGAATGTTGTGAACTATGTTTTAAATTCTAGAAGTGGACAGGGTGTTATTTCTGAATTATTGGATTACTGGATTGAGACCGGTGTAATTGTAGAAAATGAGCAATTTGACATGTAAGATATCCCTTCTCGGAAACACTGTCGTAGA
>Ga0209434_1001577_pt1 | contig 10279 bp, 14 predicted proteins | sample ETNvirnome_2_300_FD_184068 | JGI IMG/M metagenome (GOLD analysis project Ga0209434, IMG submission 184068) | Marine viral communities from the Pacific Ocean - ETNP_2_300 (SPAdes) (version 2) | ecosystem: Environmental > Aquatic > Marine > Oceanic | place: Pacific Ocean | collected 2013-06-22 | reverse complement strand
GGGGGGGGGTATCCTAGGCAGCTCGGATCGCAATGCGTTTTCAGAAATTTTGCCTAGGATATTTTGCCTAGGATATTTTGCCTAGGATGCTCGGGCCCGGCCCCAGAAAAGTGAAAATCTCGATTTTTTCTGCTTTTCGGCTCCTCGCCGACCGCCGATCCGGGCCGTGGATGGGTCCAGGCGGCATTCTCAGGGCTTTTTATCTCGCACGCATAGGAAGGGATAGGCCGAAAAGCCGAGCCCTTAAAACGGCTCTCAGCGCCTTCCACGTCCGCCGGCCGTCCTCGATTGTCCAGGTGGCCGGTCCGGATCGGGATCGGGATCGGGATCGGGATCTCGGATCGGGATCGAGCTGGACGGGATCTCGGATCCGGATCGGGATCCAGGTGGACGGGATCGGGATCAAGCTGGACGGGATCGGGATCTCAGGATCTCAGGATCTCCGGATCGGGATACCGCAACTCGAGTCCCTGATCGCTAGAACGAAAACGGCCCGGACTGATTGCCAGTCCGGGCCGATCGGTTGGAAGGGATCGGGTTAGTCGGGCTTGCCCGGGTAGATCGTGATCTCGACCCAGGCGAGATCACATCCATTGGCGAGAGCTTCCGCTTGCTCCTCGAATCCTCCGGAGTACTCGTGCCAGACTGGCTTGACTGCGCACCCGGGCTTCCTGACTTCCATTGACACTACCTCAGGACATTCCGCCCGAAGTGTCACCGGGTTGGGGATCGGGATCCCGCGCTCCTCCGCTTTACTCATTGCCAGTGCTATCAACTCCTCGCGAGTGATCTCGATTCGTACAGTGGTGATACTCATTGTGTGTTCTCCGGATTAAAGGGTTGGAAGGGATCGGGCCTGATCTATTCTTCCCGCTTGATACTGTCGATCTCGTATTCTTCGCACCCGTCCTCGATCTCCCAATCGAGATCCTCGATCGCTTCGGCTTCCTCATATGCGGTCTCCTCGTCGATAGCCTCCACGGTAAAGGTTGCCTCCATTCGTACTAGGCGCGATACCTTGACGATCCATGTGCTGGACTTCGGGTCTTGTGTGTTCTGGGTCATTGTGTGATCTCCGGGCTACAGGGTTGGAAGGGAGCGGCGAGCTGCTAGGGATCGACCCGCGGACCTGGACGCAGGACCGTGGACTGCGAAAACGATCGACCCATCGCGCATGCAAGCGAGGCAATCAGCGCAACCCAGGTTGACACGTTGGGCTGGACATGGGAGCCCACCAGCCGATCGGGTTGCCCGTGCTTCGGGATCGGTGAAACCCTTTCCGTCGGCTGTAGGGATCACGGTCGCGATCGTATTCCAACCCATTGCGCGGGCTCGATCCTCGTGATCGGGATCGTCCAGACTTGCCACAATTCGCACATTCTCAGGGAGACTATCCGCCCATGATCGGATCTCAGGATCCGCCCATGCATGAGTGTAAGACCATCCCTTGATATCGGGCCGCAGCTCGTGCGCTACCTTGATCGCTTCCCTGTACTCCGCGCCATCAGGCCCGACTACATCACCGGAAACATTCCACCGGACAAGGGATCCGATCGGCAATCCGAGCACCCATTGCACGGGATCGAACGTCTCATTTGCCGCGCGGAGTTGTTGCCGGTTTACGTTCCCCTGTTGCGCGTAGCATCCCCCACCATCTCCACCGTCTTTTTTCATTAGGGCACAATCCGGAGGACACGTGATCTCTACCGGTCGATAGGATGCGTATACGGGCTTGCCCTTCGGATCGAACATGCTGGCGATCTTGATATTGCGGGATCGCTTCTTGGTTCCGAATCCTACGCAGGAATAGGTGCGGAGGTTTTCCAGGACGAATTCACCGAATGCTCGCGAGGTATCGGGGGAAGTCTCTACGGGCGGCGCCGGATCGGGGGAAGTCTCTACGGGCGGCGCCGGATTAGGGAAACGTCTCGCGATATAGTCTCGCAGTTCCTGACCCTCTAGCTTCCGTTCTCGTGGGTTGTCGGGGGAAGCCATTACTTGATCTCCGATCCGAGCTTCATTGCCTCGCTTGTAAGACGGGCGATTGCATTCCAGGCGATCGCGTTGTCGGGGTTCTCAGTAAGGCGTTCGGCCCAATACTTGATCGCGTCGATGTAGACCAATCGGAGGGTTTCATTGTGTGCTGGCATTGTGTGTCCTAACTAAAGTGAAGGGTTAGAAGGGTCGCGATCGTGGAGGCTAAACAAGCCACAATGATCGCCTCAATCAGGCGAACAAGGATCTCGATCGTGTCTCTTTGTTTTCGGCTCATTTGGACTCCTCCCCCAACAACTTGTAGAGAAGATCGAGCATCTCCCTTGCGTGGCGGAGATCGGACGCGAGTGTCTCGGCAACGTGATCTACAAGATCCCCACTCTCGACCACCTCGGAAATGTTTGCGAGGGCGATGTCCAGGTGGCCCAAAGTGCCATCAAGAGACAAGTCTCGGAGCGCGATCGCGGCACGAGCTGCAGGTTTCGGCGGAGTCTTACCGGTCTTGAGAAAGCAGGTTTTTTCCGGGTCGATGTGGAAGTACTGTTCCTCGGAGTCGCAATACCAAATCGGTGATCGGCAATGGACGCAGGGATCCCCGTCTTCCGAGGGTCCATCCCATTGATCGATCAAGGTGATCGCGTACCCGTCGGCTCGTGCGAGGGTCGCGCAAGTGTCGCAAATCACATGGTGGGAAGACCATTTCGGATCGACGCGCCTAACGGAATGATCGAAGCGATAGGGCTCCGCGCCTTCTGTCGCGTCGCAACTCTCGCAAGGTCGTATCGGATCGCTGTCAACAGGGAAGGGACACATAGTCTAACCCTCGATCCCGCGACTGAATCGCGGTGCAGTGATCCAGCACGGGATCGGATCGTTGATCTCAGACTCAACCCAATCGGCAAGGGCGTCTACCCGTGCCATGAGTCCCCGCAATTCCAGGCGGTCGGCCGTCATTCCTGCGGCCTCGCTTTCGACGGTGGCGGTATCGGGATCGTCGACAGTCTTGATCCAGATATCGGTGGAAAGGGATCGAAGTCTCCCCTCGATCTCGCGCAACAGTTCGGTGGTTTTTTGTTGGTTCATTGTGTGTTCCTAGTTCAGGCGATTGACGATCGAGAAGATCGCGATCAGGGAAGACAGGAGACTGATAGTGAGTGCAGTAATCATTGTGTGTTCCGGGTTGAGGGTTAGTGATGGAGGATACGCAGGGATTTGTGATCGCACTGGGACAGGTAGCAGGGGATTAGGCGGGTCGATTGACAGCCCTTGCTTGATCCTCGAACCCCATCGGGCCCAGTGCGATCACAAATCGCTGTGTATCCCTTCGGGTTAGTAATGGAGGATCCCCAGCTCAGATCCGATTAGGGCGATCAGGGGAAGCGCAAAGGGAAGGAGGAGTAGAGCTGTGATCATTGTGTGCCTAGGCTCCGCGCTCATTAAGGCATGCGAAGCAGTGGGGCCAGCTAGGGCAAGTGGGGACGGGAGCCCCAAGCCGTGACAGGTAGGTAAGACGCGCAGCGTTCAGGGCTCGCTTATTGTCCGGAGTAGGGCGATCGTGATAGCGGGCGAGTGCCAGGCGGAAAGCTTCCACGATCAACCCGCTACCGTAGCAATAAGGGCAAAGAGAATTGACAGGATGGTGATGGAGAGCATCAGAGGATCACGTGGGAGATCAGGATGATCGCGGTCGCGAGTTGAGCAGCGAGCGTCAAAGCAGTGATCGTGTCAGCGTTGATACGAGAGCTGCTCCGCTTGCGCTGGATCCGAATGGTGATGGGTTGGTTCATTGTGTGTCCGGGTTAGTGGCCGCTTGATCGCGACCGTGGATATATTGTCCCACAGATCGACCCTCCTGTGTAGAAAATCGACACTATCCGCGAAGATAGATCGAGGACCTGGAACCCGGGATCGGGGGATGGTGAAGTTGTTGTGGTGGGTGGTGAGTTGTTGTGGTGGGGCTATCGCGCCGAGCCCGGAAGCAAGAGAGCTGCTAGCTAGCCTGCTATCACTGGCAGGATCCTGTAATAGTCGAGTGATACCGGGCACTTAACCCGGATCGGGCCCCATAAGTTTACATAATACATGTTATCGGACGTTGATTGAGCTAAGTACCTGGAAAGGCTAGGCTTTCCCGTTTCCAGGCGTCGCCCGATCAGGGCCGATCGGCCAGAAATTACAAATCGATCCGGAGATCCAACGCGGTATCCCCCCAGAGATTTTTGACCGTTTTACCTCTCGGGAAAATCCGCGTAGGAGGCTCTCACTACGTCCTCGATGTCGATGACATGGGTGATGGCTGTTCGCAGCTCGTCGTTACCGTCTACCGAGCTTGTCCTCACCCAGTATCGGTCGGCCCATTGCCGAGCCAGATCCTCCCACCCTTGGGACCTGGCTCTCGAGGCGAGGGCTCCGCAGATCAAGCGGGTCCATCGGACGGAGTGATCCTTGTACCAGGACTCTGCCGGCGACTGGAGTGAAGCCAGCGGGTTGAGCCGTCTCGATTCAGCCATGACGCAATTGCGGTAGAGACTGGCAGCTACTCTCTGCCAGCGGCTCCTGGTCAGCTTGGGTAGAGAGTCTCTACTGCGACTCCACAGGATCAGCTTCATTGCAACGCTCTCAGGGACGTCTCCAGGGCTTTTCATTGTGTGCTCCGTGTCAGGGGGTGGGGTTAGGGGTGATAATCGATCCTCGTCGGTCTGAGGGGGCTTCTAGACCCTTCCTAAAGCCCACGATGCGATGGACTCTGCATCCTTCAGCGTCGGAGCGGGCACTCCTTCCAGTCTGGCCGATGCGATGAGCCCTTGTCCGTCGAGGTCTCCAGTTGTGATGCGGGTCCTCTCGGCAAGACGGACTGCCCATTCACCGAATTGCTCCTTCCAGCTCGACTCGTCCTTGAGATCGTGAATGAGCCCAGCACGCTTGACCTGGATGCGGAGCCGGGGGAACTGCTTCCTCACCGACGAGGCCGACAGGAGGTTGCCCTGCCAGAACCCGGTCTTGTCATCGACGTGTGCCCAGTGAATGACGGTGCGGACCTCGTCGGGATCGGCCTTGTCCAGTCGGAGCAGGTAATCGAAGTGGAGAGCCCAGGTCTTGACGGCTGTCTGCCTCTTGCCCTCGGCGTAGTCCGGGCTGTGGGTCGCAATCTGAGTCAGGAGGTACTCGGCAAGACCGGCTGCGTCAGGTGACGGTTCTGTCTTCGGTCTGCCCACCTTTCTGGGGGTCCTGAGTTTCGCTCTGACGCTCTTATTTATAAGTTCTTGTTCTTGGTCTTGATTTCGCATACCGTTTGCGGAACCGTTTAATTTGGCCTTTTTTTCGGGCGTCGGCTTCGCTGCGATCCGCGTTGTTGCTTGCTTTGCTGCACTTGCAAAGATTTTGTCAAACGCGGGCAATAATGATGGCTTCAACCCCTCTCGGAGGAGGGTTAGAGCATCCCCTCTCAGAACGCACTCGGGTAGGTTATCGAAACCGTTTCGCCAACCCTTGATCATGTTCGGGTTTGCGGGTTGGTTGTGGTGGATGGCTCTCGGGAGAAAGATCAGAGCTGGACGACGGCAGATCATGATCATCTCTGCCTCTTCCAACTCCGCAAGGTGCGTCCGCACGTCGGAGGTGTCCCACCCGAGATCGTCTGCTATTGCTCCTGGGCCTAGGGGCAGCAGTCCGGGGATCGGGATCTGGTAGGGAGTGGTGAGGAGGTAGAGCCAGAGGGTCTGGGCATTCGGTTGGGGGCTGGTCAGGTTCAGGAATCGCTCATCGGTCCACATGGCGCGTGTCACCGCGCTCCACCGCTTCGTCATTTGAGATCCCCTGTCTACTGGTATCGGACTTTGGCGCGTTGGTCGATCCAGATCTCCACGTCCTTGGCCCGAGCCCTCCAGGACCCCCCGACGCGGAACATGAAGCTGAGACCCTTTGGATTGCTGGGCTCCTCGCCGGCGAGCTTGGCAAGATCATAGACCGTCCGGGTCTTGACGTTCAGCATCGTCGCGATCTGATGTACGGTGAGGAGTGGTTGGGGGGCGGCTGTGCTCATGTGGGGAACCCTTCAGAATTTGAGGTAAGATGATCATCACCCTAAACGGTCCCGCAAAGGACTACAAGATCCGCGATGTCGAAAGTTGAGAAGATCACCGCCGCCTCGGCAACCAAGGAGGTCCGTCGGGCCGAGGTGTCCGACCTCCTCGCGAAGAGGGTGTCCTACGGTGACGTCAAGAAGAACCTGTCCGTCAAGTACGGGGTGACCCAGACGACTGTCCAGAAGGACATCAAGGTGGTCTATGAGCAGTGGGCAGAGCAGGGCCGGGAGCAGCAGGCAGGGAACCTCTCCCTCGCAGTCGAGAACTGCATGGAAGAGATCCGCAGGATCCGGTGGAACATCGCTGGAAGGCCCGACTCGAGGGGCAACCCGACCTACGATCTGCATCCTCGGGACGAGTTTCGGTACTCGATGGCTCTCCTGAAGTGGGAGTCCCACTTGGCGAAGCTACAGGGGCTCCTGATCGGTCGCGTGGACGTCACCAGCCAGGGTGAGCCCATGCAGGTAGCAATGAACCTTCCAGCGGGACCGTTTGCTGCCTTTGAGTCCGCTTGATGGACCTCACCCTCAACTACAAGCCCTTCGACAAGCAATTAGAGGCCCATGCCCGCCCAGAGCCGATTGTTGGCTACTTCGGGGGCTGGGGATCGGGAAAGACGACCTGGGCTATCGCTGAAGCGTTCAGAAACACCTGTTTCCTCCCCGGAGTCCCCGGAATCTTGTGCTCTCCCACCTTCCCGGTGCAGAGAAAGACCCTCTACCCCACCATTGTCGCCCTGTTTCCGGGAGCTAGCCGCTGGCCTCGAGGACGAGAGAAGGCGCGAGACTGCCTAGGACCCCTGGCTCGGGAGTGGAACGCGCAGGATCGGGTCCTGACTTTGGACATCGGATCCCAGAAAAGCCCCGCCAGTCGAGGCGGGACGGACTGGTATTTCGGATCGGTGGACGATCCGGGCTCCATCGAGGGCGGAACCTACGGGTGGGGGATCATGGACGAGGCTCGTTTGTCCACCCACGATGCGTGGAGAGTGTTCAACGCTCGTATCCGAGACCCCCGAGCACCGATCCACCGCAGATCCATCTCCTCGGTCCCCTCGATGAACTGGATGTACGACGAGTTCGCCAAGGGTCTGCCTGGTCGCGCCTACGTCCGCGCCAGCTCGCGTGACAATCCCTACCTCCCGAAGGACTACGTCGATTCCCTCAACCTCTCGGACAGAATGGCTCGCGCCTATCTCCACGGGGAGTTCGTCGTTCTCCAGGGTGTCGTCTACTTCACCTATGAGCCCCGGCTCGGGGAGAGCCTGGTGGACATGGTCCCCGATGAGGAGGCGGCGAGTTGGGGAGCCCTCGACTTCGGGGGCAGACGTCCATACTTCGCACTCATTCAGGATCGGATGCTCGACGAGAGGGAGGTCGAGGTCATCGTCGAGGAGGTGGTCGGGGCAGACACCCTTGAGACCACCCACGCCTACGAATGCACCCAGATGCTCAAGTCCTACGGGGTGACCCTCAACGACGTGTTCTGTGATCCCGCCGGCACCAGCAGGAACGCCCAGACCGGGATGAGTTCGCTACAGGTCTACGAAGCCATCTTCCGGCAAGAGGGCGTGATGTCGGGCGGAATGAGGTTCACCACAGCCAAGGCCGACCGGCACATCCCTGCGGGCGTCGAGGTGGTCCGGTCCAGGTTCAAGAACCATACTGGAGAGCGCAGACTCTTTGTCGCCCAGTACCTGACCGAGAACGACCGGACGTCTACCTATCCCGACGGGGCTGTTGGGGTCCACGGCGCCCTGATGGGCTACTCCTACCCCAAGAACAAGGCCAACGATTCCATGCCCCAGAAGGACAATCGAACAGACCATGCGATGGACGCGCTTCGGTACTATGCAATCAATCGCCATGGGGTTACTCAGGCTCCGAGCGTTCTGGACTTGAATCCTCCTCCGATGTCAACGATTATCGGGGCACACGCGTGGGTGGACACAGCAGACCACCCCGATAACTGGTAAGGGGCTTCCGCCGTGAGCGAATTCACCACCGAGGACTACGCCAAGGTCGGCAAGGACTGGCCTATCACTGTCTCCGAGGAGGACGTTGCCAGAGCTGCCACCAGTGGAGTGGCTGCCACCGTCTACCCGTCCACCTTCGATCCCACGATCTTGGCCGAGGCCGGGATGCGTCGGGACGCAGGCTACGTCGGTGTCCCCCTGATCGGCGGGACCATCGACCTGGATCACAACAGGAACCTCGACAGCTACGACTGGCGCGGGAGCTACGACGAGATCGGCATCGTCGATCAGATGGTCCGGGAGGATCCAGTAGCCCAAGCCATCCGTCTGGCGTGGACTCTCCCCCTGTTGTCGGTCCAGTGGTCCGTTCAGCCAGCCTCTGACGACCCCAAGAGCATTGAGATCGCAGAGTTCGTCCAGAACTGCCTGTTTGAGCACATGCGGGGAGGTTGGGCGACCTTCCTTGAGCAGGCTGTCCAGTTCACCTGGCGCGGTCTCTCCGCATTTGAGATCGTCGCCCGGTACGACAAGGAACTCGGGGCAACGGTCATCGACCGGCTCGCACCTCGCCTGCCGTGGACGATCTTGGAGTGGCAACAGTACCCCGACGGGAGGTACGGGTTCACGCAGTGCCCCAACCCCGCAGATCCGCCCAAGGGCAAGCGGGTGAGGGTAGAGCAGGACGGGGCAACCCTCCCACCAGACAAGCTGTTGCTGTTCAGGTTCCAGCCCGAGGGCGACAACCCCGAGCCCATGGGCGTCTTGCGCCCCGCCTACTCCTCGTGGAGGCAGCGTCGGACCTACCTGATCCTGGAAGCGACTGGCTACGAGCGCAGCGCCTACGGGATCCCAACCTGCACCGTCGAGCCGGGAGCCAACCCTGGCGATGTCGAACAGGTCAACATCATCCTCCGCGAACTCCGAGCTGGGATCCGAGCCTTTGCAATGTTCCCCAAGGGCTTCACCCTGGAGTGGACCGAATGCCCGATGAAGGCTGACGCCATCCGAGAGGCCCGGAAGGCTGCTGGGCAGGACATGGCACGAGCTGCGCTCTGCCAGTTCCTCTTCACGGGCGAGTCTGCGGGCGCGTACTCTCTGATTCAGGGACAACTCGACCACTATACGATGGCTTTGCAGCATGCTGCGAACGCGATTGCGACGACGATGTCGCAGGGTCCGCACGCAATCATCAAACGGCTTGTCAACTGGAATTACCAGGGGGTCACCGAGTACCCCTACGTCCAGGCTGGCGAGATCCGAGTCGGAGATCCCAAGCAGTTGGTCGAAGCGGTCAAGACCGCTGTCGATGCGGGAGTGGTCACCCCAGACGACCAGATTGAGGCGAAGATCCGCGACGTCCTCTCTCTCCCCCAGAGAGTAGACAATGCTGCGCGGCCCATCGACGTAGACCCTTCGGTGGGTCCTGGGCAGAACGCCCCCGTTCAGCCCGGCGACGATGAGCCCGACGAAGGCTCCCCATCCGACGATCCCATCCCCGAGGGTGGGGAGCCTTCCGCCTCTAGCCGAGGAGAGGAGCAAGCTCGACGGGAAGAGGAGACCCTCCACGAGCACGGGGAGGACTGCGGCTGCCGGCCGGTCTCCCTGGCAGAGGGTCGCGTGGAGATGGACGTCTACACCGAAGGCCCCCGTGGGCGCGAGGTTCGGGCCGCAGAGAGAAGCGTTCGGTTCTCCGAGGTCAGCGGAGTGAAGGATCAGGCCAACGAAGCCATGGCAGAAACGATTACAGAGTGGCGGAACAGTGTGATCCCTGACTACGTCCAGCGGCTTGCGAACTTCCGCACAGTGGACGAGATGCTTCAGGTCGAAGTCCCTAGGACACGCGAACTCGAGGCCAGCCTTATCGACGAGCTGCGCGAGGTCTACAACGACGGCAAGGAGTCCATTGATCGGGAGATAGAGCGGCAGGAGAAGGACCCCAACCTCCGGTCTGAGATCGAAATTCAAGAGGTGCGCCCTCGCCAGGAAGGGGGTCAGGTCGATTTGTTTGAGCCCCCTTTCGCTCTAGCCCGCAGGGGCGCTAGGAAGAAGGTCAAGGCACCGAAGCCACTCCCAGGCGAGCCCGAGAACATCATCGACGAGATATCCCCGGAGGAGGCTATCCGCTCCACCGCAGCCAACGCGGTGAGGGAGGCTGCCGAGCGGGTTCAGAAGGTCGCAATCAATCAGGTCCAGTCCTCGGGGGTCGGCGGAATGCCCCGTCTGC
>Ga0209434_1001576_pt1 | contig 10279 bp, 9 predicted proteins | sample ETNvirnome_2_300_FD_184068 | JGI IMG/M metagenome (GOLD analysis project Ga0209434, IMG submission 184068) | Marine viral communities from the Pacific Ocean - ETNP_2_300 (SPAdes) (version 2) | ecosystem: Environmental > Aquatic > Marine > Oceanic | place: Pacific Ocean | collected 2013-06-22 | reverse complement strand
GGCGGCCGAGGGCATTCTGGATTACCTAGGCGTGTAAAGTGTGTATGCCATGCCGAACAGCACCAGGGGTAGGTCGTAGCGAGGGTCTTTTGTCATGGATGACAAAAGTAGCGCCCAGGGATGGGTTTACAGCGCCCTCGCGCAGACCTACTTCTGGGGCAACTGCGCATCGGCATCCTTTAGCCCGATCAATTGGCCTCCCACTGTTTATGTACAGTCAGTAGCTAGTTATGTGTAGCCAATAGCTAGGGTGGGAGGCAGCTTTAGCTCGCGACCGAGAGCTGGCGCTGTTTCACTTCAAATTGAGCCTTAAGGCGTACTCTGCTATTCTGTCGTCCCATCCTGGTGTGGCTTTCTGTTACGCCTTTTGATCACGTTTCGACAGGTTTTCCATGACACGATATATCTTCGTGACCGGCGGCGTTGTGTCCTCTCTTGGCAAGGGCATCGCGTCGGCCTCGCTGGCGGCGATTCTCGAGGCCCGCGGCCTTAAGGTCACCATGCTCAAGCTCGACCCGTACATCAACGTGGACCCGGGCACCATGAGTCCCTTCCAGCACGGCGAGGTGTTCGTCACCGAGGATGGCGCCGAGACGGACTTGGACTTAGGTCACTATGAGCGCTTTATTCGCACCAAAATGACCCAGGGCAACAACTTCACCACCGGCCGCGTGTACGAACATGTGCTACGCAAAGAGCGCCGGGGTGACTACCTGGGTGGCACTGTGCAGGTCATTCCGCACATCACTGATGAGATCAAGCAGCGCGTCTACGCTGGAGGCGAAGGCTTCGACGTGGCGCTGGTGGAGATCGGCGGGACGGTTGGCGATATCGAATCACTGCCGTTCCTGGAGTCCATTCGTCAGATTCGCAGCGAGCTGGGCGCAAGCCGCGCCATTTACATGCACCTCACCCTGGTGCCGTACATCAAGACCGCTGGCGAAACCAAAACCAAACCGACGCAGCACAGCGTAAAAGAGCTGCGCTCCATCGGCATCCAGCCGGATATTTTGATTTGCCGCAGCGAAGTGGAGCTTGAGGAGAGCGAGCGCCGCAAGATTGCGCTGTTCACCAATGTGGAAGAGCGTGCGGTAGTGCCGCTGCAAGACGCCGACACTATCTACCGCATTCCGCTAATGCTTCACGAGCACGGCCTGGACGATATCGTCTGCGACAAGCTGCGCTTAGAAGCTGAGCCTGCGGATCTGTCGGAGTGGGTCAAGGTACTCGATGCCAAGCTGAACCCGCTGAAGTCGGTCAGCATCGCCATGGTCGGCAAGTACATGGAGCTGCTGGATGCGTATAAGTCGCTGAACGAAGCGCTGATCCACGCGGGTATTCAGGGCCGCATCAAGGTCAACGTCGACTACATCGACTCTGAAGACATCGAGCGTCACGGCACCGAGCGTCTGGCAGGTAAAGATGCCATTCTAGTGCCCGGCGGTTTTGGCGAGCGCGGTGTGGAAGGCAAGATTCTGACCGCCCAGTTTGCCCGTGAAAACAACATCCCTTACCTGGGTATCTGTCTAGGCATGCAGGTAGCGGTGATCGAGTTCGCCCGCAACGTGGCTGGCTGGAAAGACGCCAACTCCACCGAGTTTACCCACGATACCAAGCACCCGGTGGTGGGGTTGATCACCGAGTGGATCAATGCCGAAGGCAAGATCGAGCTGCGCGACGCGGCCTCCGACCTGGGCGGCACCATGCGTTTGGGCGGCCAAGTGTGCCATCTGGCCGCTGGCAGCAAAGCCCGCGAAGCGTACGGTGCCGACGAAATCGTTGAGCGTCATCGCCACCGCTTCGAAGTCAACAACCAGTTCATTGATGAGCTGGAAGCTGCGGGCCTGGTGATTTCGGGCAAGAGCGTCGATCAGTCGCTGGTCGAAGTCGTCGAGCTGGCGGATCACCCTTGGTACGTGGCGTGTCAGTTCCACCCGGAGTTCACCTCGACGCCTCGCGACGGTCATCCGCTCTTCTCGGGCTTCGTCAATGCCGCACTAGAACACAAAACGGCACGCACCCGTGCCCACGCCGCACCTCAGGAATAAAGGGGGAAGCATGTCTTCTCAGTCCCAATTCCCAGAGCATCACATCAACGTTGCCGGCTTGACCGCCGGCAATTCTTTGCCACTCATGCTGCTTGGCGGCATGAACGTGCTGGAGTCGGCGGAGCTGGCCGATGAAGTGGCGCAGGCCTACGTGAATGTGACGCAAAAGCTGGGTATGCCTTATGTGTTCAAGGCCAGTTTCGACAAAGCGAATCGCAGCTCGATCCACTCCTACCGGGGGCCTGGGCTGGAAAAAGGCCTGCAAATCCTGGCCGATATCAAGGCGCGCTATAACGTGCCCATCATTACCGATGTGCACGAGCCCTGGCAGGCAGCGCCTGCTGCTGAAGTCGCCGATATCATCCAGCTGCCGGCCTTTTTGGCGCGCCAGACCGATCTAGTGGTGGCAATGGCGAAAACGGGCGCTGCCATCAATATCAAAAAGCCGCAGTTTTTGGCCCCGCACGAAATGCGCCATATCCTTAACAAGTTTCAGGAAGCGGGCAATGACCGCCTGATGCTCTGCGAGCGCGGCACCAGCTTTGGCTACAACAACCTGGTGGTGGACATGCTGGGCTTTGGCGACATGAAGCAGACCGGTTACCCGGTGTTCTTCGATGTCACCCATGCTCTGCAGCGTCCAGGTGGCCGGGCGGACAGCGCCGATGGCCGCCGTGCCCAGGTTGCCGAGCTTGCTCGCGCGGGTGTGGCAGTGGGCTTGGCCGGGCTGTTTTTGGAAGCTCATCCAGACCCCGATAACGCCAAGTGCGATGGCCCCTGCGCACTGCCACTGGACCAGCTCGAACCGTTTCTGACCCAACTGTCACAGCTGGACGCGCTGGTCAAAGGCTTCGCCCCCTTGACCATCCGTTAATCGCGGCGGATATCCGTGGTATACATTGGACCTCTCATCGATTAGACCGACAACCAAAGGACACTGTCATGACCAAAATTGTTGAAATCAGTGCGCTGGAAGTGCTCGATTCGCGCGGTAACCCGACCGTTCAAGCCACCGTACGTTTGGAAAGCGGTGCCGTAGGCGTTGCCTGTGCCCCCAGCGGTGCCTCCACGGGCTCCCGCGAAGCACTCGAACTGCGTGATGGCGACAAGGCGCGCTACCTCGGTAAAGGCGTTTTAAAAGCCGTCGAGGCCGTGAATGGCAAGATTCGTGATGCGTTGTTGGGAATGGATGCGCGGGACCAGCGCGGTTTGGACAATGCCATGCTGGAGTTGGATGGCACGGATAACAAGGCGACTCTGGGAGCCAATGCGATTCTGGCGGTGTCGCTCGCGGCAGCCAAGGCGGCGGCCAATGCCAAAGGCGTGCCACTGTATGCCCATATCGCCGAGCTTTACGGTCAGCCAGGCCAGTACAGCATGCCGGTACCGATGATGAACATCCTCAACGGCGGTGAGCACGCCGACAATAACGTGGATATTCAGGAGTTCATGGTGCAGCCGGTGGGCGCCCCCAACTTCCGTGAAGGCCTGCGCATGGGCGCGGAAATTTTCCACGCGCTGAAGAAAGTGCTGTCTGCCAAGGGGCTGTCTACCTCGGTAGGGGATGAGGGTGGATTTGCGCCCAACCTGACATCCAACGCCGAGGCACTGGCCGTCATCAAGCAGGCGGTGGCCGATGCCGGTTATACCCTGGGCAGCGACGTCACGCTGGCACTGGACTGCGCCTCTTCCGAGTTCTACAAGGATGGCCAGTACAACCTCTCTGGCGAAGGCAAGAGCTACGACGCCGAAGGCTTTGCGGACTACCTAGCGGGCCTGTGTGCCGACTACCCCATCGTGTCTATCGAAGACGGCATGGACGAGTCCGACTGGGCCGGTTGGAAAGCCTTGACCGACAAGCTGGGCGACAAGGTGCAGCTGGTGGGGGACGACCTATTCGTCACCAATACCAAAATCCTTAAGCGTGGCATTGACGAGCAGATCGGTAACTCGATTCTGATCAAGTTCAACCAGATTGGCTCGCTCTCCGAAACCCTCGACGCGATTAAAATGGCCCAAGATGCGGGCTTTACGGCGGTCATCTCCCACCGTAGTGGTGAAACGGAAGATACCACTATTGCCGATTTGGCCGTAGGCACCTGTGCGGGACAAATCAAGACCGGATCGCTGTGTCGTTCTGACCGTGTCGCGAAGTACAACCGCCTGCTGGTGATCGAAGCCGAGCTAGGGGATGTGAGCTACCCCGGTTTGAAAGCCATCAAAGGCCAGTAGGTCAAAAACATAGCGTTCGCGTGTAAGAGATCTCTCAAAAATTTGTAAGAGATCTCTTACAAATGCCGACGAAATTCGCTCGAAACCTTGTAAGAAAAAGCGAGATTTTTCACTAATTCAACTTTAAGTGATTGTCTTAGTTGGGTTTTATGAAAGAAAGGCGGGTCCCTTGGGCTCGCCTTTTGCGTATTGGGTCCGATTGAGAAGTTGCGCTGTTCTGCCACAATGCATTCAGGACAAGGGGAGGCAAGGATGCTTCAGGCAGGATGCAACGGGATGCAAGCAGGTGCGCCGGGTGATACAGAGACGTGAGTCCTGGCAAGGAAGTCACCTGAGGAGGTTGACACAGGGAGTGGTCAGAGGAAGTGCTTGGAGCGGGCGGCCTACGGGCCGCCTTTTTTTGTGTAGGCCATTCACGCAATCATGGACGCCTTCCATCCGACTACAAAAAAACCAGCGTAAACGCTGGTTTTTTTGTGGTGTGCTAACACTCTGCGCTTAACGCTCGAGTTTTTCCAGCTTACCTGTTTTGCCATCCCACTCTTCTGCATCGGGCAGAGGGTCTTTCTTCTCGGCAATGTTGGGCCACACTTCGGCCAACTCCGCGTTGATCTCGATAAACTGCTCTTGGCCATCTGGCAGCTCATCCTCCGAGAATATTGCCTCAGCAGGGCACTCTGGCTCACACAGCGCGCAGTCGATGCACTCGTCCGGGTGAATAACCAGGAAATTGGGGCCTTCGTAGAAACAGTCGACTGGGCAAACTTCCACACAGTCGGTGTATTTGCATTGGATGCAGTTCTCGGTAACGACAAACGTCATCTTGCTATCCCTCTTGCGAGACCGAGAAGCCTCCCGGTCGTGGTCAATCGTGAATGGTTATAAATCTGCGGTTTTTTATAAGGTAAAAAGGTATGGGCGACATTCTAGTGGTGCCCATACCCGGCGGCAAGCGCTCGCGCTCATCTGTTGATGCGATTACTGACGCTCATTATATCCATTGTCTATAGCAACTCTCGCCACTGATACAACAAGGTCAGCGCTTCGCGAGGCGACAAGTCGTCGATATCCGCCTTGCCGAGCGCTTCTACCACCGGGTGCGGGGCGCTGGCGAACAGGTCGTTTTGCTGCGGTATCGCAGGGCTCGCTGAGGGCCGCTGCTGCTCGTCGACATCCCGCTGTTCGAGCATCATCAGCTTTTCCCGAGCGCGACGAATTACCGGAGCCGGGACCCCGGCGAGTTGGGCGACCTGTAAGCCATAACTCTGGCTGGCGGGGCCTGCCTCGATACGGTGCATGAACACGATACCATCGCCGTGCTCCGTTGCCGTCAAATGAATATTGGCGATGCCCTCCGCCTGCTCAGGCAGTGCCGTCATTTCAAAATAGTGCGTGGCAAACAGCGTGAGCGCCCGAGCGTTAGCGAGATGCTCGGCGCTTGCCCAGGCCAAGGAAAGCCCATCGAAGGTGCTAGTGCCACGGCCAATCTCATCCATTAACACCAGGCTGTGTTCGGTGGCATTGTGCAAAATATTGGCGGTTTCGGTCATTTCTACCATGAAGGTAGAGCGCCCTCCCGCTAGATCATCTGACGATCCGATCCGGGTAAAGATGCGGTCAACCGGGCCGATCTCGGCGGCATCGGCGGGTACGAAGCTGCCGCTATGGGCCAGCAGGGCGATCAGGGCGGTTTGGCGCATGTAGGTCGATTTACCGCCCATGTTGGGGCCGGTGATGATCAGCATGTGCTGCTTGGGCGTTAGCATAACATCGTTAGGCACGAACGGCGTGTCGCTCACCTGTTCGACCACCGGGTGCCGTCCGGCGGTAATGGTAATGCCGGTCGCGTCCACTAGCTGCGGGCGTACCCAGTTAAGAGCGCCGGCACGCTCGGCAAAAGCACACAGTACATCCAGCTCAGCCAGCGCGCGTGAGGTGTTTTGTAGCTCGTGCAGTTGGGCGTTGAGCTCGGCTAGCAACTGATCGTAGAGCCATTTTTCCCGCGTCAGCGCCCGCGACTTGGCGGAAAGCGCTTTGTCCTCAAACTCCTTCAGCTCTGGGATAATAAAGCGCTCGGCGTTTTTCAGCGTTTGACGACGGATATAGTCGGCTGGCGCATGCTGCGCCTGGGCGCGGGGTAGCTCAATAAAGTAGCCGTGTACGCGGTTATAGCCAACTTTTAGGTTGGCAAGTCCCGTGCGTTCGCGCTCTCTCAGTTCTAACTGAACGAGATAGTCGCCTGCGTTTTCGGCCATGCCGCGATGCTCATCTAGCTCGGCATCGAAGCCATCGGCAATCACGCCGCCATCCCGAATCACTACAGGCGGGTTGTCGACCAGCGCTCGCGCTAGCGTATCGGCCAGCTCGGGGTAGGGGCGGATATGCGGCTTGAGGCTATCCAGGGCGCTGCCGCTGTCGATATCGGTCAGCAGCGCTTCCAGCGTGGGCAGCGTGGCGAGCGCATCTCTCAGTCGCGCGAGATCGCGTGGGCGTGCGCTGTAAAGAGCGACGCGGGCGAGTATGCGTTCCACGTCCCCCACGTCGCTCAGCGTATCCCGCAGACTCATATAGTTGGCATCAATAGAGAGTAGGGCCACGCCGGCTTGGCGGCCCTCGACGATCTCCCGCTGGCGTAGCGGGCGATTCAGCCAGCGCTTTAAAAGCCGCGAACCCATGGCCGTGGTGCAGGTATCAAGCACGCTGGCCAGGGTGTTATCGCCGGTGCCGCCCAGGTTGATGTCGATCTCCAGGTTACGACGGCTGGCGGCGTCGATCACCACGGCATCGTCGCGGTTCTCTACGCTGATCGCGGTCACGTGGGGCAGGCGCGAGCGCTGGGTATCGCGCGCGTAGTCGATCAAGACACCGGCCGCGATCAGTGCCGTGGAGAGGTGCGCGCAGCCAAAGCCACGCAGGTCGCTAACTTCAAATTGGTCGCACAGGCTGCGGGTGGCGCTTTCCAGATCGAATAGCCACTCCCCCTGGCGGCGTAGGCTGCGCTTTTGCGACCACGCATCGGGCAGGGTCAGGCTCTCCGGCACCAGCAGCTCCGCAGGGGAGAGGCGGGTCAACTCGGCGAGCATTTCCGCTTCGCTCTCGACTTCCAGTACGTTAAAACGACCGCTGGAGAGCTCCAGCCATGCCAGTCCCCAGCCAGCTTTTCCGGGGGCAACGGCCACCAGAACGTTATCTCGCCGAGCATCTAGCAGGGCTTCATCGTGCAGTGTGCCGGGGGTGACGATGCGCACCACCTGACGCTCCACCGGGCCTTTACTAGTGGCTGGGTCGCCGATTTGCTCGCAAATCGCCACCGACTCACCGCCTGCTACTAAGCGGGCTAAATAACCTTCCGCGCTATGGTAGGGCACCCCGGCCATGGGGATGGGTTTACCCCCCGACTGGCCGCGCTGGGTCAGGGTGATATCCAGCAGCGCAGCGGCGCGTTTAGCGTCATCGAAAAACAGCTCGTAAAAATCCCCCATGCGGTAAAACAGCAGTACCTCGGGGTGCTCGCGCTTGATGTTAAGGTATTGCGCCATCATTGGCGTATGGGCGGGGCTGGCCTGTGACATGGGCGTCCTGATTGAGCGTGGCGCAAGCGGTTGGCCTGCGGCATGTTCGTTGAGCAATTTCATTGAGAAAGCTAAACGCAGTATTCTACGCTACCCTAAGGTCTTACATGAAGGAGTCACCATGCCCCCCAGCGTTTCTAGCCTCAAGAACCTCGATTTATCGCTGCTTGCCCAGCGGCTGGGGCGGCTTTGCCTTCAGCTTGGCGTTGAAGTGACCGCCGCAGAGTCTTGCACCGGAGGAGGCATTGCCAGCGCCATTACCTCGGTGGCCGGAAGCTCGGCCTATTTTACGGCGGGCTATGTCACCTACTCCAATGCGGCAAAAACACGCCTGCTGGGCGTAGAGCCTGCCATGCTTGACGCCCACGGGGCTGTCAGCGAGCAGGTGGTTAACGCCATGGTGGCGGGGGCTTGCCAGGAAAGCGGTGCGGACGTTGCCGTAGCCGTGAGCGGTGTGGCTGGCCCTGACGGCGGCAGCGATGACAAGCCGGTGGGCACTGTATGGATTGCCTGGGGCTCCTCTGAGCAGCAGCAGGCCGAGTGCTTTCACTTCCCCGGAGACAGGCAAGCGGTACGTGAACAGGCCGTACGCGAGGCGCTGGCAGGCCTAGTGGCCCGGTTGAGTGCTCAGGCGCAGAAGAAATAATCGTTAAAGTTGCCGCTGAGGATTTGTTTAGCCGCTAATCTTTGGCATACTACTGGCTAATTATACAGCTTGTTATGAGGAATTTCCGCATGGCTCAGGAAGACAACCGCACAAAAGCGCTTAATGCTGCACTCAGCCAGATTGATCGCCAGTTTGGTAAAGGGACCGTTATGCGCCTTGGCGATGCGCCACGCGTCGTGATGCCGTCTGTCTCCACCGGTTCGCTGGGGCTGGATATTGCACTCGGCATTGGTGGTTTACCGTTTGGTCGTGTCGTCGAAATCTTTGGCCCAGAGTCATCGGGTAAAACTACCCTGACGCTTTCGGTCATTGCCCAGGCGCAAAAGCAGGGCAAAGTGTGTGCCTTCGTCGATGCCGAGCACGCGCTCGACCCCAGCTACGCTGAGAAGCTGGGCGTCAACCTGGACGACCTGCTGGTTTCCCAGCCGGACACCGGTGAACAGGCGCTGGAAATCACCGATATGCTGGTCCGCTCCGGCGGTGTGGATGTGATTATCATCGACTCCGTGGCTGCGCTGACTCCGCGTGCGGAAATCGAAGGCGAAATGGGCGACTCCCACGTGGGCCTGCAGGCGCGCTTGATGTCCCAGGCGCTGCGTAAAATCACCGGTAACATCAAAAACGCCAACTGCTTGGTGATCTTCATCAACCAGATTCGTATGAAGATTGGCGTGATGTTCGGTTCGCCCGAGACCACGACCGGCGGTAACGCGCTGAAGTTCTACTCCAGCGTGCGCTTGGATATTCGCCGCACCGGTTCGGTGAAGTCGGGCGACGAAGTCACCGGTAACGAAACCCGCGTGAAAGTAGTGAAGAACAAGGTGGCACCGCCGTTCCGGCAAGCTGAGTTCCAGATCCTTTACGGCAAAGGTATCTACCACGCGGGTGAGGTTATCGATCTTGGCGTGCAGTGCAGCCTAGTGGACAAAGCAGGCGCTTGGTACAGCTATAAAGGCAACAAGATCGGCCAGGGTAAAGCCAATGCGGCGCAGTACCTGGAAGAGCATCCTGAAATCATGAACGAGATCGAAACTCAGATTCGTGATCAGCTACTGGCCAAGGCGGAGCCGAAGAAGGAAGAAGCGCCTGCCGCTGATGTGGCTACAGATAGCGATGATGATCTGCTTTAAGCCGCTACCTCCATTGCATGTGCTAAGAGGGAAACTCGATGTTTTCCTCTAATGTGGATGCTTCTGCACGTGAAGTAGCGATTCAACTACTGGCTCGGCGCGAGTATTCTCGCGCCGAGCTGGCGCGTAAGTTACAGCAAAAAACTTTTGATGCCGATGAAATCTCTGCTTGCCTAGACGCCTTGGCCGAGCAGTCGCTGCAGTCCGATGCACGCTTTGCCGAGAGCTTTATACGCTCGCGTATTTCCAGAGGGCAGGGCCTAATTCGCATTAAAGGCGAGCTTCGCCAACGCGGGGTTGACCAGGAAACTCAGGCCGCCGCGTTGGCAGCAGTAGAAGAGCGTGAAGCGGTAGACTGGTTTGAGCTTGCTCGAGAAACGCTGGAAAGGCGTTTTTCCACTCCGGGTGATTCCCCCAAAGAGCGTGCCAAGCGCGAGCGTTTTTTAGCAGCGCGTGGGTTTGATTTTGAACAAATTCGCTATGCTCTTTCCTGTTTGTAGCCCCGCTCAGGGCTGTCTATAACCCCGCTCAGGGCTGTTACTGCCCTAGCTTACAGCGGCTTTCTTCCTGTTTGTTTCTTCTCTGTTTGGGCCGTCTGTTTTGGTTTTGCCACTAACTGCGGCTTTAGTC
>Ga0209434_1001574_pt1 | contig 10284 bp, 9 predicted proteins | sample ETNvirnome_2_300_FD_184068 | JGI IMG/M metagenome (GOLD analysis project Ga0209434, IMG submission 184068) | Marine viral communities from the Pacific Ocean - ETNP_2_300 (SPAdes) (version 2) | ecosystem: Environmental > Aquatic > Marine > Oceanic | place: Pacific Ocean | collected 2013-06-22 | reverse complement strand
TGAGTGATGCTATTCCCTTTACCATAGCCTCATGAAAAGCATTGAGATATAGGGTTCCTTCATAGGTAGCGTCCCTATACATGAACATCATGGCTATGTTATTTTTAAGAATTTGTATTTGAGCTCCAATAGCTTCATTCTGAATCCGAACCATCTTGTCCAATTCACCCCCAGCATTGGCTGTAGATTCCACTGCCTCAGTGAACTCATCAGACGCCTGAACCAAGTGAACAAAAGCCGTTGCACCACGTACATTCAAATCTTGAATCAAAGTGGTAAGTAGCTCAGTATCATTGATTACCCCAGCTCCTAGGACGGCTGAGAAATTAGCCGCTATTTCAGTTAATTTGAGCATGTTACCTTGAGCGTCAGTAACCTCTATACCGAACTCCCTGAATTTAGCAGTATTATCCCCTATACTCTCAGCAAGCTCTGCTAAGCCCTGCCTAAGACCACGCCCAGCGATACCTGCCTCAAGAGCTCTATTAGTCAAAATCTGTAGAGCCCCTAACAGTTGGTCTATAGATTGCCCTGTAGTGGTAAAGAAAGGTAGAGCAAACTTAACAGCGCTTGCTAAATCTTGATACTCAATAAGAGACTTCTGAATAGCATATGCGAATTTATCCGCTACTATAGCAGCCTGATTCATTTCCATCTCAAATCCAAATAGGGTCTGAGTAACAAGTTTCGAAATAGTGTTGTGGTCTCCCTGAACGGCCATGGATAGTTTTAGGGTTTCAGTTAAAACTTCCAAAGATTCCGATGCAGATAGACCAGCTGATGCAAGTTGGTACAATCCTGTTGCCCCGTTTTGCATCTCCAGACCAAAGCGCTGTCCGAACTGAACAACGGTGTCGCCTGTCATAAATAGTTCGTCCCTTGTTACTTGGAACACCGAATTTGCATTCATTAATTCACGTTCAAATTCAATTAGTTCTTGTGTATTTTCATTTAGTTTATAGTAAAAGGCAGCTAGAACAGATATAGATTCACGCATTGCTTCAATAAAGCCCGTTTTTAATTCTACAACAAAATTGCTTGTTGCAGTGGTTAGATATTCTTGGACTTCCGCAGCATGTTCTGCCTCTTTAGCTGTTTGTTCTAAGGCTTCTGCGACTGCTTGCTCGTCTTTCTCAAATTCCTTACTAAGTTTTTTATGGTCATGATGAAATTCATCAAGAGCGTTTCCTCGCTCTTTCTCAAAATGCATATATTCTTTTTCTTGTAATTTTACAATAGCTATTTCTTCTTGTATTCCTTTGAGAGCCTCCGGAGTCATTTTGGCTCTTTGTTTCGCAGTAGCTATTGAATTTTCTAGCTTCAACTTAGAAGCTTGGAGGGCTAATATTATTTCTTTACGTTCGTGTTTCTGAAGATTAGCGAAGTTGACCATCATATTCTCGTAATCTTTGGCGTCTTTCATGTCCTTGCTTACATTTTTAAATAGTTTTGTAGCTGTACCTTTAGATAGTTTAGACTCTACACCTTTCATGGAACTGGCGTGGGCCATCGCTGTTGCTCCTAATTTTTTAAATGAACTTTGGAGGTCGGAAGCAGACTTCGTCGCGCTGTTTGTTATATAGGTAGATTGCTTTCCAGCATGGTCGGCTAATGCCTTTCCAGACCTTTTAAGATTGTCCTTTGCCTGTTTTAGACTCGCTTGGGATGCTTTCCTTCCAGTCTTCCCCAATCTATTATACATATTGGAGGCGAACTTTCCTATCGTTGCCCCTGCTTGCGAAAATGCCTTTGGAGAAGGCATAGCTAAACCTACGGCTACTCGTGCCGCAAAAACTTGACCAGCGAAACCCATATTATCACTAACTACTTATCTTAGATTTCAATTCACTAACTGCGTCCTTTACTCTACTTTCCGAAGTGGTGTTGAGGTCCTGAGGAGCCGACAACCTTTCATATTTTCTTTTCTGTGCCATATACTTATTCCAATCCTGTCTCACAGAAGGTCTGTGTTTAGCCATATCACTTATATCTTTAGCTTCATATCCGTCCATAGAGTGTAAGAGGTTAAACTCATAATAGGCGGCTAGAATGCCTTCTAGTTCCATTCTTGGTGTACTTTTAATTTCCTCCCATGCCATGTGCAAATCCTTCATTAAGGGCACATATAGAGTTACAGCCTCAGGGCTGTTCGTCATCAGATGGGAAAATTTTCTCTACTTTCCTGTTCAATACCCATAATTTCATTAGAAATTTGATATCGTAGTGTGGTTGGTAAAAGAGTCCAGTTTTCCTTATCTATACATGGACCATCGGGGTTCTTTTCATTAGCTTTTTCTAACATAGCCAATATTCTGTTACCACCAATTTCTGTATAGTAGGCCATCTTTTCTTCTTCAGACGCTCGGTCTGAGATAGGCCTGAATTTAGGTTCTTCTTTTTCTACTAATTCACAAAATTGAAATTTCACGTTCTTTTCCCTAAATTTAATTTCTGCTTCTTGCACCTCATCAGTGAGGGCAACAAGGTCTTCCATCGTCCACATTTCTGCTTTAACTTCTTCTTTTTCTTCTTCGGTCATTTTAATCACCTTATATTGTAGAAGAGCGCGAGCTCAAGCTCGCCCCTTCCGTGTGTTTATATCTACAGTTCGGACCCAGTCAAGGCTGTTACAACGGCTGCATTAGTAACCTTAGGAGTAATGTAAGTCATAAACTCCATGGTTTCTTCCGACGTGCCGTCTGCATTAACAGAGACAGTGTGCCCCTGTACGCAACAGCCACGCACGGTAAATACATCCGCGCTTCCGCTTAAAACTACATGAATGCGATATCCAGTATTAATGGTAGGCTCTTGTAGTGACGAAATCTCTGTAGATGTCGCACACCCTTGCCTTCCACCATTATTGAATATGCCGTCCCATGCAATATTGCTCTTTTTCCGAGTGAGGGAAACCGTGGTCTCTTTCTTAATTTCGGCCTTGGTAACTTGTCTCTTACCCACATAGGTAATATCCTCGTCCACCGCACCGATTGATAAGTCAACCCCAGTAAGGTCTGCTTCTGCTGTTCCTCCAGTACCCGTACCCAAGGGTGCAGCAAATGTGTACCCCGAAGCTGAAGTATTGAATGTAACCGCGCCAGCCGTACTCACTAGAGCATAACTCTCTGCCAACGTATCCTCAGTTGTAATATAAACCGAACAATCTCTTCCTAAAAAATATGCCATATTTAATTACCTCAATAGTCCGCCAAGACAGTTTCTGTGACGTATAAAGTATCTCCGTCTGCTCCTGTGCCCATGGTTTGCTGAGTGATAAATTCTATAGTTTCCTCGCTTGTTCCGTCCGCGTTCACACTTACTGTATGACCTTGAACTAAACAATTAGCGAACGCTATACTCTCTCCAGCATCCCCGGTCTTAAGAACAACAAAAAGGCGATACCCTCCTTGAACAGTGGTAGAGTTATTATAATCTTTAGGATTAGCCCTACCATTTGCTAACTTAGGTGCTGCGTCCGTACTGTTACCATAATCGCTCGCTAGTCCCCAGCGCGCACTATGTTTTCCAACTCCATCTTCAGCCTTAGCCGCAAGTACGGGTCCATTAAAAATCATGTCCCACGTATTGTTCTTCTTTTTTCTGGTAAGGGAAACTGTGTACTCATTCTTAATTTCCACCTTCCCTACACCTTTCTGCCCTATATAGGTGATGTCTTCATCAGTAGCACCTATACTTACATCTACACCAGTAACGTCACTAATAGCCGTCCAAGCCGATGTTTCAGCGCCCAAATACAAGCTTTGCGCAAAAACATCCATATTAGTGGTCGAACCCGAATCTACTGTAACAACTGTAGTACCGCTAGCAGTACCGCTCAGGACACCGACGTCCATGGCTGCTGTATTAGATTCAGTACCTATGTAGACACTTACATCTCTTCCTAGGAAATATACCATTTTTTATACCTCTTACTTTTTTGTCTAGACAACAATACACTTCATTCAATATTGTATAATGAATTGTACTATATAAAGCTTATGCTAAAAATTTAAACGTATTGACCCGTTGATGGGTCTCTTGGTTGACTATAGGAATGGTGGGTTCTATCAGATTCCATAATTTCTCGCAGGGTTCGGACTCCGGGTTCTCTAGTTTGAGAGAGGCGTGCAGCTTCGGCTTCTGGAGACCCGGCGGTCATCTTCGAGCTGGACTTATTCCATCCTCCTGTTCCGGGTATTACTTTATGGATAGGGTTATGTGCAAGCTGGCGCCCACCTTTGTAAAAGCCATAATCTGGTACAACCCCTCCTTTCACCTTAGGTTGATTTTGTGCCTCCTGCCACGGAGAATTTCCCCAATCCCGGTTCATTGGTTGAGGATAAGGATTTATACCTCCTTTAGGACCTCTTATAGACACGCCCGTTCCCATTTTAATAATACTTAAAGGTTGTGAATAGTCGTTTGCTGCTTTTAACTTAATTCCTTCGGATTCGAATTTTCTCGCACCCGCGACACCCTCGTGACTTTGTCTTAACTTAAACTTTTTATATCCATTTGGGTCTCTTCCAATAGTAAACCAGAATGGGATACCTATACCTTCCATCATTTTTTGAGTTCTAAAAAGACCCTTATCACCCGCTGCTGCTCGGGCATAGGGGCCTTGAGGCTTATCTGAAACCCTTACTGCATCAACATCATCAATCCAATTGTCAGATATTTTATTCGATTCTTCCATAGCTTCCCCATAAAAATTTGCGAGTTCCGGTTCTATTTTACCCTTGGCCTGACCAAGTATAAATTTAACTTGATTGTGAAGCATCTCAACGGCATCTTTTTTACCTAATATCTCAGCGCCGTCTACAGCGAAAGAAGAGTTTGTTATATTTCCCAACGTAGCCGCAAATTCATTTTCTAAACCTACTCCGAACATCTCGGTCCTACCTGACTTTAAAACCTCTTGGTCTGCTGCTATCTGTGACATCTTCGTAGCCATCTCAAGTTGTTCTTTCGGTGTAAAATTTCCTTGGGCAATAAGGTCCATAATCAAAATTTGAGTATGCGCAGCATAAGTAGTCTTAGAAGATTGAAAGAAGACCGCTGCTTTTGTAGGGTCCTTGGGGTCAAACGTCTTACCCTCGGCAAGCGTTTCAAAAGTGCTTCCTCCTATAATACGGGCCTTCACAGTAACACTTTTAAGTTCGTTATTTCCTTTAAAAGAGGGGCGTATTTTAATATATGCAGCGTGCCATTTATCTATAGGGTATGCGAATATATATGCATTTCCTAGGTCCACTCCCTTGTCACCTTGCAAAAGTTGGTGTTGAAACTCATATAATCGAGAGAACATCTGCCTTGCAAAATATGCCTGAGTTTCCTTTCCTTTGACCTTTGCTCCCTCTGTTTTTTTATGAGCCGCCATAATACCATCAGTTAAAGCACCAAATTTTTTCAGAGCATCTTGAACTTCTTTATTAGCTGCCGTCTCAAGAGCCTTTTCGGATGCCGCGATGTCTGTTGTCATCTTTGGTGTGTGCTGTTGAAACCATTTCTCACCCACCATAGTGGTTGTTTCTAAAGCCCTAACACCCTCTATAAACGAAGCATCTCCAGTTTGCCTATGAAGCATATTTAAACTCATCTCTAAAGCATTACTAGCTGCCTCATTTTTAGCATACAAATCGAAAGTTTCTCCTCCGAGTTCACGAAGTTGGTCATCACTTACCCTTTCTATAGGCCCTATATAAGCGGACTTATCTTTCCATTTCCTAGGCCATCTCTCAGTGACCATCATAGCCAAAGCGTTATGTTGTATTTCTTCCATTACAGGGGTGTTTGCGTCTCTAGTTATACCTTCATCATATAATAGATTTGATATAGTTCTAGCTAAATTTTCTGCTGCTTCTTTCATTTGGTCGCCGGGAGCCTTGTCTAAGTTACGGGTAAGAGACTGGCGAGCCTCTTCAATAGGCCCCTTATCCCAATCTTTATCCTCCGGTCCGTGTTCCGCACCAACACCCCAACCGTTGGAAGGTAGTTTTCTAGACTCCATTTTATAGTGTTGGGAAAAGGGGATAAATGGAGAAAGGCCTATTTCAATAGTAGAGAGGGTCTCCTGACCTATTCCTAGAGATTTTTCTCGTTGCCCAATTTCATCACTTATCGTTTCCTTAAAGGTTTCATAACCTCTAGACCTATAAACTATCTCAGCCATAACGTCAACCCCTCGTGTTCTTGAAAACCACAACCATACCAGTCACGGCTGCCCATACCTCTAGCATGGGCTCATACCCAATATTTCTAAAACCAGTATATAAGCGCTGCTCTACTTCTGTATCAGTCCCAGTAAAATCACAATCCATAAGAACATTAGCGCAATTAAGCATGAGATAATTAAGCAATCTCCTTTGCTTATATGGAGTTCCCCCTACTGTAATAGAGCTCTCTTTATCTACCGCTATATGCATATTAAAGCCTATTCCATAAAGCTCTCCTGTAACATTAGAACTCCCACTAGAAATTGTCTGCCCCATAAATTGCTGTTCTATACCATTAGCCAGCATTTGTATCACTATACAAGGATATTTCAAATCCTCTGTTTCGGGAAATTGACCAAAGACGGTAACATCTCCGCTAGACCAAGCTGTACCGCCTTTATAAGTACCTGTTCTCAAATTATCAATTAATTTTCTCTCTACTACGTTAAGATGGTCAGTTGCCATTAGCTGTAAGCCCTCCTGCGTGAATCGCGCTTGCCGCGCGTGCGAACGGTGTTAAAAATCATGAACTCGTCATTGAGCTCTTTCAGAGAGTGGACATGCCATGATATAGACTTGTAAAACTTTATACCCCTAACATAAACTATATCTCCGTCAGCCGCTCCTGAAATCCCAAATTCAAAGTCTCTAAAATCAGCTTCATAATCAAAACTGCTTCCAGTAGTAACAGTCACAGCATACCTGACTCCATCTCTATAAATAGAAGAACCACTTGCTACGGTACCACTAACAAAGGGCTGGTCTATAGTTAGCCAGCTGCCTGTAGGTATACTTAATGAAGCTGGAGTATAAGTAATAGCATAGTCAGTATCTTGCGTTCCTCCATTAAAGCTCTTAAAGTTACTAAGCTCTATATTACTTGCTCCACTAGCCTTTATCTGAAATTGTATTCTATCACTTTCAAAAGTATTAGTGGCCGCAGTAGTATAATAAAAACCACCATCATAATCAGCGCCTAATGTAGCTGTAATAGTTTGCCCATCTGAAGTAAATGTAGCGTCTGCGGTTCCAGAAGTCCAACCAGATGTTCCCGAAGTAGGAAGTTGATATATGTTACGTTGTCTGTCTATAAACCTGTCCCAACCCTCTATTTCGTTAAAATCAGGGTTCGAAGTAGTTTGCTCAAAATTAGGAAGGCCCTTGATAGTTCTAATATTAGGAGTATAAACTCGTGCTACACCTATAATATTATGGCCTGCCGCTTCTAGCATATAATCAGCAGTTACAGCAGGCCTTATTAAAGAAGGAAGACCGGGATATAAAAGTTCCTGTGTCACAATAGCTCCCCCTTCTACGCCATAATCGTCCTTTCCATAAATAGGTGTTCTGTGATAAGTAACGAGCCGACTCTGTCCTGAGCGATGTCGTAGCTGGCGCAAGACTCGGCCCATATTAATAGAGCCCGGTTTAATACCCTGCGCGCTAAGCATCGTAGCTTACCCCTTGTACCCTTGGATACATGTCTTTGGTTCCGTCAATTCCCTTGACGTTCTTGAGCCAGTTGACATTTCCAAGGAATGGGGCTGCATTGTAAGTTGTTCTCTTTATACTTAGACCAAGTTTCATTAGGAGGGTTTGTTGAGCCAGCGTCTCCCAAACTTCATAGTCCTTTGTATCATAATAAACCTGAAGGTCTCCGATAGCAATCCTATCAACGCCTACGCCATTCTGAGCTAGGCACGATAAATAACAAGTATAATACATTACAGAGTTATCGTAAGTGTTGTTACCATTCAGTGTAAAGGTTAATCCTGTGTTTTCCTGAAACCACTCTACTGAGATATTAGCTAAAATGTCCATAGTAGCGTTATCTAACTCTTCTTGCTCAATACCCGCTAACAAGCGAACCCTATCACGGAACGTTGCGTTCCATGTAACATCAACTGCCATTTATATATACCTCAACGCTGCAATCACACCAGCCATCAGGGTGGCTAAAATACCCAAGCCCCAACGAAGTTGCGTCTTCATGTCATTTTCCCACAATTCATGATGATGAAGATGGTTACTGAACATGGTGTCGAAACCTTCCATCTTGTTGAATACAGTCTTGACGCGCTCGTCCATGCGTATCATGAGCTCGTCGCGCTCTCGTGCATTCATATTTAAAGTATATCTCCTGTCATATTTAAAGGTTTCCTCATTGTGTCCTCGATATATAATGCCATCCTGCTCCTTGTGTAGGGTTTCCATTATATGTAGCCCATACAAACTCAAACATAACATTTTGGTAATTAGGTACTGGCCCAGTCAGCCCTGCTGCCGTTGCGCCAGTAATGTCAGGTGCCGGGGGTGTAGTTCCAGCCCACGTACCCTGAAGAAGAATTTTTCCCGTTGTGTCCCCAAATCCGTCTCGATAATTACCTACAGCACAACACAATATGGTAAACTTCTCTCCTCCGAAATTACCATCTGGTATTACGACTGTAGTAGTGACGTCACCTCCCGTAGTAGCTGTCGCAGGGCACTCCCAATAACCATTTTCGAATCCAATGTTATTTGTCGTGCCCTCTGTTATAGTACCAGCCTGCGAACGAATGGTTCCAGTTATGCCAATAGTGTTAGTGTCAAGGTCCATTAAAGTAGCCGTGGATGTAGCTAACCCAATATTTCCGGCTCCTGTTAATACAACGTTTGCGCCAGCATCTGTAAAGGTTGTGTTCTTTACTGTTGTAATATTGTCTGTGCCCGCCCATGTACTCAATGCTGTATTTTCTACATTGTCTAGTGATAAATCTGATTTAACTTCTGCTACTGTTCTTCCTTCTACTTCTGTTCCATCAATTTTAAGAAAATCATTATCTGCTACAGCATCATTAGCTGTAAGAATATCACCATCACTAATACCTGCATCTTTTGCATATGCATCACCTAATCCTAAATCACTTCTAACAGTAGCCACTGTGACACCTTCTACTACTGTTCCAGCAGTCCATTTAGCGTATTCATCATCTGCTGGTGAACCAGTTGCAGTCACGGTCCCCGTAGTAGGCGTAGCCCAACTGAGTCCTGTAGTCTCTCCACTAGCCGCAGTTAAAACCTTACCATTAGAACCCACTGCTAAACGAGCATCAGTCGTGCTATATGTAAAGATATCTCCTTTAGTGGTAAGAGGAGTGCTACCGGCGTTATCCATAACGAAGCTACTAGTAGCTAGTGCCACATCAGAATTAGAAGTTTGTCCTCCTGTAACAATAGATGTCATTGCTCCTCCTCCCGCAATTGATAGTGAAGTTCCAACAGCAATAAGTCTGGCCGATAAAGTATAGTTTTGACTATTCCAACACAAATCATCGGGGGTAGCTGCGGTAGAAAGTGCATTAGCGACAGTCCCATAATCTGCCATAGCTATGGCAGCTACTGTATTATTACCATCAGTCCAGCGCCCATCTGCTATAGTTGCGGGAGTGCCTGCTCCCATCTGAACCACTTCAGTGTCCCACATGAGAGTGCTTTCGTCTGCCCATAGCTTGTTGGCCCCGGCGCGAGACGTGGCCGAAGCATCGACATTAAGGTAGATAGACTGGCTTATATGTGCTTCGGTCCACTGACCGCCCGCAGTCCCAAGTGTAAATGAATCGTTAACGGCAGCGCGTAGGCCACCACTTACGGTTATATTACCACTGACTCCTAGAGTACCGTCTATTATAGAGTTCCCTGAGAGCTGAGTAGTGCCTACTACGTCTAGCTTGTAATTAGGTGCGGTTGTGCCTATGCCTATATCTTTGCCACTAGTGAAAGAAATGATTTCACCTCCACCAGAACCATCATTATTAGCTATATCCATTCTGCTAGTATTGGTTAGCATACCTGCTCTGAAAGAATAAGCGCCAGCGTTTCGAGTGAACATTATCGAGCCCCCATATCCACTATTTCCTCTTATATCTAAGGGCACGTGTGAATCAGCTCTAATAGTTGACCCATAGCCACCAGTAGCACCAACATCTATACTAGATGTAGCACCATCAACTTTGATACTACCCCCGCTAACGTGTAAAAGACTAGCAGGCGAAGTTGTGCCTATGCCTAAATATCCATCTTTACTAAG
>Ga0209434_1001572_pt1 | contig 10286 bp, 4 predicted proteins | sample ETNvirnome_2_300_FD_184068 | JGI IMG/M metagenome (GOLD analysis project Ga0209434, IMG submission 184068) | Marine viral communities from the Pacific Ocean - ETNP_2_300 (SPAdes) (version 2) | ecosystem: Environmental > Aquatic > Marine > Oceanic | place: Pacific Ocean | collected 2013-06-22 | reverse complement strand
GCTATCCATGAATCAGCCATATTCTATGTTCCACTTTAACCAGCACCAATTACAATTTTCTCTAAGTAAGTATAACCTCTAATAAACATAGTCCAAGTAACCTTCTTATCAGTAGGATTATCCCACATTGCTGTTTCAAATGTAACTTTACCGGGGAGACCACTATCATCTTCTGGGGGGGTATAACATATTGGCATTCTCACGGTGCTAATATCATGTCCATAACTGTTACTGTAGAAGGTTGCTATTGATTGGAAGGATGGGTTCCCACATGCCCGATACATAGCGGTGTTAGTATTAGTTTTAACACCCGACGCCAGCCTAGGATATATCGAAAGCCAGATTGAATTTACCCATGGTCTATGCTCCTCAGCAATAGCGTCTGTTATATCCCATTCTTTGCCACCAAAGTAGGTATTTCCATCCCAAGAACCCCCCATCGCAGTCCAACTAAGGTTAGACCCTATATACCATTGCTGCCCTAAGGTACTAGTATTAGGGTTGTTGGGATGTTTCTTATTGTACCACTGGGGCCATTCGGATTTTTCAATTTCAAAAGTATTACCAACAACTACTGGGATAGTATCATTAAGTTCAGTTATTCTGCGCTGTACATCACGATCAGTTACATAAGGATTAGCTAAGGAAGCAGGAGGATTAGCAGCAGCCAAACCAGCCCTCTCGTTGTAAGTTAATTCAGCAGTCCTAAAGAAAGGTCTGATATCTAATAGATTATCATTAGTAAGAGTAGTAGCCCCGTTCTGCACAAATATATATGCTATAGGTAACACAGACTGTCCTATATGAGATAGAGATGGAGTGCCATGTAATTCATCAACTAGGTAAGGAGATAGATTCATTAAATCATCTGGACTTGGGAAGTTAGTAAATACTCCAGCAGTACCAATATCCTTATTATGATCACCGATGGGGGAAGTTATTTGAGTGTTACCAAACTGATCAAAAGACTCATTAATATCTCTCTGTAAGAAATTACCTACCGTATATTGATTATCACGGTATTTGCCCTCCTGTAAGAAAACAGAATCAACCTTATCTCCAGTCCATGTTTGACCATCCATACTCTTAGCATACAAGCTCACTACTCCAGCCCCCTTAACAATGCCCAAGGCTGGTTTAGTTAGGGTAACTGGAGTTGTTGTATCTAGTGCTTTAGCAATAGTAGTAGCCGAAGCATCTATAGGTACAGTATAAATAAACAGTAAATCAACCCTTACTGAAGGGACAAAATTTGTATCCTCAATAGGATAATCCCCCTCTGAAAATTCAGGTATAATAATATCTAATTGGTTTTCCACATTTACTAATGCAGTTCTGAATGGTGCGCCCCACGCTCTAGTGAATTCAACTGCTAATTGTTGGAGGTCTGTAGCGGTTGGGAATGCCCAAGTACGAGTAGTGGTATCTTGTTGCCATAAAGCCAATTTTAATTTTGGTATATCGTATATTCCTTCCGCTAGATTTTTTTGATCAAAAGTATACCCAGGACCATACGGGATGTCGCTACCCACATAGTTGGCTGCATGAGATTGTAAATGATCATACAAACCATTATTATTTAACATACCAGAAGTAGTCTGTCCAACTAATTTAAATAAAACATTATCAGATAACTCTACAGATTTTTGTGTATCAAAAATAGAAGCATCATAATTAGTTTTAGCCTCAACTATTAGTTTTGATATGCCAGTCTTGTAAGCATCATTTACCCTGCCCATAAAATTCCCAGGCTTGACACTTACTTCCATACCATTCCCAGCAAAAGGACGCAATTCTGTAAACTCCTTACGACCTATATCACCAGTAGAAGTTCCCGCTCCTATCATGCCAACCTGATCTTTAAGCCACAGAATATTTTCCTGTACTTGTTTAAGTGGAATATTATCTACTTCCCAATAGTAAGGATCATTAGCTTTAAAATATCGGATGGGGTCCGTAAATTTATAGGTACTGGGGTTATAAGTTACGCTTGCCCCACCCTGATTATCTCCAAAAGTATCATCAGCCATTATGTTCTCCGTTTAGTATCAAATATATTGGATGTTCTAAATCCAAATCCTCTTCCTTGTAGATTACCAACATAGTTTTCTCCATACAAATCAGTTCTAGATCTATAGATATTAACTAATTTTATTCTATTACTATAGTTGGTATTACAATGTTTTGCATTAGCAAAAGTATTGGCTGCTGATTCATCTAGCCACACTGAAGCTCTTTCAACAGGCATTAAAGCTGAAGGCCAATAGTATCCGCTTGTAGCCACAACCCCGCTCATGTCGAAAGTTCGCTCATTCAATAATTGTGGATAGTATCCACTAAAATCCGCAGGACCAGAACAACTCCCAGATAATAAGTATCCCTGAGCTAAATGTTGCGCTGGTATAGTATCTTCTGGGTTTACCTGTAGATCGTTAAAAACATACGGGTTAATGTCCAACCCACTAGTGTAAGACAATACTTTAGCGGCAGGGAGTACTGAAAAGAATAATCTAAACGGACCAGCATTTTCATATGCAGAAGCCCCATAACTACCACTAACTGAAGCAGTGGGCGTTGTAGTCACAACCCTCCTAATATTCCCTATCGAACTCATAAATGCGGATAGCCCTAAATTACGAGTGGAACCGAACCCATCATCAAACGCACCTTCAGGCCAAGACCTACCTTTACCAAAATGATCTAACACAGCAATCTTACCCGTATCTGGTGTACCAGATGGAATACTGGACGCTATGTTTACCCATCCACTAGCATCATCATCATTTATACCAGCGTTATTCAGGTAAGAACTAGCGAGATACAGTGCCCCAGGACCATGATACCCAGCCACATTTGGGTACACCCCACTAACAGCTAAGTAAGCAGCATCTAAACGAGAAGTATCAGCAATATTCCAAATTAATATCTGACCACACCCAGCAGGGTTACTAGAAGTATCATAATAACTCTCATCACTTGGAGGATGACCCATTGGGAAATGGACATTTCTTACTTTTACAGAACTATCATTTACAGCCCTTACACACATCCCACCTGTACTTATAGTCTGTATATTAGAAGAGCAAGACTGGTTAGGCCCACCAGCCCCGTCCCCGTATCCATCCTGATAAAGAATACTATAGCAACTTAACTGAACATCCTTCTTTAAATACTGAGTATACTCTCTATTATTAGTTACAGAAGTTCCTATAAATCCACCACCTTTAGTACCTGAATCCCCAGAGCGCATAGGTTGCGTCATACCAGACACATTGGGATCAGTAGGAGATTCGTTTGGATAGAATTGCACTGCACCCGAACTACATAAATCCGCTAAAGTACCTGAAGATGGGTGAACCTGCATTCCACCAACCCCCGTCTCCAAAGGTCCTCTAACAAGAAGGTCTATGCTATCATTTCTTTGTACCCTTGATTCTGGTCTACGATTCCATATAGCGGGTGCATAACCCAACTCTTCTAACACTATACTAGATTTATTATCAGCCACTAATGCAGCACCCTGACAATGAATCTCTAGTACAGGGGTCGCTTTGTATTTTCCTCCACCCCACCCACTAGTATTATAACCTGAAACCGCCGAGGGGCGGTAATGCAGAGCATAAGTATCCACATAAGCATTAAACTCATCTAGAGGAGGACCAGCCTTAATCATGGAATTGTTTGTAGCAATTGCTCCAAACCCATGATTGTAAATAGCTACGGGTCCTGTAAAATTAATGATGGAATTATTATCCGCTATAGCAGCAGCACAATACACCGAACTAGGACCATCAAAGTAACTTACAGTATTAGTACCCCCATCTGCTTCGGAATCAATGTTAGTAAGACCCCTAACAGTAGCAGTACCGTTATTAGTAGCAAGTAAATGCCTTGGAACTGAAGGGTCTCCATGAGGTTGCGGCCCCGCAATAAACTTAGCACAGGTAAACTCCCCTAATGAGTTATCAACAACCACACTGGGTTTCATCGCTGGTGTAGAGGATACATCTGAGAAGGACGCAACAGCTTGCACACGACCATGATTGGTGTAGTAGATCTCTTGGTTATACATAGTGGTAATATCAATACCAGAAGTATGCGTAGGATAGGTAGGACCATAAGTAGATCCCCCCTTCAACACTACATGCTGACCATTATGAGAGAATAAGATAGGATAGTTATGAGACCTAGCCACTTCCTCTCCTGCTGCTACTGTAGAAGCATTTTTTCTTAGAGTATTAAGACCTAGGGCACGGGGGTTTAAATTCTTATTGTATTTAAAGTCACTACTATCCATGAGTAATCCATAAGATTGGGCATTACTACTTCGTAATTGCTCAACTTCTATCACCGAATTACGAGCTTCTATATTAGTTCTATTGTTGTAAGCAGTTGTAACACCATTCATAGAATACTTAGAGTTGGAACAATACAATCCCACACCATTGAATCCGATGTCTGTGTAGAAAGGTCCCATAGGGTCTGCATACCCATCTCCCCTATAAGCTATCATCTGTCTATTATCCATCTTATCTCCACCATGGAGTTTAGAATTATCTAGATAGATACCATAATCATGAAACTGACTAGCTAATGTAGCAACCATCCCACTGGCATAAGTATCGGTAACAAAAGATATATCACTATTAGTAGCTTTAAATCCGTAGCTAGTTATAGTACTTCTATTATCCGTAGGAGTAGTTCCTGTAGACTTATAGTTTCTAGCTGCTATCGCTTGTCTTCGTAAATTAATTTGGGAGTTCTTAATATCGAATCCCACTGTGGTACATCTCATAGCCCCACAGTTCTCTAAAGTTAGACCATCACAATTGTAAGCACCTATACCTTCAGGGGTAGCGTTGTTACCGTCTACTACAAATCCCCTGATGTATACTGGGCCATCACAATTCTGAACTTTTATTCTACTAAACCAGTTCGCAGCCCATATACCTTTGGCTAGTTGTCCATCTATAAACGGGCTAGTGGATATACTTCCTTGATTATCTTCTCTTATAGTAGAAACATCATAATTATTTATAGTAGTATCAGCAACAACAGTAGTTCCTGTAGATCCTGTTTTAGGCCCTAATGTATTAGCATATACATAAAAAGGTTTAGCGTTCCACGAATTTGCAGTTGGCGTGATGGGCCTCCAAGTGTCTGTATTAGTATTAATTCCTAGATGAATATACCCACCAATATCTTCCCAAGAGTAGTCTCCCCTGTCAGCCGATGAATTCCATCTTCCTGGTACAATTAAACTTCTAACAGGGCACTCTGTACCCTCCTGAATTCTTGTAACCCCAGAAGTAACAGCGGAAACAGAAAGAACTTCTGTATGAAATACAGTACTTAGGAATCCACTAGTATCACCACTAAGAACATTAGGGGCATACATCGGCGCAATACTACTAGTTATTGATGGCCCCCCACCCCTAAGCATATGCATAGTATAAGTATTGTCACTAATAGCAGCATAAGCTCTATTAACTATCTCAAGAACCCCGTCATCCTCGCACTTAATATTATTAAGATTTAACTGCCCCATATCTCCAGTAACAGCTACCTCAATAATAGTAGGCATTCTAATGATTTCAGGCAAAGCTTCTATGGCTGCTGATACCGTGGTAAATATATTGGCACTAGCAGCAAGAGTACTATCTATAGATGACGATACAACATATGCCATGCCTGGGGCACCAGAAAGAGGGTATCCAAGTTTCTCCCACAAATACTGAGTTCTTTCCTCTAAATCATAAAGAGGTAAGTTGTCCTGTTCCCAGTTGTAAAAGGAAGAGGTGTCATGCTTAGTTACGAAGGGGTTCCAGTAATTAAATACTTTTACTCCTGAACTAACACTGTAGGAATCCTCTCTGTTGAAAGAATTAATAGTTTGAATATAGTTAGTAGCCATTAGAACTGTAGGGTCCAGCGGAAGATGAGACTAAAATCATTAGTCTTAGTTATTTGTGTGAAAGGTCTATAAGCTACAAGAATAGGGCGAGATGGAGAAAGTCCCCGTGGATTTCTCATATATAATCCCACCTCATTAACTGCTGCTGTGTTTAAAGTATGCCTATCCAATACTAGGGTGTACCTTACAGATGTAGAAGTTACTTTGTGTATATTACTGAATCGTATTCTAGCTAGAGGCACCTCGTTTGCAGCTACCAGTACCCCATCCTCAATAAGTTCAGACGGTTCAATTATTAAACCAGTATCAGAACCCCAATCTATAGAGGATAATAAAGGCTTCTTTAGTCTGAAAGTAGAAACTCCATAATCATTGTAATCTCCACCTGACCCAATTAAAAAGTTTAGTATCTGATAATCGGTAATTGTAGTTCCACCAGAAGCAGCAAATAGGTGAGAGAACCCTACCCCCATACCAGAGGTAATAACATTATTTTCATCAAATACAATCTCTTCGTCACCGTTTTCATACAGCTTAAATATTTGTAAATGTCCCGTAGGATTTAATAATTTATTATTCTTCATTGTATTTATATAGAATACTTGTCAAATACTATCAGTATCTGCAACACGCAACTCCCAATCAATTATATACGAAAATTCCTTATTCTTTTCGAGAGGAGGGTATATTATTTTATAACTAGTCATAAATGGAGCATCAACCCCAGAGTTGCCGCTTGGGTTCTTTAAAAATAACCCCACTTCTTTTATAGTCTGTCCATTAGCTAAAAACTCATCCAGCAGTAGTCGGACATTTGCAGTATCATCATTTAGTCTGGTAGTATACCCATAGGGTATTTGAACAAAGTACTGTGGTTTTGTAATATAGTAAGGTCTCTCCCCATGTATATATTGATTTGGGGTTGCACTGGGGTTATATTCAAACTGAAAATTAGCTACATATGCTGCCTCTCTTGGAGTCACATTATGATTGTTTATACTACCTACGGTAGCATCCGATATGCCTCCCTGTGGAGTCTTATTTACATACAATAAAGATGATAATAATGGGTAGTGCATTATTTGCACATTGGACCTAGAAAGAGTCCCATTGTCCACATTTAAAACAGCTTCAGGGACTTCATTTAGAGATACGGATATTCTGTAAAAATTTCCACTTGGCCCGAAACCTGAATTAGCTGTAGTATAACAATCTTTTCCTGGGCCATTACGGGTAGTATAGCCATTAGATGCGTCCCAACCATTGTACATACCCCCGTCTTTACAGTGTACATTTGCAGAAAGAGTTCCTCCAGTGGTGGTAACCCCATAAAAAGATTTCCAATTAGAAGAACAATCACCTACTAGATCAAAACATTTATGGTATCCTGAACTTGTACCAAAATCAAGGATCTCTGGGGGATACCATTCTGGTGGATCTGGGGAAGCGTCATCCGTAGAATTAGTTTTAAGATCATACCTATACATAAAGGACACCCTATTCTCCCCAGCCTCCTTAAATCCTGCTCCAGACGCAGCAACCTCGTTATATATCTGCAAAGCTCCACCTATAGGAGTACTAGCGGAAGCAGCCGCATTACTTGAAGCGTAATAATCTGTCATATAATAAACAGATGCAGTCTGATTCTTTTGGAGGGGGTTCCATACCTTCCTAACAGTTCCATCAGTGTGCTTATACCCATCCAAAGTCTTAATACATCCAGTAGTATTCGCTACATTCTCAACTTCATTATATCTAGTTACATATACAGGGTCAACCTCATGGAGACCAGAGGTAAGCAGCGGGGTTGCGTTAGGTCCCGATGCTGTCAGGGGAGCCGCAGAAGTCCACAGGATACGCTTCACGCCATTCCTCGCGTCCTGCCAGTCATCGGAGCATCCATCCACCCAAATGGAAGAGGGGGCAGCAGAGTCCCTATCCCCTTGAAGCGTCTTCTGTCCATCAACGAACCCTTGAAAGTTATTAGTATAATCATCAAATACTTTAGTGGTGTTTGGGGGATCTACAAAATTATCAAAGACCTTAGTTCTATCGTGGGGTAGAATAGAACCCAACCCATAAATATCTCTTTTTACTACAGGAAAAACACTCTCTCTACCATAAGCAGATACATCTAATGGATTTTTAATGGTCCACACATTAGGCTTCAATCTGTTTAATGGCACATCCGAGGACACACCAAAACTACTTAGGTTATAATTATTAAGACCTAGTTGAAAATATCTAAAGGAATAATCTCCGACATTTCTAGACCCAGTTCCAGTTAAGACATTTACCATAGCCGCAGCAAACCCAGCAGCTACCTGATTACTTTCTTCTAAAATAACTTCGGAGGCTCCAGTAGCTTTGTCAATCTTCTTTAGTTTAAATATCCCTCTCATATGAACTTAACCTTCCAATGTATATCTATATCCTTGTAATGATCAAAGATACCAGCAATGCCGTCTTTCCCCTCCATTTTAACAATATTATCTGTTAGCACTATCTTATTAAACAGTTTGTATCTTCTAACAGAAGGATCGTCAATATAACCGTAAGGAGGATTATAGGATAGCCCCACATTAACCCCAGAGGATACCGTATCTCTTATGCCCTCTAAGTCTAGCCCCCACAAACCTAAAGTATCTACTCCCCCAAATATATTTAATAAGATAGCATCTGAGGAGGATGGGTCTGGACCAGGAAGGTTCCTCAGACGCACCTTATAAGTAATTTCCCCCGTAGAAGAAAAATCAACAGCTACAGTTTTATAAAAACTACTACTGGTTGCCAGATCTCCTCCCTTTACAAGAGTACCATTATCACTTAAACCTACATAACCATACTTATCTGTAAGTTTAGCTAACCCATCTATCCCAGCGTGTAATCGTACACTTGATAGAACATCAACAGCATAATTAGTATGATTATCAGTAGAGCTAATAAAAGTTGCAGACACGATCATACTTGTTGGATCAGGAACATAAGAACCAAGATAAAGAGCATGTCTTCCTATGTATGGAATATAATCATCTGTATAGGACCAACCTTTTAGACCTCCTTCCGTAGATAAATTTAGATTTCCACTTGTACTTAGGAAGGCCCCATTTTGTCCTCTGAGTAAAGTTACACCTATAGCCTTCTCTACAGGAGTAATAACCCCATCTGTTAAAACTCTATCATTAGGGTTGGGTGCTGGGGTAACAGTTCCTACCTCTGGTATATAAGCTGAAACTCCTATATCATCCGTTCTAGGATAGTTACTATTAGTACCGAATCCAGTTCCATAAGTTGAACTTAAAGATCTTCCTCCACTGCCACTAACTATAAAATAGTTAGCTACTGAAGCACTAGTGCCTGTAGTTTTTCCAAAGGGAAAAGTTTCATTCAGTAATGAAAAGGCTAATGTATTGGACCTCTGCGCTGTACCGCTTACAAAAGAAGAAGTCTCAACATAATTAGTAGGTATACGACCTAATTCTAATTGTGGACGAGAGATGTATATAGATCCTGCACTCCCATCTACACCAACTGACCCTACAGTAGTATCTACAAGATCCAAAGATCCGCTTCCTATGAATGGGTATATTCTAGGAGTAATGTCATCATGATTAATGTGATAACCAGTTACAAAAACTCTATACCAATGATTATCTAATTTTTTTATGCCCCCTTTCCAGTTGGGGAATGGGGCTCCTGGGTTATCCATTAAAGTAGCACCCCCACTATTATCCCACTTAATACAAGTTTTTGGGTATGCGGCTGCGGAACTAACTCCTCCGTTAATTTGGGAAAACCCAATGTAATCTCCTGAGGAAGTGGATGACACAAGCACAGGAGGATTATCTGTATTCCATTTCATATCAACTGAAAAAGTAAACTCAGTACCACTAAAGTATCTCGCAGCGAAAGCCCCATTTGTAGCATTAGTAGCATCAAATTTAATAGTTTGGGATAAGTATGCCGTTGATAGCTGGGTATTTATTAAAGACCCACTAGTGTCTGGTTCTGCGCCAGCTATAACATTAGAACTTAGTATACAGTTAGTTAAATCCCAACCAGTAGTACTTTTTAAATCAGAGTTTTGGAAAAAATTAACCGTTGTATAATCGTGTTGGTGCTTTAAAAAATGATCCTTGTTTTTTGAAGTTGAAAAGCCTTGGGTAGCATAATTAGAAGCATCTAATATATTATCATTTTGTGGAGAAGGGTATTTAACAGAAGAAGGGGTAGTTAGAAAATTAACTATATTTTCAGAAAACCCAACAGTTGTTAAGTTATTCTTTTCCAGTATAAGTTCTCTTTCCCCTTGAGAATTTGTACCGTATATTTTTACTACTCCCTTCATTAATTCTCCAAATGTATTTTTGTA
>Ga0209434_1001571_pt1 | contig 10295 bp, 18 predicted proteins | sample ETNvirnome_2_300_FD_184068 | JGI IMG/M metagenome (GOLD analysis project Ga0209434, IMG submission 184068) | Marine viral communities from the Pacific Ocean - ETNP_2_300 (SPAdes) (version 2) | ecosystem: Environmental > Aquatic > Marine > Oceanic | place: Pacific Ocean | collected 2013-06-22 | reverse complement strand
TAACTAAAAAATGACTGAATTTTACGAAGAAGAACTAGACCGTTATTTCTATTGGCTTCATGAACGCGAGAAAATTCGTATTCAGAAAGAGGAAGCGTGTGAAAAACCTCCATGGACAGACGATCCTATACTACAAGAGTTTAAATTCTGTCAAGTTTTTCGTGAAGATGATAGAACAACTCGTTGGTTTAGAACACATATCAGAGAACCTTTGAGAGATAAACCAAGTGTTCTTATGGCTACTGTTATTTTTCGTTGGTTTAATTTTATAGAAACAGGAAGAACCTTAATAGAGCACGATTTATTGTTAAATTGGGACAGGAAAAAAGCTATAGAAGAAATTACCAAGCAACCCAAGTGGGTTACTGGAGCATATATCGTTAAAACACCTAACGGTATGGACAAAGTTACAGGAGTGGCGGAATGTATCTCTCATATGTGGAAAGACAGAGATTGGTTAGTCGCCAAATTAGAATTTTTTCGAGACACAGAACAATCGAGCCTAGTATATACATGGAATCTTTTAAAAAATTATCCATACATGGGTCCATTTATGGCGTATGAGGTTGTAACTGACCTAAGACACACTTATTTATTAGAAAATGCAGACGATATTATGACATGGGCTAATGCTGGACCAGGAGCCATGCGAGGACTCAATAGATTAACGGGCAGAGATTTAGATTTTTCTCAACGTAGCCATGATTGGAACGGAGAAATGCAAGAACTTTTATACTTGGCTAATGCCCGTCTGGACCGAGAATGGACTTTTCCTTGGGAAGGAGGAGGATTTGAAATGCGAGAAATTGAAGGAGGACTTTGTGAATTTGATAAATACTCACGTATTTATAAAAAAGAAGGACGGACAAGGTCTATTTTTAGACATAACAAGGAACTTCCTCTAGTGGAAGACCTAATTGAAGGAGAAAGTAGATATGTCATTAACAGGGAATAAAATAGTAGAACTCTTAGAAGAGTTTGGTGATTCTGTAGATATTTTCTATACACAATTTTTGGAAGTGGCGTTCTTTTTGAAGGTTCCTGCCACAGAAAAAATGGCGATAGCCTTTGTGAAAAGAAAACTTCCAGGATTAAGCGAAGATGAAATAGGTTTTTTAATAAAAGAAATAGTAGACGGGTATTACGACACACTATGAGAGTAATTAATGCAAGAAATGTAAACGATGCGTTGTTAAAAGGGATAGATTTATTTCAATCCAACGTTAACTATCGTGTACAAAAAAGTCGCAACGGAACAACTTACGAGGCGATAGAGCCTGTAACTACGGTTTACCTTAAACCATGGGAAAGAGTTTGTTTAATAGAGGAAAGAGACGCTAATCCTTTTTTCCATTTTATAGAAAGCCTTTGGATGTTGGCAGGACGTAATGATTTAGAACCATTAACCTATTTTGTTAAATCCATGGAAGATTTTTCCGATGATGGTGAAACTTTGTGGGGAGCCTATGGTCATCGGTGGCTTCATCATTTTAAATGGGATCAATTAGACGTTATTGTTTTTAGTTTGCGTAATAATCCTGATGACAGACGTTGCGTATTACAAATGTGGGACGTTAATCAAGATTTAGGGAGGACTTCCAGTAAGGATCTTCCTTGCAATACTCATATTTATTTTAAAATCAGGGATAATAAACTAAATATGACGGTTTGCTGTCGCTCCAACGACATGCTTTGGGGAGCATACGGGGCTAATGTTGTCCATATGTCAGTTTTACAAGAGTATGTAGCAACTCTGGTAGGAGTAGAAATAGGGGAATACAGACAAGTCAGTGATAGTTTTCATATCTATCTAAATCCTGTTTGGGACAAAGTTAAACATCTCGAAATAGACCCGTATAACTATGAAACTTATTTAAACCCCTATCAAAGTTTATTTAACAAATATAAATACACCCCTTTAATTACTGAGCCAGAAGTTTTTGAGTGGGAGTTAAAAAGATTTTTCACTATTCACCCCAATGATTTTGATCATCATTTTGATGGATGGGCAAATCCTGCATTTAAGGATATAGCAGTACCCATGATGCGAGCATATGCTCTACATAAGAAGAAAAAATTCTCAGTCTATAAGGCACTTGATGATATTAAGCCTGTAGACTGGAAAATAGCTTGTTTTGACTGGATCCGTAAGCGAGACAAGGTATATAACAACAAAGCGGATAAGGAGGACTCATGACTAAATGGGAAAGAATGAAAGATATCGCTCAAAACGATTTAGAAGCACTTAAACGTGCTGAAACATCTTACGGTGATTCTTGGAAACGTCGTGGAGGCGTGGGTGCTTTTATGATGTTGGCTCGTAAGTTTGATAGAATTGAACACCAAACCACAAAGCATGGTTGGGATATATTCAAGGCAGGTGAAGTCTATAAAGGTGAAGCTGGTCTACTCGATGATATCAGAGACTTACGCAGATATTTGATTCTGGTAGAGAATGATATTCTGGTTAATACTGTTTTTGAAGAAGACTTTATTCCAGAAGAACTTCAAAAGAATCAAATAAAAAACAACTTAATGTCTAAAATAACAAAATCCATCATGAAAGAAGATGGAAAGGAGGAATAATATGGACTGGTGGACACAGTTAGTAAATAGTATAGCAGATACTTTTTATCCTGAGAGGGTAACAATTAGAAAAGCTGAGAAAAAAGCTGAAGAAGAAAAAATAATTGTTAAAGCTCTCGAAGAGGGTGAAGTAAAATTAGAGAAATTTAGTGAACAAGCATCAATCATTAAAGAAAAACCCAAACTTAAGACCGTTAAACCTAAACGAGCAAGAACTGCTAAAGGTCACTATAAAGGTGATGACAAGACAACTACCAATATTAATGAAGCTTGGGTAGGTGGTAAAAAACCAAAATCTAAGAAAGCTCGAAAGAAAAAGAAGAAAAAGTGATATTGCAAAATACCATGTTTGCCCCAGAAAGTTCTTGGGCGGTTCCTGATGTTTTTCCTCAGTTCTCTGAAACAGAAACACTTGCGGTAGACTTAGAAACCTATGATCCTTACTTAACGACTTGTGGTCCAGGTTGGGCAACAAATCGAGGACATGTAGTAGGTATAGGAATAGCAGTAAAAGACTGGAAAGGTTATTTCCCTATCCGTCATCAAGGCGGAGGTAATCTTGATGAAACAGTAGTTTTACGGTGGTTGACTAATCTACTTTCTTCTGAAAAGCGAGAGGTTATTTTTCATAACGCACTCTACGATGTAGGGTGGTTAAGGAGAGAAGGCATTGATGTAAAAGGTAAAATACAAGACACTATCATCGCTGCCCCTCTACTCAATGAAAATAGATTCTCTTATTCACTCAGCGCTTTAGGAAATTTTTATTGTGATGAGAAGAAGGATGAATCATTACTGCAAGATGCTGCTCTGGCTTATGGTGTAAATCCTAAATCAGAAATGTATAAATTACCTGCAAAATATGTTGGACCTTATGGTGAACAGGATGCAGCATTGACATTAAAGCTCTGGAATCAGCTAAAACTCGAGATTAGTGAACAAAATCTGGAGAACATGCTCGAGATGGAGTCTAAACTACTCCCTTTATTGCTAGAAATGCGGTGGAGAGGGGTAAAAGTTGATGAAAAAAGAGCAGAACAGGTCAGTGAACAACTCTCAAAAGAGGAACAAAAGATACAGGTAGAGATCAAGCGTAAATATGGGTCAGATGTCAAACTTTGGGCTAATGCTTCTTTAAAAGCCATTTTTGATAAAAATGATTTGTGGTATCCAACAACTGAAAAGGGTATGGCTAGTTTTCAAAAGGGCTGGCTTGAAACTCACGAGCATGAATTACCACGACTTATAGTGAGAGCAAGAAAGCTTAATAAAGCCAGAACTACTTTCATTGATAAGATGATCAAGGGGCATACGTTCAATGGAAGAATACACGCGGAAGCTCATCCCATGCGTAATGATCGTGGGGGTACTGTCAGTGGTCGATTTAGCTACAGCAATCCTAATTTGCAACAGGTTCCTGCAAGGGATCCAGAGATTGGCAATTTGATCCGTTCTTTATTCATTCCTGAGGAAGGGTGTGAGTGGGGGGTATTTGATTATTCTCAACAAGAACCTAGACTAACTGTTCATTATGCTAATCAAATGCAGTTAACAGGCGCTAAAGACGCTGTAGAAGAATATACGGAAGGAAACGCAGACTTCCACCAGATAGTCGCAGACATGGCTAATATTCCTCGTAAACAGGCTAAGATGATTAATCTGGCTCTCAGCTACGGAATGGGTAAAGAAAAGCTTATTAAGGAACTAGGACTAGACCATACTGAAGCTGAAAAATTATTTCAAAAGTATCACACCAAAGTTCCTTTTATACGAGCACTGCAGGATCAATGTGCACGGGTAGCCATGGAACGTGGTTATATAAAAACTTTTGCAGGTAGACGATGTCGTTTCGACCATTGGGAAAGTCGTTACGAAAAGACTCCACCTTTGCCTCTAGAAGAGGCTGTTGAAAAATATGGTAGTGATCTGAAACGATCATATACTTACAAGGCACTAAACCGTTTAATACAAGGCTCCGCTGCTGACATGACAAAGTTAGCAATGATTGGTCTCTGGGAGGAAGGAATTGTTCCTCATCTACAAGTTCACGATGAAGTTGATCTTTCAATAGAGAACACTGAACAAGTCAACACAGTTATAAAAATAATGGAAAATTGTGTAGAACTTGCAGTTCCCCTATTAGTGGACGTGGAATTAGGAAAATCATGGGGCGAAACAAAGGAAATAATAAAATGAAGGGTATCTCTCAAGAAAAAGCTAAAGAAAACGCCATTAGGTATAGAGCAATCTATGACAAATGGTCTACACAAGAAATGACATTAGAACAACTTGGTAAAGAATATGATGTCACCAAGCAACGGATGTGGCAAATAGTTACCCGTTGTAAACTCGGTGATGGCGACTACTATTACGGTGTTCAAATTGCACGTAATAAATGGATCGAATTAAAAACACTCTACCAAGAAATAGACCAGACAAAACGAGCATTTAGCGAGTGGTTGAAAGAACGAGACATAAAATTAACCTCGGACAATCAAAAAATTGCACCTCATACTGGCTGGAACTGGTAAAACTTTAAAACTGCTTTACTTTGAAAGAATTGCCCTATACTATATAGGGTATGGGTTTTTACATTAGTAATTTGGATACTTTCTTACAAAAAGGGGTGTGCCAACAATGTAAAACAAAACCAATCACAGGAAGCAGGAAAAAATTTTGTAGTGACGAGTGTGGGATTGCCTTTCATAATAATATGAATGGCAAAAAACTAAAGGATAGACTTGGTGAAGAATTAAAATGTAATTGGTGTGGTCAACTCTACACTTGGTCAAAAGGTAGATCAAGATTTTATTGTTCCACAGAGTGTAATAACCAGAGGCGCTACAAAAATAATAAAAGTTTCAGTAAAGCCGATGTATCCAAATTAGACACAGACTTAGCGATCCATTCAGATGCATATCGTTTTGACGGATGGCTTAGTGGTCACCTTATTAGAAATGATAAAGTCAATGCTGCCTTGGATACTCTACCTAACAAACCTTACGTTTGGGAAAATCTTTTGGAAATAAACAGAATATTGATGGAGGAACTTCCTCCCCCTCGTTATAACAATGGAAAAATATATCATAAAACTGGTACATTTTGGAAATAAACAAAATATTGATGGAAGAACTTCCTCCACCTCGTTACACTAATGGAAAAATGTATCATAAAACTGGTACACTAGCACATTGGAAAAGTAATTTTTACTCGTTTCAACAACATGCAAGAAGACGTCACAAAAATGGCAAAAGAAAAGAATCTATGGCTATTGATGAGGAAAAATCTTCCTCAGATTCACCTACAAAGAATTGAAACAGGCATGACGGGGTCAGGAATTCCTGACGTTAACGGCTGTGGTAAAGGCAAAGAATTTTGGGCAGAATTAAAAGAAGTTCACTCGGGAAATCAACTTACTCTACGTCCAATGCAAATTTCCTGGTTGGCTAAACGTGCCGAGCATGGTGGACAAGTCTTTGTTTTAGCAAGGAAAAATGGCGTAATCAAATTATTTCATGTGGACGGGTTAACAGGAATAAAAGAATTGGTAAAGGGTGGTTTTAAATCCAAAGCGCTCCTAACTATGGAAACTCCCTACGACTGGAACGCCTTAAATACTGCTTTACTTTCGTAATTATGGGGTTTATTATATAAGGGTAGTAATAACACTACGGTCATTATAACAGTGCAAACTGCACACTTTTAGAAAGGAGAATATAAATGGCACATCAAGTAGAAACAATGGCTTGGACAGGGGACAAACCTTGGCACGGATTAGGTGTTGAAGTTGCCCCCAGTTTAACACCATTAGAAATGCAGGAAGCGGCAGGGCTTGACTGGACAGTTAGCAAACGACCCAGTTATACTTTGGACGCCCCTGAATGGAGCGAAAATGTGGGTATTATCCAAGCGGAGAATACTTTTCACATTGTTCGTGATACCGATAACCGAATATTAAGTCACTGTGGGCGGGATTATATCCCAATCCAGAACCAAAATATCTTCGAGTTCTTTAAACGCTTTACCGACGCTGGTCATATGACCATGGAAACGGCAGGAAGTTTAAAAGATGGTGGAGAAATTTGGGGATTAGCCAAAATTTCAGAAGACTTTGAACTGGCTGGCGAAGACGCAATAAAAGGTTATCTTTTAATTAACCAACCACACATTGTCGGTAGGTCTCTCATCATCAAACTTACACCCATTCGTGTAGTTTGTAATAATACCCTTACATTCGCATTGCAACGAGGAGGCACAGCGTCCTTCCGTATGCCACATGTTAAGGTATTCGGAGACGACGTTATAAAAGCCGCAGAAGAGGCTCTAGGGCTATCTGGGGAGCGTATGGCGGAGTTTAGAGAGGCAGCTACGCTATTATCTAAGAAAAAAGCTAAACATTCCAGCGTTTTAGAATACGTTGGCGAAGTTTATCAACCTCTGATGATAGCTGAATACCGTCATGAGCAAGAACTCAAGGCTCGAGGTGAATTACTCGGTGATTTACCACCTTTAGCTGAAAAGTTCAACAAGTATCCCAAATTGGTAGTTGATGCCTTAAATTATGCTCCAGGAGCACAATTAAAGTCATCTCGAGGGACTTGGTGGGGTGCTTTGAACGCTATTACTTATGTAGAAGATCATCTGCACGAATCTCAGATTCCAGGAAATACTCTACACAGCGCATGGTTTGGAGCTTCAGCTAACCTTAAGAGCAAGGCTCTTGACTTAGCTGTCAAATATGCAAAGGTGGCGTAATGGCACAACCAAACCCTAAATACTACAAGATAGACGCTGAAGTTTTATCTATGATTTGGGTAGCATTGCATGAGTCAGGTCGTGAAGACTTGGCTCAGGCGGTGTCCGATACAATGATTGACCAAGGCTGTCAAGAACTTGTTGGTATTAGTGATCATGTGTTAATTCTGAATTTTTGGAAAACTTATTTGGAAGAACATGGAATAGTTGAATTTAGTAATGACCCACAGGAGGTACACTAATGCAGTACGACATTGAAAAAGGCGTTCCATTGCCTGAAGACATGCGAGGGGGAGGAACTCGTTACCCTTTCGACCAAATGGAAACGGGAGACTCTATCTTTTTCTCCCTTGATGAAGGAGACAACGCTAAACGCTTGAAAAATCGTTTATCACAAGCCTCTCGAACCTTTGGTAAAAAACAAGATCCCGAATGGCATTTTGTGCTACGCTTTCGTTTGGAAGACGAACTATCAGGAGTGCGAATATGGCGCAAAGATTAACAGAAATGGATCATCTACGAGCATATATCAGGCAATTGCTTGAACATTCCAAAATGCTGGGTGAACTGCTAACGCACGTCGAGCAAGATATACCAAGAGAACAAGGATCAAAGCATTTATGGGCTACTGTAGATGAAGCCAACGACCTGATCGCTGGTCCTACTCGTGCGTATGTTGACCAAGATTGAAGGCGCTCTGTTACTGCTTTACTTTCCTAATTATGGGGTTTATAGTAAAGCTTGGTCTGTTTTAAAAGACAGGATATTAACGAAGAAAGGAGAAAGTTATGCAACATGTTGCAACAACTTCGACCTCTGTAAAGAGGATACCTACTCAAAGAGTGGCTAAGAAGAAACCTTTAAGCAAGGCTCAGGTAAGTACGATACCCAAGCCTGTAAGCACTGGACGCGGTGCGATAAGAACTTTATACAAGTTCATCGGAGCCGTCCCAGAGGCAAAAGGGTTCACTCCACAAATGAGAGCACTGATCTTGACTGTAGCTGAAGCTAAGAAAAAGGAACTTGATTCCTCTAGCTTTACTGCTCAAGCCTTGGTCGCTCTTGCTGTGAAGAAAGGCAATCTGACTACCAATCAAGATCCGCTTAGAATTTTCCGATTCTATGCCAAACGATTGGTGGAAGAAGGCTACTTTGCCAAAGTGTGAGTAGTGGGTGTATGGAACTCTATTTTTATTATTTTTCCCAGAGTTCCATATATTCCTTTTTTATAACAACAAAATTTTAAGTGGAAATACCAATCTTTACAAAATGGTGGGAAAAAGCATTAATTATATTGCTAGGCATATTGTTTCTGCCAATTTATTTATGGGATTTTATCAAAGAAAAATATGAACGAAAAATATAAACCAGAATATGTAGCCTCAAAAATTCCCCCAGACCAACACGAACATCAAGGGTGGTTCTGGCACATGGCTACCAAGAAATTTTACAGGTGGAACGATTTGCCTGGAAGAAAAGAGGGGATAAATGAACGCTCTTGACATTCTTTGCAAGATAATGAACAGTGGAGATATCAAACGGTATCACACCTTAACGACCATCGGAGAACAAACCAACGCTACTCACTCTTGGGGGGTAGCGGTGATCGCTACTTATTTGCACCCCAACCTAAATGCAAGGGTATTGCTCAAAGCTTTGATGCATGACGTAGGAGAAATTGACACAGGAGATATCCCTGCACCTGTGAAATGGCAAAACCCTGAGTTTAAAAAACAACTGTGTGCCTTGGAAAATAAAGTGGTGAAAAATTTAAAAATAGATTATGACTTGACGGAATATGAACAAACAATTTTTAAACAGGCAGACATGTTTGAGTTGTTATTCTTTTGCGTTAAACAAAGAAGACTCGGAAATTGCCATTTAAATCAAGTATTTAGCAACGGTATAGAAAAACTCAGTGATGGAAACTTAAACGAGCGGGGCAATAAATTATTAGGATTTCTATTAACCAACTATGGAAGGCTATAGACAATTACAAATTTTAAGGAGAACCAAATGACCAAGAGAAAAAAACAAGGACTTATACTATTAACCATATCTGTGCCTATGCTATGGTTCGGATTTACCAACTTCATGTCTGACACAACAAGCAGCAACGCCCTCGGAATGATGATCGCGATTTCTATCACGTTTGGCGGTCTCTTTGCCATAAGTGGCTTAATAATGCTGGCTACCAAGAACTCATTAGGGATATGGGACATTGATGATAAAGGTCGGGGGGAAAGCTTACTTGCGTCTCAAACAAAAGTTGAAGACCCCCCGATCCAAAAAGAAATTATTAACCAACCAACCAAAAAGGTGAACGAAATGGCTGAAACAACAAACACGTCAGTAGAAATGATGAAACGAGAGAAAGAATTGGAGGCAAGACGAAAAGAATTAGAAGGCTTGCTGGAAGAAGTAAGACAAGAAGAAACAGAACTAGAACAAAACCTTCAAGCAAAAGGATGGGTTAAGAAAGACGGAGAATGGGGGATTGAATGAACGAAATAATCAGCATCATCGTTGATCTATTGAACATTCCCTTTGTGCGTTTCATAGCAGCGATTGTTTGTCTTGGCTTACCCGCTTGGGCTTTTATGACCTTTGACGACCATGAGTTTTAAAAAGTTTGAGCGCCATCTAATACTGCTTTACTTTCGTAAAAGTGGTTTATATAATATAAGGGTATGGTAAAAAAGGATAAAGTGTCATTGGAAATGCAAGCAAAAGACTTCATGAGAAACTTTCCACAAGGAAGACCCCGTAGTTTTGTGCCTAAAGAAGAAAAAGAAGAAGTTCCAATACCTACCAACAAAAAAGAATTGACCAAGGGGAAGTTTTTTCATAGTTTACTTCATCTTGGAAAAAAGAGGGTTCCGAAGTAAGTGCTCGACCGAATTAACGACAGAGCGACCCAGGAAATCGGATGAAAATGAATTCCTGGAGGGTGA
>Ga0209434_1001569_pt1 | contig 10300 bp, 5 predicted proteins | sample ETNvirnome_2_300_FD_184068 | JGI IMG/M metagenome (GOLD analysis project Ga0209434, IMG submission 184068) | Marine viral communities from the Pacific Ocean - ETNP_2_300 (SPAdes) (version 2) | ecosystem: Environmental > Aquatic > Marine > Oceanic | place: Pacific Ocean | collected 2013-06-22 | reverse complement strand
GTAGTGGAGAATTGTTGGGCCGACCTGATGAATTTAACAAAGCTCTTGACGACTGGTATGATCGGGCTGGCTTGACAGGATATAATCCAGATTCAGATATAAAGATAGTAGAAGAAGAAGAGGCTGATCCGCAAACAGGAACATTGATAGTTACTATACGTTTTAAGGAACGAGATCCTAGAGGCGGGTGGGTCACGTTTGATGGAAGAGATCCTGAAGGAAATTATATCAATCCTAAATATGTATCAGAATAAGGGCGTAATACAATGGGTATCTTCTCTAAGTTAGGCCGATTATCAGGCGATATTAGTTCTGGGTTCACCACTGGAATAGGCAGTGGGCTGCAAAGCCTTTCTGAGGAATATGAAAAAGAGAGGCAGTTGCAACAATCCCAAGATGTGCGGAGGCAAGGTAGCTCACAAAGCTTATTAAGTAGCCAGCTTCTTGATGCTGGTCCAGCGGGGAGACAAGCCTATCAAAGACAGACAGGGGCGACTGGTGACATAGGGCCAATTGCCACTACGGAGATAGGCAAATTTTCTGTGGATACTGAAGGTGCTATAACGAATTCTGAAGCTCAGTTTTTAGTAGGCCCCGGTGAGCGAGGGCTTGATGTTCCTGTAGAAGGTATTGGCTTTGAGACTGTATCCTTAGCCTTGCAAAGAATCAGCAAGACTGAATCTCAGATGATTCAATACCTTGATTCTAATAAACTTCATTTGGATCAAGATCAATTAAATGAAATAAATAATAATATAAAACGAATAGGTGAAGCAAAGACAAAGCTGACGTCGGTGTATGCTGCTGTCATTCGTAGGGAGACACCCGATCCTATACTCCAAGAGCAGTTGGCCCGTTATGGAGCGTTTTATAACGGTCTTGGGTATGATGCATTTGCAGACACTCTTTCTAGCGTTGAGGGATCTGAAGACTGGAAAAGCGGGGAGCTACAGAGCCAGAGGTTGAAGGTTGTCATAAACATGGTAAAGCAGGCGGGGGGTCCACGTAAGGCCAGAGCCTTTATAAATGAACGAGGCCGAGAAGACAAGGCGATACTTCTTGAGTGGGTAGATAATTACCAAGCAATGACAGATTTGGGAATAACCACAGACCTTGCTGGAAAAACGGCAGAAGCCGCTAACTCTCAGGTTACAATCCAACATGCGTATGATCTTACTGCACGGGCAGAAGAGGGTCCAGCAAAAGTAGCTCAAATGCGTTTTCTTATAGAGAAGAGTAAAGTTTTATTAGAAGGCAGAGAGCAAGAATATAATCAGTTTCTGTGGGATGAAGCATCCAACCTTGCAAACGAGCAGAATCTGATCACATCTAGGGCGATTCAATTTGAAAAAAGGCAGGGCTTGGCTCAAGATTTTATACCACAAGCAGTTCGTGAAAGACCGCAAGCTGCTTCTTTTGATGACCCAGAGATAAGAAGGAGAGCTTTTAAAAGGGCGCAGAACATGTTTCCTGATGTGGTAGCGCGTAGATCTTATCAGGCAAGGCAATTAGGCAACCTCACCATACCGGATATTGTGGCAATAGGGGCATTGCAGCAGATGAATGTAGGTCTGGATGCCACTGCTGCAAAGCAAATGATATTTAATAATGACGCACTCAACCAAGGGGAGAGGATCAAAGCCATTCAGCTTTTTGAAGAGGTAGGAAAGCAGATTGGCTTTGATGTTATCACTGATGATAGAAATGATACTCAGACACTCACAGCTATTCATCAGGGTTTTCCTGCATGGTGGAATCAAAAGACAGAGATAGAAGACAGGGTGTTTGATACTATCAACACAAAGCTGACTGAGCAGTTGACTGGGCAGACGAAGGATGGGTTCCTTGTCAATGAGGGAACACCTCAAAACTTGGCAATTTCCATAGAAAATGCGCGGCAGTCTTTGGAGAAGAAGGAGATGGCAGGGCTGCTGCCTGTTGGAGCGGCAAGTCGATTGACAGCGCGATTAAGAGATCAGTATATCGGTGGGGATATTGGCTCTGTTGGTCCTCCCAGTCCGTTTGCCGAAGACGAGGCGGTTACATCAGGAGAAATTGCTCCTTCTGCTCCAATTGAGGAAGCTGGGCAAAGTGACGAGGAAGAATTTGAGGCTCTTGAGAGAAAGTTTAAGCGTATAGAGAGTGAAAAGAAAAGGGGTCGTCGTTTTGTAGGATTAACTGCCGATGAGGAAGAAATCGTACGCCAATATAATGCTGCTAGTAGAACTCAATTTATAACAGGAGGACTTAAAGCGTTCTCAAGGGAAGGTCTTGTTGGTAATAAAACAACTGAGGCTACATTTGGTGAGAGATTGGGTATACAACGATGAATCCTTTTGATAGCGTAATAGACGAAGCATTAGGGTACAATTCCGCTTGGAATTTTGGTATTGATGAAGAAGAGAATCCCTTTGATAGTGCTTTTGATGAGGCTTATGAAGACAGTGTCGTCATGCCTTATGATGATATCATTGGTTCTTTCCTGACCAGAAGGAGCATAGAGCCTTTGGGGATGATGGAAGAGGAGGATATGGGCTTTGGGCAGCAGGAGCCTCGCATCCCTTCCCGTGCGCTTCCAGAGTCTGAGTTCAGAGTAGGTGGTAGGACTAGAAGGCAAGACATAGCCGAGCTTGGCGCGATCACAGAGCTTGATAGAAACGTAGCCTTATTCAAGCAGCTTGGTTTGCATGAAGAGTTTGAGGCTGAAGTAGAAGAGCAGAATGACTCTCTTGGTTTTGACCATATTATTGAGCCTGTATTCGACTTTCTCTCTGTAGGCAATTACACCATTGCTGGTGGCATTGAAGAATATCTGCTGACTAACAGTCCCATAGCAGGGCTGCAACAAGCTGGCGAAGAGTTCCTTAATGCCATTGGCTTTGATATGGAGGGAGCTAGGCGCACTACGTGGTCTGACCTCCTCTCTGGTAGGAGAGGAGATACAGCCCTCACAGTAGATAAGGACAGCCCTTTCGCTACAGCCGCAGGAGGCTTTGTGCTGGATGTGCTGCTTGATCCCACCACATGGTTTGGCTTTGGTCTGGGCAAGGTAGCAGTGGGCATCGGCAAGGTGGATGAGGTGGCTGGTGGTTTAGCAGGTATACGCAGGATCAGTGACCTTGCTACTAACTCTAATGCTGGCAAAACCTATCGTAGATTGTTTATGCCCATGTCTTTGCTGAAGGGCTTGAAAGAGGGGCATCAAGCAGAAGAGATAGCTGGAGTTGTTAACAGATTGAGTAAGGAGCAGGGTGCCAAGCTGGTCACGGCAGAGGATGTTAAAGAAGGCACTGTTAACTTCATGGCGCAGATAATCCGCAAGGATGCGGCTGTCTCCATGCAGACGGTGGCACTGCGAGAAAACATCCTTAAGGTGGGATCGGAGATGAACGAAGGGGAACTGCGTCTGGTAGGAGCTTATCTTGATCAGCCAGAGGTCGTAGATGGGCTGATCACTGAGCTTAAGGTGGATGACGCTACCAAGGGGGTTCTTCGCAAGGGAGTGGAGGAGTGGAGGGATGTCTTTAATAAGATCTTTGATGCAGAAGAAGAGGTGGGGTTGTTGGACAGGGCGCAGTTTAGAGCCAATTATTCTGCTGGCATGGAGCCTATTACTGAGCTTTCCCGTGCCATTGTAGAGAACATGTTCAAGGTTCGCTTTGGCAAAGATGCGGGTAGTGCCATGTATGAGAGGGCAGCGCAAGAAGGCATTGCTACTATCACTGAGAATGGCATAATGAAAGCATCGTATGCCAAGAAATATCCTACGTTAGAGTCGCGTATTCACGATCTGGTCCCTACGGAAACCAATGCTGCTTTGATGGCAACAAGGCGCGGCATGGAATCTATCAAGAAGGTCAATACGCAGAAGTTTTACGATACGACGATCTCCGATACGCGCATCGCCGTTCCTATTGATCAGTTTGTTGCAGAGAATCTTAGAGATCCTACGCATCAGATGCTTAAAGAGCATGGCATGGCTGTCTGGAAAGCTCCTGCGTTGTCTGTTCGCAAGCAGACGCGCCAAGCTTCTGGTACAGAGAACATCTACTATGCTATCCCATCGGCTATGAAGGAACAGTTGGACGATATGACCAAGCTGATACAGGGTAGCGATGAGACAAGTAAGCTGGTGAGTACCTTCCGTCAGGTGCAGGGGTTGTGGAAAGCGTATGCTCTCTTAAGTCCCGGCTACCATATGCGTAATCTGTATTCTAATGTCTTCAATAATTATTTGGCGGGTGTCACTAACCCCAAACGGTATGCCGAAGCTATGCTGTTGCAGGTAGAAGACACTGCCAACATTGGCAGCAGGGCTGTTCGCTCCAAGCTGGAGCGTATCTTAGGTGGGCGCAAGACTTCTGCCGATTATATGTTTGAACTGCCAGATGGCCAGAAGCTGTCGGGTGCAGAAGTAAAGCTGTTGGCAGATGAGAGGGGCGTTACACAGGCTGGCATGATTTATAACGAGTCTGATCTTGGCATTGGCGAAGACTTGATGACCAACTTACAGATGCGTACTGGTAGACCTACTACGTCAGAGATCTCTGAGGGACTTAGCGATTGGGGCGATAGGGAAGCGCGTATCGCCAATGTTAAATCTTCTTTATTCAAGGCTGTGCGCGAAGCAGGGGGCGATCTTAGCGAGGAGCAAGCTGAGAAGACCGCAGAGGTCTACGATGTCATCGCCAGAGCATGGGCATGGAAGAATTGGAAGACCCCAGAGGAGTGGTATGAGCAGCGTATCAGAGAGATTAAAGCCTATACGGTTCCCACTGCTGGAACACCAGAGGCTGGGTTAGACTTCTTGCATCAAACAAAAATTCCCGGTATAGATAAGATAGATTATGCTAATCCCAATTTTAAGAAAGCAGCCGAAGGATCATTTTATGTAAGACGAGATGGCACAATGCCTCTCTTTCTTCATGGTACTCCTTCTGGTGCCTTAAGAAAATCTGGTTTTGTAGATCCAAAAGAAACTGGTGGTCAGCATATGGGACCGGGATTTTATATGACGATGGATTTTCTTCCGTATGATCCACAAAGAGGACCACAAGTAACTACTGGCTATATGCAACATTTCGGCAAAGAATCAACTGAAATAGCTGCTTATTATGCACAGCAAAAAGCAATACCTAGGGGTGCGCCCGGTTCACTTGCTGATGCTTCTGGAATTTACGAAAGCATTCCTGAGCTAGTTGATGAGTTAAAAAGATTTAAGCACGATGATCTGATTCCAGAAGGAGTTGTAACGGGAACTCCTTGGAGTCCTATTGGTCCGAGTGACGAACAATTGGCATTATTGAGAAATCGTAAAGCTAAGCTTATGGACTCTGTTCCAGACGGTCCATTAAAGGAGTCGTACGAAAATTATATTTTTGCACGGGAATCAATGGAAGATCTTTTATGGAATGAGGAAGCTTTATTTGCATTAGAGCCAGATTTGGCGAAGGCACAACAACGATATAGTGATCTTTTACGTGAAGATCTGATAGAATCGCAAGCTGAAGGATTAGGTGACTTTTCAGGTACAAGGCTTGAGTGGGAAACAGGAAGGATGCCAGAAGGAGGCGAGTTTTTTACAAAAGTCAAGCCTCCCGATGATGACACACTAAGAGAGCTAGTGGCATTAGAGAGATACGAAAATCAGTGGACACATAAAAATAAGTGGCTTACAGAAGATGTAATGACACGGGAGGGTGCAATAGCACCGGACGTTTTAGGATTTCACTGGTTCGCCAAAAATCCTTTTGTGCTTAGCACTGTTGCTCAGGATGGAAAAAGTTATAAACAATTGAGACTTGGTGAAACCCTTTCAAATCCTACAGAAGCTATAACAGGAAGAGGAGGAAGAGCAGAGTTACGAAAACAGGACACAGAGTTTAGTATCGGACAATGGGACAAAGAAGTGGATGGAATAACTGAGGCTGCTGCTGAAGTCTTGTCTGCAATTTATACTAGAGCAGCTAAGAAAGGTATAGATGATCCTAGCTTATTAAGAAAGCTAGATCCATTAGAAGCGTTTGCTCCAGAGCAATTAGATGCACTTAATAAAGGCATATGGGGGCGAACCAATAATAGCTTAAAGGATTTAAAAAAACTAACTGGCTATAAGAATATCAAAAAAGTATTTAAAGAAGATGTAGCTTTTTTGGATAGAAAAGCTTTTACGACAGAAGATGAAATAAACAAATATACAGAGCTTGCTTTAAAATATATCAATGGGAAGAGCGGGACTCGAACGCTTGAGAGTATTATGTCTGACGGCACTGAAGCTTTTGGTAACTTGGCGATGGGAAAGGGATTGAGTGGAAATCAGCAACTTATCTACAACGACTTGCTACAGCTTTGGGGTCCGAGGTGGGCGCAAAAATACGATCCTCAAGCTGGTGATTTTTTCACCAAGAATAAGACTGAACAAGACCTCTATGATTATTATCACAGCTTATTTAAAGGGTCAATAGATGATAACATCGAAAATCTGTGGGATGACGCAGAAGCAGCAGAATGGGATAGAATAGGAGAAGTTGGAGAATGGTCACCAGATGAATCTAAACTATTACAAAAGAAAGTTGGTATCGGAGAAGAGCCTTATTCTTCACAAATGACTAAGGAACAATTTCTTGGCGTTGGCGCACATAGCGATGGCTATTACGGATTAAGCGCAGCAATAACAGAAGCTTCTGAGAATACGTTGGCTCATACAAAGAATTTATCGGGTGATGTAAATTTGTTGAGAGAAGCTGCCCATGAATTAGGTTATACAGACTTGTTATACAAGGAGTGGGATGATGAAGATTTATTTGTTGGTGGATTAGACTTTGCTGGTGGGATGTGGATTATGGGAGAATCATTAAAAAAGGCTGGCTATGATGGACTGTCACATGCAGGAGGGATGAACGATGTTACGGGATTGTTCCATCAAGTAGGCATTGCTTACAATCCGAATACGGTTAAGTCTATTGAGAATATAGGAACATGGAATCTAGGGACAAATAAATTTTTAGAGCAGCATGGCGATGACGGGCTGTATGGTGCCATTCATTTTCTGGATGATGGCAGGGCCGATATCTTAGCTACGGAGGGAGCTAACCCTACGACTTTCATCCATGAGATGGCGCACTTGATCAGGCGCACCATGCTGGATGAAGGCGATAAAGACATCATTCATCGTTGGGTGTTGGGAGAAAACCAGTATAAAATTGTTCGCGCAGAGATGGTTGGCCATGCTGAAGAAGCGGCGCGGATGGCACCGCGTGCTGAAATAGATATTGATGAGATGGCTACGCAGTTGATGGAGAGGTTTGTCTGGACGGTAGATGAGGAGGAAGTGTTTGCGAGGTCGTTTGAGCAGTTCTTGATGGAGGGAGTCACCGATAAGAACGCTGGCAGGGCTATGCAGGGTACGTTCGACTATATGAAAGAGATGATGGATACGGTGTACGACTTCTCTAATAAAGGGCGCGTGGGTCTTACACCTAATGAGGAAACGAACTACCTCTTTCAAAATATTCTTGGGCGTGGTGTGGAGACAGAAGCGGAGAGGCTGGCGTTGCCCACGGCTATCCTTGAGACAGCTACCTCTGGCAAGGAGAGCTTCTTTAGTAAAGCCTATGGGATGCTGGGTGACAACATGCTTACTCGCGGCAACAGAAACTTTGGTCAGCAGATGGAGAACAACTCGCGCCTTGCTCACTTCATCACGATGATGACTACAGACAAGGGTAAGATTCAAGGCAATGGTCTTCTGAATAAGAAGACACTTGGCGAGGGCATGAATGCTGATGAGGCGGCTCAGTCGGTCAAGCGGTTTCTGTTCGACTACGGTGAGCTTACGCCTTTTGAGCGTGATTATATGAAGACTATAATACCCTTCTACACATGGATGCGTAAGAACATACCGCTTCAGTTCCAGATGATTGCTCAACAGCCAGAGCGTTACAGTGCTGTGCCGAAGCTACAGCATGCGCTGGAAGCTATGTCAGCAGAATGGGAAGGCATCCCCACCCCAGATTACTTCGATGATATCAATGCGATGAGGATGCCTGTAACGTCCGAAGCATTGCCACTCAATGACAGTGGCATGCCCCTTTACTTCGCACCTGACCTGCCTTACGGAGATCTCAACAGGCTCAATATGAAGGACATGGTGTCGTCCATGACCCCCTTCTTAAAAACGTGGGCAGAGATCTATCCTAAGACGGGCTACAGTTTCTTCTTAGACTCTGAGATCCAAGAGTATCAAGATCAGGCGGCGGTGGCTGATGTCTTTGGTGAATCGGTGGAACTGCCCTTTAATGAGAAGACATGGCATGCGATCAAGACCCTGCTGCCTCCTGTTGGCAAGGCCGCTCGTCTTGGACAGAGGGCTTCTGAGGGTAAGATAACGGAGCAGTTGCTACGCGAGGTAATGGGCCTGAACTTTAGGAGTGTAGATGTCGATGCTGTTGTGAGAGCCAAGAGGTTCCAGCGCAGGGAGGTGGCCCGTGCTATAAAACAAAGGTTGATTGATAAGGTAAGGTTGATGGGGTTTGAGGATGCCCTTGAAGACTTACAAGAGGATTAGAAAGTAAATCTCATTCCAAATCTGAGACTCTCCTGTATCAGCCCTTTGACTGTAGCTTCGCCTTGATGCGGATCATACTCTTTATAATAATCTGAAATTTCTTTTTCTGTAAAAGGCAGCTTGTTTACCAAGGTGACACTGGCTGATGTTTCGGTGCTAAGTACGGGACCATAACCTCTAAACTCAGCTTCTGTAAAAAACTTCACACCCTTCAATACTTGTATCTGCATCCCACCGCTGACCACTGCCCCAAGATTAACATTTGTTTCTGCATATCCCCACGGGGTATTCCATTTTTCTTTTATTATTGACGGACCCATTTTTCCATAGACATGAAACAGATGTGGAATAACAAATAATCTCTTTCCCATAAGCAGATCTATGCCATAAAGATCTATAGATGTAAAAAGCACTGAGGGGTTTCTTTTTAAATTTCCAACAACAAGGTTGATCGCCATTGTATACCCCGCGCCACTGCGCGTATCCAACCATCCCAACCAAGCAATGGGCTTGCTGTCATCCTTATCTCTACCCTTGATAGTATCATCCATGAACCAAGTCAGCATAGCGGTTTCAATAGCTCTGAAACGAACTGTCCCGTCATCATCTCTAACATATGCTGGTATGGATCGGTACGACATGGAGATGCCGCTATCCGCAAAAATAATATTGGGAAATAAAATCAATGCGAATACCAAAGGCTTCATTCACGACTCCCAATTAGGAATAATACTGCTAAAAGTTTTTCTTATCGTGTTGTATACATGAGTATCGCAAAGCTCAACAGAGACATCGGGATGGTACTTAGCCATCCTCTTGAGTTTTGTCGCAGACTTGCTGTCCATATTGCCTTTCACCTCTACATAATATGGCTCTGAGTCCGTAGTTTCCCAGATCTTAAAGTCGGGAAGATAAGATCGGACCCCTCGCTTGATGCTCTCAAACCAGAAGGTGTCTGGCTCGTATTCCCACTTCTGTATATCGCCCCTCGACTCTAACCACATAAGGTACCGTGCGTAGTTCGCTTCCCATCGGGATCTTAGATATAGTCCATCTGGATGACGCTTGTCTGTCTTGCCATCTTGTATATCCTTGCGCCTTCCCGCATACACGCCTTTGGCATTTGGTTCTAGTGCTTCCTTTGAGGGCGTGGAAGCACTACGTCTACCCCTTGACTTTCTGCGATCAGTTTTGGACTTTTTTTTAAGGAGTTTCTTTACGTCTTTTTCAGACCATCTACGCATTTAACACCCCGGTAATAATGTCATTCCATCCAAAAAGATGTAAGCATTTTCTCTTACCGCACTGCCACCAGTGCAGTCTGCTTTTGTTTTAGTTCGCTCTACTGTATAGTTACAGATCTCTTTGCCTGTTTCATTGGATATCTTCCAGTAAACAATATCATCTGATTCAATCAGGTATACAAATAAAAAGAATGGCACATGCAGATGAGAAGAAAGTGCTATCCCTCTGTCTATTTTTTCGTATGAAATAAGATAGCTATCGAAGGATTGAAGCTGAGATAAAGACATGTTTCTATTCTTTATCTCAGCTATGCAGACTGCTTTGTTGTCCCGAACAAAAAGCCTGTCGGTATGGGTGGTATTATCACCAAGCTCTATAGCAGTTGCATTGTAAGCTCTGCCGATATACTCGGCTAAAGCCTGTTCTTTTTGTATGTAAACCTTCCCCTGTTCTGTCTCAGATCCTAGAACCATTTATAACCTCCCGCTT
>Ga0209434_1001567_pt1 | contig 10309 bp, 13 predicted proteins | sample ETNvirnome_2_300_FD_184068 | JGI IMG/M metagenome (GOLD analysis project Ga0209434, IMG submission 184068) | Marine viral communities from the Pacific Ocean - ETNP_2_300 (SPAdes) (version 2) | ecosystem: Environmental > Aquatic > Marine > Oceanic | place: Pacific Ocean | collected 2013-06-22 | reverse complement strand
GGCCTCTAGATGTAGTTTTTGCCACTTTATTTCTCATTTTTGTCTCCTTAGTTTGTAAGTTCTGCATAGAGCTTAGTGTTTATTCTATACCCTATCTCTCTATAAATTAACTTCTTTTTTTCATTTGTTGGGTTTGGAAGAAAGAATCCGAATTTATTGCCTTATCGCAGATAAGCAAATCATACGCTGGTTTCTCTCCTACGCTCAAGTGGTGATATTTACACCCCCACTCCTGCAATTGGGATTCGGTCACAGCGTACCAATCAATTCCCGTAATATAGCCGCGGGCAGTCCAATAAGTAATGTCGTGCCCTGCGTCATAGAGTTCGTTGATAGTGCCTATACGTTCGAAGTTAGGTATGGCGTCGGGATAATGCCTCTCCCCTTCATAGTCGCAGATAGTTTCATCGATGTCTACGTATACCTTCATACAATGTCCAAATAGCAGCATCTGTGCTTTTGGTCAGCGGTGAGTTGATCGTACTGCGCCTGCAATATTTTAAAGCGGCCGAATTTTTCAATTTTAATATATCCCTTTTTAAAAAAGGACTTAAGATCGATGGTCATAGAATTTCTCCAGTGGAAAGTGTTGCTTGGAAATATCAGCAGTTAGATTGTTTTTATAGTTTTCGCCCAAATTCTGAAATTTCGTTGTGGGTTGCCAATAATTTAATACGTAGTCCCAGAATACAGTATATTGCATACGGAAAAAATTATACTCCGTAGGGCCGTGGTTGGCGCCGCCCGGAGCCTTCTGGGGTTCAAAAACGCTATTGGGTGCACTGCTTAAATCTTTCGGATACCCATCCATACCCACAAAAGCTACCTCCGTTGCCTTTAATAAAACAGCTAGACAGATTAGTCTCGTGACTGTGCCCACTCTCCCAAAATATCGTGGATGACAAAAGGTAGAGCGATGAGGGTATCTTTTGTTAAAATCTTGAAGATGCTCAGGATGGCGATTGATGCGGCCGTCAAATACACTTATAGTTTTAGGATGGTTAAAAAGATACTCATTTAGTTCTTTATCATAAAGGCTTACTTCATTTCCTAAATTAACTAAAGCAATATCCTTCTGTGCCAATTCAGGATGTTTAAAAAAGTGATTACACGACCACAAATAGTCATAAGGATACTGGTCCCAGTCGACTAAATCGGTAGAGGGGCCAGCTCCCACGATGAGGATTTTACTGCCTACAAAGTGCTGAAGGGCTGACGGTCTCCCGATCACCCCCTCTTTGTCGAGAGAAACATCGTCTGTGTATAGGCTCGTGTACACCGGTGCGATCGACTTGTACCCGTGTTGCTTGTCCTCTAGAAAGATATCGGGGGGTGTTAGCACTGCCGCCATCAAGGTGTTGTTCAGGGCATACACATCGCGATTTTTATATGTTTGGTCGATGCCAAAACACCTATCACTCGCTTCATCATACCATACATTATACTTTGGGAGCTGCTTTATTTCCTCCATATATTTATAGAAGGATTGTTTAGCCGACGCACTTATTTCTTTGTCGAGTGTTTTATCGGTATAAATTAGAATACAATCATTCCACCTCATTAGTCACCCCCAACTCATATAATTTTTCCCCCACCTTAAATTGCCACTCATAATCAATATCGAATGCTTCAAGCTCTTCCATAACAAACAGCTCCGGAGCAGGAGGCGAGCGCGTATCCATCCAGTGGCCCGCTTCGATTATATCGAGCCTGCTAGCGTAGAGACAGTGAGCCGCTTCATTAATGGTCTCAACAAGTTTAGTATTCATTATAGTCTTGCCTTTCCAATTTGTTAGTGGCTCTCCTTCTTGGTTCCAATAATAGGTTTTCTTCTCAAAAACAGCAAAGGCGCCATCCCGGGCACTCTTTAGGAAGACGCGAGTAAAGGCATCAATAGTTTCTATCTTAAGGAGTGGGTTGCAGGCACTCACCATAACAACATATTTAAACGGAAGCTGGTTGTGCCACTCATAAATTTCAGCTAGCGGTTCTCCCTCCGACATGGCCGACTCTTGACTACGGTGAAATATGTTAATACCGTGGTTCTGTGCGACAGCTTTCAGTTCTTCCTCGTAAGCCGAAAAATAAATATTTTGAGGCGGTATTACGGCCGAATCCAAAAGTTTTTTAAACAGTATATCCACCAATGTGGTGCCAGCGAATGGTCGCAACATTTTACCCGGAACCCGTTGCGATCCCAGGCGAGCCTGGACAACAAAACAAACATCCTCAATTTTTTTGGTCATGGTCATTTTCTGCCAATTGAGTAAGAAGCGCAGCAATCTCAGCATCATGTTGATTCACTTTAGCCATCAGTTGCCTTGCTTCTTCAGGCGCCTCCCTAAAGGATAAGCGTAAAATATCCATCCAGTTTACATTATTCTTCGAACGAATATTTTGGATCTTATCAATAATCTCAAAATCAGATAATTTTTTATTCATTATTTCTCCTTATAACTCTTCTATCCATTTAATTTTTGTATTCCACCCGCAGGGTAGCTGATCCCAATATTGATTAAGATCTTTTTTATAATGTCCTGATCCCACTAGATTGCTTTGTGCTGCTGGTAATATTTTTCTCTCCTTGAGGGGCTCCCAATTATCTATAAAAAGGCTTTCAATTTCCTTCCTCAAGCGCATATATGTTGTGGCTAGCGTATCTTCTTGCACATCAAATATTACCTCACGTTGCACTAAAATGTCTCCTGTATCTATCCCCTCGTCGATCAAGTGGATGGTGACCCCTTTTGGAGTCCCATCTACAAAAGACCAAAAATTAGGGTGGTACCCACGATTCCAAGGCAATAAAGAAATATGTAAATTAATAATCTTATTCCTGTAGGGTTCTAATATGTCTTCTTTGATAATATGCTTATAGCCATAAGAAACAATTAAATCAGGTCCGTATTCGTCGACTTCCTCTTTGGTTACACGAGAAGAGGTGGCATGTACCTCATCCTTCCGGCAGATAAAGTCTATAAGCGGAGTGTCTTCATATCCCAAAAAAAGAATTTTCATCTTATTTCATCGCCACCTTAACTGACGCTGTAATAAACTCTCTTTGGTGAGTTGCATCAGTGAATTCAAAGGTAAAATTATTATTATTTAAATAGGCTAAAGGGTAGCCGTCGCAATCTAACATTCTTATCAAGTTATATAATTCGTCTAAATTATCTACAGTATCAATATTGCTTTCAGTTTTTTTGCGCCGGCGAAAAATAACAGGGGGACCCTCTTGGGGAACTGGTTTGGGGTTCAGGGTTATAATACTATAAATCATATTTTGAATAATGGCTGCGGATCGTTCAAAAATTTGGCGCGCGGTGCCTTCCAAATTCAAAGGTGCTTTGAGAAAGAGGGGACCATTGTCTATTCCATCGCTACACTGAATCGCAGAAATCTTTGTAGTGAGGTGTCCTCGTGCAATAAGGTTCTGAAGTGGGGATCCGCCGCGGCCATATGGCAAGTCTGTCATATGAAATATCACGCACTTATAATTTTCATAGATCTCTGGTGGTATTAGATGAGACCAATGGGGTATAAATACATAATCAGGCTTTATCCTTGCTAAAGACTCCGGAGTAAAACCTTCTTTTGTTGTGATCTGAACCCATTCGCCTCCGCAGAACAGCTGCATATTCTTGGCCATGGCTGCGTGCCATGGTTTTGCGGATACAATTACGTTTGTCATTTAGGAGCGTTCCCATTCGATATCGACATGACGTAAAATATGATCATCCTCCATGTCATACAGGGCGGTTGCGCCAAGGACACTATAGTAAGCGGAGGCCGGAACAGAGTCATCTAAGGAGGGCCTTTTGGTAGTAATGTTTTCTGTGGTAAGAATATCTCCACCCTTGATTTCCCCCTTAACCACCACAGAACGCATGGCCATGGCAAAGGCTTCTTCGCTGGTGCTAAAGATGCCCTTTTTGGGGCGACAAACAGATTCTGCTGTTCTGATATCTTTTATCATTTGTTTTAGCTCGGGGGGCTCGATCGCAAAAGGATGATCTGGTCCAGGCAGCAATCGCGAAAGAGTGTAATGCTTTTCAATTACGCGGGCGCCCTTGGCCACAGCCATAGGCGGTACCAAGATACCCGGAGTATGATCAGATAATCCTACGGCGATCCCAGGTATTTGCTCAATCAACAAATCAATTTGATTGAGGCCTGCGTCTTCATATGGAGTGGGATACGCATTGTTACCATGAAGAATGGTTATATCGGCACTAGAGTTAACATCTCTAACCCATTGCACAATATTTTGAACTACACGAACATTGCTTCCAATTCCCGAAGTAATAATTAAAGGGAGCCCCGTTTCGGCTACACATTTTATAAACCTGGGGTCGGTTGCTTCAAACCCTGCAACCTTATATCTCTTCACTCCAATGTTGTATAATTCTTCTACGGCGCTCTCATCAAAAGGAGTACTGATGAATTCAATACCCTTGTCATCACAATAAAATTTTAGATCTTGCTGCCATTTTCTGGGCAGCTCAATGTCTTTAATCAGTTGATTAATGTTTTTGTATCCTGCAAAATCAGGGGTGTCTTTCGAATATAAAGTTTCCGAGGTATATGTTTGGAATTTAACCGCATCTGCTCCGGCATCGACCGCAGCGTCAATTAGTGCTAGCGCTTGCTCAAAATTTCTATTGTGGTTGGCGCCGGCCTCGGCAATGGTAAACACACTTTCCATTTTATATAATTCCCCTTATTAGTTCAAATTTTTCAGCGCACTCTAAACCCACTTCTGCTCCCCACGTCTTTAAGAGATTGTTTATGTTTTCATAACTTCGACTATGAGGGAAAGCGCGCATCTCTTCGTCATAACACTCTTTAAGACACTCAATTTTCTTGTCCTTAAAGTCTCTTACATCGTAGTATACATTACCCTGAAATGTCGATTTAGGATTGTAATCGGTAGAGGACGGAACATAATAAGCCAATATTTGCTGTTTTTGGCCAGTTTGCGGCCGAAACGCCGTCATCGTCGCTCGATATACAAGTTGGTGGTCAACATTGAGACAATCGGGGTGATGAGTAAATATCATGTCTGGTGCGTAGCCTACCCCAGACTCTATAAACTGACAAAGCTGCAACAGGGGTACAGAATCTAACTGGTTATCCGGGAAGTTCCCGTAAGCGTATGAGGTGGCTCCAAGGATTTCACACACTTTCGCTAATTTATTATTCCGATTCTCTGCTGGGGTTGTGCGGGCGCCTTCGCCATCGGTAAAAGTCAGAAGATGCACATTGTGCCCCTCATCCGCCAGCCGGGCGATCGTGGCGCCGCAGCCCAAAGTTTCATCATCGGGGTGCGCAGCCAAAACTAATACATTTTTAGCAGTCAATTAATCATATTTTACGGTTGTCTCTTCTTACACAACCAACCTATCGCCGTTTATTATAGCATTTGAGAAATCAAAATGTAAGCGATCGTTCCTATTCTTCCCTAATAATTTTAATTATTGTTTCGATATCAGCCGTGCTCAAATGCTGATGAATGGGGACATTAAGAATAGAATCAAAAACGCCCTCAATGTAGTTGAGAGAGACGAGTTGGTTATAATAGGTAGTCTTATGAAGAAGGGGATAATTTCGCTGTATACCGAGTTGAGATAGTTTGACGTTTGCCTGGGAGTCAAGTACTGTTGCAAAATAATACGAAGAATCACTGTCGTGGGGGTATACACATGAATTGGGGCATTCCTCAAAAATGGCTTCGAAATTTTTCCTTCTAGCCTCTACGTTATGCGCATAAGCCGACAAACTAATCAACCCAAGTGTTGCGTTTAAATTATTCATATAAAACTTAAATCCACTTTGAACAATATCATAAGACGTGCCACTGCTTGATCGGCCAAAGTTTCTATAGGATCGAAAATAATCTGCGGCTTCTGTGTCATCGCATGATATCATTCCGCCATCCGAAGAACAAACGGGCTTATAAGGGTGAAAAGAAAAGAATACAAAATCGGCAGGAAGAGTGGGGGTAATACAGTGTGCAGAATCTAATACTACCGTTTCGTCACCGACCAACTCCCAGTCCGAAATAGTCGAGACACCACCATACAATACCGGCATCACGACATTATGAAAATCGTTATTGATAAGAAGGCGTGCCTCTGTATAGCTCTGAGGACTCATCAACAACTCTTCATTTGTATCTACAAAAATAAGATTGTGGCCGTGGTGGCGAGCAGCCCATGCTGGAGAAGTAAATCCCAACGGGGTGGTATAAACATTACACTGGCCGTACTTTTCCTTAAGAAAAGCATAAATTAAAAAGGAGGCGCCTGAAGCTGAGTTCAAAGCAATGTTGTGAGCCTTGCCTGAGTGGGGAGCCATCTCGGCCTCAAACTTAGGCACATTCGGACCAAACCCTAAAATCCCAGATTCCAACACCTCAGCTACTTTATAAAACTGACTGGAAGGTATTTTAGACTGGAACAGCTTCATGTCACGAAGTCTCTCCCAGGCCGCGGCGGATTAATTGCACGAGGGCGCCCACATCATTACTACAATGAAGAGCAGAATTAAACTCTGTCCCCTCATAAGGCTCCCACTCCGAATGTGTGCGACGTGTATATTGGGGGCGCACACACAAAAGATTACGCCCTGGAACTTTCGCAGCATAGGGTAGCTCGGTTTTAGCCAACATATCCTCATGAAGCTTCTCGCCAGGGCGAATACCCATAATTTCATACCTAAAAGAGCTTCCATGAATTTCTTGAATTGCGTCTAGAATTGTGGCCATACTATAAGAGTTAATTTGGGGAATAAACACCTCGCCTCCCTCTGTGGATTCAAGGGCGCCCAGAACTGTATCGACCGCGTCTTCTAGAGTAAACATAAAACGAGACATGTCGGTTGAGGTAACCTTAATTTTCTCTCCTGCAGCGAGCAACTCTAACCACGTAGGAATAAAAGAGCCTCGTGAGGCAATTACATTACCATAACGCACTGAAGCAAAAATTGTAGTGCTGGAATTATAATCATAGTTAGTGAAAATTCTCTCCGCAATAAATTTGCTAGATCCATAGACATTAACTGGCTGACAAGCTTTGTCGGTCGATACTAAGATGCACTTCTTGACGCCCGAACTAACGGCCGCTATTGCAACATTTTCAGAGCCCTGGATATTCGTTTTCACACATTCGTCAGGGTAGAATTCCATGTCTTCAATTCTCTTGAGAGCTGCGGTGTGAATGATATAATCCGGGCGGTGGAGGCGACAGGTGGTCTTCAACTTATTAAGATCGCGAATATCGCCTATAACACAATGAACACTATCTTTATGTTTTAACAACGCTTGCTTCCCCTCGTCGCGGCTATAAATAATGATCTTGTTGGTACTCTCGCTTAAAATGCTTTTGAGAAGGGCTTTTCCAAGTGAGCCAGTGCCACCGGTGATTAATATAGTCTTGTTCTTCATGTTAAAATCGATACCTAAAATGCTTAATGTCTTTACTAAATCTTTCTTCTATGACCTTCTTGGTTTTGTCATTGTAAAAGTCTCGATAGTCATATTTCTTCTTGGGCCCCTTGTTGAGATGAAGGAGTTCTTCGGTACAGCCCATCTTGGTCTTAATATATTGCCACTCAATGGGAAATAATTCAAAACGAGCAATATGGTCTACAATGATATTTCCTCCTTTGTCACAAAAATAATTTAGCTGATCGTAACACCCTTGTTTTCGAATGGGATTAATAACCCACGGTAAATCTATAAGCCACGTTTCATAATCAATATCTTCGCCATGTTCTGCTCTATAGACATTCTCATATTCGAAACTCTCCGATCTATAAAAAGGGCTGTGCAAACGATACTGATACATAGACACCATCTTGTCCCAAGGGTTTCGCACAAAACCAAATTTAAAAGTCATATCCCAATATTGTGGGCCCACTTTGCTTTTTATTTCGCGGGCTGTACGGTGATCTTGATACATTCCCCGTGTTTCATCGTACGTGTCTATTCCGCCGGCGAAGCCAAACATTCTCTCAATACTCGTACCCCCTGTTCGGGGTGTGTGTATAAAAATAGTATTATGCTCAGGTATTATCATAATTGTATAACATCCAATTTTGTGGGCCCCAAAGAATAGATACTATACGTGGGAAAAGTTTGTTTGAGAGTTTTCATAACCCTATTAAACAGAATAACTGTTTTTTCCCACTTCTCCTCTGAATTCTTGGGGTTTTCTATTCCATCATACCGTACGTTGCCACCCATGTCAAGGCCTACTACTATAATATTTTGGGCGCCAAGGAGGAGAGCAAATTGTACTGCAAGGCCGGCAACAGTAATGCCACCCTGTATTCTAAAAAGGCGAAGGTCAGACCAATCGAACCCATAATCTGAGGGGTATCCTAATTCAGTTATAAAGGATCCAAAGAACTTAGGGCCCTTATGGTTTTGATAAGTCTCTTCCCACCATTCTTGTTCCACGTTGCGTTGACAATGGGCAAACCACAGATCTGTTTTAAGATCAGGTAAATTAATCGCACCATTGAGTGCAATAACGTATGCATCTTCGGGGATGCGTTTATAGTGATCGAGGACTGAGGGACCTGAGCCTACAATATATACAGTCTTTGGAAGTTTAAGATCGAACCCTGGTGTGCCGAGGCGCTTCACGAGTTAGTACCCCCGAAGTTTTTTACGTGGGCCCAGCTCTCCCTCTGTTACTGTTTTAACTCCATCGCCATAGGCGAGTTCAAGTTCGCGGATGCCACGGACCATTTTTATTAGTCCCTGTGGTTCCACTGAGGACATATGGTCTGATCCCCACATGGTCCGGTCGAGTGTAATGTGTCGTTCGACACAGGTAGCACCCAAATAAATCGCAGCAACGGAAGTTCCAAGTCGGAATTCATGGCCACTATAGCCCACTTCGCACCCATAGCGTTCCTTCAAAGTCTGAACACACTGAAGATTAAGGTCTGCGAGTGGCGCGGGGTAGGATGAATTACAATGAAGCATTAGGATCTCGCTCCCCTCCAACCACTCTACAGCTTGATCGATCTCATCATACGTGCTCATCCCGGTTGAAAAGATAATCCTTTTACCGGTGGCGGCAGACGCTCGCATCAAAGCCTGATTGGTAATCATGGCAGAGGGAATTTTAATCCAAGGTATGTCGTAGCCCAATAAGAAACTTAAGCTATCTATATCCCACGGTGACGCAGACCATTGAATGCCTTTTAACTTACAATACGCATCAATTTCGTCATACTCATCTTTGCCAAATTCCATTCGATACTTGTAATCAAGATAGGTCATCGTTCCCCATGGGGTTTCTCGCATCACAGCCTTTTGGTGATCAGGCACACAAACGTCAGGATTCCGCTTTTGAAATTTGACTGCATCACAACCAGCCACCGCCGCAAGATCTATCAGTTGTTTGGCTGTGTCTAGCGATCCATTATGATTAATTCCGATCTCAGCAATTATATAAGTTTCCATTAGAGTGATTTCCTCGGTACATCTTCGTGAACGTAAGAGTCTTGGGTCCCTACGTATAATTCAACCCCTTTAGATTTCAACCACTGATGCCACTCTTTGCTTGCTGCGATGTTTTTCTCAGCTTCGTCTGGGAGAAGTGGCGCTGCTTTATTTATCAACTCTCGCTCCTCATAATAGTGACGTGATGTAGTGTCTCCAGGGGCTTCTAGGTCCCAGCCAAGTGTGGTAACTGACTTCAGACCTAGGTGTTCCACAAGATAAAATACCAGCTCACTCATTATACCAGGGCCCCAGGGGCGTGTCAAGGTATGTGATAGGGCGTGGCTATCAAAATCTAAAGTATTGCAGAGGGCTGATGGCCACCCCTCAGAGATTACCTGCAGGAATAGATCATACTGTTGATCTTCACCCCACAGTCGTTCCCTGCTGGGAATTTCGGGAAGAGAAGAGCACCCTACCACCAGCGGGTTATTATTAGAGTAATCATACGTTTCAAAATTATTGCAGTTGAAAACATGAATATCTACCAAATCGGGAACGAGGTTATAAGCCTGTTTAACGGCAATAACGACCTTATCCTGGAGTTTCTCCCGCAATTCTTCCACATTTACATCGCCTAGAGAAGGTCCACACGTTAGCACGCAGCACTCTTTGCCGGCGTACAGGTCTTTCAACAGTTCAGTCTTAACAGAGTGGCTTGGGTAATTGAGGAACTTATTTTTTACAATATACTTCAAATCTTTAAGATCCACTACCTCTTTTACCTGGTTAATAAAATCGATCTCTTCTTGGGGAGTTTCGATCTTACCATAAACACTCTTTACAAATTGA
>Ga0209434_1001563_pt1 | contig 10321 bp, 10 predicted proteins | sample ETNvirnome_2_300_FD_184068 | JGI IMG/M metagenome (GOLD analysis project Ga0209434, IMG submission 184068) | Marine viral communities from the Pacific Ocean - ETNP_2_300 (SPAdes) (version 2) | ecosystem: Environmental > Aquatic > Marine > Oceanic | place: Pacific Ocean | collected 2013-06-22 | reverse complement strand
CGCCATAAAAAGAAGATGCTGAAAGATTATATGACGCACTAATTTGCCTATTGGAGCCAGAAACAATAAGAGCCGACTCACCACCCACGATGATGGCTAGCGCATCTTCGCTCCAATCTATATATGTGTTCCCCTGCGTATCATCTTCATAATAGATGTCACCGCGATAAACTTTACCTTTTGCGTATTTGTATGCCATTCTCTTATAAATAGAATCTCAAATGTAAAAAGGGCGAGTACCTCGAAGATACCCGCCCTTAAAGCTTGTATAACTATCTCCGAAGAGAAGTTAGAATTATCTTAGAACACACTCCATGAATCAGTCGTATCATCATAAACAAGACTAACAGCCGCTCCAACTGTTTCCAATACAACGCTCACAGCCCCATCTATATACTTCCCACCGGTCGCTGAACCCGAATAAATCGTTACATCGCCAGCTTGCATATAAGCATGACGTTTTATCATGAAAAACTCACCTTCTGTCGGTGAAATGGGTAGTGAAAGATCAATCGCACTCGAACCGCTAGCAACAATTATGCTGTTCGCGCTGGTAAGAGCCGCAGTACTAGTTTTCACCGACAAACTACCGTAACGCACACCATTACCAATGGCAAGGATACCATCAGCATTGAGGGTGCCCGCAATATCTACTGTGCCGTTTCGACTGAGCATTACGTTGCCCAGGCCGATGACCAGACTCGATCCGGAAAGGCCAGCAGAACCAGAATAGCTCGTTCCGCCAGTGATTGCGCCAGAACTAATACTAAGAGTTCCGTCAGTTAGACTACCACCAGTTACGGCACCGTCAGAGGTGATTGCGCCATTGGCTGTGATAACCCCCGCAGCAGAGAGAGTAATACCGGTGTCGCCATAGCCGCCACCGATGTCCAGTTCACCCGCAAAAGACGACCCGACGGCTCCAGTATCGAGAACTGCAGCGCCGGTAGAATCTATCCTGCCGTTTCGACTGAGCATTACATTGCCCTGGCCGAGGACCAGACTCGATCCGGAAAGGCCGCCAGAACCAGAATAGCTCGTTCCGCCAGTAATTGTACTGTTTAGAGCAAGTGTCGTGAACCCAGAACCTGCGCCAGAACTAATAGTAGCAGTTCCGTCAGTTAGGCTGCCACCCTCGACCGCACCATCAACATCGACCGAAGCCGCCTGAACTTGCCCAGAACCCGACAAAACTCCCGAATTGGGGTTAAACGTCAAGGTGGCATTGCCGATAGTGTTGCTTCCATCAGTAGTGGGAACGGCGACGCTTACACCACTTGTGCCAAGAATACCGGCTACCACAATTCCCATTGCAAATGATTTGTTTGAGCCAGTGACGTCAACCGAATCAGACGAAATACCACTTAAATTTGAACCATCGCCGTAATAAGCGTAGTCACTATTTACTGTTAAATTGCCGGACATCTCTGTCGCGCCAATATTTACTTTGTATGCCATTATTTAATCCTCCTATAGATTAATAGCAAAACGGGTGAAAAAATAATAAGTTGGCTTGTAAACACTCATCAAAGGAGCAATAAATTAATGTAAACATCCACAGTCGTTTCTATTACAAATAGTCTGCTGCGGAGGAATCGCCCCTAATAAATAAACCAATTAGAGCCGTCTGTATAAAGACTCAAGGCTCCATACGGCGATTCTATTGCAGCACTAGTTTCTCCGTCAATTGTGTCGCTATCGGAGCGTATTATAGTAATAGCGTTGCTAGAGACATTTCCGCCTTCATCCTTTACCACAAATGTTTGACCCTCTGTGGTTGTAGAAGCTGCTGGTATCGTTAACTGTACTGTATTAGATGTAGTGTCAACCCCCAAATAATAATCCGTTAATACTATACTGTAATCATTTGTTATTGCGGTTCTCTTGTGAATAAGACCTCCGGAAAGGTGCGATGCGCCGATGACTGTTAAGGGGTGTGTTGGGGTTGCTGTACTTCCGATATTAATACTACTTGTTACATAGGCATTTGAACTGTTGATGGCGGTAAAAAGGCCGCCACTTGTTGCAATTCCCGTTAAGGTGGACCCATCGCCATAAAAGGCGCTGGCCGATATATTAGCAGAAGCAGTAACATCTCCCGTAACCGTAAGTAATGATCCATCAAATGTAAGATTTGCTTCACCTGTTACTGTAGACGCGTCAACTGAAGTGATCACTCTATTGTTGGCTGGATTTGTATATAAAGAAATGGCCGCGGCCGAGAGATTTGTCAATTGAGATCCATCGCCGATAAAACTGCTGCCCGAAATATATCCTGAGGCAGATAGGTTGGTAAGAACACCAAAGCTCGCAGAAAGTACGTCGCTTCCCAAACTCGAGGAGCCCAGTGTGGCGATGGTGGTGCCAGTATTATCGATAATTTCAACAGCTCCAGATATTTGAACCGGAGAAGCGCCGATGAGTGTGCCGGCCAATGTAAGATCTCCCGTAACGCGCATATTGCTGGCCGTTAATTCGCTGGTGGTTGCAACTGTAAGGGCACCGTTGGGGCCCGCATCCGTAAGTGCAATATTACTTCCCGCCGTCAATACACGCTCATTTGGAAGCTTCCTCTCTGGCGTAACCGTAATATATGTAGCAGCTAGAGGGGGGTAGGGGGCTTCACGGGGGGCCGCGGCGGTGGCCTCACTTTGATCTCTGGTAACTGCGGTCGGCCTATCAACTGCGGGCATTACCCTAAATGCACCCTGGCGGGCCCGAATACATTCCGCGCTAATCTGAAACTTGTGCTCTACCTGACCAAAGTAATATCTAGTATCATTATATAACTTAACAATTTCGTAAAAAAGATCACCGTACTGAAGAAAATCCCCCACGCGAACATAAAGATTTTGATCCTCAGTAAGGCGCCTACGATGAAAATTAACTGTTAATTTGCTTTGGTATTCATACCCATATCTCTCATTAGTTTGCTCGTTGTCTACCTCAACAAATGCAAAAACACGAACAGGTGGAAGAGAGACTTTCTCAATTGCTTCACCATACGTATCATTAAAATTTGATTCCTCGATGCTTATGGGATAGTAAGCGATTGTCTGACCAATGACTCTTTCGGCCAGTTCATCGTTAACTTGTTTTACAAGATCGCGTTCTTTTTTACCAAAGAACATCGGCGCCGGTGGCGCGGCCGGCTGGTTCCATTTATTTTTTGGATTGGCCAATTAAACAACCTCCTTAAAGGGAGTTGGTGACGACCACTACCCTAGACCTAATAAATAGCATATTTCAACACCTTTTATCTAAACATTTTTGTTTGGTGTTTCCTAGCCAGCTTTTGTCTCTCTCTGATTGCTTTACTTCTTTTCATTTTTTTCTTGATAGAGGGGCTAATATAATGATCGGTGCGCGCCCTATAGATTTCTATTACCTTTTCTTTTTTACACTTTTTAATAAATCTTCTGATCAGACGCTCTGTACTTTCGCCCCTTCGCGGACGAACACTAACATTTGTGGCCACTTTTATTTCTATTTCCCTTCTTTAACACCTAGCATATGAGCATTCCAATTCCGACCTACGGAACCAAATAAATTCGATATATCTACTCCAGGATCAGTGGAGGGCTGCCCCGAGAGAGGGCTAGCCTGTTGAGTTGCCGTCATTTGGGTGGCCGCTGGCGTTGTACCCTCAAATAAATTAACTCCATTATAAGCCTCTTCGCCAAGTGCTGCCATAAGCTTATTTTTTTGTTGTTGAAGTTTATTCGATCTATCATTTTCAAATGCATTTCGTTTCATGCGATTAACCATTGGATTAACTTCTGGCTCTTCTGGCTCTGGTGTTTCAGAAATTAACGTTGCCGTCGACATTCCTTTTACCACTTCTACTATTATACTGGATATCAAACCATTCTCGGTAAGCGACTCTTTAATACACTCATCTACAATTGGCTTGATCAGTTTCTTAAACTCTGACTTTTTCATTACTCACCTATAATTTCATTCATCAAATTAATAATCTTATTATTTTTTTCCACTTGTTCATTAACGAGCCTGTTCTCGGACAAAGCCATAAAAGCGTTGGGAGTTGAAGGCTCCGATACAACATCAAAACAAATCAGCTGGAAATCATCTTCTACAATTGTCTTGCCCATTCGCTCAGTTACTGATCCCATCCCTCTTGAAGAAATCCCTGTCTTTACACCCGATTCAACAAGAGCCTTAAGGATCTGACCAGAGGGGGTCTCTAATACTTTAATTTTACCCATAACAGAAGGACCATCCATCCACACCTCTGTAACCATGTGGGAAACATTAACAAGATTTATAACAGATGACTCGGGATGATCAAGTTCGCCGAGAGCACGTCGATCTTCAACAACCTGGGCATATTTTTTAACCTCGCGTTCCATAATATTCATTGGATACACGCGGCCGTTTCCGTTCTGAACATCAGCTTCCTGCAACTTGCCGGTCAGCATCATGCCGCCGCCGCGCACAAAGGTCTTCTCAGCTTCCGTCAGGAGATCCTGACAGACGCCGGCTTCGCAAAGCTCATAATATTCTCGTAGAAGTTGCTGTGCCATTGTTTTATTCCTCTTCCGCGGCGGGTTCTCCAAATGGGCCCGGGCCACTAAAACCACCCTCGGGGGGAGGCCCATCGGGGGCGCCCATGACTTGGTCAATTGCATCTCTTGCTGCAGCCATTCCCGCAGCAAATGCCTCTTCGGGTGCAAGCTGGCTGATGTCGTCAACATGGACTTCTGTACCGGGGGCGCTAATATCAATTGCTGCTCCGTCTTCACCGGGCTCTTCAAGAGGACAACCTTCCTCAAGTTCTTCCTTCTTCCAGCTGGGGGGGTATAACCAATCCTGAAACTCTTTAAACTTCCAGCCGGGCGGCCGATCACTCGTGTCCCAAGCTGAATCCGGTAACTCGGGGACTTCATCTTCAGGATCGGGTCGACCCACAGCGGGCATCGTGGCCGTCGTGGCAAGCGCTGGGTGCTTCGAGCCGCGGTCACGACGATCTCGCCATGGCCCGATCTGATCGGCGCCCTCTTCAAGCGGCGAACCGTCATCATTACGATTGACTGTCTCGTTCAAGAAGTATCTTGGGTCTATTCGTTTTGTGTTTTTTCTGTGTGCCATTATCTTATTCCTCCAGTTTATCCTAGTTGATGGAAAAGTCCTTGCATTTCGGCGAACTGAACAAGTCCTTTTACGTCCAACACGTTTTCGATGCCTCCTGCTTTTGCGGCGATGGGAGCAATGTCACGGTCTTGGGCTAAAAGTTCACCAACTTGCGCAAAGGCTTGCGCTTTTTGAGGAGAATCGGGGCCCTGAATGACTTGAAGAAGTTCTGGATTTTCCAGAGCAACTCTGGTTAAGCTCCCATACGGGATACTTGAAGGGAGAGCGGGACTTAAAATATAGTCCTTTACTCCTTCAGCGATTACTTCCCCACGATCTACCGTCTCGTTCAAGAAGTATCTCGGGTCAATTCTTTTTGTGTTCTTTCTGTGTGCCATAATTAATTCCTATTTGTTTAATGTGGAGCCTCTCGGGCCCACCTAAAGTATGCTGCCTGCGCAGCACCGACGAACTGGTTGGATCATCCACTTTTTCATGATTCACCTCCTTTATGGATCACTTTGATCCCGAAATCATTTACCACCATACCCAATAAGTATGAGGTACCAGCACTAATGCATCCGCAAATAAACGCATTTACGGCCGTATAGTCAAAATTAAATAGTTCTGTATATGGACTTATGCCCCAAAGAAAGACACCAACCCAGAATCCCATGCATAAGTGGCAGTGGAATAATCTTCCAAAACCCCACCATGCGTCGCACTTCGGACGAACCTTATTAAAGATTGACCCGTGTATAATAATAAAAGTCATGCCATAAGCGGCAAGTATAAAATGTAGTAGTTGCATAATAAATTATGTTACAGGCTCTACTTTAACCTTTCCTGAGTGCTCACCTGTTTTTAGCTCTTGATCTAGAAGCGCTTGGGATGTAATGTTCCCCAGCAACGTAGATAGCTGAGTATCTGGTGGGATACCCTGCTCCACCGCATCTTCAATTATTGTTTTCATCTTTTCAAAGATTTGTACTTCAGGAGCAGACGGCTTCACAACATCTGCCCCTTTAGTTTGAAGGTGCCTCATAAACATAGTTAAATTATCTTCTAGATCAAAATATGAAGCCGCGGTACCTTCTGGATATGAGCCGTCCTCAATGTTTGCAAATGCCATTACGGCTGCTGTGAGCAACGCTTCCACAACCTGTTCAGCTATAACACCGGCGCCGGCGCCTACTGCTGCGCCGCCGACACCGCCGATGGGGGCGGAAATAGCAGCGCCGGCGCTGACGCCCAACACCTTGGCCGTAATGCCTCCATACTTGGCGGCTAATTTCTTTAACTTCCCTGGTTCTTTTTCAGCAAAGTAGCCATGTAATTGGCCTATAGTCCTAATAGCAGCGGGGTTTTCGCGGAGCAAATAAGCATCCCATCTCTCCATAATGAGCTTCATCTCGCCCACGGATTAATACCTATTTCTGAGTGGGTAGTAGTAATAGCCCGGGCGCATAGAGCCCTTCTCACCATACTGAGGTACTTCGCCGTATTCGGTGGAATCACGATCAGTCGGATGGGTGAACATATCTTCAAGTTCTTTCTCATACTGATCGGCGATGCGTTCGTGTTCGGCTTCAGTTGCAAGAAACTCAGTTATAACGTATACAGCTGCCTGCATCGAATTAACTTCTTGACTTTCGTAAAGTTCTCCTTCCAAAGATCGAAATATATTTCCCCCTTGAATAGTAGATCTATTAAGCACCCCGCGATCGGCTAAAAGCTCCAACAATCGACTCTGATAATCGTACACATCCTCATTAGACATTGTTTTGGGAAAAGTTAATATTTTCATCGACTCCGGAACGACCGCAATATCAATTTTTTGATGGTCCATAATAAGCAACGAACCGTCAAGTGCTTTACGTGCCTTTAATTCAACCGTTGCCTGTGGGCCTCCAATCTTGATCTTAATCATTTGCCGCTAGCTCCCGAACAAGTTGCTGTGTTTTTAATATTTTATTAAGATCCGTATCGGTAAACTCTCTTTTTCGGAACTCTTCAAGATACTCCGTAACCCCTTCCAGCTTTTGAGAAACAAGCGCCTCCTGTGTTATGGCAGCCGCGGCACGTACAAGATTTTTTAGTCTACTTAATTCTTCGTTAAGATATAGTCGTAATTCAAATCCGTCATCTGCAAAACTAGTAATAAATTGATTTAACAAGTCCTTTTGTTCTTGTAATAATATACCATATTTATCATTAAACTTCTTAATGAAAGAATGGTATGCCAAATTATCGACTGGCTGCATGCTATTGCGCGTGGAACTTTTTTTGGGCGCGCTCATTCGATCAATAATTGCTTGCTCAAATAATACCCTATTTTTAACTGGCATCTTATCATTGAAGATGGCGTTCACAGAAGCTAAAGATTTAAAATTAGGCACAAAATTGGCCCAAACATTTTGTGTCAGTCCTTTATTTATTGCAGCTATAAGTTTTGATTGTGCATCAAATACTGATTTTCCATCTAATTTTGAATACGCTATTTTTGCTTCTTTAAGCATTCTCTCGGCGATATTTTCTTGGATATTCGCCGTCTCTAAAAGTACTTGATAAAGCTCGAGCTCTTCTGACAAAACACTTTTAGCGCTAAAATGATCTTTCACAATAGAAACAATTTTGCTTTTTTGTTGGGTATCGTTTTCGAGTATGGCCTTGGTCAGCTGTCGTGAAAGGGCCTCATAAATAAACACAGTATTTCTTTTCTTATTATGTTTCATCTTTATCCGCCTCTTTTTTCTCCATCTGCTCTACCAATAGACGAACTTTAGTTGTGTTTTCAAACAAATTTAACTCGCTATTACTATAAATAGGTTCCTTTTGCTCTTCCATACCAAATCTCACATCAGGCATATCACTCCGGGGGTTACCGATACTTGAACCCGCAAGCTTACGATACGTAGAGACTTCTACTGGGGTTGCTTCTTTTCTTATGCGTCGCCGGCGAGGGCCCGTACCTCGTCGAGTGCGACCATCTGGGCCGGATGGTTTGTGAGGAGCGCCTTGATGCCTAGTGGCGTCGTCTTCGTAGCGGGCAGGAGCAGTTAATAGTGTTTCTTCCTCCTCGGCTCCAAGCTCGCCTGCAGGTTCCGCGCCCTCGATGTCTCCAAGCCCTTCCTCGCCTCCGAGATCTCCAAGATCGCCGGCGCCTCCGAGATCTCCAAGGCCTCCTCCAACTTCTTCGAGGGCCCCCTCCTCAGCGAGCCCCTCAAGGGCCTGCTGATATTTGCGATCATAAAAAGTTTCGCGCTGGTTTCTAAGAAACTCAGAATCTGAAAGACCAAGTATATTGGACGCTACCCATCTTTTACTAAAAGTGCCTTCAGGAACTGCGGTTGCGGTCTCAAACTTGGTTCTCATATACTCAAGCTGTTGCAGTTCAGCCAACCTAGACGGATTATTAAGACTTATCTTAAATGATAAAAGATCGTCACCACGATAGCCTAAAGTATATAAATGAACAATTGCCATCTTTTCTAATTCAGAAATTATCGATCTTTGAAGTCTATGAATTGTCCTGGCAAACCGGATATCTTTCTGGGCTAATGTCGTTTTATCCTCAGTGCCATCCTCAAGATTGGTGAGGTATGATTGTGGAACTTTAATTGCGGCGAAGAGCTTATCTCTTAAGTACTTAACATCATCAATATCATTGAGGGAGCTTGCACCCACAAGAGAGCTAATGTCCGACCCTACACCACCCCGCATGGGAATAAAATAATCTTCTTCAAGAGATAGAGGATTATACCGAAGATCCACGCGGCCGGTAGCAGAGTCCACGAGTTGATTGCGCTTCATTTCTGTTTTAACTTTTTCCATATATTGAGGAACATCTTGTGGAGGGATATTGCCTACATCAATTTTAAAGATGCGGCGCTCAGGCGCTCGGACAACACGATAAGCAATCATGGCATCTTCTAAAAGCACCAATTGACGCCAGATACGTCGTGCCGGGTCGAGAACCGACGTACCGTAAGGGGAATAGCGATCATTACCGAGAATACGAAAGTGTGCAACCTGCCAATTCTCAAAAGTCATGCCAGCACCATTCCATTGATACTGAACATAACTTGGATTTGATGTATCTTGACCTTCAAGACGCTCTACTTCAACGTTTGGCATTCCAATTACTGAAGTAATGCCCAACTTTTCATCGATATCTAAGTAAAGAAAGAAGTCTCCATATTTAACCATCGACCTGGCCCAGCCAAAGCAATTAAATTCAATATTCAATGCATCATAAAAAAGAGATTCTAGAATTGTTTTAATTTCATGGTTCAAACAATCAATATTTAATAGACGATCATACTCATTAGAAGTTGTCATCTCGTCTGCATAAATATCTAACGCGGATGCAATCTCTGGCATATACTCCATTTGTTCAAAATCAATATATCGTTCGGCCCGGTTTTGGTTGCGGAATGCTGCGGAGGTAAATAAGTTATAGTTTTGTGATAAATTATTATCGGAGCGCTTAAACTCTTGCCCGCTCATAGAACGGAAACGGTAGCGATATTTGTCAAGATCGTTGCGGCGTTCTTGTCGTGCTACTTGTGTCCGATAATTAACAATTGGGCCCGAGAGAAGTCGAGTCAATCTCTTAAATAACGGAGCTGCTGGATTTCTTGTATTTCGATCGTTGCTAGCCATTTTTTAACCCTTTATTAACGCAATATATTGTTCGTTAAAACTTACGCCTTCTGCTGTTCTTTGATTCTCTTTTGTCATCTTATGTCCTTGCATACCCGGAATTGTCGTGGAAATTTCTGTCGTAGATGTTGAGATAGAGGACAAAAACTGTTTACTATACTCAATATTTTTCTGACTTTCAACAATTACCGTGTCTCTCACCCAACATCCAATAGCAAACGACATCACCAAATCATCGTTATAGCTACGCATCGCCTGCGGCCTTCCATGATTCCAAATAAACGTCTTCATTTCTGAAAGCAACCGGTTCGAGTTAATTATAATTAGTTTGTTGCGCATAAACTCTTCCATCTTGGCCACAATCAAAGGTCTTGTTTTTGAAGATGTCGTAAACCCCGGAATAACATTTGACTGCCATTGGGCCGACAATGGATCGACGTATTGGTGGTCTCCCTTTCTGGAGTGATATAGGTTAGGATACCCCTTATCTATTAATTTTTTAAGTACTGCATAACCTATGTTGTTGTTTTCTATAACAACCATCGGATTATTATATTCTGCTGCC
>Ga0209434_1001561_pt1 | contig 10328 bp, 9 predicted proteins | sample ETNvirnome_2_300_FD_184068 | JGI IMG/M metagenome (GOLD analysis project Ga0209434, IMG submission 184068) | Marine viral communities from the Pacific Ocean - ETNP_2_300 (SPAdes) (version 2) | ecosystem: Environmental > Aquatic > Marine > Oceanic | place: Pacific Ocean | collected 2013-06-22 | reverse complement strand
GAAAATCTCAAAAAACTATGGCGCAGCTAAGAAGTCAGATATCTGAGCATTTGCCTGATGTTATCGAGGTTCTAGCCGGCGCCGCCAAAGATGGCGACGTTCAAGCTGCTAGAATACTGGTAGAGAGATGCGTTCCATCTATGAGGGCTATAGACCAGAACGTTAACATCAATGATTCAATGCGAGAGCTTACAGATATCGAGCTCGTAGACCTGATTAAAGAGTTTGAAGATAACTTGGAACAGGTTCCTGAAATAAAACACTAGGATATGTCATGCCAAAAGTAGAGTTTCCATACACTGCGTCTGGCCGTGCGGCTGCAAACAAAGCCGTTGGTCTCCATCCCGAAGCGAGGATGTCTGGAGGAGGTAATTATCCAAAGCCTAAGCAGCCACAACCCCGCAAAAAGCCAAAGAGATCTGACGAGGTTCGCGGTGGTAATACCGCCTATTAACTATGGCTTTACTAAGCGTAGACACGTTATACACGACGTATGATACCTACACATCAGCGGATGCTTTAGAATATGCTCAATCGCCAAGTACTTATGCTGAAAAAGCAACAGATTCTGCTACTTATTTTACTAAGGTAAACTCTCTTACTGTTGGCGACAGTTATGGATATGAAATAAACTTATATGTGGCTGCTACGCTAGATTCTGGGCTCACTTCTGGAGTAACCTCGACAGTGGCCATAACCGTTGGCGAGGGTGCAGATAGCTTCCCATCAAGTGGGCATGCCCTGGTAGGTGCTGAAGTAATATATTACGCCACTACAACTGAAGATGGTGGAGGAATAACTACAGATCTTAATACGTTAACGAGAGCTTTAGCGTCTACTGTAGATGTTACCCATGCTATATCCCAGAATGTGTATGGTCTCGTTGCTAGATCTATAACAACTATAGAGCATAACCAAGAATTAAAAGTTTTCAACATAAACACTACAGCTACAGCAACTTCATCTCAATTTTCGGATATTGTTTATGTTAACATGTTTACTATTCCAGAAACTAGCGTTGCTATGGTAAAATATGCTGATAACGATACAACCGTAGTATGAGCTTGTCTTATACGCTGGTTCACAGTTATCCAAGGGAAGAAATAAGGGCTATACTAGCAACAGAATTAACCAGGAGGGTTAAGGATGGGAAAGACAAATGGGTTGCTCTTGAGGGACCCCAACGGGAGTTCGTTTATAGTGAGCATCCTCACATTCTCTTCGGAGGCGCCCGGGGAGGATCAAAATCTGTTGGAATGTTGTTGGCTTTCAGGAGACACGCAGAATTATACGGGGAAGATGCTCACGGGTTACTATTCCGTAGAACTTACCCAGAAACGGGGGAATTGGTTAAACTAGGTCAGCAAGTATTTGTTAAGGAGGGTTGGGATTGGAAAGTAGGAGAAAGGAAGTGGATAAGTCCTAAAGGTTCTACACTACAGTTAAAGCATCTAGATGAAGATAACGATGCTATGAAACTGCAGGGTTTTTCTGTTACATTTTTAGGTTTTGACGAGTTGGGCAACTGGCCGTCTCCAGAACCTATAGATCTATTGCAGGCTACTATGCGTTCGGCTGCCGGTGTTCCTACTCTGTTTAGAGCTAGTGCTAACCCCGGTGGGCCTGGTCATGGTTGGGTTAAAGAGAGGTATATCGATAATATAGAAAATAATAAAATTTTTATACGATCTAAAATAACAGATAATAAACCTTTGATGGATAATGATCCTGGATATATAGACAGGATTAAAGCTTCTGGCCCAGATTGGTTGGTTAAGGCTTGGTTGGAAGGCGATTGGAATGTAGCACCAGGAGCATTTTTTGAATCTATTTGGGATCCATTAGAACATATAGTAGAACCATTCGAAATACCTCTAGAATGGCGTAGGTGGAAATCCTATGATCACGGGTATAAATCCCCTGCGGGGTGCGTATGGTTTACTCAAGATTACGACGGTTGTATATATTTATACAAGGAAAGATATTGGGTAGACAGACCTAACGTTGGGTCAGAAACCCCAATAGAAAATATTGCAGAAGATATTTTATCTGCAGAAATAAAGGAAAAAAAGGCGGGAATAAAATTCAGAGGAAATATAGCAGATTCGGCCATATTTATGCAGGATGGCAGACATAAGTCTGTTGCTGATGTATTTAATGATTACGGTGTTGTCTGGGAACCAAGCGCTAAAGGTCCAGGATCTAGAGTCCAAGGACTTAACGAGTTTATTGACAGATTAAATGCCAAGTCCTTTAAGGTTTTTTCGAGCTGTAAGCATTGGCTTAGAACGGTACCATCATTGCCGGCAGATCCAAAAAGGATAGAAGATATAGATACTAAAGCGGAAGATCACTTGTTTGACGCCACAAGGTATGGACTAATGCAAAAAAGAGCAAAATCTAAAAAACCTAAACCAAAGAAAACTGATCCTAATCCATTTACTCTAGAGTGGTTAGATAGGTTATCAGAACTTTACGAGGATTACGATGTCTGATTTAGAAATTAGTGGAATTTCTTCTACATTCCCAGAAGTTTCTACCTCTTCAAAGGGGTTGATACGAGAGTTCCAGAACAATGTTGCGTTATCATATAGAAAATGGAAGCGACATTATAGGGAAATAGAACATAGTCGAAGATATGCACTAGGTAAAACTACGTGGAGATCTCAAACTATAACAGCTGGTCAAGCTAGTCAAGAAGCTGGCCGAATTGTTAAAGGAAATATTATTCATGCAACTCTGCAGAATATTCTTCCGTTAATTTACGCTAAAAACCCAGAGATAAGTGTAAAGCCAAACGAACATGTAGATCCTAGTGGTTATGATTATAGGACTGCTGATCTATTTTCAACCACGTTAGAGGTTGTGCTTAATAGTTGTCTAAAGAAGGCAGAACTAAAGCGTATAGCAAAACAGATTCTTAGATCTTGCATGGTTAGTAAAATTGGTATTATAAAAGTAACGTACCAAAGAGATTACATAAAAGATCCTCTAGTTAGCAGGCAGTTGAATGACGCTCAGGAAAGTTTAGCTGCTCTTATAGATACCGTTAAAAAGGAAGATACTGTAGATTCTCAAGACAAGGACGCTCTAGTACAAGAGCAGAATATGATTGTTGAGAGTCTTGAGGCGCAGGCCACGGTTCTACGGCGCGAAGGATTAAACCTAGGGTTTGTTCGTCCAGAAGATTTTCGTATGGATACATCTCTAGATTCTTTGCAGGATTATAAGCAAGCTAGATGGATGGCAAACAGAACCTGGATGACCCCAAAAGAGGTTATGTCACGGTTTCAGCTTGATAAAAAAGGTATAGAAAAGTTTACTACTTACCGTAGAAACCAGAACGGTATACCCCAAAGGTTAACTAGAGATGCAAGTACTGGCGATTCCGAGGATGTAGCAATCGCTATAGCTATATGGGAATACTGGGATAAAGTTACACAAACAGTATACACTTGGGCAGAGGGTGGCGACACATACATAAAGACGCCTTTTCACCCAACCAAGATGGGCGACTGCTGGTTTCCTTTCTTTATATTAGGTTTGAACTGGATTGATGGAGAAGAGTGGCCTATATCTGATGTAGATCTTTTAGAAAATCTACAAGATGAGTACATGACGATAAGAACTCAAGCATCGAAACACAGAGATTTATCCGCTCCGTTCTATGTTGCTGACTCCAGTAGAATAAATGCTGAAGATATAGAAACGTTTTCAAACGCTACTATTGGTGATATAGCATTAATTAATGCTTCTGGAGCTGGTGTTAATACTGTATTTCAACCAGCATCTATGCCTCCGTTTAACCCTATGATATACGATACAGCTTCTATAAGAGCTGACATAGAATGGATTAGCGGTTTAGGAGATGCAGCTAGAGGATCTGTAACGCGCTCTAAAACAGCTACTGAAGCTAACATTCTTCAAGAAGGTTTATCTACTAGGGTTAACGAAAAAGTAGATTTACTTGAAGAGTGGTTAACTGATTTAGCGAAATTTTCTGCTGAAATATTGCTTCAAGAAATGTCACCAGAAATGGTTTTACAAGAAGCTGGTCAAAATGCGTTTTGGCCGCAACTAGATAAGCAAACGTTATACGATAAAGTAAACATCGAAATCAGAGCCGGTAGTACTGAAAAACCTGATAAAAATGTAGAGCAAATGCGGTGGATCGAGGTTATGCCAATTATAATGCAAAACATCGACGCTATACAGATGATGAGAGCTCAAGGTATACCGGATGAGTTTAATCCGTTCATTAACCTAGTAAAGGAAACATTTAAGAGGTTCGACGAAAGGATAGATGTTACTAAATTCATACCGCCTATCCCACAAGATATAATGGAATACGCATCTCAGAACGAGCAGGTACAAGCAGCTATGCAAAGCGGCGGAAATAGGTATGGTGGTCAACAGGCAGGACAACCACCATCACCAGCAGGTGGTAGAGCAAATCCTGGATATGTTCAACAGGAGAATGCTCCAGCAAACCGTGTAAACCAAAGGTCTAGAAATAGGTATAGAACGCCTGAAGAGACAGGCCAATAAGGGAGAAACTGATGGCTCAACCAGCAGCGGAACTAAGTAACGAAGAACTTTTCGATTCAACAAAAGATGTGCTATCCCAAGCTTTTGACGACTTGCAACAGGAGAAAGAGGGAAGTAGCGGCGAAGATATAGAGCTAGACTTAGAATCATCTCCAACTTTTGACGAGGCTCAAAAAGAGCAGGAAGCCAGCAAGGATGAATCGGTTGAAGAAGTTAAAAAAGAGGCAGCCACTGACGATAAGCCTGACGAAAAGGTCGTTGAAAAAGTTGAGAGCAAGGAAGAAGAAAAGACTGCTGATGTAAAAGAGGTAGAGCTGTCTGATGACGAAATATTAGATAACCTAAAGCCAAAAGCCCAAGAAAGGTTTAAAGATTTAGTATCTAGAAACAGGGATTTAGAAGGTCGTATAGGAGAGTTAGAACCATCGCAGGCTATGGCTGAGCATGTTTTAGGCTCCGGCACACAACCAGATCAACTCAACTTTGCTCTCGATATATTTAAATCTTTGAATTCTGGAGATTGGGATGCCGCTCGTAGTGCGTTATCTAAACTAGATCAATTTTCTAATGTCATAGCCGAAAGGCTTGGTGTACAAGGGGGTCAGGATAACGAAAAGTCATCGTACTCTGATTTCGAAGATTTATCGAAAGCTGTAGATGACCTTGAGATGTCTAGTGAGTGGGCTAATAAGCTAGCTGCCCAGAGAGTTCAAGCTAACTCTATTAACCAATCTAGGCAAGAGTTTTCTCAACAAATAGAAGAATCGGGTAGGCAGCAGCAAGCTTACGACGCAGCGCAGTCTACAGCGTATAACGATATAAAGTCTTGGGAGGATGGCATCAAAACATCTGATGCTGACTTCGAATCAAAACGTGATATAATGTTGGACATTGGAGAGAAGATAGCTAATTCCGGCGTAAGCCCCAGTAGTTGGCTTCCTCTTCTCAAAAATGAATACGATGTTCTCACACGAGGGATGTCACTTGCCTCAAAAAGAACAAACGCTAGTAAACAATCTGGGCCTCTAGCTCCTAGTAGTTCAAGTGGCGGCGCGGTCGATAGTGCTGAGTTAAAAACTGCGGAGGTTACTCCAGAGTTTTTACAGTATCACTTAGACCAATTACACAACAGGTGAAGGGTGTAATAGCTGGGACCCACCCGCCCAGTAGCACAAGAAATGCATTCGTGCGGCAACCCTGTAAATAGATTAACTACTTTAACCGATAACAGGAAATATCATGGCAACAAATACTGCTTTAAATAGTGCCGATATTACCCAGCTGGGTTATGTAGCTCTTCAGAATTATCTGAAAAATAAACCTATCGATCAGGTAGCTCAGGAACGTCCTTTGCTGAAAGCTCTTACGGCTAAGAAAAAGCCTTGGGGCGGCGGTAAAGAGAACATTGTTGAGCAGCTGCGAACAGGATATGACAGTAACTTCCAGTGGTTTGGTGAACATGCAAGTACCAAAAACACTACGGACACTGTCACCTATAACACTCGCGATACCGTACGCCAAGCGTACTGGCCGTGGTGTTCTGCGCACGATGGTTTCTATTTCACTGAAGACTTCTTGCTCGGTAACGGTATTATCGTTACAGATTCCGCACCCCGGAATTCTTCATCTGCTGGCCTAGTCCAGCTAACTAACATCTTCAACGAAGGCATGGAAACTCTGCGCCTTGGCTTTGAAGAGATTCTCGATCTTTCGCTTCATTTGGATGGTACTATTGACCCGGGTGGTTCGGGTACTAGTTCGAGTGGTCGTATCATAAACGGTCTCGACTTTATTGTTGATATCAAAGATACTGCTAGCACTGTTGGTGGCATCACAAAAACTGCCCACACCGGTACTAACTACTGGAACAACCATTGGAACGATGGCTCTGGACTCAATGATACTGGCGCTACCGGCACCGGTGTTACAACTGCTACTTTGTTAGACTCAATGACGGCTATGTGGCGTGAATGTCAGAAAAATGGCGGAAGCCCTGACATCATCATCGCTGGATCGACGTTTATTGACAATTTCCGAGAAGCAGCTAACTCGGCCGTATCGCGTTATGCGGTTCAACCGACCCAGCAAGCACAGATGCCTTGGAATCTAGATCCTTCTGTTGAAGTCAAGAATGGTGGCACGTTCACCGGCCTTTACTTCCAGGGTGTTCCAATTCTTTGGGATCCGTCGTTTGATGGTGGATGCACTACAAAAGACAGCTCTGCTACTTACGCTTGGAAGCGTCGCTGCTACTTCCTTAATAGTAATCACCTTTCTCTGCGCCCAATCGAGGGCAATGATATGGTTGCTAGGAAGCCGCCGCGTCAGTACAACAAGTACGAGTACTACTGGGGTATGACATGGCGTGGTTCTTTGACGGCTAACCGTCTGAACTGTCATGGCGTTCTCTGGAGTGTCGCGTAAAAACCTTTGGGAAAGGGGGAGCCTGATCGCTCCCCCCGACCCTTTTTTATAGGGAGATATCATGTATCAAGTTCCTAGAATTTTGATCAAAATCGATAACGATCAGTTTACTAAACCTGCAAAACGAATACCGTCTCACGAGTTACCTTTCTACTTAGAAAGATATGGTCCTACAGTGTCTGTTGAAAGTAAAACAGAAGGCATTTTTGAGGTTGACGACATTCAAGAAGAGTGGACTAGGCTTTCTGGACAGTATGGAGAAAACTCCGTATTATCAGTATTTGGAAGACCGCTGCAGGGTTTAGTAGATGCCTTAGATAAAATAATGGCGAAAGAAAAGAATGTCAAGAACACTTCTAAGTCTTCGAACAGAACTAGCGCAGCGGCTGGGGTTTAGTGCATCTGGATCTGCTGCTATAGCGCAGGTAGATATACTTAATTCAGCCTTACGAAGCGCTCAGGATCAGTTATTTTATGAATTTGGTGATTTACTCACCAAGAAGATAAATAACGCTGTTCCTGGCACAACCACATCTGGAACAGCTTATTACCCGTTCCCAACAGATTGCGATCCCTATAAACCTTTAACTGTATCTATACAGCGTCAAGGTACCGGTAGGTTCTATGAACTTCAAATAGGTATTGGAGTTCACAGGCACAATGATCTACCAGTGCTTAACGATATGGATCCCGTAAGATGGGACGTGATTGACGATGCTGGAACAACTAAAATAGAGCTGTGGCCAGTACCAAACGATAGTACTTCCAAGTTTAGACTAGAGTACAACGCTGGTCTTACATCTTTTTCTACTGATACGGATACAGCCGCGGTTAATCCTCAGCTAATATTATTACATGCTATAACTACTATGAAGGCTCATTATAGGCAGCCTGATTACGAGATATATGCGAATCAGTTACAGCAACTTCTTGGTAGAATCAAAACCATCGGTTTAGTCGGTGGCGGCTCATTCAGAAGGTATACGAAGCGCACAGCAAACTTCTTTCTCGATCCTGGAAACGATATGCAAATATCTACCCAGTCTCAATACGAGATTGCTTCCATTATTGCTAAAACCTACGTCACAACGGTTGACGCTGGTTCAGGCTCTGACTACGTAGTAACGAGTTAATATGTCCACTATTACAGTCCCAACTATGCTGCCACGGTCCGGTCCTACCGGAGGGCCATTAGATGATGCGAATGATTTCTTTCATATAGCACGCTCAACAGACGATAACAGGCTTCCAGCTGGCTCAGCTAAAAACTATATTTTAGAAGGAGTTAAAGGTGGTGCTAACATTACTGAAACTGTTAGCACTTCTGGTTATGATACAACCGTTGCTTTAGATACAACCGTAACAGGTTTAGTATCTGTAACATCTACTGATTTTGTCGGAGATTTAACCGGTGATGTAACTGGAGACCTAACAGGAAACGTTACTGCAACAAGTGTATTAGCCGACGGAGTAACGGCTACTACTCAATCTTCTGGTGATAATTCTACAAAGATTGCTACTACAGCTTATGTTGCTACTGCGGTATCAGCATCTGATACTTTAACTGAAATTCTTGCGAATGGTAATACTACCGGCGCTTATGATATTGTTGTTACTGCCGGTCAAAAAATTACTACTGATGATATAGAAGAAACTACTACCGGCGCCGGGATTACGATTGATAGTGTAGTTTTAAAAGATAACACGGTTACAGCAACTACATTTACTGGCGATGTAACTGGCGATGTGACTGGCGACATTACAGGTAATGTAACTGGTAACGTTACGGGTGACTTAACTGGAGACGTAACTGGTAATGCTGATACTGCAACTGCATTAGAGACGGCTAGAACAATAGCTGGTAACAGCTTCGACGGAACAGCAAATATAGATATAGCACTAGCTGATTTATCTAACGTTGCTTCTACAGCGCCAGGTACGGGAGAAACACTAAGTTGGTCAGGATCGACATGGGAACCATCTACGGCTGGTGCGGGTAGCGTTGTTAGCGTTGCTATTACCGGTACTGACGGCATTGATGTAGATAGTGGATCTCCGATAACTTCGTCTGGTACGATCACGTTAGGTTTATCCAGTATACCAAACACATCTTTAGCTAATAGTTCGGTTACCGTGGCTGGTCAAACGGTAGCGTTAGGAGCTTCAGCTGCAGTATCAATAAAAGATCTTTCAGACGTTTACGCGTCTATGACACCAACAGATGGCCAATCACTAGTATACGACACCACTAACGGTTGGCAAGCCGAAACATTAGCTGGCGATATAGAAGGTGTTACTGCAGGAACAAACTTAAATGGCGGTGGAACAAGCGGCACTGTTACATTAAACCTAGATACAACCATAACCGGATTAACATCGGTAACATCTACAGGTTTTACTGGTGATCTAACTGGTGACGTTACTGGTGATCTAACTGGCGATGTTACTGGTAATGTTACTGGTGATCTAACCGGTAATGTTACTGGTGATCTAACTGGTGATGTTACTGGTAATCTAACGGGTGACGTTACTGGCAATGCAGATACCGTTACAACGAACGCTAACTTAACTGGCGATATCACCTCGGTAGGTAATGCAACAACAATAGCTACCGGCATTATAGTTGATGCCGATGTAAGTGGTACAGCCGCAATAGCTTATTCTAAGTTGGGCACGATACCTACCTGGAATCAAAATACTACTGGTAACGCAGCCACAGCTACAGCGCTTGAAACTGCAAGAAATATAGCTGGTGTCAGTTTTGATGGCACGGCGGCTATAAGTATACCAGTGACTGGTTTGTCGGACGTTTATGCTTCCATGAGTCCGTCTGACGGAGATGTATTAACTTATGATACAACTAACGGTTGGCAGTCAGAAGCTCCTGCGACGCCTGGCACTGGAACAGTTACAAGCGTAGCAATAACAGGTACAGACGGTATAGACGTTGATTCTGGCTCCCCTATCACATCCTCTGGCACTATAACTCTTGGGTTGTCTAGTATACCAAACGCTTCATTAGCTAACTACTCTGTGTCATACGGTGGCGTCTCCTTAGATCTAGGAGGATCAGATGCAACACCAGCGTTTGCTTTAGCAGATGCTACAGGTTTACCTTTAACTACTGGCGTAACAGGTAACTTACCAGTAAGTAATTTAAATAGCGGAACTAGCGCGAGCAGTTCTACATTTTGGCGTGGTGATGGATCATGGTCTGCTCCGGCAGCCACTGGCGATCCCGCGGGAACGGCTGTAGCTATGGCCATCGCTTTAGGAGGATAAAATGGCTAATACATTTAAAAACCAGGGCGCTGAAATACTCGATGGCTCTGGCGGCATAGTATATACAGCACCCG
>Ga0209434_1001560_pt1 | contig 10335 bp, 17 predicted proteins | sample ETNvirnome_2_300_FD_184068 | JGI IMG/M metagenome (GOLD analysis project Ga0209434, IMG submission 184068) | Marine viral communities from the Pacific Ocean - ETNP_2_300 (SPAdes) (version 2) | ecosystem: Environmental > Aquatic > Marine > Oceanic | place: Pacific Ocean | collected 2013-06-22 | reverse complement strand
CAAAGCCGAGATGGCGGAAGCCCGGGGGGCAGCAGCGGCACGGGGCGAGACCCCCGCTAAAGCGGAGCCTGTCGAAGCAGAACCTGTTGAGGAGCCAGTAGTAGAGGCGCCAGTAGTAGAGGCGCCCGCGCCTACCTCCCGCCGCCGTGGCGCCGCTAAGCCAGCAGAGCCGGTCGAGGCGCCCGCGCCTACCTCCCGCCGCCGTGGCGCCGCTAAGCCAGCAGAGCCGGTCGAGGCGCCCGTCGATAACATCACCAACGCTGATCTGGCGAAGGCGGCGAGCGAGGCTGCGGAGCGTATTGATACTGGCGCTGTAGCCGGTATCCTTGAGCAATTCGGCGTCACACGCATCGACCAGCTATACGAGACGCAGCGCCGGGAGTTCCTTGACGCGGTGGCCGCGATATGAGTACCTTATTGCGGGAGCTTGTCGGCGCGAAGTGCCAGAACCCCGAGCGAAATGTAGTTATCCTTGAGGCAAGGCTCCGGGGGGAAACTTTACGAACAATCGGTGACGAGGTCGGCATATCTTATGGCCGTGTCCAGCAAATCTGTGCTAAAGCGAACCGGATTGCTAGGCACCGCAAGAGGAGAGACCGGGTCCGGGCTTCTGAACACTCGGCCATCTTCGATTGGTTTGGGGGATACACATGGTAGACTTACCTGAACATTCACCCCTCGGGGGATCAGGCATGTCCCGCTGGATGAAATGCCCGGGGAGCGTTGGTCTCTCCGAGGGGATCAAGGACAGCGCGAGCGAGTACGCCGCGCTTGGCACCGCTGCTCACTATTACGCTGACCTGTGCCTGACAGACGGGCTTGACGCTTGGCAATTCATTGGCCGGTTCGCCCCAGACGTGAACAATGGGGAGCCAATGGATAAGGACATGGCCGACGCCGTGCAAGCCTACCTCGATGCGATAAGGATCGCGCATCCCGACAGGGATGATGGGAACTTCTTTATCGAGCGTGGCTTCCATTGCCCTGACATCCACAAGTATTTCTATGGGCGCCTGGACTGCACCTACATCGACGCTGCGCACAAGACCCTCCATGTGTGGGATTACAAGCATGGTGCAGGTATCGTCGTCGATGTGAAGGAGAACCCGCAGTGCATGTACTACGGCGTCGGCGCCCTGACGGAGTTTGACTTGTGGGAGAAAGTTGATACTGTGGTGCTCCATATAGTACAACCCCGGGGCTTTCACTTCGATGGCCCTGTTCGTTCGTGGTCGATCTCGACGGACGACCTCGCGCTTTGGGTAAGCAACGTGCTGATGCCAGCAATGACACTGGCGACGGTCTCACGTGATACCATGAGCGGGGAGCACTGCCGCTTCTGCCCGGCCAGGACGATGGCCTGTCCGCAGATCGTTGAGGACTTTGATGAATTGGAGAAGCTAATGGCTACTGCTGTTGAGAAGGGCGGCGCGAAGGAACTGACGAGTGTTCAGCTTGGGCGCTTCCTCAACCTGTTCGACACCGCCAAGATCATCCAGAAGGCGGCGAACGAGACTGTCTTCAACCGGCTGAGCGCGGGGAAGGAAGTCCCTGGCCGCAAGCTGGCGCACGCTCGTACGAACCGCGAGTGGAAAGAGGGGGCGCAAGCGCAGCTACGCAATAAGTTCGGGCATAAAGCATTCACCGAGCCGAAATTGAAGACGCCAGCCGGGATCGAGAAACTACCCGAGGGCAAGGCGTGGTCTTCCCGTTGGGCTTTCAAGCCTGACGGGGGGCTGTGTGTTGTAGCAGCGGGCGATGCTCGGGCGGCGGTCAATAAGGACACGAAGGCTTTGTTCAAACCAGTGAAGAAGGGGAAGAAATAATGCAAGCAATGACGATCATCAACACGATACACCCGAAGCACGGGTACGTGAGCGGCTTCGCGGGGGGTTGCTTTGGTACCGTCCGCAAGTTCGACGGCAAGTACGCTAACCTTCACGTCGGGGATAAAGTGATCATGCACCACACGCATGACCCCAGCGTGCCGGGGCCAGCAGTAGTGACCGAGTATCTTGAGGTTGCTTCGATTGCCCTTGGGCCTCTCGACCTGATGCTTGCCCACACCCACACCCTGCTCGATTGGGAGGACGTGGATAAATTCAAGGAGCGCATCGTGTCATTCTATGAGTGGCCTGGTGCAGACGACATGTATATCGTAATTTACTTTAGATAGAGGAGAAGACCATGGCTGAAGAAGAAAGCAAAGTAATCACATTGCCCGAGGGGCGCTTGATCTACCACAATCTGTTCATCAAGGATCAGTTCAACGAGCAAGCCACGCCGCAGTACAAGATCGAGATGGCTTTCGATAAGGGCGTCCTCAACGACTTCTACAACAAGTGCCTCGACGCCGCCGTTGCCAAGTGGGGCGCGGGTGCCGACGAAGACAAGAACCTCATCGTTCCTATCAAGGACGGCGAGGCGAGGGCTGCCAAGCGCGAGAGCGCCGGGAAATCCGGTGATGCCTACATCGGCAAGGAGGTCATTCGGGCCACCAGCATATTCGACCGGCATGGCGAAGACGGCCCCGGCGGAATGGCGGTCTACGATCTCGATCTGACGCCGATCCTCATTACCAATCAGGAAGCTGTCTATCAGGGCTGCTTCGGCGAAGCTGCTGTTACGATTGGTACCTACGTCGACAGCACCACGGGGGCTAATGCTTTGAAACTGTACTTGTCGGCGTTCCACAAGACAAGGGACGGTGATCGGCTGGTGGCGCAGACTGACCATAGCACCTACTTCAAGCCTATTGGCCGTCCCGTGAACTCCGGTGCTGCGCCGGGCGAGGGGCGTCGTCAGCGGGCTGGCTGAGTGTTTATGGGGTGGGGGCCACCAGAGAGAACGGAGCCGTTGGAGTTCCGCCGGTCCTCACCCCACCTTTTAGGAGAGTGTAATGGTTAACGCTACAAATTGCAGCGGCTGCAAATTCAGTAAGGCTGAGCAGGACGCCAAGAAGAACGCTATATCAACCCTGGTTGCGTACCCATCGACGTGGACGATAATGATGACCCCGCCGAGGGTAATGGGTACGCAACCAGGGTTGATTAAGCAGTCCAGTGTTCCCACCATATCCCCGGGGGAGTGGTGCGGGGAGTTTGCGTCGAGCGGAAACAAATGAGGTTCGATAACCCCGAGAGCCGCATCCTCATCACCATCGAAGAAGATGGTGAGAATATTGTGATGATCGTGCTTTACCCTTGCACCGATCCGCAGTGTCCTGAGAAAACCCACGAAGCTCGGATAGATACTTTCGAGGAAGCCGGGAAGTTCATGCAATCCTACGCCGACAAGTTCTTATTCCAGGCACCAGTGAAGGGCTGCGCATGATTGAAGCAATCAGAAGTTTCCGAGAGTGAATGACAGAGCACAATATCAAGCTCGATGACGTAGAGCTAACGATCCATTTTTCCGACGACAATCGACGACGACGGTTTGCTTGGGCATTCCGACAAAGCGTAGACAATCGCTTTCTTGTTGACGCTAGACATACCAGCATCCTTCGTCGACTGAGAGTTTTTGATATGCCTGTGAACTTGGATTTAAAGCATGACGATCACTATAGATTTTGAAACGAAGTCATACGCCGATCTGCTAAAGGTGGGGGCGTGGGCTTACTCGGAACATCCAACAACTGACGTGATCTGCGCCGCGTGGGGAATCGACAACGAGCCGATAGAGACTTGGTGGCCGGGGAAATATAAGACCGACGAGCTACCCCAGCATCTGCACAATGTCATCTTCTTTTCTGGCGCTAATGTTGAAGCTCACAACGTCTCATTCGAGCGCTCCGTCTGGCAGAACGTGTTGATGCCTAAGTACGGGTGGGACTTGCCGCCACATGACGCATGGCGGGATACGATGGCCGTCGCCCAATACTATGCGCTCCCTGCTGCCCTGGATAAATTAGCGCAAGTGCTCGGCTTCGAAGGCAAAGACCCAGAAGGCGGGCGTCTGATCACCAAGTACAGTAAGCTCTACCTGAAGACCGCGAAGAAAGAAATTCCAGATGAGGACTTTAAGAAATTTGTGGCGTACTGCGTCCATGATGTCAAGATGGAACAGTCTATCTCTGATTTCCTGGGTGACCTACCATCGCGAGAATTGCCGGCCTTCCTGCTGGATCAGAGTATCAACATGCGTGGTCTTTGTCTGGACACAGAGGGGATTGAGACGGCTACGAAGGTTGTGGAGCAGAGGTCCGAAGAACTAACCAAAGAGTTCCAAGAGATCACCGGGTTCGACCCCACCCAACGCGATAAGGTGATGGAGTGGTTCGCAGAGAATGGTATCACCCTGGAAAATATGCAAGCTGGATATCTGAAGGAGTTATTAGATGATGCCGAGTTACCAAGTAGTCTGGCACGAAGGGCCATCGAAATCCGTGTGGCTATTAATAAGGCGAGTACCAAGAAGCTCGACGCAATGTCGCGGCAAGTCGGTGTAGACGGTCGGGCGCGGTGGCAAACTCGTTATCACGGGGCCGTCACCGGGAGGTGGACAGGTAGTGGTTTCCAACCCCTTAACCTCAATCGGGGTTACGAGGGTGTGGACCCCGAACAACTGGTCCGTGACATATCGTATGGAGACGCCCTATGGCTCGACGCGACATATGGTGATGCGATGGATGCGGTTGCTAAGGCTTCACGTCATTGGATCACTGCCGCCCCCGGACATCAAATTATATCAGGGGATTTCGTCTCCATAGAAGCCGTGATCTTGGCTTGCCTTGCGGGGGAAGAATGGAAGATCAAAGCCTTCAGAGAAGGAGTAAAAATCTATGAATTTATGGCTGATAAAATTCACGGCTTGGCTTCTGGGACGGTTACTAAAAAGACACATCCGCAGGAGCGGCATGATGGGAAAACAGGTGAGCTTGCATTTGGTTACCAAGGAGCCTTGGGGGCGTGGCTCAAGTTCGATAGCTGTGGAAGACATACAGACGCTCGTATCGTGGAGATATGTAAAGCCTGGCGGGCTGAGCATCTACGGATCGTAGCGTTGTGGGAAGGACTTCAGGCCGCGTCCCTTAGAGCAGTCCGCCTCGGCGAGCGCGTCCAGTACCGGCAGATAGGTTTCGAGGTCGTCGACGAATGGCTGTCGATGATCCTACCGAACGAGAAACGGATATGGTATTGGAAGCCCGAGATACGCATGAAGCGCCCGCAGTGGTGCCAGCCAGCGACGAAACCCGATTGTGGTTTCGGCATATGTGGGCATAAACCTGTCCCATCTCTATCCTACATGGCCCAAAAGGAGGGGCAGTGGAAGCGAGTTCACACTTATGGGGGTAAGCTGACCGAAAACGCTTGCCAAGCCACCAGCCGCGAATTATTGGTACCTGCGATGCTGCGCGCCGAGGAAGCTGGCTACCCAATTGTTCTCTCGGTGTACGATGAGATCGTTGCGGAGGTGCCGGAAGGCCACGGCAGTAAGGAAGAGTTCATCGACTTGATGAAGGGTCCGCTTCCTGCTTGGGCCAATGATTGGCCTATAGGAGTAGACGCCTGGATCGGAAAGCGGTATTGCAAGTGACCCCCGCTCGCCGAGTTAGCTTACGCTGCGCCCGCTGGATGTTCCAAGTCCATGGGCTGAGTTGGACAGCGTGGCGTAATGCGTGGTATTATATACGAAAGGCATATAAGCATGGCTAACTACTGGATCAAGATATTCGATCCCAAGGGTGAGGTGCTATTCCAGATGGAGATGCATAAGACCTTGGTGAACGTCAGCGCCAAGACAGATGGCGAGAAGGTAGATTTCATTTTAGCGGAAGTACCAAAGTTAGGCCCAGGCGGTGCTCGTCCTCGGAATTGACCCCGGGCAAACCGGAGGTCTAGCGCTCATCCACGATACGGGAGTATTGGTGGGGGCCATCCTCATGCCGCTCATCAGGCACACGAAGAAACCAACCGTGGACTTGACCGCAGTGGACGCTTGGCTCGACGACCAGTGGCCCGACCGTATAGTGATCGAGTATGTCCACTCCATGCCGGCGCAGGGGGTAGCTTCGTCCTTCCAGTTCGGGCGGATGTTCGGGGCAGCCGAGATGATGGCGCCGCTGTTCAAAGCAGCACCCATCTATGTCACCCCGCAGAAATGGAAGAAGCACTTTGGCTTGACCGCTGACAAGAAGCAAGCAATGGAAGCAGCAACTAAGATGTACGGCAACAAGTATTGGCCATTGAAGAAGCACGAAGGTGTGGCAGAAGCCGCGCTGATCGCCACCTGGGGATTGACTCACGAAAGGAGTTGACCATGATTGACGAACAACTGAAGCAGTACGCTACGGACAGACAGTGGGAATACTACCTAGCTCTTAAGGAGCATGGCACGGGTAGAAAGGCGTCGAGAGCGTTAGGCGTAAATCATAACGCAGTGAACAAGGCTGTTAAATCGCTGAAACGAGCGGCAGCGCGCTACGGATATTCCCCCAAGCACGATCTCACCGAGGGCTTACCTGAAGGGCAGTTTTTGAAAGGGGTCTCGACTTACTACGGCCAGGATGGGGAGGTCAAGGGGCGTTGGATCAAGGGGCAAGCAGACGCCGCTCAGCAAGAGGAGATACTGAAGGCTGCGCGGGAAGCCTTCGCCGCTGAGTTGCCACGGGAGAAAGGAGTTGCCCCGCCAAAGGCTGCCAGCGACAGCTTAATGGCGTGCTACCCGGTCGGGGATCAACATCTTGGGATGCTGGCGTGGGACGAAGAGACCGGTGCCAACTACGACACGAAGGTAGCTGAGAAGTTGCTGAAGGGAGCCATGGATCACCTGATCCCCCTGGCGCCCGCCTGTGAGGAAGCAACGATAGTTTTCCTGGGCGACTTCATGCACTATGACAGCTTCGAACCCGTCACGCCCAGGAGCCGCAACCAACTGGATACGGATACGCGCTTCCCGAAGGTGGTGTGCGCTGCCATCAAGTCGATGCGCTATCTAATCTACCGAGCGCTGACGAGGCACCAGCACGTTCGCGTCATCGTTGAGATAGGCAACCACGATCCGGTTAGCTCCGTCTTCCTTCGGGAATGCCTCGCCAACATCTACGAGAACGAGCCTCGCATAAGCGTGGACACCTCGCCTACACACTATCACTATTTCACCTTCGGCAACTCACTCGTCGGCACACACCATGGCCACGCGATGAAGGTGAAAGACCTGCCACTGATCATGGCAGCAGATAAGCCGGTCGAGTGGGGAGCGTCAAAGTTCCGCTATTGGTGGACCGGCCATATCCATCGTGACACGCTGCAAGATATCCACGGCACGAAGGTCGAGAGCTTCCGCATCCTGGCTACCTCGGATGCCTGGGCGCATCAAGAAGGTTTCCGGCCCATGCAGGATATGAAGTGTATCATCTTGCACAAAGATTATGGTGAAGTCTCCCGCCACACGGTTAACCCGGAGATGTTGATCAAATAACGGAGGGGAAGATGCCTTACATTAAACAAGGAGCACGTATACGGCTGCGGGAGACGCAGACGCCATTGAACGTGGGCGAATTGAATTACATGATTACCCGGCTTTGCACCAAATTCATTACAGATATGGAAGTCGCGGATAACAGGAGTAACGGGGTGATCTACTCCGTCATCAATGACGTTCTCGGCGCCCTTGAAGGCGCGAAGCTTGAGTTCTACCGGCGCGTGGCCGTGCCATACGAGAAGCAGAAACGCAAAGAGAATGGGGACGTGTACGATGCCTAAGAAAACAGTCTACCTAGCCGGTCCTATCGGCGGCAAGACGAAGATGGAAGCCAACGGTTGGCGTGATACTATCCAGCACCGGCTGAAGCTGCACAACATACAAGGGGTCTCTCCGTTGCGGTGCGAGCCAATCATCAACGGGGTCTACGATACGCTGGGAGATAAGGAAGACAAGTGCTTCGGCACGGCGCAAGCCATCGGCTCCAAGAACGAGTTCGACGTCCGTAGCTGCGACATCTTGCTAGCTTATCTGCCCACCCTGTCGATGGGGACGCTGATTGAGATTGGCATGGGGAAAGCTCTGGCAAAGCCAGTAATCGTTGTCGCAGATGATCCTGAGTTCCTCTTCCATCCGGTTATCCAGCATTGCTCTAGCTGGTCGTTGCATGACTTAGAAGACGCGCTTGACGTGATCATCGGCGTCTTGGAGGACTACACATGAGCAAGACCGTGAACACGTATTTCCCGAAGGGCATCGGGGATGTTGATAGCAAAGAGAAGGGCAGCGGTGCTCGCTACAATACCGGGAAGGTGGAGTTCCATTTGATCCCCTTCGCTGCGCTCGAAAGCTGCGCGCGCGTCTTCATGTACGGCAGGGACAAATACGCCGCCTGGAATTGGGCGAAAGGGATGGATTGGATGATCCCCTACGATTGCTTAATGCGGCACATGCAAGCGTGGCAGGAGGGGGAAGACGATGATCCTGAGAGCAAGCTACCTCACCTCGGCCACGCTATGTGCAACCTCATCATGCTGACGTTCTACGCCAAGTTCTATAGACGTGGCGACAGCCGGCCACCGAAGGAGTTATTCCATGTGGAAGAGGATAAAGAGAGCCTGGGAGATATTATGCGGGATAAAGGTTTCGACGACTGCCCCAAGAATTGACTATCACAAGATCACATGCGCTAAGTTCATGGGGAAGGATTGCAGTTGCGGCGCGGGGGATGACGTGTCGATCACTAGGGGGCTGTGAGGATCGGCTTCTTGTTCTTTGGGTCAGCCGAAGACCCGCCGAAATTCCGCACCGCTCGCAGTACCCACCAGCGCCGGATCGCCCACATCCCGTCTTCCTTGCAGATGCGGACTAACTCTTCGTCAGCGACCTTCCTCCATTTCTTGGCGAGATGGCCATTGCGCATGAGTTGGTAGAGCGCGTCGTGCGCCAGGCTGCCGCGCATGAAGTTCTTGGTGTCGATAGCAATCCCTGATGGCCCATCCCAAGCGTAGCCCTCTTTGATGAGCAGGGTGCCTTCAGGTGTGAGGGTGATGAACTCGGTGATTGTGGTCACACCAGAGGCGCGAACGCAGGTGGAAATGACCGCACTCTCTGCTAGCTGGTACTTGTAGCCATCGCGGTACTTCAGTATGTGGTTTAAGCTCATTGCGCGCTCCGATACAACGCTAGGTCGTCTACATAGAAAGCTTCTATGAGGTTCCTGTGTTCGTCGGATAAGGCTATCGTTGGCCTTTGCCGGTGATGCTCATGGCGTCTCGTCTTGATGCCTAAGTGCGCCCAAAGTTTTTGAATGTTCTCTAGTTTAAACAGCGTCGGCGTCAGGCCCTCTAGCCACCAAGCCTGGGGCGTCGTATGCACATCGAAGATCATCTGCTCGACGCCTTGGTCCGCTGATATCTTTCTCCTCTGTCTCCCCGACATATACTGCGCCATTCCGCTGAGCCATCGGTCTACCGGGTGGCGTACGAGAGCCAGGACTTCCTTCGTCTCGTCGATCATATCCATAGGGTGCGTATTCTCCCAATCCTTTAGGACGAGCTTAGCCGTGGTGGTGGCGATCTTTGGAATTTTGATAAAGTAAACGCCATCCTTGAACAGCGGCGCGAAACCCTTATGGGTGATCTTGGGCGCGAACTTAATCATTGTCTTTTTTGCGCAGTTCCTTTATACCAACTGCGATCCTGACAATGATGAGGATGACGCCCAGGATGATTGCCGCCGTGTTCAAGCCGCCCTGCATGAAGGTTAGCCACCAGGGGGAGGTGACGGCGCCTGTGCCGAGGGCGGTGTCGATGACAACTTTAGCGGTGGCTTGCTCGGGAATGTTCATGTTAACAAGGTTTCCAGCTCACACCGTCAAGATCTGGATGGCTGGTATGTGCGCCGGTAACAATCCGCACTTCCACGCTGTCCTGTTGCGACCATTCATAGATTTCAGCATCGTCATCATAAAGTTTGAACACGCCTGATCTGCGCTCTAGTCTCATTACTGAACCGTCAGCTATAGTCTCCGCACTTTGATTCGTTCCCCCATAGACCGTTTGACCGTTGGCGTTGTATTCCCAATACCAACTTTTATCCATGGAGCCCATGCCCCCGTGTCCTTGTCCAGTCGAGACAAATGTTCCATCTTCGGCAATGTCATAAACGCCAATAACCATATATATTCCGGTAGTTTGTGTATAAGTAATCGTGAAATCATCAGTAAATGTGTCGTTTGTTCTAATGGCTTTATCGCCGGTATCACTGTTAACGCCATCACCGCTAAACGTAAAAGAACCAGTTGCTCCGTTCCACTCCCCGGAAGAACTAGACGTAGTGTCGCAAGGTACTTCTGCCACTCCCGCGCCAAAACCAGACAGTGCTGTGCCTCGGAGCATCTTAAATCTC
>Ga0209434_1001559_pt1 | contig 10335 bp, 12 predicted proteins | sample ETNvirnome_2_300_FD_184068 | JGI IMG/M metagenome (GOLD analysis project Ga0209434, IMG submission 184068) | Marine viral communities from the Pacific Ocean - ETNP_2_300 (SPAdes) (version 2) | ecosystem: Environmental > Aquatic > Marine > Oceanic | place: Pacific Ocean | collected 2013-06-22 | reverse complement strand
TTGGGAGTTGAAAGACTCGATGAACCTTCCGACAGAAGAGATTGAATTAGCTATTGCTTCCCGCCGATTAAAATAAATTAATTTTTTATCCTTCTGTTAAAAAATATGGTATAATTATTAATGAAGGGGAATTACGAGTGGGAGCAATTTTTTCATTTAGTTTTGGATTGCTTTATGCAAATTTTGTAGAATGGTTTGTACACAAATATCTCTTTCATGGTTTAGGAAAACGTTTTCCCGGGAGTTAATGTGAATGTCTTCCGGAAAATTGATAGAAGAAATCCGTCCCGGCGATCTTGTTATTTTAAAAGGCCGCAGAAAAAAAGATCCAAAAAGAACAGCCATAATATTGAAGGTTTTAGATGAACATGACCACATTTTTATGGAACCTATCGAGTGGACTAATTTCAAGTATATGATATACACAGAGGGGAAGACTATATACGTATCGAAAAGGCACATTCATCGTGTGCTCAGCAGCCCTACCGAAGGAGATACGTTATGATTCAGCGCATTTTATTACGAGCTAAGCGGCTAATAGCCACTTTACACAGCAAGTTACTAGGTACTAGTGAGGAGCCAGATTTCCGTTGTCCATGCTGCGGCTACGCTCCTTGCGACTGCGATGACCATTAAAAAATTTAAATTTTTATTTTTAACCGCTCTGGTAGGCACCTTGAGTTGTGGTCCAGATTATGGAATGCAATATGAAGTCGTAGAGGAAATTCAACCTACTGAAGTAGTAATAGATTCTTTTGTTCAACCTAAGCCCCCAGAAAAATTAGACGTATTAATCGTGTTAGATACCTCGTGTTCTATGAGTGATAACTTCCAACAAGTTAGCACAGGTGTAGAATTATTGCGCGGAGATATCGAAATGCTAACGCTCGATTATAAGATTGGCTTTATAAACTCGGGGATGAAGAATCCTTATTTTGTAGGGCCCTATGATTATACGTCTAACTCCATTGACTTTCTTTTGGCGCCATATGCCCTTGGGGCTGATTGGTATGAGCGGGGATTTCAATCTATGTATGAATTCGTCACTAACACCACCGAGGGCGCCGGCTTCTTCAGGACAGATACGGATAAACTTATTATTTTTGTCTCTGATGAAAACGAGCAAGGCACAATTCCTACAAATACATTTCATGACTGGCTCGTAGGAAAATTTGAGGGTGTCCAGCATGATGTAGTATCCATAGTACAAGTTGAAAACGGCGAATGTGCTATGACATACGAACTCGACATCGGACAAAAATATATTGATTTAGCAGCCTATTATGGCAAGACCGGAATCGATATTTGTAGCGACTGGGAAGCGTGGTTAGGAGACAGTACATTTTTAGTTGGCGAGATTAATTACATTAATTTAAGCCAAACACCCTTAGAAGACAGTATCGTAGTTTACAGAAACGGGATAGAAACCGAATTATGGTATTATCTGCCAGAAACCAACACAGTATATCTTGATTTTGTGCCTGATCCCGGCGAACTTATTGAAGTGGGATATGTTATTTTATAAAAATACTTGACTTCCTTTGAAAGGGTGTTATAATATAAAAGGAGTCAAGGAGGGATAGTGGACCCAAATAACGAAAACAACAAAAGTTGGAAAAAAGAGGGTATTTTTAATACTTATGAAGAAGCAGATAGTACACGAGCAGTAATGCTGTCGATGAACACTGATAATAAATTATTGGTAAAGATAAAGAGATGTGGCCCTGGAGGAATACGGTTTAAAGTTAAGTCGTGGTATCCCCCTGAGCCAAAGAAAAACAAAAAGAGAGGAAAAAACTAATGGCAATTCATTCTGATATGTTTGACAAGGGAGAAGAAAAAGCGCCGACCGTAATGGTTTCTGGTGGATTTGATCCAGTACACGCAGGACATATTCGTTTGATCCGCGCTGCAGCAAAACACGGAGATGTAATTGTAATTGCTAACTCAGATGAGTGGCTATTTCGGAAGAAAGGCTTTGTTTTTATGAATTTCGACGCACGCGCCGAAATTCTTAATGCGATTAAAGGTGTTATCGCGGTAGACTCCGTAGATGATGGCGATGGTACCGTGTGTGAGGCAATTTATCGCCACAAACCTACCTATTTCGCCAACGGCGGCGATCGCGTCCGAAGTAACACACCGGAGCAATCAGTGTGCGAAGAATTAGGGGTAGAATTATTGTGGGGCGTCGGCGGAGACAAGAAGTTAGCTAGCTCTTCCGATCTCGTTCAAAATGTAAGAGATTTTGAGGATAGGCCACCTCATCGTTATAAAGCACCGGTTTCTGAAAAGTGACCGAAGGCGACATTGTTTTAGTAAAGTCACGCGCCGGCGATGCCATCCCCCCAATACACGTCAAATTAATAGAACGAATTATCACCAAACCAAGAAAAGGCAATCGCATTGATTGGCCAGGATATTCAGGATGGATGGCAACCCCAATTGATGAAAAAGAAATCGAGATCTTAAGAAAAGAATGGAGCATTCCATTTAAAAAAGTAAATAAAGATTTGACATTTATTTATGATGATGACATCCTTAAAAAGATTAATTAATTGGGGTGTAGTTCAATCGGCAGAACGTCTGGCTGTTAACCAGGAAGTTGCAGGTTCGAGTCCTGCTGCCCCAGCCATTCTACCGTAAAAGAATGAAAGAACTAATTAAAACAAGACAAACAATCGCAGGTTTTAATGGCTAAAAAAAATTATGTATTAGATACTAGCGTTTATTTGACTGATGCAACAGCAATATATAAATTTGACAATCATGATATCTTTGTTCCATTAAAGGTATTAGAAGAAATTGATAAACACAAAAAGCGCCAAGACACAGTAGGAATCAACGCGCGCAAGATTATCCGCATCCTTGATGAGTTGCGAGAGAAAGGCGATCTAAACAACGGCGTCCGGCTTGGAAAAGGCAAAGGCATATTGAAAGTGATGTCTTATGAATATTTAAATAGTTCATTACAATTCCCACCGGATCTAGATTTAAGAGTTCCAGATCATACGATCATCGCAACCGCAATCGCAGTTAAGTCCTTAGCTCAAGAAACTAAAAACTCCAGAAAAACGACTCTTGTATCCCGCGACATTAATATGCGCGTTATTTGTGATTCTTTGGGACTACAAGCTGAAGATTATATTATTGAGAGTGCTGTTACTTCTTCCTCGGAATTATACCAAGGATTTGTGGAACACCTAGTAGATGATGCGGCTATTGATCGATTTTATAATGGAGAAAATATTCTTATTGGATCCGACGAAGTTGAGCAAAAATGGTACTCTAATCAATATGTAATGATGGTGTCCAATGCTAATCCTAAAAAGACCGCTTTAGCTCGGTTCCACGGCCATCAGACGCCTTTAAAAAAAGTAATTCATACCGATATCCCCGATTGGAAAATTAAATCAAGGAATAAGGAACAGGCGTTTGGAATTGATTTATTGATGGATCCTCGTGTTAAAATTGTAAGCCTTGTTGGCCGCGCTGGATCCGGCAAAACTTTAATGGCAATTGCCGCCGGTCTTCAACAGACAATTGGATTAAGAGAAAATATTTATACTCGATTAATTGTCTCGCGACCAGTACAACCCATGGGCAAAGATATTGGATTTCTGCCTGGAACTATGGAAGAGAAAATGATGCCATGGCTAATGCCTATCCAAGATAATTTACAATTTTTGCTAGGAGGAGATAAAAGCGCGCTGGAGCTTTATATGGATAAAGGCAAGATCGAAATCGAAGCTTTAACTTATATTCGTGGACGTTCTATTTCCAATGCCTTTATGATTGTGGATGAAGCGCAAAATTTAACCATGCATGAAATTAAGACAATCATTACTCGTGTCGGTGAAGGCACAAAAATTGTTTTAACTGGGGATATTGAACAAATTGATAATATTTATGTAAATGAAACCTCAAACGGACTAGCTCATGCTGTAGAAAAATTTAAAGAGTTTGGCATAACAGGTCATGTAACATTTAAAAAGGGCGAACGTAGCGAAGTTGCAACGCTCGCATCAAAAGTTTTATAAAAAAAAGTTGCACATTTAGAAACATTGTGTTATAACTAATTTAGGAGAAGATAATGAGCGATACAGAAAAAGTAATTACGGAAGAGGAATTACTCGCAGCGCCTCTGGTCGCAATACCAGAAAACAACGAATCAGAGCTTAAGAGCTATCTGATTAATTTTACAGGACATAAGATCCAACCAGAAGATGGAAAAGTTACCGCACAAATGATTATAGAGACAGTTGCGGCTGAATTTCCAGAGGTTGTATATTTGATCGCTGAAGAGAATTTTGCACGAGGTTACCAATTAGGATTAGAAGATGCTACGACACTTACAACAGAAGCAGAAACAGTTACAGGAAATGAGGAGTGACTTTTACACTGCTCGCGGCACCCACGTTTATTTCAAAGATGATGTAATAGATGATGAAATAGATGTTGAACGGGTTGTTGCAGCCTTAGAGAGTGCGATACCAGAACATTTGTTATCAGAATTAGAAATGATAATCGTTGGCTGGTTTGACGAATTTGAAGAAAGATCTTTGAATGCATTTTATAAAGATGGAATTCTTCACATTTCAAATATTCAAGATAACGAGAGCGATATGCTTGATGATTTCATTCACGAAATTGCGCACTCTATTGAGTCTCCACATGGATATGAAATTTATGGAGATCAAAAAGTAAAGGACGAATTCTTACGAAAGCGCAGGCATCTACATGATAAACTATGGGCTTTAGGATTTAAGGCACCTCTAAAATGGTTTGAGAATGCAGAATACGATGAAGAATTTGATAAATATCTGTTAGAAAAAGTTGGATATGATAAACTCCGTTCGATTTGCACGGGACTATTTATTAATGCATACGCTCCCACTTCGTTGAGGGAATATTTTGCAACTGGATTCACGGATTACTTTTTACACCCGAACCATAATTTTCTAAAGAGAGTTTCCCCCTCTCTTTACGAAAAATTATTATTATTGCAAGATGAAGAAAACCTTGACAATATAACATAATGCGGTTATAATATAGAAAAGCGGAGTTTATGTGCCACACATAAGTTATAGTGAGCTTAAGGATTGGTCCTTTTGTGCCTTCTACCACAAGCTAACAAGAGTAGACAAACTAGATGGATTTAAGGGCAACGCCTTCACGGCGTTTGGTTCCGCGATCCACGATGTTTGCGAGAAAAAACTTCTTAAAGAAGACATTGATGATGACGAACATTTTATCAAATCGTTCGAGGAAAATTTAAAAAAACTCCCAGAAGACGTAGCGGTTGATCCTAAGCTTGTTCTGGGCATGCGAGAACAAGGAAAAAAGATTTTACCTGAAATAGAAGCAGCCTTGACTGATTATTTTGGAGAATATGAAGTATTAGCATCTGAGCTTCCTCTAATGGAACCCATAGAGGGAGAAGATGATTATAAGTTTAAAGGATATATCGACGCGATTGTTGCCACTCCTGATGGAAAAATTCATATCTTTGATTGGAAGACTTGTAGTTGGGGCTGGAACTCTCGGCGAAAAAGCGAAAAGCTGACCACTTACCAGTTAACACTTTATAAGCACTTTTTCGCACAAAAAACAGAAGCCGATCCTAAGCACATCGAAACCCATTTTGCTCTGCTTAAGAGAACAGCAAAACACAACAGAGTAGAATTTTTCCGCGTCACCAGTGGTGCAAAGAAAACTCAAAATGCTCTTAAACTTTTAAATATGGCTCTTTGGAACATTAAGAAGAGCCGCTACATTAAAAACAAACTATCATGTACAACAGGCTATGGTTGTAAATTTTATAAAACAAAACATTGCCCATAAGGAAATATAAATGAAAAAAATTAAGATTTTAACACTCTCTGATCACCCTCTTTCGCCCTCCGGCGTTGGGACTCAAACAAAGTACTTTATTGAGGCGCTCCTTAAAACTGGGCGTTATCAGTTTATTTGTCTTGGAGGAGCTATGAAACACGATAGCTATCAGCCACAACAAATTGAGCCATATAATGAGGATTGGCGGATCTATCCAGTAGATGGTTACGGAAACCATGAAATAATTCGATCAATCTTACAAAAAGAACGTCCCGATGTTTTGTGGTTTATGACGGATCCACGATTTTATGGATGGCTGTGGGAAATTGAGAATGAAGTTCGTGCAAATATTCCAATGGTATATTATCATGTGTGGGATAATTTTCCTCTTCCTTATTATAATGGCCGATTTTATAGATCAACCGATGAGATCGCCTGTATTTCAAAAGTAACTTATGATATCGTAAAAAATGTTGCACCAAGTGTATCTTCGTGTTATCTTCCCCACGCCGTAAATTCGAATATTTATTATAAATACAAATCTGACGAAGGCAAGGAAAAAACAAAAATACTTCGTGAAAAAATTCTTCACGAGAGTACGTCCCACCACTTAAAAAATTCAGACAAAAAGATATTTTTTTGGAACAACAGAAATGCCCGCCGAAAACAAAGTGGTACGTTAATTTGGTGGTTTAAAGAATTTTTAGATGATGTTGGTCATGATAAAGCGGTACTTTTAATGCATACTGATGCACAAGATCCTCATGGTCAAGATTTACCACACCTTATTGAACATTTGGAAGTAGATCAAGGCCAAGTATTGTTATCAACTGACAAGGTTAGTGCGGAAGATTTAGCCGGCATGTACAATGCGGCCGACTTTACAATTAATATTTCGGATGCAGAGGGCTTTGGCTTGGCAACTCTAGAATCGCTCGCATGTGGTACCCCTATTATTGTTAATATGACAGGAGGACTTCAAGAACAAGTAACAGATGGTGAAAACTGGTTTGGATTTGGTATTGAGCCAGCCTCCAAAGCAGTAATTGGTTCTTTGCAGGTGCCTTATATTTATGAAGATCGTGTTTCACAAAAGGATTTCCACGCGTCACTCAAGAAGGCAATTGGGCTGACTCCAAAAGCTTATAAGAAGATGTCTATTCAGGGCCGTGACCACGTAAAGAAGAATTATAACTTCGATAATTTCGAAAAAAGATGGGTTAATTTAATGGATGAAATAGTAGAAAAACATGGTTCATGGGAAACTCGCGACGGATATCGTCGTTGGCACCTATTGGAGGTGGCGTAATGCGTAAAAAGATTTTATTTAGGGCGCCCGTATTAACGCGCTCTGGCTATGGAGAGCAGTCCCGATACGCCCTCCGCGCTCTAAGATCACGAGAGGATTTGTTTGATATATATATCCAACCTCTAAAGTGGGGACAAACTTCTTGGATTAGCGGGAAAGACGAAGAGAGAGAGTGGATCGATTCTAGAATAGAGAGCACAATAGGATACATCCAACAAGGGGGCACGTTTGATGTATCATTTCAAGTCACAATCCCCAATGAATGGGAGCAAATCGCCCCCATTAATATTGGCTACACGGCCGGTATTGAGACCAACAGAGTGGCTCACGAATGGCTTACTAAGGCCAACGAGGTGATAGATAATATTATTACAATTTCTAGTCACTCGAAAGATGTATATAAAAATACGCATTATGACGTCACAAATCCTCAAAATGCGTGGGAAAACGGCCAGTTGTCTCTTCAAAAGCCAATTGAATTTATAAATTATCCCACTAAAAGATTTGATAATCTGGCAGAATTAGATCTTGATTTAGAATATGATTTTAATTTTTTGGTCGCAGCACAGATTAGCCCCCGGAAGAATGTTAATAATACTATTAAATGGTTTTTGGAAGAATTTAAGGACGAAGAGGTAGGATTAGTTCTTAAAGGGAATCTGGCAAAAAATTGTCATATGGATAGAGAACACACATTCAATGATTTGCGCACATTCCTAGAAAATACCGCACCAGATCGAAAGTGCAAAGTTTATCTTTTGCATGGCGATATGACTGATGAAGAAATGCACTCTTTATACAAACACCCCAAGATATCAGCTTTTATGAGTCTGGCGCATGGCGAAGGTTTCGGTCTTCCCATTTTTGAAGCGGTATATTCAGGAATTCCTGTGGTTGCGACGGGCTGGTCCGGTCAGTTAGACTATCTTATTGATGAAGAAGGTCGAGAGCAGTTTTATAATGTTAATTTTGATTTAAATCACATTCAACCGCAGGTTGTCTGGGATGGTGTATTAATAAAAGAATCTATGTGGGCATACCCTCGTGAGCAATCTGCAAAAGAAAAAATGCGTCAATGCTATGAAGACGTTACTTCTAACAATGAAGATAGCTACGCCGGCAATGCCGACCACTATGCAGAAATAATTCATGAAAGGTTGGACCAAGAGAAGATGTACGAAAGATTTATTGAATTAATTCTATCGACTCCGGGCCTTAAAGATGAATTTGATGTTGAACTTTGGTTAGACTCTTTAGATATAGAAGAGCATGAGTGAGTATATAATTATTGCTGATTTTTTTGCAAATGAAATATCAGGCGGCGGCGAGCTAAATAACGAAGAACTTTATAAGTTATTAAAAAAAGATCATAATGTAATAAAAATAAAGAGCACACAAGTTACACCTGATTTTCTGAACAAGAACACAGATGCAAACTTTATAGTCGCAAATTTTATTCAGTTGTCAGAAGAATGCAAACAAAGCTTACAAAAGAAGAAAAAATATATAATCTACGAGCATGATCACAAATACGTCCGGACTAGAAACCCAGCAGATTACCCAAACTACACTGCACCAAAAGAAGAATTAGTAAATTATGATTTTTATAGAAATGCGTTGGCCATAGTATGTCAAAGCAACTTTCATGAATCCATAGTTAAAAGAAATTTAAATTTAGATAACATAACCAATGTTGGTGGAAATTTATGGTCTATAGACAGTCTTGATTTGATGACTGAAGTTTCAAAAAAAGAAAAATTTGATAAATGCGCCATCATGGTATCCCAAAATTGGCACAAGAATACAGAAGAAGCTATTCAATATTGCAATGCAAAAAAAAATGCTATTGACTTAATTTATCCGTGCGACTATAATGAATTTTTAGAAAGACTTGGCCAAAACACAAAATTTATTTTTTTACCTAAAACGCCCGAAACCTTATCACGTATCGTGGTAGAAGCGCGCATGATGGGGCTTGGTATTATAGCTAATAATAACATTGGAGCAACAAAGGAACCATGGTTCTCTCTCAAGGGCCCAGATCTCATTAAAATAATGAGAGAAAAAAGACAAGAAATAACCACTAAGATTATAAACATATTTTCATGAAACTATACCTTCAAAATGTAAAAATTAAAGGCGCATGGGGGCCGATCCATCGAGGCTTTAAATCCGCATGGGAATCTTTGGGTTTTGATGTAGAGGAATATGAGACTTTAGAAGAACTCGCAAGCTCCTCCTTACCAGCCGAATATGATTTATTTACGCGCGATTGGGAAGTAGCCACATTAGAAAACTTTGATGTTACTGCCAATAGCCGCCGCACTTATTTATTTGCGCAACCCAATTATTTTTTGCCGCCATGGGGAACACATCAAAATTTTGTTACGTCCTTAACTCCTGACCAAATTGGAGAGATGAATCGCCTACCTAATGTTAAATTATGGAATTTCGGTGCCACTGCCACACCGACCTATTTTTTTCAATGGAAGAAAGTCCACAGTGTTCTTTTGGCCTATGATTCGATCAATTATGGTGGGGATAATATTAAAAGTTTAAGCACAGAGGGCTTTTTAAAAAAAAATGAATACGATGTATGCTATCTTGGAGGTTGGGCTGATAATGGTTTCAATGAAAAAAGAGAAATTATAGAGGCTTATTGGGAAGAAATAGATAAACTCGATATTAAGAAGGCATTTTTTGTCGGGATGGATCTGACTTTGGGACAAGAAATTGTGATGTTGAACAATAGTAAAATAGCTTTAAATATCCATGATAATTATCAACAAATCCTGGGCTACGATACCAATGAAAGAACTTTTAAATCTCTTGGACGAAATGGCTTTTTAATTTCTGATAAAGTCGAAGCATTGGAAAAGCTTTTTCCCACCGTCCCAATCGCAGCCACTCCTAAAGAAATGGCCGAACTAATAATGTACTATTTGAAGGAAGATTTAACGGAGATTAAAGAAGAAAACAGAAACCACATCCTCTCAAATCATACCTATATCCATCGTGTTCAACAAATGCTGGAATTATAAAATGAAAATATTATTAACTTCGAATAAGACTTACCACAACCGACCGGATCCCGGCAAATGGTATACTTATGAACCTCTGTTAGAATTAGGGCATGAAGTATATTGGTATGACACAGTAGATCCGAAAGAAAAAGACTATGACAAAATTAT
>Ga0209434_1001555_pt1 | contig 10343 bp, 4 predicted proteins | sample ETNvirnome_2_300_FD_184068 | JGI IMG/M metagenome (GOLD analysis project Ga0209434, IMG submission 184068) | Marine viral communities from the Pacific Ocean - ETNP_2_300 (SPAdes) (version 2) | ecosystem: Environmental > Aquatic > Marine > Oceanic | place: Pacific Ocean | collected 2013-06-22 | reverse complement strand
TAATCGCATTACCATAGAGCACGCCCCGGGCACAATTACTATGGCCAACGGTCAGGAGAACGATCATACCGTATGGACAGTATATATGCACCTAGATGCCCCGCCTACGCTATCGAAAGGCGCCTCTGTCATGAAGGGCCAAACGATTGGACTTGCTGGGAATACCGGCGGCAGCGCGGGCTTCCATTTACACTTTGAAACGCATGTGGGGTCTGCTTGGGGAACGAAAGTAGATCCTCTCCTATACCTTAAAGCTGTCCCTGGCCCGGAGGCCCTCGCATCAGCTGCTGCTGTAGATGGTACGGCAGATGCCCCCCAAGCCGATGCCGGGATGCTTGATCTGGGCTTCGGTTCGAAAACATAAATGTCAAAAATAAAGAAAATATTCCCAGGCAAAGACAATCCCCCCGGTTTTCGCAAAACAGTTGACCAGCAGATTAAAGAAGGAAAAATACCAAATATAACACCTCCCTCTAGTGGGCTGTTTCACACGATAGGCCCTCCGCAACCAATCCATTTTAAACCAGCGAGAAATGGGTTAGCCATGCAACAGCAGGGTGCTTATATCGTGTTGGGTAGCGATAGGCCGAGTTCTGTTCGTTCTGGCTATGGCCGCGCAGGTTCCACCGCTGCAGCAACTATTGACCTTGTTGTTGGTAGAATGGCTAGCGCCCGCGGAGGAAAAGGACCCAAAGAAGGCTCGTTTGTGGACAACAGTTTTTCTGCAGATGCAGCCAGAGTTTATATCAGTCAACTGACCGATGTTGATAAGAATTTTGGATTGGCATCCAGCGCGCTCCTGGGAAGGGGAACTTTTAAACAGAACGAATGTTCGGCAATTGCCTTGAAAGCAGATGCCATAAGAATTATCGGGAGGCAGGGGATAAAAATTGTCACTGGCCAAGCGAAGGGAGTCAAAGGCGATGGTCCTGGGGGCGAGCCGAATTCCCGCGGCGGTGTAATAAAGACTCCAGCGCCCCCTATTCATTTAATTGCCGGGAACAGCATTGCGCCAAAACTCGTTCGGGGAAACAAATATATGTCCCCTGCTTTTGTGGACATACTGCAGCCAATTCCATTGGGTAATAACGTGAGAGATGCTTTCTTAGAGCTGGACGATATTATTGGACATTTGTGGAGTGCGGTATTTAATTTCGCTTTGGTCCAAACTGGGCAAAATGTGGCGTTTGGGATTAGTCCGTTCGCTTGGCACGGTTCCGCCGTTTCAGCAGCGGTTCCTCAGTCACTTTCTTATGTTATGAACTCTTTATACCATACGCGCGCAAATGCTAAGATGTGGAGAATGAATTATCTCGTTAACCCGGGCTATAGATATATTTGTAGCGAAAATGTTAAAACAACTTAATTATAGTAGAATATTAAAATGGCTGAATCCAAGTTTTTAAAATATCAAGATAAAACTGGCGATGGACTTATTGACGCATGTGACGATGTTATCGAAGTGGCGGAAGTTCCTTGTGAAGATTATAAGTGCGTTGAAAATGGAAATGCGCTTACGCCGACGTGGTGGCAACTTGACAATGAAGACTCTTTCCTGAATGAAAAAAATTGTTTGTATCAAGTTGTTATTGACACAAAATATACAACCATTTTGGATGATGCTGGCAATGATGCTTTGGGGGATAGATATGATGAATATGCCCGCACTGCCATAGATGTTCTTTTAGATGTGCATGATAAAGACTCGGGCGCTGCAGCTGTGCGCGCCATGGCAGAAATATTGCAATATACTGATTATTATTTAGCACCCAGATCGAAATCAAGATTAAGGCTGCTTTACTCCGTCCCATACAGCGATTTAGCGACGGTGGATGCGTCTGATGATGAAGAGGATAGTGGCGCCACCGACGAAGACAGTGATGTTGAGGTGACTTATGAAATCCAAGATCTTAAAGCGAAGTTAGTTCGCGTTAGAAAGGGACTTCATTTATATGGAATGTATCTTAGGGTATATCGGTCTATTGATAATGGAAACCTGTTTTATCAAAATGGTGATTTGGCCGGCAAGGTTTTTCCTTTATTTGATTACGGAGATATGGGCGTTTTAGGCGGCTCAACAATGGCGAAGCTTTTGCCGCAGTTGGATAAATTTTTAAATACTAAAGGTCTTAATATCCGCGGTGTAGCCGGATCAATGAGATTATCTGGAGACAAAGTTAAAAAACTCACCTTTACATTTAGTGGAGAATATGAGTTAAAGAAATTATTGGTTTATACCGAGACATGCGGAGAGATACCAATAGTCTTTATTAAAAAGTTATCATATCTTAAAAAGAAGTCTGCATGGAAGGATCCAACCGCATTGGCATATTTGGCCAAGTTGGATGATATGGAAAGAGATTTAGCTGCTCGCGAGCCAGTTCCGTGGTTGGATTTTGTAAAAACACATACTTATCCTACAATTTATTCATCTGTGAACCAGGGATATGCGAATACCGATCCAGAAAGTTCAATCGCGAGTTGTGTTGCGGAAGCACTTCAAAATGAGGCAAAGCAGCTCGGCCAAGACATTTTAGATTCTGCCTTTAGTATTGGTGACGCAATCGCCTATCAATTTCATAAGAGTTTATGCCGAGAGGAAGCCGAAGAAACAATTCAAGATGAAATCGATGTTGGGCTGTTGTGGTCTCCAAAAAGAGAGCCTTCCAATGAAGACGCACCGGCAGAAGGAACCAATAATAGCCCCGCCGAAGAAAATCCAGAGCGGAAGGTCCTTAAGGCGCTTTCTGCAATGGCAGCGGAACAAGCGGGCCAAACCATAGGCATGGACGATGCAACTTTTGATGAATTTTGCGATAAGGTTATTAGTGACAGTGTAGGGATGGATCTCGAAGATCTTTGGGCGGAGGGCTTCTCTAAGATTAAGCTTTGTGGCTTATATAGCATGCTGACGAGTTCAATTAAGTGCCTATTCAGCGGCCTTACACTTGAAGAAGCGCTCAGTACTGTTGCAGAAAGCGCCTTGCGCTCCATGAGTCTTGAGAACTTTGGAGATTTATTTATTGGACTACCTCCCGAGAAACAAGCAGAATTGGATGCATTGGTTAAACAGAAGTTTGAGAGTGGCGAATTCTTGGGTGGAGGCGCCTCCTATACAAAGCCCTGGGAGGACGAAGAATTAGTAGAAGATCAGAAAGAGAATCAGATGAAGTCCGGCGCAACTGGTGAAACACAAGTGGCCACCACTCCGATTGAACCAGTAGTTGACGACACCAGAAGAACGCTCGCAAAGCAACTTGATTTTGGGTCGGCAGCCAAAAAGGAGTTAGATCCTAACAATGTTTTTGAAGCTTATATCCTGGCGCTCATTGAAGTATATTCAGAGAATTATTTTGAGCTTTTGGAAGAGTTAAATAAATTCCCGGGAGCGCAATTGATTGCAAACATTATCGCCACTTTAGATTGTCCAATACCGCCTATTTTAGAACCATCAATGCTTGAATTCATTAAAGATGTGCAGCTGCCGTTTTGTCAAAACACTAACAAGATTGGGTTTCCTGCGCTTCAAAATCCGTTTGGTTGGATTCCGGACGTCAAGGACATAACTGGCGCTTTGTGGATAGCCATTGAGATGGCCATCCAAGAGGCGATTGTGACCTTGTTAATGAAAATGATGGTTAAAATTTGTGGAACTTTGGGAAGCCTGCAGTGTACTGCTCTTGAGGTGGGCTTCGGCGCTGCAGCTTCCGCTGCCGGCATTCAAACCGGTAGAACTAGTTTTGCTGATATTATCAAAGATGCCATCTGCGGAGACGATGCCGACGCAGAACAAGTTGATGATACTATCGCAGACATGTTCGCAAGTTTGGGAACCGGCGCCGCCGCCCTAGCAGATACAGAACAAGTAACAAGCTTTACAGAGGATCTTTCTTCTGCGGTGACGAGAGCAGAACTATCGAATGCATTCTTGGGTGATTGTTCGCCGGAGTTTTTGACAATTGCCGATACGTTAATAGAATATGAATATCCTGATTTTAGGGCAGGCCTGCGAAACAAGGAAAGCATATGCACCTTTTTTGGAGATATGGGCAATCTAATGCCGTCAGACTTTAAAGATCAGTTAAGAGATTTTGCTGAAAATCTTCCTTTGTCTGACCAGGCGCCGGCCAATCCTTCGCTGTGTTTGACAGAGCAGCAAGTAGAAGATTTTTGTGCGTTACGAGTCGAGATTTTAGAAGGAAGAGCCACGGAAGATCAGATTGCAAAGCTTTGTGAGCGCCCGGTTGATGATTTGAAGGATTTGGCAAACGTTTTACAAAACGGACTCCCCACTGATCAGTTACCTCCTCTAGTTTCAGATCCGGGGTGTGACAATGGTTTGATACCTTTTGAAACCGAGGAGATGAAAGCCACCGCTACTGGCGCTTTAAGCGGCATTTTAGAGCAATTAAAGGTTGATTTTGCGTACGACATGCTTGGGAATGGCCCCGGTGAAGGAAGGTGGGGTTTCATTAATATGATTCTTTCGGATACGATGGGTAACCCTCTCACCGCACACATGAGAAAAGTTAGCAATAGAAGAGCGTATGTCGATTTTTATACAGATTCGGGCGCCACGGGGGAAAGCAAGGGTGGTTGGTTCGACCCTAATGATGGTGACGATATTATTGTGCCGAAACAAGCACGCACAGCAAGACAAAAGGGCGCTTTTCCATATAAAATTGCTGATTGGTTAGAAGAATATATGCAGACGGAGTTGACTGCTACCTTTTCTTCTAATAATGAATTCCAAAAAGATATCAAATCTCAGCCAATATCCTTTGAGGATGCTTCTATCACTACTTTTGGTGGTGGTCTTAACTTATTAAAATTGCCAGAGTTGGGGTATAATGTCGGACCGCAAATAGATTTCGAAAATGAAGAAATAGTTTACTTGGAAAAAGGGCGCAAGAAAGATCCGGATTTAACATTGAGCTTCCATGATAATTGCAAGGGATTGTACGATGAAGATGAAGTAAGTAAGATGTATTCGTATGGATTTGACTTGGATTTTTATTTATCTGATTTGGTGTCTGGTTCTGCTGATGGGGTTCACAATCGCTACAGCGATAATGTTAGAATTAAAGTTACAGATCGTAATAACATAAGCGCTAAGACTGATACTAGACTAGCCGCGTCCATACCGGAGATATTAAAATATTTGAAACCATTGCAGTATAAAGTAACGAAAGCAATTCTTAAGCCCGATAACACAGAAATTGTTGAGGTTGCTGATAAAAAAATTGAGTTTTTGGCAGCAGATAATATTTTGGATGAAATAGACTTGACACCTTACCCTAAATTTATCTCTGCTTTTGATAGCAAGCAACAATACCTTCCGCAACTACTTCTTCTAGATGAAATAATTGGCGCAGGAACGATATCGATGGCGAATATTAAAAGTAGCCATGATGAAATAATGTCTTCTATAACACAAAATTTCATAGACTTGGTTGCCAGCAACGAAGATGCTTTTCTATATGGTGCTACATATGACGATTTGTCTTCTGATGATGTTGAATATGTGATTGCAGAACCTCTTAGTAAGGAAGATGGCTACGAGGAGGACTACCCCGCCGGTACCAATTACTATGATGTAAAAATTAATGTACCGGTTACCGACCCATTAATACTTATTTTTAAACTCGGCTGGAGGCCAATACTGAACACAGATCAAATAATGGGAGTCAGCAGAATGCAATATGAAGATGAAGACAAAAACAGGGTGATATATCTTGATCCCGGTACCTTTGGTGGTTCGTATATGAACCCTCCTCTTTATATCAAACCATTAGAAAACAAAGGATGGCTTGGATTTATGGATGTGATATTTCCTGAATTAAGCCCGTGTAAACCTTATAGAACCGATTTAATTGATTTTGAAGACATTAACCAGAAAATAGAAGATTCGTACCCCACCATTCCAGAAGATGAGCGTTTAAAATCAGATCCAGATTGCGTAGTAGAGGTGCCTTACGCAAGAATCTTAGAAAGATCGGCCGCATCTGGTTTAGAGAGTATTATCACCTCTGCTATTAGGATTTATGTGAGCACTTATTTTCTTAAATCTATAGCAACATTTACTAAATTTAAGCCTAGTTTTCCGGACGTTTTTAGTTCTCTTTATGCAAGTTATATTGTGGAAGAAATGGAGGCGTCGTTTAAGGATGCACAAAAGGCATTTTGGGAATTTTTCAATCCCTTCAAAGACACCAAATTCTGGTATGCATTTTTAGAACAATCCGTTCAGCTTTATTCTCGGCGCATAGATAATGGAGAAATTAGTGATCCGCCGGCGCCAGTTGTGGATGCGCTGGTACGTCTTAATAATGTACAAGAAAATTATGTTTATCCTTATAAAAATGATTTAAAAAAAGCACGAGCAGATGGCGAAGCCGGGCTGTTTGAAACATTAAAAAAGTATAGGGAAAATAAAAATCTTGAAGCCGTTCAAGCCACAGAAGAAGATGCCAAGATGGTGCTCAAGGAGCTTGTGGTCGAACAATTAAATTATATGGGTAATAAATTCGTAAAGAATCTTAAAATCGTAGGAATGAAGCCAGAAATATACGACTTGAGCTATTATATCCTTCAAAACTTATCACAAGGCGGAGAAGGCTTAACACTCGATAAAGAAATTGAAGAAGAATATCAAGACTTACCAACAGAAGGAGACGAGTATTATACCAATGGAGGCGAGCTAGCTTCGTCAGATGGTACAACATATGTAGGATATTATCATGTTGAAAAAAACGAAGAAGGATATCCGATTTATGTTACAGGAGAATTTGAAACTGATCGCGCCCCGGGCCAGCCCCTAACTCCCTTTGCCAATAAAATCACAGTTCCAATTGGTGATATAGATGCGCTGGGGACAAGCATTGATACAAGTGATACAAGTAAACCATTTGTTGTTCAGAAATACATTAGCATTAATGGTAGTGCATATACACCAAGTAGTGCTGTGGATAAAATAAAAAGCATCTCTGACCAAAATCAAAATATTTCTGATGTTTATCCTGGCGATTTAGAGCTTGTAACCGATACGAATGGTCGGGTGGTAGGCATTACGGGAGAACTAGGCGTAAGACATGGTTTGAGATTTTATGCCATAATTGACGGTACAAAAACCAAAATTACAGATGTGGAAGTAGATGCTTTAGATCGTCCGTTGTCACAAATAGACCCGCTTGAGGGTGATAGCAAATTATTGTTATGTTTAATTAATCTGCTTAAAAAAGACGACAAATTTAGATTGACGACTGAATATATTTTCCCACTTAATAAAATTGTGGCCACTCTAGCCATTTATAACGGATTAGCCTTCATGCCGTCTATTGGCGAGAAAATGGTCAAAGATAATCAAACTGTGGGTAAATGGTATTGGGGAGAAGCGGACAGCCTTCCGAGCATCGGAGATCGCACCGAAAACACTATTTATACAAAACCCGGAGTGGCATTAACTTTTGATGCAGAAGGTCAGACGGCTGTTTATCCTCCAAATTATGCAGGCCCAGATACTGAAGCCACCACAGATTCTGTAACGATTACTGATGCTGATGGAAATGATACTCAATATGATCTTTCACGACCAAATGGGGGCGGTTGGACCAGCAAATTAGATCGCGATCCTGGCCTGTTTGGGGGTTTGTTTGTAAAAGAATGGGACAACTGGGATCAAACTCTGTTAAGAAATTCTAAGAGTAGGATTAAAAAGATTTTCAAGGGTTATTATAATTCGAGAGATTTTAGTCCGACTGACTCGGACGACTCAGGCGATAGTCCGGGCACTATTATAACCAGCGAATTTAGAGATCGCTTCAAGCCGCGGCCAGGACAAAACCTTCTTCCATTCTGGAAAAAGAGAATGCTTCGAACAAATCCATTTAATGCAAGTGGAGAAATGTGCGAAGAAAAAGATTAGATGATAATTACAGAGAGGTAAAAAAATATTATGGCTTCATTAGGCGTTGCTCTTCCGCTAGAATTAGATTCGGGAGACGGGTTTCACATGCTAAAGAGTATTAAGAATCTTGTTAAACAAAATTTAAAAATGCTCATACTCACCATTCCAGGCGAACGAGTTATGAAGCCCAAATTTGGAGTTGGGCTCTCTCGGTACCTTTTTGAGAATTTTGGTCATGATACAATGGCTCAAATAGATAATAGCATCAGAGAGCAAGTAAGTATTTATATGCCGGCCGTTATTATTCAAAATATTACGTTTGGCAACAGCAATCCCGATAATAATTATTTAGGGATTGGGATAGAATATTCTATTCCGGCCGTAGGAACAACAGATTTATTAGAATTAACTATTTAAAAATGAGGATTTTTGTATGTCATCAGAACAAAAAAAGATAGTACCCATAGATTACACCCATCGCGAGTATAGCAGCATTCGTGACGATCTAATGGAAATAGCGGAAAGGTTGTATCCGGACACATTTAAAGATTGGAGTGAGGCTTCTTTTGGGGCTTTGATGATAGATGCGGTAGCGTACGTTGGCGATCAGCTGTCGTTTTATTTGGACTATAATGTTAACGAAACCTTTTTAGATACAGCGTATCAGTACAACAATATTGTTCGTCATGGTAGAATTCTTGGGTATAAATATCAAGGACCCGATTCAACTTATGGGACGGTGAGCATGTTTGTGCTAGTGCCCGCTTCTACTACTGGCCTAGGCCCGGACACAGATTATATTCCCATTGCTAAAAGTGGCACCCGGTTTTCTTCTCAAACGGGATTGAGTTTTGTTTTGACAGAAAACGTCGATTTTTCAGATTCTTCTAATCCTGTAGTGGTAGCAACCGTGGACACCGACACCGGCGCCCCCACATATTATGCGATTAAGGCTACGGGCAATGTGGTTTCGGGCTATATTACAGAAGAGCGAATAAGAATTGGCCAGTATGAGAGGTTTTTGAAGACGAGGCTTTCGTCAAACAACGTAGCGGAAATAATTTCAGTTGTGGATTCAGAAGGTAACGAATATTTTGAAGTAGATTTTCTTGCACAAGACATGGTATTTAAAGAAATGGCCAACACTAATTACAAAAATGACAATGTTCCTTCGGTTTTAAAGCCCTACTTGGTATCTAGAAAATTTGTTGTTGAAAGAGACGTTGTAAACACTTATTTGCAATTTGGAAGCGGGAAGGAAGGAGAATCAGATGTTGTGGCCGATCCACAATCAGTGGCAATAGATGCTTTTGGAAAAAGCTATGTGACAGACACTACTTTTGATCCGACAAGATTAACAAAGAATCAAAGCCTTGGTGTTGTTCCTTCAAACACAACACTAACGGTCACCTATCGGCTTACTAGTACGGTAAATTCTAACGTAGCCACCAACGGGCTGAATCAAGTCAACACTGTGGAAATGAACTTTACCGATGCAGCTAGTTTAGTTTCTTCAAAAATGCAAGAAGTTATTGACTCTTTAGAAGTTGCGAATGAAGAACCGATTATAGGAGACGTTACCACTCCAGATTCTGATGAACTTAAAAGAAGAATATTTGACACTTTTCCAACACAAAATAGGGCAGTAACACAGGCCGATTACGAGAGTGTTGTCTATAGAATGCCTTCAGCATTTGGCTCCATAAAGCGGTGTTCTGTACAAAAAGATCCAAACGCAATAAAAAGAAATTTAAACTTATATGTTGTATCTGAAGATTCGCAAGAAAAATTAACAACGACGAATAGTACTATTAAAAATAATGTAAAGACATGGATAAATCAATATAGAATGATGAACGATACTATAGATATTCTTGATCCTTATATCCTTAATTTGGGCATTGAGTTTACCATAAAAGCGGCCACCGCCACTGACAAGTTCACTCTATTAGAGAGCGCTGTCGACGCGCTATCGAAAAAATATAGCACTCCTTTCTTCATTGGAGAGCCGATATACATAAGCGATATATTTTCAGAATTGAAAAATGTGACCGGCATATTGGACGTTGTAACTGTGACATTAAGGGCGAAGACTGGGGGAAATTATTCAAACGCGAATATAGATATTGACGCAAATATGTCCCCAGATGGAACTTATTTGGTAGTGCCAGCAAATGCGATAGTAGAAATTAAATATCCCGCCACTGATATTATAGGAAAAGTTGTATAATGGCCATCAAAAGATATACCGCATCGGCTGACAACACTGTTGTTAATGCTTATGAGCCCAATTTAATAACTCGCGCCACCGGCGCGAACATGGGCGAAGCAGACATATTGGAGACGTTTTCAATCTATGGTCGCGTAACAACAAGTTCCCAGGAGCTTTCCAGAATTCTTATCAAGTTTCCTGTTACAGATATTTCTACTGATAGAA
>Ga0209434_1001554_pt1 | contig 10344 bp, 12 predicted proteins | sample ETNvirnome_2_300_FD_184068 | JGI IMG/M metagenome (GOLD analysis project Ga0209434, IMG submission 184068) | Marine viral communities from the Pacific Ocean - ETNP_2_300 (SPAdes) (version 2) | ecosystem: Environmental > Aquatic > Marine > Oceanic | place: Pacific Ocean | collected 2013-06-22 | reverse complement strand
CGCCATCTTGCGCCAATCCGGTGCGTTCTGCTGCTGCTGATGGTGACCGTTTTGAGGACGGGGAGGTGTGGGGTCATGGCGGGTATACTGCGTGTTCATTGCCCTACGCAACGCCTCCGCTTGTTGTCTGATTCCAGGGTATTTTTGCTCCATTCCTTCCATGATGTTTCGGGCGGCGGGGGATTCTGGCGCACCGGCATCGGCCAAGGTCCACACCTTCGCGTACTTGTCCAGAATGTTTTCAGCGATCACCGTTTTATCCGTCCATACAACCAATATATTGCATAGATGGTGCCTAAGCCAAGAATGGTGTAAATGCCGATGCGTCCCGCTTGACGCACAAGGGGGGAGATTGCCAAGCCGACCATCACCGGCTTTTCTACACTCTGCGCCCAATGATCGTAGCCAGCCGCCGTGAAGTGGACCCCATCATCTCGATGTCCCGTCTTGGTGAAGGGGCGAGAGTCGATAAACTTGATCCCCCTGGATGGCAATGCTCCTGTGAGAAAATCGGCGGTCCATTCATGGCGTTTCCCGGTATCTCCCGCAATTCCCATATCGCTGGTTGCGGGACCGATCCAAACGATACGTCGATCCGCGCCAATGGTATTGATGAAGCGATCAATTTGTCTGCCATAGTCACTGGTTTGGTTGTGGTTGTTGCCCCCCAACGCTACCACCACACCCTCTGCTTCCTGGGGTACGGTTGCCATGCCTTCGTCCACAAATCGCTTGGCCCCCCACCCTGGCTTTGAAACCATGCTCACCACTTGGTAGCCTTGTTGTACCAGGGCATCTCTCAGCCTGGGAAACAACGCCTGGGAATGGCTGTCACCGATCAACGCCACCTTCATCGCTTTCTCACGTTTGGTGCTTGTCGCCTGATCGCATAGCTCATATCATCGAAAAGGACATCGACGGTGCCGGGAGAGTGTAGCGCGGTGACTTTTCCTTTGCGCCTTCCTTCGATCACCCGATCCCCCACTTTGAATTTGGGGTTCTTTCGTCGCTTGGGTTCAAACCAATTCCTTGTTGCCTCATACACTTCCGGTGCTGCTTTACGGAACTGTCCAGGAGCCAAGACGTAGAAGGCCGCTGCTTCCATTACCCCCTCAAAGTGACCCGCCAGAGCATGATAGAGGGTAAGACTATCTCCCCCTTCTTTCACATGAGTCTGGAGAGCGCGAAGCACCTGTTTACCGCCTTTGTGATACCCCAGGTGCGCCCCTTCGTGGGCAGCGATTTGAAGGTAATGAGGCAACCGAGTACCACCGAGATAATCCTTGGACCCCGCCGAAGGACCAAGATGAACATTTACTAGGGTCAAGCCTTTGCCCCCTACAACAGAGCCACGCGGGGCCGCCCCACCTTCCTCCACCCAAACCTCAATGGGTACTCGCTCCCCAAAAATACCCATCACCCTCTCCGCGAGCTTGACCGCCTTTTTGACGTACTGCTCCCCACCATCTTCGGGGGTCCATTCCCAAGATTCCTTCAAGGGAGAGAGTTTCATCATATTATCGACCAGACGCGCCCAATTTTTCAACTCACTCGCTGTTCCTACAACCACTCCCACCGAACCGTTACGACCGTGGTAAACAAGCCACCCATCCACTACCTCATAGGAAGCGACAGCCCCCGAAAAAGTGTCATCCGTATCGAAAGGTTCCGTGGTGATTGCTCCCAACCCAGGTACGCGAACAACTTGCCAAGGCTTGGTCTGGATACTATTTTGAGCTTGACTGACCACCCCCCGCTTGGGGTTCTTTTTCCGCTTGGGGTACTCATGTATGACAAATACAATGGGTACTTTCTTGTCCCTGGTAGGGGCCTCGGCTTCGATGATCCAACAATAGCTATCGGGGGTTCCGGTGGAAGTGACGGTGACTTTCTTTCCTGACCGCCGCACCGTGTATCCCTTGCCTCTCCCCTTGACCTCGGTGATGCTTTTGAGCATGTGGAGGGGTATCTTGCCCTGGAATTGATACTGGATGGGCGTAGAGCGCGGATTGACTTGCCTCGCCTTTTCTGCCATCCAGACCAGGGCAGAATGAGCCTTTTGATCGCTCACGTTTGCCACCGCTGCCAGCTTGTGGGCTACGGGGTTGCGCCTCACTGGTGGGTTTCCTTGTTCTGTCATTTTAGCTTTCCTCGCTCGAAAGAATGTCCATCTTCTACCAATGCCTGATGAACTCCAGACAAAATGATGTAGGTTCCTTCCGGGGTCAAGTCGGCGTATACCTTGCGGTACTTGGGGGACAACTGGCGTAAAACATGGGCGAAATCATATCTGTTGAACAGTGTCATGGAGTGGGGCTGACGCTTTATTTTTTGCCTGACTTGGTGTATGATTTGTTGCATTATGGCGCGGATCTCGTGGTCGCGATGAGCCCACTTTTTCTTTTTCCATTTTTCCTGGTCTTTGATTACGTCGCGAAGATGTGTCATTTCGTGGATGATCTCGGAATGAATTCCTGCCACGGCCTCTTCTCTTCTCTTCGTGAGGTACTTTAGGAGCTTTCCCCAGGTCCAGTACCCGTTAATTCCCAAGCCTATGATGGGTATTTGCCGCCCGTCATCAAATGCTTCGTGCCCTATGAAAGCTCGAATCAGGAAATCGGGAGTCGAGAGGGGGATAATGTCGTTGAGGGCCACCCCACCGGTATAGGAAGTGGTCGCAAACACGATGATCTGCGCCTTAAAGGGTTCCCCCTTTACATTGGTGCCGAAGATGGCCCGCCTGAAAAGAACTTCCATGGATGGGCTGTCGTGGATGTGCTGTTTGGGCCAGAGGTTGGCGTTGGCCTGGGCCGCCTCGGTGAGTCTGTCCACAATCTCCTGAGTCACGCCCTCCATTTGTGCCATGTCCAGTGGAATGGGTCTGGGATTCTTGCGGCTCATTAGCATCTCCCTCCATGAGTAAGAACTGCTGCTTTTCGGTCATACATTACGTCGAGTAAGATCAATTGCCCATTGGCATCGGTGGCTAAATTTCGGGGGGAAGCCTCAAATGCCAATTCCCCATAATTTCCACCTTCATTGCCAAGGTCGTTGATGGCCTCTACAAAATCTTCAAATTCTTGTTTGGTGACTCCCTTGGGGGGCTTGGCATCCTCGAAATAATCCATCACATATTGGCGACGATAGGGCGCGTCATAGCACCCACGCACCTTCCAGGGTATTTCTTTATCCGCATAGTCAATGGCTTTTTTAAGCTCTTTGTAGAGCGCCCAGGCTGTTGCACTATCCGCTTTTCTCAGAGGTGCCTTGTATAGCGGAGACTTGTAGACTTCCGCATACACGATTTGACCCCCTTTTCTTACGTCTTTTGATCCCACATGCTCCAGGATAGGAATGTGGGGTTGGGGTCCATTGTCTCTGTTCATCGCCGCAAGCATTGCTTTGGTGAGTTCCGAAGCCTTGACCCTACTATCTTCAATGGTGACGAGATAGACCATTCCATCTTCTCCAAGATAGGCGGTTGTAAACATTCCCTTTCCCAACTTGGTGGCAGGGATGGAGAATTTTTTTGTTTCCCACGAATCGGTTAATTCGTAAGTCAAATTGGTAGGCCGCTTGGGATTGAGACGGACAGCTTTTGCAGCGTCCTCCATGATTTGCCCATAGCTCAACTTTTGAAGCATGATCAACTCCTTTTGGCTTAAATTACCCCATCCCTTTCCAATGGTCCAGCAGGGGTTTACAATAAGCTATGAAAGCAAAAAAGCCATTGGTACTCAGGGACTTCCAGAAAGAAGACGTGCTGTATATGCGGAAAAGCAATTACCGCGTCCTGGTTGCCAACGCGCAGGGAACGGGAAAGACGATTGAATGTCTTGCCGCCATCTCTCTTGATCGAAAAAAGCTGTGTCCTGTGGTGGTGGTTTGCCCAGCCTCGGTGACATTTACTTGGTTCAAAGAAACGCGAAAATGGTGCAAATGGGCAAGGGTGCATGTGATCCGTAGCCGCCGTGATCCCTTCCCCGCGACACGCGCCCATATCTATATTGTCTCTTGGTCGCTTTTCACTGAGCGATTCATGGAGATCATTGGGGTGAAGCCAAAATTACTCATCGGTGACGAGGCCCATTTTGCCAAGAACGAAGACGCGCTTCGAAGTCAAGCCTTGTTTGCGCTCGCTCAAAAATGCCCCCATCTATTGCTGCTTACTGGCACCCCCCTGGTAAACTCAGCCCAAGAGCTTGAAACGCTCAAAAATATCTTCGGTACGCCCAACCCTCCCATGATCAGGAGATTACTGGCTGACGTAGCCCCCGACATACCGCCCAAGACCCGCGCCCTGTTGCCGGTTTACCTGCCTCCGAAGGTGGCGCGGGAATACCGCAAGGCAAGCGATCAGTTTTCTGCGTGGCTCCGAGAGCAATTAAATCTTCGCATGACTGCTGGGGAAGCAGAGGCAGCGGCCCAACGCTCTCTTGCTGCCGAAGCCTTGGTGAAAATCGGCTATCTTCGCCGTATTGTAGGGCGAGGGAAAGTAAATGCTGCTGTGGACTTTGTAGCGAGGGCAGTAAGGGTGGGAGAGCCAGTGGTGCTTTTCGCAGAACATACAAACGTGATCCGCATGGTCATCAAGAAGCTCAAAAAGCAGAGGATCGGATACGTGGCGATCAAGGGAGACACGCCGAAGGCTACACGCCACAAAGCCATTGAACGATTCCAGAAAGGCGAGGTGCCAGTGTTCATTGGCTCCAAAGCCGCCTCTACCGGCATCACGTTGACGAGAGCGAGGCATCTTGTCTTTTTGGAACGCTACTGGACGAGCAGCGAAGAAGAACAGGCAGAGGATCGCATAAGACGCATCGGTCAATCCTCTCCCACAAAAATTTGGTTTCTTCATGCCAGCAACACCGTCGATGATCGGATTGAACAATTGGTACGCCGAAAAAGAAAGCTGGTGGATCGACTTGTGGGTGGGGAAGACATCGAAGACACCCCCGAAGAGACAGCCCACCAAATCGTTGCCATGTGGTCCAAACACGCTGGCGCACCTGTTGTGAAGGGTCGATCCCTCCTGGGGTTGGTCAAGGCTCTCCCTCCCCTCCCCGACCCAAAAGAGACATTTCAACTTTTGTTCAATGGTGCAAGATGGAATGTATCTGCGGTGACAGCCTGGGCGACAATGAACCACTACCCCACCGATAACATCAAGCCCTCTGGCAAGGGGTTCAAGGTCCTCCTGACGCGCCCTTCCGATTTCGTGGAAGGATCATTTGAAGTGGTGAAAATCGCCAAGGACATCAAGATCATCAAGGGCAAAAAGCGCCCTGTGGTAAGGCGTAGACGAACCAATGGAGCCAGGAAGACCACCCGACCCAAAGCAGCAAGACCTCGCCCCCTCTCCCCCACCGAAAAGCTACTCGGCGGTGGTACACCAACCCGCTGGCTATGAGAATGATAGGCCCGTATGACGGAGAACGGTTTGTTACGGAGAGGCAATTGAAGAATCGCCTATCCTCCATTGTGGCATACAAGGATCGCATGGCTGAAAGGAAGCCTTACGAGTTTGAGTCACTATTACTTGGCGAAGCACTTATTGATCGTCACCATGCGTTTAAGGCGGTGACAGTAGCCCCCACTCGTTTTGGATTTGTCAAAAACTTAGATCCTGACCTCCATCACCACGGACGCGGAAAAGGCCGCACTATGTCCGTATATTTCAAGAGTCAATGGTGCATTTTTTCATACCACCACATTGTTTCTCCCCTCCAGGGGTACACCAAAAAATTGTTTGAACTCAAATGCCGTGATCGGTGGCAGGGAAGATGGCAGAAGGAGAAGAAATCCTCTCACATGTGTGTGCGGTGCCGCAACCGACTTGCCGCTGATGTAGATCATATTTTCCCCTCTCACGCTCAAATCCGCGATGTGTGTTGGACCGCATTGAACGACCATTTTCCTGACCTCAAACACCAGTGGTGGGCATCTCACCAAGATCCCTTGGCAGGAAAAGCCAGAAGATGGAACGATACCCACCCTCTCACCGTTTTATACGATCAACTTACCCAACAAGGGTCGTACCAATCCCTGTGTAAATACTGTCATCGCATAGAAACTCGAAATAGGGCAAAGGACAGAACCTTGGATTCCTTATCCTTGGGCGCATCCATTAAATACCTGCTTGGTGAAGTCGCCCAACCTGAAACTAAGGCGCATACTCGGCTACGAGAAGATTCTTGACTAAATGGCCGAAGTTGCCGCCAAAAGCAAGCAGGTATATTTAGTCAAGCTCTGGGCTGGTAAACTGATCACAAGGACAGGTCATACCTCGTTCCCCCAAGTGACCCAGCCGGGGCGATGCTCCCTGGCAAACAATTCGAGGTATGGACCTTTGCTCCTGGCTTCGATCAAGCCATAAGACTCTTGGGGTTTTTGACTATGTGTTCCACGAGGAACATGTAGGTGAGAACCAATGTTCCTGGCTTCTGTGCGTGGCTCAGTGGGTCGCCGCCCCTTGGTGCCGAAAAGACAAAGCTCATGTTGACCTCTGAAATACTGGCCCAAGCCAATACGCCCCGCCTTCGTCCACACGAAATTACTCTTGTACTTGAAATTAAGCGCCTCCATGAGCCACAACCCGTCTGGAAGAAAGGTGTTGGTGGCCCAAAGATACATGTGGACGTTGGGGGCCAGTTGATTCCATAGCTCACATTGAAGAATGGTCCTTAGTATGCCATGGCGCTTCATTAGGGGGTAATGGCGATCAGCCCCCCGTTTGATCTTCCCCCCTCCTGTTTCATTCCAGGGTGGATCAATGAGTACAGTTTGAAAAGATTTGATCGGCTCCGCAAATGTGGCCATTTTTGCTCCAAAATACAGGTTCTATGTGGCTTTTCCAACAAGCGTGATAATAAGGTATTATCGCGCCTTGACTACAAAATAACACGAATTTCGGCTCCTGGGAAGGGTCTTGCGTCATTCCCCGAAAGGCGGTATGATGCTCTCAATCAAGGGGTGAATTATGTATGGAGCTTATGGGTATAGAGGGTATGGTGGGGAGCCGGTTGTCCTTCCGTCAATCCCCCCCGCCATTGGAAAAGAGCTTGTCCGAGTGCGGAACGCGATCCAACATGCGAAAAGTCGGATCGAAAATCTTGAAGTGAAGATTGTAAGGAAGCAAACCAAATTACAAAATTGTATCAGTGGTGTCCACACTTGTACCGAAGGGCAAGTAAAGTCAGCGCAATCCTACATCCAGCGTAAGATCGAAGAACTAAATGAAACGAGTGCGGAATTGATCGGACTTGAAAAACAAGGCGAATACCGCGAAGTGATCTTGAAAGGAAAGCCAACCCTTCTCTTCTTCACCCATGCGTACATTCCCTACCTCACCCCTGCCCCGGTTGCTCCGGTTGCTCCGGTTACCCCTGTGGTGGTTGCTCCCCCTCCCGCAGAGCCAGTGCATCAAGCCACAAAGAAGGTTCCGCGAGAGCCAGAAGGACCGAAATACGGAATCGACTTACAGGATTTGGACAATACGATTGCCCATCACACCCAAAAGTTACAAAGAAACGATTTATCGGCAAAATCCAAAGCCATGGCAGAGAGAATTATCGCACAATCAAAAGCCACCAAAGACCTATTTGCTACTGATCCTTCGCTTTTTCTTGCCCCTGATCCAGCTATGATGGAAACCCAGGCTGGGGTGGCAACTCTGATGCTCCGAGGATTTTCTTTGCAGGTACGCATCTTGGATCTTGCCTTGGAAAAGGGATATTTGTCTCCCCAGGCGTATCAGGCAACCATGAAAGAATTGGACGCGCAGACCGGCACACCTGAACAAGCCGCGACAGAAGCGCAAGAATTGGGTCTTCCCCCCGCCCTCGTATCCCAAGTAATCGCCTTGAAAGCCGAAATAGCCGCCAAAGCAACCGGCAAAGTCACCAAGGACAAGAACGGCACCCTCACCATAAAAAAGAAGCCCAACTATCTCTTGTGGGGCTTGGGCGCATTGGTGCTTTATCGAGTAGTGAGATAACGTATTGAGAGAGGTGAAGTATGTATGGATCTTATGGCTGGGCGCTTCCCATTCATCGCACTGTATCGACGGGAGCGAATGGAACCGTCATTTCAAAGATACGGTCGATACTGAGGGATCAACGTGGACGAGCTTCCACTATCGCCACGGCGGTGATGTGTACCCAGGTGAAGCCTCACCAAGCCGCAGAACTCAATCGGACCCTCCTGAGTAAGCTGCTCCACTTGCAAGGCATCATTGCAGGGACAAGAGATGATGGGGATCAACTACCCCACTTCTATAAGGTCTGCGCGGGGGGTTACGGTACGCCCAAACTGGACCTGGATGGCACTGACGGATCTTTCATGGCTTCCCTCAACGCCCAAATCGCTCAACTGAAATCCAAATCGCCCACGGTGGTTCCTATACCCGTAGACGTTAGCCCGATCACCCCCAAGGCTCCCAAGCCGATCCCTGGTCTGATACCCCGCGAATACAATCCCTTACTGTGGGGCTTGGGTGCATTGGTTCTCTTGAAACTACTGAGGTAAAAAAGAATTATTGGCGAGCCGCCACCGCTTTATCGGCCAGTTCTTTTAACTTCGCTTCTTGCTGCATTTCTTTCAAAGTGTCGCAAGTTCTATCCACACTCCCGGTGCAGAGGTATTTTTGTGATTGAAGAAAGGCACCATTCATAGTAGATTAACCATGAGATTTCACGGAGTTACCTGATGTACGGACCTATGCGGAGGGAATGAGAGATGATTCTGTTAGAAAAAGCACTACTGGTCGGGATTGGGGTTGTACTTTACAAGTGGAGCAAATCAAAAGGCAGTTGTTGCATAGGGTGCCATCTTGAATTTGAGGAATCAAAAATCTTGCCTTATCTTGATCTTGCCACACAACAGCGATTGCTAAATGAGCATCAAATGCTAAGAGAAATAGGGTATCCGCGTACCGAAGTTCATGCCCATAGTCTTCGTGAAATGCAATGGTTCCGTGATGCAAAGGTTCCACTGCACCTCATAGCAAAAGCAGAAAAAGATCATATCGCATTGATGAAGTCTCTATGATACCTACACGAAAAAAATAGGAGTTACCTGATGTACGGACAACCCACCCAAATTGTGGCACCCTCTGGTGCTTCTTTTGAGCAGCGAACACACCACCTGATGCGACAACAAGAAATGGAAAGAGCGAGACAGGCCGCACACGTAAATCGTTTGGGTCTTATGTCAGCCGCCATGTTTTTGGTGGGGGCTTATCTCAAAAAACCTCTCCTTGGGGCTGTCGCGGGAGGCGCATACTTCTGGATGAACCACCCCGAAGGAGGCAAGAAAACCTCTGGAAGACGCACAGAAGGACCAGGATCAGCCGCCTGGGAGCAAATGACTCCTGAACAAAGGTTTGCATGGCATCGAGCCAAACAAGATCAAAAGGTAGCCGCTGCCAAAGCTGCTGGCACCTACGTTGCACCTGTGGGGCAAGCGATTGATCCCGGTCCCACTTGGGATCCTTCGGAGTTCGATGCTTCTTCTCTCCCATGGGCCAAAACAGATTCCACCACTCAATGTCCTCCCGGCTTTTATCGCTCCCAAAGAAAGGGCATCTATACATGCGTTAAGGGTCAAGCACCCGCACAATCATTATCCCCTTGGGATGTTTTTGAGTAAATGGCACACCACCTTCCCAGCATCCTTCGACGTGTCCAAAAAGCAGGGCATAAAATCTTCACCACCGACGACTACAATTTGAACATCGTGGGAGTAAGGACCGCCTCTCGTAGTGCCGACACCTTCGATGACACCTTGTTTTGCGTCTATCGGGTGGATGGACTCTGGCAAATGTGGCACTGGTACATCACCACAGATCCAGGCACCTATTATCTTGAAAATCCCATGAACGTGAAGGGGACAGCTATTCTCTGCCCAGGACAATACCCTGGCGCATGGCGATTTGGATTGCACCGGAATAAGTACGAGGCATTGGTGCAGCACAAGCCAGTGAAGGTGTGGCGCGATGACAATAAGGATGAGGTGCTTGACCTGGACGTACCCTTTCGAGTAGCCCATGAAGGAAAATTTGGGATAAATTTTCATCGATCTACTACCGCTACCGGAGGAAGCACCAAAGTCGGAAAATGGAGTGCCGGGTGTCAGGTTTTCGCTCATCCCGAAGACTACATTCAATTTCTCGGACTTTGCAAAAAGCAAATCGAGCATCACCCCACCTGGATGACATTCACTTACACTCTTTTGGAAGACTGATGAAAAAAAGTGCCTTAAACAGGCTGCTACGTATGGAAGCTCGCAAGGCGGGCAAAGAGATGCAGAAAACCATTGAGTCAATTATCGGTTCCACTCGAATTC
>Ga0209434_1001553_pt1 | contig 10346 bp, 10 predicted proteins | sample ETNvirnome_2_300_FD_184068 | JGI IMG/M metagenome (GOLD analysis project Ga0209434, IMG submission 184068) | Marine viral communities from the Pacific Ocean - ETNP_2_300 (SPAdes) (version 2) | ecosystem: Environmental > Aquatic > Marine > Oceanic | place: Pacific Ocean | collected 2013-06-22 | reverse complement strand
CTACATCTTTGCTCGCCAACCCAACACCGCGACGAACGCGCTCTTTCTGGACATACTCATCCCAGTTACGCGGCTTGCCTGTGTCTACGTCGATTGCGCCTGCCATGCTGTGACCACGGAAAGTGCGAGCTAGCATCGGCTCTATGTATCTCTTATCCGCCACAAACCGCTCAAGCAAATCCATCTGCTCCCAGCTGTCTCGCAGCCACATCGCGATAATCATAAAACGCTCGGCCATATCGTCGCCAGCATCGGCGGCGGCTCCGTATATACTATCCATCTTCTGGAAAAAGTCAGTCACAACATTACTTCTTCCTAGGATATGCTTACGTGCATACACCACATCGCTCATCTCGGTCATCGGGACAAGGAGGATGTCTCGCGCAGCCTCGCGCACAACGTCTGGGTTGTCGTTGATGTGATGGAGCATCGCCAGCACGGCGTCGATCTCTTCCACATTGTCATCAAAGTCAACGCGCACCAAGAATGTAAAGTCAAACGAAAGGGTTGGAACGCGCTCGGGTTCTCTCACATCGTGTCTTATCTTCGGATAAATAATCAACTCAATGTCCTTGGCGAGTTCCATCACGGGTTTTGGCTCATACTTGTCGCCAAAGTCAAAAGTCTCTTGTCCGGTCGCGGCCATCTTTGCTCGCTGCACGGATCCGTAAGCATCACTAAGGCGGTGCGCCATCTGTGAGTTTAACGATGGGCCTCGGAGTTCGCCTCCTCCCCTCCAGTTGAGGTTGGGGAACATTCTTCTTATAAGATCGATCTCTGCGCTATGCGTGCCGCCCCCAGTCAAATAAATCATCGTCTCGGTGGGAACGGCTAAACCTGTGGGGAGGCGGTAATGACCTTCGCCATCTCTGTCAGCGAGGAATGTGAATTGGGCGCCAGTGTCATCCGCCATGACCTTCCAATGTTTAAGCTCGTTGATCTTTTCGAGTTTGCTCATATCTTTAACGTAGGCATTCTGGCGAATGTAACCTTCAATCTGAAGATGTGCCATAACAGACTTTACACGCTCGGTATACTTCTCTTCAAACTCGTCTCGGATCTCATTAGCGAAATAGCTGTAGTCATGAACGGCGCTCGCGCCGTCAACAGTTTCGCTTCTTCGGAGTGTTGCGATTAAGTGCGCTGTCTCGGGATACTCTGCGTTGGGAAAGTCCTCGGGGGGCTCCCAATCGTCGGGTATGACACTCTGCATCATCTTCACCTCGATGTCGATGCCGTGGTGGTCTTCGCCAGGAAGCAGATTAGAAATGTCATCAAGCCCTATGTCAGCAACGAAGTCGTTTTGTTCGCTGTAGGTTGTGGGGATCATCTGGAAACTAGTGATGATGTTTCCGTCAGCATCCAGGGGCACAATGCCGGTCTTCTGGGTCGCGAAATGTGGCCAGCCAAGATCGATCTCTAACTTACACTCGGCGGCCATATCTACATAAATTTCGTTACCATCACCATAATCATCCATCCACTCCCACCACACTTGGCAATAATCCATTCCGCTGTATTCATAGTCTATGCCGTTAAGGTCGCCGCCTATCTCCTCCATTCGGTTCTCGCGACTGCCTTGGAAGGTGGCGCCGGTATTTCGCTCAAGATAATCGTTCATCTCCAAAAATGAATCGGGATCATCGGAATGCTCGCCTTGCTCTTCTACCGCTCGAATATGCATATTGTCAATAAACCATTCGATGTGTGGCCACATAATCTGGGGTGGGACGCTGTTGGCTCTGCCTTTGATTTGATAGACTGTCTCGCCTTCATCTCCGTCACCCATTTCTATAGTCACAAACGACTTAGACTTGCCGCGCTTGCCTTCGAGCTTGCGGAGTGAGAAAAGGGTGCCACCGCTCTGTGCGGCGCCACAGTGCCCCATCCGATCGGCTTCCAGGTCGCAATTGCTTGTTTGTAAATCATACCAATACGAGCCATCATCAAAAGTGTGAATGATCTGATCGGGATTTTCTTGCTCTGCGATCTCCTCTTCGGCTTTGTTGTCTGCGTCTACCATATTCTGATACTGATCGAGAATTCTGATGTTGTCTGGGTGCATGTTTAAGAAAACGAGCGTGTCGCTAAAACGACTACTAAATGCAAGCCACGCCTTGGTAATCGCAAGGTTTAACGTCTCTTGAACAAACTCTACTGTCTTGCTGTTAAGCCCCAGCTTGCTTAATGCTTTCACTGCCTTCTCAAAGGCTTTTCTCCATTTGCCGAGAGGTAAATCTTTAATGGTCTTATTGATGTTCTGAAGCACAAACCGAGTGCGTTGGGCTTTCTCGGCGCTCCAGCCTTCGCCTTCTCTAAGGATGCTCTCAAACTGAACTTCGGGCTTTGGCTCTTCTAAATCGTCGCTTTTTGTTCCGCCTGTCCAATAGTCAAGAGCCGACAGCAGCGGTTCCATCGTATTAAACCGAAACTCTTGTATTCTGTTGCTTGGGCGCACGAATTGGTGAAGATGAGTTTTCTTCCACATATGCCCTAGCCATGTCTTTGCGCCCTCGGGCGCATCTGCTATAGAAGCCTCGATTGCGTCGGCGACAAACTCGGAGAGGCCGATGTCGCGCAGACCCTCGTCTAATCTAATGTTCTCGTTTATATAACCAAACCAGTTTCGTGTAGCAAAATCCATAAATATACCTCAACACTATAAATAGTTTGCTATCTCCAAAACAGTTGAACACTCATTATAAGCATCGACAAAAACACGCAAATCATCGTTTTGGTGGTGAACATGCTTTCATTAAGGAAATACCACGTGAGAATTGGAAAGGTCAAATAGGACATGCTAAAGATTAAAAACCTTGGCCCCCATACTTGTCCCATTTCTGCGTATGCAAGTTTAACTCCATATAAAAAACACAGTCCCGTAGGAAGACCATAAACAAGAACAGCTAAAATAGGTCTTGCTTTCCACCAATCCCAAACGAATTGGCTATTAATTTGAAACCATGCAAGGGATTGTCCAAGTGCGAATAAACAACAGGCAAGGATGAGGTTGCTAGAAATTTGCAACTATAACCTCTTTACATGCATCACGTTGCAGGGTGCGGCGTCCATATTTATCAATCATAGTAATATTGTGCTCTTTGTAAGATTTAAAGAGATGGGGGTGAAAATTATATATCAATAACCATTTGCGATTTTCGTTTTTTAATTTTGATTTAAGATCGCGATGATCTACTGATTCAGTTTCATATCCCTTGCTTTTTCCATGATTTAAAAAATTATATTGAAACGTGCCCATTGGAAATAACAGGTAATCGGTTTCTTTAACATTGTCAATTGCTTGTGATATATTTTGATTTTTATCATACATTAAATGAAAGTTCGATGGATTAAATCTCTTTAGATGAGAGAGAGCGATAGGATTAAAATTTTTTTGATCAAGCTTTCCCGACGAAATCATTCCTGTTGCTGAGCATCTGTTCAGCAAGAAAAACAACGAGGCCCGCACATACGGATCTCGGTATTTAGGCCAATTTTCTTGAAGAACGTTGAATATGTTTTCATCTCGAAATTTAAAAGAATCGCAAGTAACAATATCGTATACTTTTTGACAGTCTTCCATCAAACAATCCCAAAATTCATAAATCACATATTTGCTTGTGTGGGCACATATAAATCTGCTGCTCGACGCGAGATTAAACTCAATGTTGCCGGCAAAAAACAAAAAAGAATTAACAATGCTACCTTTCGGTATCATATCTTTTAAGACCAATGAGCATTGAAAGTCTCGATCGAGATCTTTAATCGGGGTCTTCATCAGGCGCTTCCTGCGCGGCCATCATTTTCTTAAATGAATTTAACCTTTGAGCCAATACGTTTGGATCGATGTTAGATTCACTATTTAGCTCTTCTGGCGCCTGAGTCGAAGACTGATTCCTGAAAAGTAAATATGAATTGATTATCTCCATCACTTCGCTTAATGCGTGGTCAACCTCTGCTAGCGTTTTTCTAACATCGTCCAGTTCATCTATCATTTTTGGAGAAAGAACATCACTAGCTTTATCAAAGCTGCAATCATTTGCTTTTTCTTTTAATGTATCAAGCGCCTTAATTGTTAATCGTCTCACCTCAACATGCAAATCTTGTAGGTCAACGGTATATTGTATCTTGACTTTTTGGCTCATTTTATCCTCTTAGTAGCTTTTTACCATTTTTTAGTGTGTTTTCGATCATTTCTGGGGCCCCTACAACGATAATTTCGGTGCCAGATTGTCCACGATTGATTATAAGTTTGGAAAACTGATGGGTGTTATCGAGCCCAGATGCGACTTTACCTCTCTCGTTCAGTTCTTTCATCCTTTTCTCTTCACGAATCATTACTACATGTTCGGGGTTAACAAAAACTTCTCTTAGAGAATATAACTTGTTATTAGTAACGGCGCCATTATTACAAACTTCTGTTAATTTAACTAGCATGCTGTTCCTCTAAATAATATGTACAAGTTTTGTTTATTGTCCAAAGATTGCCGTCCATAAATACATCATAACTTTTATCTTTTTCCTCACACACTACGGCGGTGCGAGGCACATTCGTGATTAAGTATCTTTTATCGCTATCTTCGCGAAGCCAATGTAATCTTGCATGCTGCGGGATCCAAACTAAGTCCCCCTTCTTCATATTTTCTGTCATATTTTACTCCGTTTGAATGATCCCATAATTAGTGGTTATCAAGGTTCCGGCACAACTTGCCGCATTTTGTAGGGCACTTCGAGCAACTTTAACGGGATCTATGATTCCACTTTTAAACAGATTAACTAGTTCGCCAGTCCTAAAATTCCAGCCATAATCCTTGCGAGCATCTAAAATTTTATTGATTATTATGTCGGGCGATTCGTTGGCATTAAGCGCCATTTGTCGCAAAGGCTCGCGGCATGCCTCTCTAATAACGACTGCTCCGTATGCCTGATCGGTCTGATCAGACGTGATCGCAATCGAATTACCAGCGTGAAGTAGCGCAATGCCACCGCCACAAACAATTCCCTCTTGTTGCGCCGAGCGCACAGCCTCTAGTGCATCTTCGACGCGATGCTTTTTTTCTATCATCTCAACCTCAGTTGCGCCGCCAACTCTAATAACTGCCACACCAGAAGATAAGCGAACAATGCGCTCTTGAATGCGGCTGCACTCATTCATAGAATCGGTGTCTTTAATTAGTTGCTTAAGTGCTCCGATCTTTTCTTCAATCGCCTCATAATCACAGTGGCCGCCTACTACTGTTGTAACATATTTATTGCTCTCAATAAACTTTGCTGTTCCAAGATCTGTCATTTGAACGTCGATTAATTTTGCTCCGGTTTCGCGAGCGATGAAGGTAGCCCCCACAGACATTGCTAGATCGCTCAAGATATTTCTGCGCTCTTCTCCATACATTGGCGCTTTGATTGCGGCAACTTTAAGTGTTCCGCGCATTGCATTCATAATCATTGCAGCCAAGGCTTGACCTTCAATATCTTCTGCAACCACAACCAATGGACGGTTCTCGCGCGCAATCATTTCCAAAACAGGCAAGATGGATTCCACATTTGAAATCTTATGGTCAGTTACCATAAACAATGGCTCGTCATAATGCATAATACCTCTGCGATCATCTGTAACAAAGGCGCCCGCACAAAATCCAGCATTGAATCTAAATCCCTCCGTAATATCTAATGAAGTCTCAAGCGAGCGGGATTCTTCGATTGTAATTGATCCATCCTGGCCAACTTTATCAACCGCAGTGGCAATTAATTTGCCAATCGCTTGATCATTATTTGCAGAGATGGCCGCCACATGTGTCACGTCTTCTATGCTTTTGACTGGGCGCGCCAGTTCTTTCAAATTATCAACAACTTCTTTTGTTGCCAAATCAATTCCACGTTGGAGTTCGATGGGCGACACACCTGAAGCAATGAATCGTTGTGATTCACGCAAGATGGCGCGCGCTAATACTGTGGATGTGGTGGTTCCATCGCCAGCATTGTTGTTTGTCTCAATTGCCGCTTGACGTAATATTTGAGCGCCTGCATCTTCAAAAGGATCTTGGAGCGCAACAAACCGAGCGACTGTCACACCGTCTTTTGTGATGAACGGCTGCTTGCCTTTTTCTTTAAGCAGAACGTTGCGACCTTTCGGGCCGAGTGTGGATGCTACGTTGTCTGCTAGAACGTTAGCGCCTCTTATAATTTTCTGTTGTAGAGTTTGATTGTCATCATAAGCTCTGCTCATTGATCCCTCTTAGGTTGTATATACAGTATAAGCTCTCGCGACTATTTTGTCAAGCTATTTAGACTCTTTTCCTTCAAAAAGTGATAATTGTTCAGCATTTTCCGGATCTGTCTTCTTTTGAAGAATATCCCTTCTGCTGATGCTCTTAGCATTGGTAACCGCACTGTTGGCGTGACCCGCTACATTTCCATCTAAACCAGCAAAAAACATATTTAAGCTCTCAGATAGGTCCGCAAGAGCTTGAAAAATCTGACCAACTTCTTTGTTTAATAGATCGATAGAACGGCCAAGCATTTCTGCCACCTTCTTTCGGCCAATCTCGATTGAGCCGAGATCTTCGAACTTAGCATCCTCACCTAATGCGAGCACCTGCGTTTGAGAAACATGAAATTTATATGTTCTGAGTACGCCTAAGCTATTTAATAGGCACATTCTCTTTTGTTGTACCCCAAGCATGTTGTATTGCCTCTGCGATTCCTCGGGGCTTAAAAATTGGTTTGCGCCGACCATTCTATTTAGTTCGGCTTTGCGCTTATCTTTTTGTTTTGTAGCGCCTACGGAAGCAATAACCGCATTATTGCCAGCGATAATTGCATTTTTAAAACTTTGTAGCGCTTTATAGCCGCTCTGTTTTCTAAGTGTGGCCGGCCATTTGAGCAATTCTAATATTTTATTTATTTTGCTATCCTTCGACATGTCTAATTTAGATTGGCCGCGAACTACACCAACCTCGCTTCCACCACCATAGGTAGCGGGATTGGCTGGGAGGAAGATTTCATCATCCTTAGCAAATTTTAGCGCCGTGAGAAATTCTTGAATTTGTTCCTCACTTATGACAATCTTATCTGCTGCAAGGCGCCTACGGAAGCCGGTAAATTTTTTACTATCTTTAATTCCATTTATAAATACTTTTTCCAATTCTTCTGGTGAAGGCAGGTTGGACTGGGACGGCAATCTATCATTCATATAATTCTCCATTCCTGTTGTAACCCCCTTTGTCACAGCATTCACGATTTCTGCGGGCAACATAATGCATTTGCGTGACTTATCACCAGACCTAACAAGAATATTCATAACATTGTCGAGAGTAAAATCAAATTGATAAAAGTGAATGTTACCTTCCTGTTCCAGATCATCGCCTTCCAAAGTTTTAGTGCAAACCACGTATCTCATCGCATACGGAAAAGAGCCGGCCCACTTTTTAGTCGCGCCGCCTTCCATCGTTAGGTCATTCACCAAATCTTTCCAGCTTCCTCCAACTTCAAGACCGCCCTCGCGATATAATTTGAGACTGACGGGGATCATTCCCTTCTTCTCAGATTTATCAATATAGTCAGCAATTGTGCCAGTGTTGGCTTGAATTTGATAGCCATCGCTAAGAACCGCGAGAAACGACTCAAAACTAAATCCAGCAGATGACGCATTGAAGTTTGTAATAACCTTTGTAAGCGTTTTATAAAACACAAGATAAGAGATTGCCTGGACGATTGTTTTGGTTCGATCTGAGCCGGCCTCTTGTTCTATTAATCCAATACCATCAGAATAAAACGATGATACTTTTGCAATCTTTTCTTTAAGGCTGCCGCCTTTTACATTGGAAAGATAGCCCTCCAATAGCCGTCTCTGTGGGCCTTTGTCAATAATCTCACCCCGATCAGTTGTTGTAACATCCGACCACCCAAGCTCAGAAACGGCAATGTCGGGAATTAAGTTTAACAACACTTGTAGTTGTTGGCTTTCTGTTTTCTTTTTTATATCAATTTTAGGCGTTTCTTCCTCTTTAATTATTTTAACTGGAGAATCAAGCACATCCTCGATCATTTCCAGCAATGTTCTCAGATCAAGATTTTGCATCTGCTTGATATATTCTTCTTTTAAAATTTCGCGTAGTTCAGACATTTGTTTCCTCACACAATAATATCAGCAATTCCAAGTTTAACTGCTTCTTCTGCAGATAAATAGACGTTTACCTTGCGTTCTAGCATTTTTTTAAGCTGAGATTTTGTTATATTTGTCTCGGCAATCAAGCACCGTGCATACATTTTTTGCAGATCAGAGATTGCTTTAAGCTCATTAGTTAAATCATGGATGTCCCCATGGTTTCCAGCAGCGACCGAATGAATCATGATTCGGCAATTCTTTGCAATTCTTCTTTTACCTTTTGTGCCGGCTGCCAACAGCAATACGCCAGCGGACATTACCTTGCCCAAGCCTAGCGTATGAATCTCAGATTCAGGTCTAATCAATCGTATTATATCATAAAGTGCAAACATATCATCGGCGCTTCCGCCATAAGTCGAAAGATAAAACTCAATAGGTCGTTTTTTATTTGGATCTTCTTCTAATTTATTCATCTCATTTAAGTAAAGTATGGCATGAATAATTTCTGCAACCTTATCTTCTTGAATGTCGCAAAACATTCCAATTGTTCTTAGATCTGGTTCGGGACTAGTCTCTATCGCCTCTGGGCTGAACATCACAATTTTAGGCGCTTCTTCTGTCGAGGACATGAGCTTGTCTATAATTTTTTTAATCATTCTTATCCTGATTCAAAAGCTGCAAAACAAAATGTTTGTTTTCATTAAGAAATTTCATTGCAGAATTCCAATCATCGAAATCAACAATAGGATCATAGAATTTAGGATGCAAGTCTAACATTTCTTTAATTGTTCTGTGTTTATAATCTGAAATTTCCAGATTGAAGGAGCGCTTAAAATCTCGAATGTCTTTATCGTTCTCGCCTACTTCTTGCATTTCGCGAAGACGAACAGTTCGAGAATAATAAAAATTTTCCATAGATTTAGCCAACACGCCTAAACTAATTAGTTGCGAAACACGAATCAATCCGATGCTGATTTTAACAGAACGGAAAAAATAAAATGTTTTATGAGTAACATATCCGAAAATAAATATTAATAAATATAACCACCAATATCCCATAATTACCTCAAAAAATTAACCACTGAGTTGCCCCAGTGGTTAATGTATCACAAAATTATGCTTTTGTCAAGTTACTTTGTAAGTCTCTTCATAATGCGCTCAGCTAACTGATCGGCCATCTTTTCTTTCTTGTTCTCGCGATCAAGGCGAGCAGCCACGCGTCTAGCAACCTCGGCTACAACCTGATCCTGATTTTCATACATGCCGCCATCGCGCATACCGGGAGCGGGCTCCTCTATCTCAGGGAGAGCCTCGTCTTCGGGCCCTCCTAGGCCTTCTGGCTCGGCGCCTTCCAGATCTTCAGGTTCGGGGTCTTCCTCATAACTAACATCTGCTTCCTCGCCGGTAACTTCTTCGACGGCTCGATCAAGAATATCCATAAAATCACCCATGGAAACCATCTTTTCTTCACCTTCAAGGGGCTCATCTTCAATATCTAAAACGTCTTCAGCTTCAGCATCTTCAAACTCGTCTTCGGGGCCTAGATCGATATCCTCTTCGTCTTCTTCACCCTCTTCTGGGGCGCCAAGGGCCGGGCCTAGTTCCTGAAGGCGATTGCCCGTGGCCGGTCGAAGCTGGGCTAGCTTCATAAATTGGCGAATTTCGCCCTCTGTTAGTAATTTCTTACGGGCCATCTTAAAATCTCCTTGTTTAATGACATAAACTTCAAAAATAAATAGTAATAACTTTTGATAATAGCCTTAAAAACGAAAACAACCTATTAAATTTAAAGACTTGAGCTTTTTTAAGGCTTTTGTTTCTATTTGTTTTATTCTCGCGAATGATAAATGTTCGCGTTCTGCTACTTCCCGGAGTGTCATTGAACCGTGCTCGTAGACCGAAACTAAAGTGCAGTTTTGCTCCGCTGGGAAATCTTGCCAAAGTCGGCAATCTGTCTCTTGGCACGGCTTTTTCTTAGCCATGCAAGCGCCCGAACAGGCGCGCAGCCCATCGATTTTCATAACTCTGGGTGCTCCTCTTCAATAAGGTCAAATATATTCTCTATCTCTCCGTCGTTCAATCCAAAATCTTCCATCTTCTGCTTTCCTTCGCCTCTCAACTGTTTTGATTTTGCCTTCTTCTTCTTATTTTGTGGCTTTATCTCATCGATATAACTTTGTATTCTCTCGTCTTCATCAACATAGCCTGCGATCATTGCACGGAAAAACTTTGATTGAGT
>Ga0209434_1001552_pt1 | contig 10346 bp, 18 predicted proteins | sample ETNvirnome_2_300_FD_184068 | JGI IMG/M metagenome (GOLD analysis project Ga0209434, IMG submission 184068) | Marine viral communities from the Pacific Ocean - ETNP_2_300 (SPAdes) (version 2) | ecosystem: Environmental > Aquatic > Marine > Oceanic | place: Pacific Ocean | collected 2013-06-22 | reverse complement strand
TATCATCGCCGGTTAGAGAGTCATCTTTTATCTGCTGACCTCGAATCCCACCTGGCATCTAAACCTCCATACAATAATTAGGCCGGCTTGATGACAAATATCGTACTTAAGCCCAAAAAACCTGGATGCCCAAAATCATACAGGAAAGGGTAATACACATCATTGTCTTTACGGTGAACATTGATTCACCCAAAAATACCCAAGTCAAAATTGGAAACACCAAGTAGGACACCCCAAAGCCAACAAACCGAGCAGACCAAGCGCTGGCCTCTAGCGATTCATACACCAGCCGGCTGGCGTTAAACGCCAACAGAGTAATGGGAAGAGCCAAGGCCACCGACAACGTCAGGGCTCTTGCTCGAGAAACACCCTCGATAAACTGTGCATTTGTACTCCACCACACTGCAACGTGCATCAAAACAAACAACAAAACACCAAAAAGAAGCTTCATTAATCACCCAATAATTTATGCAATTTATCAAGCACTTCAAGTTGTTGTTCGTCCAAATAGGCAGGAAATGTAATATTCAAATGCAAATGATGATCACCCTGGTGTGTATCCGCATGAACACCTCGACCAGCAAGTATCATTGTTTCCGAAGACCCAGCACCAATAGGAAGAGAAATTGTCTCCGAACCATAAATTGTTTGTACAACAATGTCACCTCCGCGGGCCGCCTGTGTAAACGTTATGTCAACCGTCGAAGCAATATTCAACCCATCACGGTTAAATGCTCCGTCAGACATTGATGGATTTAGACCTATAAGAATGTCACCTGGATTGGAGTTCGGATAAAGTTGATGACCTTGGTGTGACATTCGCATAACACTACCAGGCATTATCCCTGGAGGAATATTAAGATTAAAACGAGCCTCATCATCGCAGGTTCCTTGTCCTCTACAAGCCTGACATGGTTGTAACTCGCGACCCTGTCCCTGACAACCATTGCACGTCATTACTACCCGCATGCCACCTCGATCAGTAACGGTTTTCCCGGCCCCACCACAGAGTCGGCATCTGTTACCCAATCGAGCTGCCATCCCTTCGCATACTTTACAAAAAATCTTACGCGTGAATACAATGGATTTTTTACATCCCCGAACTCCCTCCATAAAAGAAAGCGCTACATCAAGCTTGACAAGCGGATTGGTGCGTTGTGGACGTGGCTGGCGAAATCTAGATCCAAAGTCAGTGAAAGCCGAAAAAAATGACTCAAAATCAAACCCAAATCCAAACCCGCCGGAATCCTGCTGGGGGGACCAATTCAGCGCTGCATCGTGAGCTTCAGAAATTTGTTTGAATTTCTCCTCAGCTTCGTGAGATTTGTTTCTATCCGGATGCCATTTTTTTGCCAGTTTTCTGTAGGCCAGCTTAATTTCATCTTTGCTAGCTCCGGGTTCTAATCCCAAAATTTTAAATGGATCTTGCATTGTCTATGCTCTCTCCAAGTATATGCATTCAACTTTTTCCACAATTTTCCCACTTGAATCTAGCAAATCTACCACAGCAGCTAACCTCGAATGTTTTCCTTCTGCAAATATCCCCTCATAGGGCCCTTTAATAATTACAAATATATCCGCTGCGCATCCAAATATATCAGGTAAAACGATCTCTTTTTTAATTGTAACAAGCTGACCTTTCTTCATCTAATTTCAATATCTCCCAATCACCATTCCAATTAGTATATTTGACCTTTCGAATTCCCGCCTGTCGCATATATCTTAAACAAATCTTACATGGTTTAGCCATTGTCCATGTATGTTCGTGTTTCTTAATACGCAGCACCTCGATTTCATCACCAGGTTGTGCAAAGCGCAGAACGTTCATCTCGGCATGCATGTGAGCGCCCCACGTTCCGTCCGGATATTGCCGACGAAAACGTGGATGCGTTTTATGAGTATTCTCTCCAATTCGCACAACTTTTCCATTTCGGCGCAAAATAGCAGCCAAATGATAACATCGGCCATTGTCCAAAGCCAATCGTTCAGCTCGATAATACACTTGGCACATTACACCTCCGTCTTAATAATAACCACGGATCTGCGAAAATTCAACCAAGTGGAATAAAAAGAACGCCCAACACTAACGCCAGGGAAAGGATAGCAATACTCATCCCTACAAGCGCCAATTTTTGAGTTTTCGCGGCGTCCTGACGAAGCGCCTCAACTTCCTGCCGAATTTGTCCTACATTATTCGGGCGCACACTTAAGCTCCACAGGATAGGTCACCAAAGGAATTTTTACAAAATGAACATTCGCCGGAAGCGGATGGGCAATTGGAGCTTCAACATCAGTAGAAACATTTTTCCCTTGCACAATAAACAATAAAAACGCACCAGCAATCAATCCGGTGCCTGCGCTATAAACTAAAAACTTCATCTTACTTTACATCCAATCATAATATCTTTAAAAACTGAAATCTTCAATTATTTCCAGTCTTCCTTAGATCTTAATCCTATCAATTACGGGAGTATAACTATATGCCAGCTCACGATAAAGCTTCCTTAGAACAAGCTTTGTCACGTCTGCCATGGCATTTTTTAACTCCCCGCCCTTCATTTCCTTCTTGAGCTGTTCTTTTGCAATCTCCTGGATTGCCTTGTTGATCTTGCCTGGGCTGCCAAAGAAACCTTTCCCTAGTGATTTCTTGAGCTCGGCCTCGATCTCCTTCTTCACGATCTTCTTCTGCTCGGTCCGGTCTGCCTCGATATGCTTGGCGATCATGCGCTGGATATCTTTCTTGTCTGAGCGAGTGAGTTCCTCAATAAGCAGGTTGACGCGGAGACCGAGGAGCGATTCGTCAAGGAGTGGGCCTGACCTGCGGTGGCCGGCGTTAGCTGGTTGTGGCGTCGCTGCAAGCGCGGAAATTGCGGAATTCCACTGGTCTGCAGTCGTGCTCCAGTTTTCATCATAGGAAGTGCTGCCTGCCCAGCTCGGATTCCCATCTGCAAAGACATAACGCCCACCTTGCGTCAGGTGTTGCACGCGATGGTTTTCTCTCGGTACAAACTGCATATTCGATCCATGAACCCAGATTGTGCCCTTCCCTTTATTCACAGCGTCACCAGGAATTGCTCTATCAATAGCTTCGGAATTTGCAACGGTATACACATTGTTGACGGCGGTGTTGGTAAGGAGTGAAAACTTATTCATCACTTTCTCAAAAACGCCACCTGCCATTTCGGCTGTTCTTATTTTCTTATATTCAGCCTCCGTCAGTGCATTGTCGCCTTGCATCCACTTAACCTTGGGAATTCTAAGCATCTCGGATTGAATTCGGGAATCTGCAAACATCTTGCCTTGGGCCGAACCAAAGCGAATCCCGTCCGCGGGATTCGCTGCTTTTACATGCCAACCTTCACCATTAATTCTTACGTCAAAGGTCGGATTATTTCCGGCAACAACCTCGCCACCTGTAAACAAGAGAGGAACGATAATTTCGCCGGCGCCAACAGACGTACCACCCCCTGATACTACGTAATCAAGGATGGGTTTTAATGCCTCGGGAACTGGTTCAGTCCCACCACCAAAGAGGTTGCTGGCATCCTTAGGATACCCCTGAAGAGCATCAATGAACTCCTCTTGGTTGTTAATATATTCTCGTGCAAGCAGATCTTTCATCACAGCTGCAACCTTGGGCGCATAAGCGGGAGGCTGACCTGGTCCTCGAGAATTCTTCATATAGTAAGCCTTGGCTTGTTTTATGGCTGTTCCTGGCAGGTCTTTTCCCTTATTGAGAAATTTCTTAAAGGCGGCAAATGACCGGGTTGGATTAGTCTTTGTACTATAATGCCCATACTGAGAAAGAAGCTCGTCTTCGGTTTTGTTTTTGATATCGTCAATCAATTTTTCTTTAAAATCCTCGACATCAATTATTCCGAGTGCCGTCAGTTTATCCTTGTCGGGCTGGTCGAGGTCATCCACCATTTTGGAGTAGGCAGCCCGAGATCTATAAGTACGATCATCACTAACCGCACCAACCTCTACGTCCTCCCCCTCAAATTCACCTGCAACGACCCGAAACTGGTCACCACGTTGCATCAGCACCTTGAGCCGGGCAATCTCCTCTGGTGGGATATCATATTCGTCTCCATCAAAATCAACAATCTTCTCAAGCAGCAGTGCAGTTCTCAATTCCAATAATTTATCAGCGTGACTCATGTTTTAATCTCTCTGTGCATACAACTAATTATCAACCACCCACCCATTCAGGACGGTAGATCCTCATTAACTTATTCTAACTGACACCGGATGTCTTGTTTACTGCTGGGGTGCAGGTTTGTACGTTCCAAACAGGATATCAAACAGTGGAAGCCGGACGCCATAATTTAGGTGCTGGTCCTTTCCCATGTGATGCCAATAGTGCCATGGGGTTATCTTCTTCATGACCACAGGAAAGTGATGCTTGAAGAAGACGCGGCCAAGCTTGGGACTGTGTAACACAAAGCGATGCAGACAATATTCTAATAGATGACCATACAACCACGCTAAAAGAATTTGTCCGACCACTCCTACTCCCGTTCTGGAAACGACACCACGGTTTGTGCTCTTCTATTGTGCGCAATCTCCGCGCGGGCTAAGATATCTAATACCACAGGATAAGATACACCTTCCGCCAAAAAAGCACTAATACCATAACCCAGCAATTCATCAGCCACATCTACAGGAATGCGCTTAGCCGAGAGAGAAACCTCAATTAAATCATTTAACGTCATTTTAAATTCTATCCTCTATATCCACAACCTCAAAATATGCCAGTGCACGTGCCTGTGACCAGCCATTCTGAGCTATTAAATCTTCAAGAAGTTCATCAAACAACTCCGGCGTCATTTCTGCCGATTTGCTTATTTTCGATCTTAAACGCTGGCGAGCTTCAGCCAAACCAGCAGGACCCAATACGTCATAACGTCTGAACGTATATCGAAACACTCGTTCTCTTTCGCCCTCCGTCACAACGACCTCCACGATTAAATATCATCATCGAGACCGAAGACGTCGCTTTTTTCTAATTTTAAGCTCTTTCTTGCTCAGGTTAGAATTTTTCTTTTTCCGTCGTGACGAATCCTGACAGGCCATCATTCCCTTTTCCACCCGTCTCTGCTTTTTAGCCTTTCGGTGAATTCTAGCTCTCTTGATCCGACTAAGCTTGTCAATAAGTAACACGCCGTCGAGATGTTCAATCTCATGCTGGATTATGTGAGCTGAGAGGTCGGCAACGTCCAACTGATGCTCGACACCTTCGACATCCTGATACGTGCATTTTATATTTGCAAACCGATTAACATCTTCCATCACCCCTGGGAATGATAGGCATCCTTCGTTTAGCATGACAGGATTGGAGGTGTCGACAATGCGTGGATTAATCATGGGCCCAGTGAATTCACCAGCGGAAATATAAACAACTCGCCGGCGCACCCCAATCTGGGGTGCAGAAAGACCTATTCCACCAGACACATTGATCGTATCATGTAGATCCACAACCAGATTTTGTAACTCATCATCAAAAACGATAACAGCTTCAGATTTCATTCTCAGAACTTGATCTGGAAATTTCAAAACTGATTGATATGCCATTTCTATTCATCTCCCTTTTCTTTCCGTAGTTTCTTTACGACATCATAGCTCAACATACAGCAAAGAATATTGAACAAACCTAATATCACCAAGAAAAAATGGTGAACCATTATTCCTACAAAAATTGTAATCAAATTAAGTGTTGCTAAAACAATCCAGAACTCAGGTGGAATCCTACTCATCGGCTTTGGGCGTCCACCAATTAATAAGATCGCCGTCCACCAATACTGTTTGAAACTCGCGCTTTGGATCTGCACACTTAACTTCTTTGACGATCAGCCCCTGGGTCGGCTCTATGATTTCCTTGAATCCATCACCTCCCGTTCCAGCCCGTACATATCTTCCGGGAGGAATTTCTATGAGTCGATTTTCTTCAGTTAAGTTCATCGTCGGCGGGTTCCTCGTAAAGAATGGAAATATCAGTGTGCCCACAAACCGAGCAGTGTTCCGATTGTTCCATCAGGTTTGTTTGCAACGCCACGTTAATATCATCCATCATTTCATGAAATGCATTCCATTCATCCAGAGTAAAAATTAAATTTACATTTCCTAGTGCGAGCGTGATTTTATTGCTTAGCGTATCAATAAACGCATCATGAGGCAGCTCAATTATCGGACTTCTTTGCATTTTTAGAATCCGCAGCTTTTCCCTTGGTCGTTCGCGAACGCTTTTTCGTAGTTTTTGTTTGCTTCTTGGGCGCAGGTGTAGATGGCGACTTAGGTGGTGTCGGCTTGGCCACTTTAGGAGCTGTAGCTGACTTCGTAAAATATGATTTAACGTCCTTTTCAAGCGGTGGCTTAATGTGCCGACTTTCTAAAAGACGCGCAAATTCTACGTATGTTGTACACCCGGTCTGTGCCAAAAATTTTGGTACATCAATCTCTCTCCGGCGTCGAAAATATTCCCAACTCATCATTTCCATAATGTTCTCCTACCATTAAATATCAAAAATTTCAGAAGCCAACTCTTGGATTGCTTCTTGGAATCTTGGATCCTCAGCCATTTGGGCAGGATCACCCTCGCTGTGAACTACCGCAACACTGTGAGCAATCTTATTCATTGCTCTAAGAAAAATATTCCGGGCAGTACTATGATTAATTTTATCGCCACCTGCGGTCATTTGTTCGGCAATCTCACGATATGTCAGACAACCTTCTTGTGATGAAACAGTAGCATAACCAAATTTACTTTGATATCCCTTAGGCATCGGCATTGGTACGATCCTCCAAATTTTGAAGCTCTTCTGCGGTAATTGGAAAATGTGTATGATCCGTCGCGGATTCACAAATACCAAAGCGAAGACGCAGAACTTTTTCTTCGCGTGGTGAAAGACTTCGAAGTGCGGCCTTCACCACCCGCACCAAATCATCCTGAGCAATAATGTCTTCAATAGACCTCTTAGTATCGGGAATGATTTCATACAAGCGTCTTCCTTCGCCATCTGACCCAACTTTCTTATCAAGAGAAACTGGTGTGCTAGCACTCTGCTGCAGTGCGCGGAGCGTCTTTGCTCTCACTCCCAACATTCCCGCAATTTCTTCCAATTCAGGCTCACCTCCAAACGTCGCAATATATTCCTTGCGAAGCTGGGAAGCCTGCCATAGCATTCCTCGAGCGTGGTTGGGCAGCTTGATCGAAGCCGAATGTGATGCCACATGCCGACGCACTGCCTGGCGAATCCACCAGCACGCATACGTCGAAAATTTGAATCCTCGGCGCCAATCAAAACGATCGACGGCCTGCATCAGACCCAAGGTAGATTCTTGAATCAGATCCTCCATCGAACATCCACTTTTGTTATATTGCTTTGCAATGCTAATGGCAAGACGCAAATTGCTCTGAATCATTCGATCTCGAGCGTGCTTATCTCCCGCCTCAATTCGTTGAGACAGCTGTACTTCTTCTTCCTTCGTAAGAAGAGGATGCTTGCCAACTTCTTTAAAAAATATGTCCAAACTCAATTCAATTCTCCTGTCGGGGTTTTTGGTTTTTGGTGCGCATCGTTTGATACGCCTCAATAATGTTAAGGTCACGCTGCAGATAGCAGTATTGCTGTTCTAGGGAGATACGCTTTTCTTTAGAAAATCTCCCACTCTTAATCAAGCGCATCAACTTTCGCATTTGCTCTTGTAAATTCCGTTTTCGATTATGTGACCCGCGGTTCAAGATCTTCTCCTATCTTGTATATCTATTATACCACATTCTTAGGTGGCTTTCACAATTATTCGCTAAAAATATCATTTTTTTCCAAAACCATCGCGCATCCCACTGACAACAAGTTAAGAGCAGCAGATGTTGCATGTTCTAAAGCCGCAACCACCACAGGAAGTGGATCAATAATTCCATTCTTAAGCAAATCACAATATTTTGCGTTTCGTGCATCAAAGCCAAAACGGGGATTAGACGTTATTTTTGCCATCACCACATCAGGTACAAGTCCTGCATTTTTCACAATTTGCTTTAGAGGAGCTTCTAAAGATGTAACTAGCAAATTCCATCCGGCTAACTCATCTAAATCAACCGGGATTCCCTTGGAGTTCTTCATTAAACGAGTTGCGTGTAAAAACGCAGTACCACCTCCTGCTACTATTCCTCCTTGAACGGCTGCCCGGGTTGCGTGGACGGCGTCATCAATCCGGTCTTTTCTCTCTTTAAGCTCTAGCTCCGTAGAGCCTCCGACTCTAATTACCGCAATTCCACCACTCAATCGAGCCAAGCGGCGGTGCAAATAACTGTCGATTTGATCATCCAGACCTGGATGCTTCAAGGCTTCTTTTACCCCCTGCCTCCGAAATTCTACCTCTTCCTCGTTTTGTCTTATCATTCCCACAAAAATTGAAGCGTTTCGGCTGGCTTCAAATTTTTCACACGTACCCAGTTCCGAGATATCGGTGGGAAGATCCTCACCGGCAGTGTAAAGTCTAGTTCCGAACAGCGCTGCCAAATCCTGGAGGGCCTCTACTCGTGTTTCCCCAAATTCTGGAGCTCGAAGAATGCACACCTGAACAATTCCTTTGAGTGAATTGAGAACACACATTTTTAGAGCTTCGCCGTCCACATCATCAGCAATGATTAATAAAGATTCGGAAGAGCGGCGGGTAGATTCTAAAAGGGGCAAAATATCCTGCATGGAAGTAAGTCTTTTATTGGCCAACAAAATTTTGGGATTGGTAAACTTTACAATTCCCCGGGCTTGATTTGTCACAAAATAAGGGGAGATAAAACCGCGGTCCAATTCAAAACCATCCACAATGTCTAATGACGTAGTGAACCCTCGTGCTTCGTCGACAGTAATAACACCGCCTCTCCCCACGTGCCTCATTGCCTCCGCAAGGAATTCGCCCACTTGACGATCACCATTGGCACTAATCGTTCCTACGTTAATAATTTCCTCATCACTTGAAACGGCAATCCCTGCTTCACTTAAAATCTTACAGGCCTCGTCGGTTGCAAGACGAATTCCATGTCGTAGCTTGACCGGATTATGACCTGCCGCAATTAGTTTTTGGCCACCCTTTACCAAAGCCTGTGTTAGCACGGTAGCAGTCGTGGTCCCATCTCCTGCTGTTTCCGCCGTCTTGGCCGCGGCTTCTTTTACAATTTGGGCTCCCATATTTTCGAATTGTGCCAATAAATTAACGGCCTTTGCAACTGTTACGCCGTCTTTAGTAAGAATGGGTGGTCCATTTTCCTGTTCAATAATAACATTTTCGCCCCCTGGACCCATTGTAACCCGCACGGCATCAGCCAGCGTATTTACTCCAATCATGAGACGGCGCTGGGCTTCAAGCCTATAAAGAATATGGCGGGCATCATCGTTCATCCTTTCAAAACTCTTCTTCGATTTTCGGTTAAAATCTCATTTATTTTACCCAACACCCGGCGCGCGTCAGTCGTTACATCAACTGCAACAATTAAATCGCCCGCCACATAAGCAACCTCCTGCTCACGCATACGATGAGATTCTCTTAACATTACCTGTGTTTCAGGTTTGAGGGGCTCCATAATTTTCTCCAAATGAATTAACGAATTTCTGCCAGCTATTTTCTTTTACTATAGTAGTAAATGATTTAGCCGTAAAATTATCTTTAATGTGTTCCCAGTCAGAACAACCAGAACTAAATGTAATCCCGTCAAGCTCTTTGGAAACATCATGAAATGCAATTAATTCAATATTTTTCTCGAAGCGGCTGCGGTTGTCCCCCTCTGAGAGGAACGCGGCCAGATCTCCTTCATCGCCCAGGAGCTTCAGGGCCCGCTTATCGCCAATTCCCTTAAACCCAGGAATGTTATCGCTGCTATCACCGCGAAGTGCCTTCCATCTTACGTAATCAAACTGAGGCAGATCCTTGTATTTCTTCCGGATGGGATCGTATTGCACAAAGTTTGGTGCCGTATTTGCCAGCTGAAGAAAGTCAGTGTCGGTACTCACTACCACACACTCTGTTGCATGAGGAAAATCCCCCACCAAATGAGCAATTATGTCGTCACATTCAAAATCGGGGTGTTGTACCACGTGTAACGGAAAGCCAGCGGCCACTAAATCTATAATCTCATTCTTCTGCTGATCAAATCCGTCATCGGGGCCTTTGGCCCGTCCAGCCTTATATTCCGGGTGTAGCGCGAGACGGCGCCGGGGAATGCCTTCAATTACAAAAAAAGCCTGATCCGGTTCCATCCGTCGATAAAGCGCGGCGAATGACCGAAAAAACGTATACGTTATTCCATGGCGGGAATTACGCAGATAGGCAGGTGTCGAATGACGCGCTCG
>Ga0209434_1001551_pt1 | contig 10348 bp, 4 predicted proteins | sample ETNvirnome_2_300_FD_184068 | JGI IMG/M metagenome (GOLD analysis project Ga0209434, IMG submission 184068) | Marine viral communities from the Pacific Ocean - ETNP_2_300 (SPAdes) (version 2) | ecosystem: Environmental > Aquatic > Marine > Oceanic | place: Pacific Ocean | collected 2013-06-22 | reverse complement strand
CGCGTTTAGCGACAAGATAATCTCGCAAGGATTCACTTCCCGTGTCATCGTCGTCTATGGACATGAACCACGATTTTACCGGCAGTTTCCCGGCCTGACCGACAAGCAACAAAAATGTCGGGAAGACCTAATTGAATTCCTGTACAAGATTCACAAGGTCGCTGGTGAAGTCAGGCTAAGTAAGGAAGCACAAGAGTGGCACAAGGAACTGTATGAGTCAGGCAACCTGATAAACAAACGGGTGAACAGAGACCCACGGCTGGACAATTACTATGGTCGCAAGAATGTTCACCTGTTGAAGACGGCTATGCTTGTACACTTTGCCGACAACATGAGCATGGAAGTGTCGTTGGAGGACATGAAGAGGGCGAAGAAGCTGTTGACAATCACGGAACACAAGATGCACGAGGCGTTCAACACCATAGGACGAAATCCAATCGGTGAGATTACAAAACATATCCTTCGTTATATCATCGACTCGGAGTCTGGTGTGCGGTACAAGAAACTTTGGCTCAATTTTGTCTCTGACATCACGAAACAGGAGTTGGATCAAGTGCTGGAATTTCTTGTCACAACCGAGCAAGTAGAGAATAATGGGGGCTGGTTCAGGTCAATGGTGGATGATGTCTATGGCACTATGAAATTTTAAGTCGGGTCAGGTGGGGTTCTTTTTTCACCTGTGTTTTCTTTGGTTGAGCGCAGGTTTTTTCTAATCCTGTCTGTTTGTGAGTCTTGGGTTTGGCAAGGCTCGACCGACTAAATTACCATGCCCTTGCTATAAACAAACCGGAGAATCATCCTTTTCTTGATGTCCTTTAGCTCTTGAAATTTCTTCTCCAGTTTTATCAAATCCTTGGATCGTTTCTTTGAGATGATTGTTCCCGGCATCATCTCTCCCCCCGGCAACATCTTGACTCCCGGTACATCACTAACAGTCTTTACACCTAGTTCACCAACTAACGGCATACCGGGCTTTATGGTGGGTTCCTCTGTTCGCAAACCGGGAAATTTTCGTAGGTCTCCTGCGCTTGGTTTAATTCCCATGTATCTCATGCGTTCCACATGTCTGCGATACTCTGTCGTTGTGGGTAATGCTGGTGTTGCCGTCCATTGTATATTATAGAGATCACGCCAGCGTTTATCAAAATCCGTTGCTTGATCTCGTGGACTGTTTGGAAAATTTTGCATTGACTTTCTGGCAGCTTCATTCACGGCGGCTGGCAATAGTCGTCTGGCTTCAGACACGCTGTTTGCTTGCTTGAAAGCGCGTCGGGCTGGTGAAGCATATTCATTGCTTATTCCTGACGGTACTCCCGGCCTGTCCAAGCCTCTTTCGAGTCGCCTAAACTTATTGTATTGTGCGCGAGCATTGAAGTCCGACATCTCATCCGATAACATAAGATGTTGAAATGTGTAACGCGTAGTCTGGTTGAGTCCCATGATTGTATTCCGCATGAACTTCATCCACGCAGCACTCCAACCCTCACTAAGAGCCTCACCAGAACTAAATATATGAAAGAAGTCTGCTGCAATTGTCTCAAGTGCATCAATCGCCGGGAATGTGAAGCCACCGGGAATACCCTCCGACACACCAAACCGTGTTGCTCTGTACAGATCACGAAGTAATGAAGTCTGATAACCAAAGAACCCAGCCATTTGCATTGAAGTCAGGACAGCATAAGCCTGTTCCTGCGCGTTATCCATCTGGACAGCCTCAATAAACTTGGGATCGCTTTGTAACTTGTTTGCAATTTCCTCACTAATATACTTGATAGCTTCACCACCAAGCATTGCGCCAAGTGTCGCTTTAAGCAGTGGCAGTGGATCGTACTCAGCCCGTAACGGCATCCAAGTATCCTTGAGCATCCTGTCCGACTTCTCAATTGACCACCTTGCGAGTGATGTGAACATGCTTGGAAGACCACGCTGTGTGAATCGTGGAAGACCACGAACATCATAGGTTCCCTGATTCATCTCCACCCAAGCAGCTGCTGCTTGATCCATTAACTCCTCTGGAATATCAGAATTCTTCTTACCAACATAATCAAACAAGCTAACCTTGCGACCAGCAACAGTCGGCTGACCCATGTGCTGCATCAGTTTTCGCAAAAACCTGTTAGCCGTCCAATCTCCATTGGGCAATATCTTGTCTAGTGGTCGCAGTCTCAAGTTTGTCCAGACAAGCTGGCGACCAAAGGCAAACTGCAACGCACGAGTCGTTTTCTCCAGAATGCTACGACCACCAACTGTCAAGGCAACATCAGCCACCTTGTTAATGGCATCAGAAATTTCGCTGGCACTTTGATCGGGAAACTCCAGTCTGCCCAAACTGGTTTTGTTCACACCCATTGTGTAACTCTTGACCCAAGCATTCCTGAATCCCAGTAAGTGTGTGACTAATATGGGATAATCTTGAAGCCGCATGTAAGGCAAAGCAAATAGGTAGGACGAAAACCAATCACGAATGCCAGCACCCACACCCAGCCAGCTTGAGGTAACTGCTCGGTTGAATGTGCGTGTCCATAAATCCCAACTTTGATAGTAACCAATGTAGCCGTTCATTAATGCGTCCAACGTTTCATGCTTGGATTGCACCGGCATACTGTAGTTCTTACCCTTCGGCCTGACTATCTTGCCATCAATTACATTACGAATATTAAACGGGCCACCGTTCTCAAGTCCCGGCAAGTTCAGGTCTAAATAGTTTCCTTCCTGATCCGGTATGCCAAGAATTCTTCGCGCCTTCTCGTTACTCTCAATGTTCTTGAAGAAAGCTGCATCCTTGGCAAAGCGAACAACATAACGGGTCAATCGTTGAATGGCATTTCGTTCAACCCAACTGGGTGGAATACCCATCTTACCCGTGGCAACACGAAGGGCTTTGTATCTTTGAGAACCAATTGTGCTTTCCGTTGCGCTCAAGCCTTCTGCCATACCCGCAAACATTCGCTCAAACTTCTGCCGAGTCGTTTTTGCATCAACCAGATCAACAGACGCAAGTGAATCTTCAACCTCAGCTGGTGTGAGCTTCTTGGCTAGACTTTCCCAATACTCAATTGCCTCATTCTTTAATGCCTGATATTCGGGACTATCCTTTTCGCCCTTCATCAAAACACGACGAACAGGTTGATTAATAATTTCAGCTGTGTATTCACGAGTGTATGCGCCCTCAGTCAGAAATGATTCCTTGCCCCTGAACACCTCCACCTTCAGCCCAATATCATTCTGATACTGGCGAGTGTCCCGATAGATGTTTTCTATTATCTTATCGAAATATCTGATTCTGGGATTCTCGTTGTATGCAACCTTAAGTTCAGGATCAATGTCATCTATCAACTTGAGATGCTTGCGCCAGCGTTGAAACTGGTAATCACCAAGCATATTGAACTCAGCCAGATTCAGCTTAACCTCACTATGCGAAAGCATCATCTTCTCCAAGAATCGTCCCAATAATTTGTTGTGATCACTGAGCGTTGCTTGAGACAAGTCAGCTATAAACTTGGTATATTCTTGTGCCTGTTCTGTTCTACCGACCTCCCTTATCCTGTCTACAACAGGACGAAAGCTGCGACTGACACGCCTGAATGGTTGCCATGTCAGCGGCTCTTTGACTTTGAAATCCTTGAGCGGCTTGTGCCTGATCCTATGTTCCCTGTCTATGATGTCCTGTTGCCTCTTGGGCATGGCAGAGAACTCTTTTGGTGTTGGATCAAATGGTGCTGAAGTGTCGTGATCGATCTTCATAATAGGCGACTCGCCGCTTATCTCAGCTATCGTCCTGTCAACCAACGAGAAGTCCACCTGCCTAACGCCTCTGGGCAAGACAGGTGTGTCAATCACGCGCTCAAGAATTGGCTTCAATCCCTTAACGCCAAGTGCCTCTTCAGCCTTTTGAGTGAAAGCATCCAAGGTCGACTTCTGGGTGAATACAGATTCCTCAACTGGAATCTTGTTTGAAGTCCAAAGTTCTCCCAACAAGTGTTCCAAATGCTCCTGTTCGGATGGGTCTCTGTATCTGGAATACTTTACCTTGTCATAAATAACATTAAGATCATCAAGAACACTAAAGGTTCTCTTGTCCAGAAAACTCCTGAGAATTAACTCTGGTGATCTGGCCAGATTATCAAAGTCTTTGCGAACCAATGAACCGTCAATACCAAACAGGTTCAGCATGGAATCAAAGTTGTTCAGAAAATTGTCGGTGCTTCCCCAGTGCATACCATCTTTGCGGAGCATTTTGGTGGCAAACTCAAGTCGCACATCATCAGGCAAGTTGCGCATCACATCCTGTAACACATTGCCTTGGTGCATCATTCTGGTTGAATACTTTGAAAAGTTAGCATCTGTCGCGGGTGTCCTGTGGTGCGTCTGATACAGGGGAACCTCACCAACCTTGAGATGTTCGTGATAATGAGCAAGTATTTGCTTAGTCTTTTCAGGTATGCGACCCACATCTTTGAGTGCATAATCAAGAAAGTTCTCAACCATGTACGGTTCGTAGACATTAAACCAATTCCGACTTTGCATCAGTCTACCCCACACACCAGTAAGTTCATCCATGACCACGGGATTATCCAACAAGCGATGATTAATCAAATGCTGGGCCAAGGTCATATCAAAGGAATCGTCTATCGTCGGAACACCAATGCTGATCTCGTTCCTGTCATAAGAACCAACAGGAGATTCAGGACGACGCGTGTGAAAAACAATGTCAATAGGTTCAACGTTCTCAAGAGCCTTGAAAACCTTCTTAATCACACCCGTGTTGCGACCCTCCATAATCTTCATCAGGTTCCTGAAGTCGGCTGGGTAATCAGCTGAGTTCTCCATCAGACTCAATGATTCAATGTATTCCAAGTCAGAACTAAACTGCTTATTCTTAAACACAGCAGCCTTCATCCTGTTCAAGTTGTTCACAAACTTCTTAACAAAATCCTTGGGCATCTCTGGTATGTCGAATAACTCAGAGACTTCCTTGGGAACTTCATAGACACTTGCACTTGATGTGTATTTCTCGCCGTCAACAGTCAATGTACCCTTGTGGCTGGCTGTCGGTTTGATTCCAAAATCAAGTTGGGTATCAGATTTGAATTCGCTGGATTCTAGGAATTTTATGAAAGTCTCAGCATGTCTGGCGTGAAGGTCATTATCGAGAAGCAAATTAACATCCAACTCCATGCGTTGGGCGAAGTAATCAAGAACATCATTAACCGCTCGCTTACCCCAACGAACCTTCATTCCGCGTCGGACATCGCTGAACCAACGACGCATCTTGTTGAACTTATCCTTTGGCAAGGTGCGAATACGTTCCGCAAGTCGCTCGCTACTCTCGATTACAAAAAGTTCATTGGCTGCTTCTTTGTCTGATAATTTTCGTCCACCAGTGGAGAAACCTTCTTTTAGTTTCTTAATCTTTGGATCACCACTATAAAGATCATTAAGCCAACCTTTCATCAAATCTCTATCCGTTGAGTTGGATGACTCCACCATGTCACGAACAAAGACATGTGTTATCTCATGGAATGGTAGATTCATGTTCAGATCATCAAGACTAAGAACGACGTTGCGGCCAGTTCTCGGAGCATAACCCATGACACTTTTTAGTGAATCAGTTGTAAGTCTGTTTACAGCAATACGCAGAGTGATGCCTAGTTTTGATGCCAGGTTCTTGGCTGATGTGAACATCTCAGGCGGCAGTCTGGACTCAACATCAGCCGCCAAAGCTATGCGAGCCTCCTCATGCGTCATGCCACTCTCTTCTATGTAGCGCAAAGCCTCCGACTTTCCTGTGACTGACCTGACTCGTCGCAAACTCTTCATGAGATCATCGTTCGACATGGAGGCAATCTCGTAACGAATCTTTTCCTTCGCTTGCTTAATCAGTTTTTCTTGTTGCTTGGCGGTAGGTTCAAATTTCTTCAGGGCTTTTTTGATCTTGGGATCATCCAACCCAGCGGATTCTTTCAGTTCTTTCTTGGCTTTCTCGGCTGATGTTTTGGTTGATTCATCAGAAGTCCGACGCACCTTGGCTTCATCTACGTTCACCTTCTCCCGTTCAACCATCATTTCAAGAAGGTCTTTCTCTCGTACCTCCTGATATTGTTTCTCGGCAACCAGTCTAGCTCTCTCGTCGGTGGGAATTCGTTGTCTAAATGATTCTGACTCTAAATACGCCTGTTCCTCCGACAACCCTCTCCATGCTTCAGGTTCAAAACTTTTTTCGTGATAACCGTATTCAACCTTCGTCTCTGCCTCAAGTTCAGTTGCTCTCTTTCTAGTGACAGGATCACCAGTAACACCATAGATTCTTTTACCATGAGCAAATGGCTTGGTAATTGTCGCACCAAGAATACCAGCTTCAGCTAATGTAACAGGGTCAATATCACCTTCATGCCATTGTCGAACACCCTCGAACCCAACACCAAGTCCACCACCAATTCCCACATTCGCCAGAGCATGTTGAACCACTTCCTTGTTATACTTGCCGCGAATACCACCGGCCATCTTGATATACTCACCCGCACCTTTGAGTGTACTGAACGTGGGTCTAACACCAGCACCAGCACCACCACCAAGAAATTCACCAGCTAAATAGGATTTTGGAAATCTTTGACGTCTGGCTTCACGCAATAAACGAGACGATTGTAGAGCAGCCTCATCCCTAACCAACTCCTCACCCTTATGTTGAGCTAGTCGCGTGGCAATATTGCCAACTATCATGCTGCCAAATGTCCCTGCGACATCAAGAGCTTTGCCCTTCATACCGGGAACAAATTTGGTTATAGCTGGAGAGACATATTTGCGGTAGGCCGCAAGAGTGCCAGCACCACCAGCACCGGGTATTAACTCTGTTGCTGCACCTGTGGCAGCTGCGCCTACTGCTGTGGTTTGTTCTGCCTTCTTGTAGGCATCCCATTCCCCTTTTGTGAAGATTGGGCTATCTTCGGGAAGACCTAGTTCCTCGCGAAGTTTTTTCTTTTCTTCTTCAAGAGTCACTGCTGTTGTGTGGTCACTCTTGTCGGATAGTCACCGGTAAGTCGTTCATCAGTTGGAACAATAAGATCACGATTCCCTCGTCTGTATGTGGTAGTGCCGTCCTCTTCATTATGGAGAACACTCAACTCAGCTTGTTGATTGTGAGTTAGAAAATCAATCGGCTGGGGGCCGTGTCCCGGCCCTCGTACGCCTGTTGAACTTCGCGTTGGATTTGTGATTAACTGCGCTCTTTTTATCCTAGCTACAGCGTCAAGTATATCATCAGTAGAACTTGCCGGGTCAAACAAGATGTCTTGCTGTTTTTTCAAGAACTTGTTGTTTGCATCATTTAAACTCGCGTCGGAAATCCTTTCAGGTAATTCAGCTATAAGCTGTTCTACAGCTGCCTTTGCTCCTTTAATTCGAGCATCCAATGTTCCAACCTCATAATCAGCCTTGGCGGTAGCACTAACATCTGGCGCAATCATCTGGCGACGAAGCTCTCGTTCTACGAACTCATCCTCAGTCAACTCCGGTTCAAACGGTGTTCTGGGTATTACATTGCCAGACTCATCACGTTGCACACCAGTTTGCATTGCCGGTGAACCGGGGAGTATCGGGGGTTCTTGTTCCTTGACCCAATCATCATACATACCTGAACCTCGTATGGATTGCCTTTGCTGTTCAATAGTGCGTTCAGCCGCATCCTCTGCTTGCACAGCATTCATGCCTCGCGCCATCAGCTGTCTCCTTATCGCATCAACATTAGCCAATTGCTCATTAAGAGCGCCACGCTCCAAGATTGGGCTGGCAGTTGGTTCTTGATAATATTGTTCAAGAAACGCACGACCTCTTGGATCAGTAACCGCACCTTCCTTCATGCCATATTGGTCATAGAAATCTCTGGCGAGTTTCTTCTGTTTCTGATAATCAAATAATGATGGCATATTATGGTTTCGGTTCCTCTGTTATTACATCAAGCACAGTTTGTCCACCAGATTTCTTCGGAGCAAAACCCCTTGTGGTCGCTGCTACATTACCTAAAACTGTTGATGCCGCAGTTCCAGAAGTAGTCGATCCAGCGGGAAGGGCGACATTGGGTACACCCGCCTGACCCAGCATGATGCCGGGATTAACTTTGGATCCGAGGCTGGACGCAGCGGTTGCAGTCTGGCCTAGTGCTTGGCCAAGCCGATCTTGTTTCTTGCCCAAGGCATCACCAAATAACAGCGCCGCCCTGTACTTGTCCATCTCTCCCGTCCGACCAACACCAATACCCATGCGACCAAGACCACGCTCAACATTTGCCATCTCAGAACCAGACAACTTGGAGGGGTCTTGTGAAGCTAGTAATGCCTCAATACTTGCAGCTTGTTGCTTTTGGACTGGATCAAGATACGGTGATAACTCGTCTTGCCAGCCTTTTATGGCTTTTGCCGATTCTACATTACTAAAAATCTCAGAAATCTCAGCCCCAAATGCTCCACGCGCAAGTCTTTCCAGCTCACGCTGTTTCTGTGCGGCAAGATCCATCTGGCCGGGTGTACCAGTTCTTGATATCCTTGGAACTATATCCCCATTCGCATTTGTATCAAAAAGTACATTGCCTTCTTCGTCAGTCGCATACTCATTTCTGAGTCCATAAAGCTGTTCATTTTCAATGTCAATACGACCGTCACCGACTTTTTTGCGACTTATGACAGCACCGCTTGCATCACGCTCAATTGAAATTCCGAAGTCAAGCAAGTAATCAAGATCATCAAGAGCCGTCTGCTCCATCCGATTAGCTGTAATCATATTCTTAACATACGTCGGCATGAACTTTTCAAACTCTTCTCTTTGGGTGGCAAGTGCATCCTTCTGTTCATCTTGACCAAGATGTTCAGCAAGCTGATACAACAAGAAAATATGTCCTATGTTCTTCGGGCTGAGTATTCCTTCTGCTGTAAAAGCGGTTGTAACCATATCTATAGCACCCTGAAAAAACTCAACCGCCCCCTCAACAACCATCTCTGGTATACTAATAAAACCCTCCAAAAGTGCCGTGAGGGCATCCGCTCCCGGCCCCATTTTACCTATGGGCCGTTGTGTAGGCTGATTCAAGTCTCCACCCGTTCTGCTACTTGTTGGTAGTGGTGCTATATGTCCGGCTATATGTGGCATGATTATGTAAGAATACCGGCTGTCCGTAAGACAGACCGTAGGTGATTAATTGACTCTGCCATATCGTTGAGAACGATAATGAGTTCTGCCTTGGTCGGGTGCGAAGCGTCTGAGGCAGCAAAATCAATGGCGGTGTGTGCGGCGGCTGAACCACATGATGTGCCACCAATTGATGCAATGTCGGCTGACGCTGCCGCTTTCTTCGCAACACCATCCGTGCTGGTTGTGGCGTCGGGTACTGTCAAACCATCCAGCATGGCATTCGCCGCTGCCAAGTCGGCAAACAACGTGGTCGCATCTGTAAAGTCTGTGTGAGCTACATTAACTGACATAAGCCTGAGATAACATTGGATTCATAGGAGTTATATCCTGCGTCTGGAGTTGGATATTGGACAGGTTGATTCCGTTTGTCCATTGTAATGTGTACGATATTTTCCAACCCTGCTGACCACTCTGAAAATTGTACAACAAATTCTGTATCATCTTTGGCCCACTCCAGACCACCGGGAAATCTGTGGAGAATGTGATTGGAGCGGCTTGAACCGCCAAAGTCTTTGATTGTGTGCCAGCTGATGTGGCCGGTGTGACTTCATCATTCACACGCTGCATGACTGTGACCGATGAAGCCGACTGCACCTTGTTAAAGAGAAGTCGCAGTTCTTGTGGCTTCTGCTCGACTCTGGTGTCATTAGTGCAAAATGCCCTAGTCTCAACATAGGTTGTGGCGTAGTTAGAACCCTCAAACAACTTAACGCACCTGTAGCCTACAGTACAGATACCTTTTTCATTATCAGCCAAATTAGCTATGGTCAGGTTTCCTGATAAGGATGTGGCTCCTGCATTTGCCAACGATGTAAGAGTCAATACTCCCCCACCAGTAAATTGCAAAACACTACCTGATGGCAGGTATATTGGTAGTGCATCAACGGTTATTGTTAACCCACTAGCAATCGAGTAACCACTTCCATTGTTAATCGTTGCCCCAGACATTGTTGTTCCGTGCGTGATCGCAAATAGCTCTCGCTTGTTGTTTGTCTCTACCTTGGCAAATCCCATAACAGGCCCAATGTTACCATCGCTGTCATCGGTTAGCTGATCGAAACTCACGAACTGTTGCGTGAGTGTGTCATAAACTAGGATGCCATGACCAAAGATTGTGTTACAGGCGAACAAGGCATAATCATCATAAACAATGGCGGCACACTTCTTG